>Ga0075420_100003615_pt1 | contig 13566 bp, 10 predicted proteins | sample SoiMetdeltSBSDD4_FD_75296 | JGI IMG/M metagenome (GOLD analysis project Ga0075420, IMG submission 75296) | Bulk soil microbial communities from a Populus tree surrounding site in Tennessee, USA - Soil MetaG P. deltoides SBSDD4 | ecosystem: Environmental > Terrestrial > Soil > Tree plantation... | reverse complement strand
GTGGCTGGTGATGTCGGGCCATCTCGACGTGCGTTCGGTCGAGCCCGGGGTGCCCGCCACGTTCTCCCGCGCGGTGCTGACCGACGTGCTGCGCCGCCAGCTCGGGTTCGGCGGGGTGACGGTGACCGACGCACTGACCATGGAGCCCGCCCTGCGCTGGCCGCCCGGCGAGGCCGCGGTGCGGGCCCTGCTCGCCGGCAACGACCTGCTGCTGATGCCGCCCGACCTGGCCGCGGCGCAGGCCGGGCTGCTCGGCGCGCTGCGCTCCGGCCGGCTGCCGCGGGCCCACCTGGTCGCCGCGGTGACCCGGATCCTCACCGTCAAGCTGCGGCTGGCCGGGTTCGCCCAGCCCGACCTGTCCCTGCTCGGGGCCGGGCCGCACCGCGCCGCAGCGGTCGCCGCGGCCACGGCGGGAGTCACGCTGCTGCGTGGCGCCTGCGGCCGGCCCCTGGTGACCGGCCCGGTCCAGGTCACCGCCGCGGGAGGCCGGCAACGCCAGCGGGACTGGCTCGCGGCGGCGCTGCGAGCCCAGGGGGCCCAGGTGGTCAGCTCCGGCGGCACGGTCGTGCACCTGGTCGGGTACGGCGACGGCGCGGCCGACCTGCGGGCCGATGCCGCGGTGACGGTGGCGATGGACACCCCGTACGTGCTCGGCCGGGCCGGCTCGGGCACGCTGCTGGCCACGTACTCCTCGGCCGAGGCGTCGATGACCGGGCTGGCCGCCGTACTCGTGGGCAAGGCCCGCCCGGCGGGCCGCTCGCCGGTCGCGGTGGCCGGCCTGCCGCGGACCGCCTGCCGCTGAGGCGGCGGGTGTCGGACCCAGCCGATAGGGTTCCTGGCAGGTCATCCGAGGTGGGTCCGGCCAGCCGCCGGGCCGGCCGCAACCGACGACGCCGTCGCAGGCCCGCTGAGCTGTGACGGCCCTCGTTGCCGCGGGGGTTTTGCAGATGAGCCAGTCCAGCCCGGTCCTGTCGGTTGTGGTGCCGGTCTACAACGAAGAGGCTGTGCTCCCGCTGCTCGTCCAGCGCCTGCGGCCGGTGCTCGACGCCGCGTGCGAGGCGTACGAGGTGGTCGCCGTCGACGACGGCAGCACGGACGCCACCGCCGTGGTGCTCGCCGGGCTGCGCCGCACCTGGCCGGCGCTGCGGGTGGTCCGGCTGCGCCGCAACAGCGGGCACCAGGCGGCGCTCACCGCCGGGCTGCTGCGGGCCCGCGGCGACTACCTGGTGACCATCGACGCCGACCTGCAGGACCCGCCCGAGGTCATCCCGCAGATGCTCGCCCTGGCGCGGGCGCAGGGCCTGGACATCGTGTACGGCGTGCGCCACGACCGCAGCACCGACACGGCTTTCAAGCGGTGGACGGCCAGCCTCTACTACCGGCTGATGCGCCGCCTGGTCGGCCGCGGCCTGCCTGCGCACGCGGGCGACTTCCGGCTGCTCAGCCGGGACACCGTGGAGGCGCTGCGCGAGCTGCCCGAGCGTGCACCGGTGTTCCGCCTGCTCGTGCCGTGGCTCGGCTTCCCCAGCGGTGAGGTGCCCTACGTGCGCGGGGAGCGGGCGGCGGGCCGTACCAAGTACCCGCTGTCGAAGATGGTCCGGCTGGCCACCGACAGCGTCACCAGCTTCTCCGCGGCCCCGCTGCGGCTGGCCACCTGGCTCGGCGTCGGCGGGGTGGTGCTCTGCGGGGTGCTGGTGGTCATCGCGGTGCTGGCCTACCTCGCCGGCTCGACCGTCTCCGGCTGGGCCTCGGTCTACGTCGCGGTGCTGTTCCTCGGTGCTGTGCAGCTGCTCTGCCTCGGCCTGCTCGGGGAGTACGTGGCCCGGATCTACGTCGCGGTGCAGGGCCGGCCGGGATACTTCGTGGCCACCGACTCGGCGGACGAGGTGCCCGACAGTGCGGCGCCGTTCGCGGCCGACCTTCCGCCGGGTGACGAACTGCCGGGTGTTGCGGGAGGCGGTGGCGTCCTGCCGGGCGCCGCGGGAGGCGGGGACGCCTCGCCGGGCGGCTCCGAGGCCCGCGCCGCCACGGCCGGCGCCCGCATCCGGCGATGACGGCCCCGGCGCGGCCCGCCGGCACGGCCGACCCCGCCGGCGCCGGGGCCGCCGTCGTCGTGGGCACCGGTGGGCCGCCGACCGCAGCGGAGCCGCCGTTCCACCGTTGGCTGCCGTTCGCATCCGGCGTCATGTTCGTGGTCCTGGTCCTCGTGGCCGCGGACACGCCGATCGTCGACATCGCCCGGTACGCCGGCTACGCCACGCTCGCCGTCGCGCTGCCGGGGACGCTGGTCTACCGGGCGCTGCGGGCGCGACCGCACACGCTGGTCGAGGACGTGGCGATGGGCGTGGCCGTCGGCCTGGTGCTCGAGCTGGGCGGCTGGGCCGTGTTCTCCGCGCTGGACCTGCGGCAGTGGCTGTGGCTGTGGCCGCTGGCGGTGCTCGTGCCGTTCGCGCTGGCACCGGGGCTGCGCCGGCACTGGTGGGTGCGCGGCTACACCCCGGTGCCGGTCGGCTGGGCCTGGGGGGTCACCGGTGTGGTGGCCTTCTTCACCGCGTACCTGTCGGTGGTCTTTCTCGAGCGCAACCCGGTCCTGCCGACCGGGGAGGACACCCGCCAGTACCTCGACCTGGCCTACCAGCTGTCCCTGGCCGGGGAGGCAAAGCACCACCTGCCGCTGGGCTACCCGCAGGTGGCCGGCGAGCCGCTGCACTACCACTGGTTCGGCTACGCCCACATGGCCGCCTCCAGCCTGGTGGGGCAGCTGGACCTGACCGTGGTGTCGCTGCGGTTCGCGGTGCCGGCGCTGTGCGCCGCCGCGGCCGTGCTCACCGCGGTGGTCGGGTGGCGGGCCAGCGGCCGCCCGTACGTCGGCGTGGGCGCGGCCGCCCTGCTCTTCGTCGTCGGCGAGGTCAACTTCACCCACCCGGTCACCATGCCGTTCGGCACCCAGGCCACGTTCGTCGTCTGGCACGGCATGTCCATGACCTACAGCTGGGTGCTGCTGGTCGCGCTGATCGGGGTGCTCGCCGACCTGGTGGCCCGGTGCCGGCCGCCGGCCCGCGCGACCGCGGGCGGTGTCCCCGGGCTCGGCGCGGGGGCGTACCCGCTCGCGGCGCTGCTGCTGCTCGCCTCCGGTGGCGCGAAGGCGAGCTCGCTGCCCGTGGTCGCGGTCGCGCTCGCGTTCACCGCGCTCGTCCTGCCGGTGGTCTGCCGGCGGCTGCCCTGGCCGGTCGTGGCGGCCGGAGCCATGGCCGGCGCGGCGCAGCTGTTCTCGATGGCTGTGCTGTTCGCGTTCCAGAGCCACGCCCTGGCCGTGCGGCCGTGGCAGGGCCTGGCCCCCTTTGTGGTCGCGCCGCCCGGCCGCCAGGCGTGGCAGCAGTGGGGGGTGTGGGCCATGGTGGTCGCCGCCTTCCTGGTCAACATGCAGCTGCGCCTGGCCGGCATCGTGGCGCTGCTGTGGCTACGGCGGGTCCGGCTGGAGCCGGTGCAGTGGTTCCTGCTCGGTGGCGCCCTCGCGGGTCCTGCGCTCTACCTGGTGCTGGGCCATCCGGCCAGCGGAAACCAGTACTTCCTGCGGGCCGGCTTCACCTTCGGGGTGCTGCTGTCGGCGTGGGGCCTCGCGCTCGTGCTGGACCGCGCGCGGCTCTCTGGCGCCGGCAGGAGCGCGCTCGGGTGGTTCGCGGCCGGGCTCGCCGCCGTCCTGGTCGCGGTGCAGCTGCGGTACGCCGGCCCGACGCCGTACGGATGGGGGTACCGGCCCGTGGTGCCGATCCTGCAGTGGTCGGCGGCGCTCGTCCTGGCCGGCGTGGTGGCGGGCGGGGCCTGGGCCGTCGGGCGTTGGTGGTGGCCGGGCCTGCGCGGGCGCGGCGGCGCGGTGCTGCTGGTCGCGGTCCTGGTCGCGGGGGCGCCCGGCCTGGTGATGGACATGCACAAGTCGCGCCAGGCGCCCAACGGCGGCGCGTACTTCCCCGTGCCGCTGCCGCGCACCCGGGTCGAGGCGGCCCGCTGGGTGCGCGACCACAGCCGGCCGGACGACGTGCTCGCCACCAATGCCCAGTGCCTGTCGCCACCGCCGCAGCCCGCCTGCTTCGCCGTCTCGTTCTGGCTCAGCGCGTACGCCGAGCGCCGGGTCCTGGTGGAGGGGTGGATGTTCGCGCCGCGCGTGGTCGGCGTCTGGTACCCGCCGTTCTGGGACCCGGACCTGCTGCGCCGCAACAACGAGGCGTTCACCGCACCGACCGCACCGGGCCTGGCCCAGCTGCGGGACCGGCACGGGGTGCGGTGGCTCGTCGTCGACCGGGCGTACGGCGCCGAGTCCCCGGAGCTGGCCCGGCTCGCCGAGGCCCGGTTCGACAACGGGCGGATCGCCGTCTACGCGCTGGGCTGACCCGCAGCGCTGACCGTGACGCTGACCCGCGATCGCCCGCCACGTGGCCCGGTGCGGTGCGGTGCGGCGCGGCGGTGGGCGTCATGCCGGGCGGTGGGCGCGCAGCATGAGTGAGACACCCGGCAGCGAACGGACCGGCAGGTAGCGTTCGGCCGTGATCACCGCGGTCAGCCCGAGGTTGACCACGGACGGGACACGGTCCAGGTCGCTGCCGGTGCTGCGGCGCCGCCGCCAGGCCGCGGCCGGGCGCAGCAGCACGTTCCAGCTCCATATCTCGTCAACGACCAGCCCGGCCTTCTCGAAGACGCCGGTGAGCGTCCGGCGGGTGTACCGGCGGACATGGCCGACCGCGACGTCGTGCGCCGACCACAGCCGCATGTCGCACGGGACCGCGACCAGCACGGCGGCGCCCGGCCGCAGCACCCGGTGGATCTCCGCGGCTGCGGCCAGGTCGTCCTCGATGTGCTCCAGGATGTCGAAGGCGAGGACCAGGTCCAGCGTCCGGGTGCCGACCGGCAGGCAGCGCGCGTCCGCCCGCATCACGCGGAGCCCGCGCTCGCGGGCCACGCCGGCCCCCTCCGCGGTGTACTCCAGCGCGACCGGTCGCCAGCCCCGCGAGCGCAGCACCCGGGTGTTCCCGCCGCCGGCCGCCCCGATGTCCAGCGCCCAGCCGGGCCGGTGCCCGGCCGCCTCCAGCCGGCGCAGCGCCCGGCCCAGCAGTGCCCGACGCTCCCGGTACCACCAGTGGGTGTCCTCGAGCTCGGCCAGCTTGCGGACCTCGGTGGCTTCCATCGGCGTCGGCCCCTTCCGCGGCTACAGCGATATGTTGCCGGGCGGGCTACAGCGGGATGTTGCCGTGGGCCCCGCGCGCTGCGGGCGCCGAGGCCAGCGCCTCGGCGAGGCGGCGGCGGGTCTCGGTCGGCTTGATCACGTCGTCCACGACGCCGATCTCCAGGGCCCGGTTCACGCCGCCGGCCGTACGGATCTGCTCCTCGATGAGCTGCGCCCGCAGCGCCTCACGCGCCTCGGGCGGGGTGGCCGCGATCCGCTTGCGGTGCATGATGTTGACCGCCGCGCTCGCGCCCATGACCGCCACCTCAGCGGTCGGCCAGGCGTACACCGCCGTGGCGCCCAGCGAGCGGGAGTTCATCGCGATGTACGCGCCGCCGTACGCCTTGCGGGTCACCAGCGTCACCCGGGGCACCACGGCCTCGGCGAACGCGTGCAGCAGCTTGGCGCCGCGGCGCACCACGCCGTCCCACTCCTGGCCCAGGCCCGGCAGGTAGCCCGGCACGTCGACGAGCACGAGCAGCGGTACGCCGAGCGAGTCGCACATCCGTACGAAGCGGGCCGCCTTCTCGGCGCTGGCGGAGTCGAGGCAGCCGCCCAGGCGCAGCGGGTTGTTGGCGATCACGCCGACGGTACGCCCGGCGAAGCGGCCGAGCGTGGTGACGATGTTCGGGGCCCACTTGGCGTGCAGCTCGACACCGGGCGCGTCCAGCAGCTTGGCGACGAGCGGCTTGACGTCGTAGGCGCGGTTCGCCTCGGCCGGCAGCAGCCCGCTCAGGTCCACGGTGTCGATGACGTCGGCGGGGCTGATCCGGCCCTGCCGGCCCAGCAGGGCGGCGAGCTGGCGGGCCGCGCCCATCGCGCTCTCGTCGTCGCGGGTGGTCACGTGCGCCACGCCCGAGCGGCGGCCGTGCGGGTCGGGACCGCCCAGGCGCTCCATGTCGACCTGCTCGCCGGTGACCGAGCGGACCACCTCGGGACCGGTCACGAAGATCCGTCCCGCGCCGCTCATCACCACGATGTCGGTGAGCGCCGGCCCGTACGCCGCGCCGCCGGCCGCGGGGCCGAGCACCACCGAGACCTGCGGCACCCGGCCGGAGGCGCGCACCATGGCGGCGAAGACCTGGCCCACGCCGTCCAGGGCGACCACGCCCTCGGCGAGGCGGGCGCCGCCGGAGTGCCACAGGCCGATCACGGGGACCCGCTCGCGGACCGCGGTGTCGATGGTGTCCACGATGTTCCGGCACCCCTCGCTGCCCATGGCACCGCCCATCCGGGTGCCGTCGGTGGCGAAGGCGACTACCCGCGTCCCGTCGACCTCGCCGCGCGCGGCGAGCACGCCGGAGTCGTCACGCTCGCTGATCAGGCGCAGCGAACCGAGGTCGAAGAGCGCCCGCAGCCGGACCTCCGGGTCACGGTAGTCCGAGATGCTCCCCGGCCCGGCAGGGGCGCCGGCGGAAGACGGTTCGGCGACGGGGGTGGTGGTCACGAAATCCTCCAGATGGTCAGGCAACGAGATGCGCCACCCGTCACGCCCGGGTGAACACCAGCGCGACGTTGTGGCCGCCGAAGCCGAACGAGTTGTTCAGCGCGGCGGGGATCTCCAGGTGGCGCGCCTTGTGCGCGACCACGTCCAGGTCGACGCCGTCGTCCGGGTCGTCCAGGTTGATCGTTGGCGGGACCACCCCGTCGCGGATCGCCAGGATGGTCGCGATCGACTCCAGGGCGCCGGCGGCGCCGAGGAGATGACCGGTCATCGACTTGGTGGCGGTCACCACCGGGTGGTCGCCGAGCGCGGCGTGCAGGGCCACGATCTCGGCCAGGTCACCGACTGGGGTGGCCGTGGCGTGCGCGTTGACGTGGCACACGTCGCCGCGGGCCACGCCGGCGTCCTGCAGGGCGAGCGTGATCGCCCGGATGGCACCGCGGCCCTGCGGGTCGGGCAGCACGATGTCGTACCCGTCCGAGGTGATCCCCGCCCCGGCGAGGCGGGCGTAGACCCGGGCCCCGCGGGCCGCGGCGTGCTCGGCGCGCTCCAGGACGACGACCGCGGCGCCCTCACCGAGCACGAATCCGTCCCGGCCCTTGTCGAACGGGCGCGACGCCTTCTCCGGCTCGTCGTTGCGGGTCGACATCGCCCGCATCGAGGCGAAGCCGGCGACCGGCAGCTGGTGGATCACGGCCTCGGTGCCGCCGGCCACCACCACGTCGGCCCGCCCGGACCGGATGATGTCCAGGCCCTGCGCGATCGCCTCGGCGCCGGTGGCGCAGGCGCTGGCCACGCAGTGCACGCCGGCCTTGGCGCCCAGCTCCAGACCGATCCAGGCGGCCGGCCCGTTGGGCATCAGCATGGGTACGGTGTGCGGCGAGACCCGCCGCGCGCCGCTGCTTTCGAGGATGTCGTCCTGGTTGAGCAGGGTGATCGCCCCGCCGATGCCGGTGCCGACGCTGACCGCGAGCCGGTGCGGGTCCGGACCGTCGTCAGCCAGGCCGGCGTCCCGCCACGCCTCGTGGGCGGCGATCAGGGCGATCGCCTCAGACCGGTCCAGCCGGCGCAGCTTCACCCGGTCCAGCGTCTCGCGCGGCTCGACGGCGAGCTGCGCGGCGATGCGTACCGGCAGGTCCTTTGCCCACTCCTGGGTCAGCTTGCTGACCCCGGACCGGCCGGCGAGCATGGCATCCCAGGTCGACGCGGCGTCCCCGCCGAGCGGGGTCGTCGCGCCGATCCCGGTGATGACAACGTCGCGGTTGGTCACGCGTTAGCCCTTGCGATGTACGACACGGCGTCGCCCACGGTCTTGAGGTTCTGCACCTCGTCGTCCGGGATCTTGACGCCGAACTTCTCCTCGGCCGCCACCACGACCTCCACCATCGACAGCGAGTCGACGTCGAGGTCCTCGGTGAACGACTTCTCCTCGGCGACGTCGTCCGGGTTGACCCCGGCGACCTCCTCGAGGATCTCGGCGAGGCCGACGGTGATCTCGTCACGAACCATCAACGGGCTTCCTTTCCGTACCTTTGTCAGGGTTTCTCATTACTTATGGGCAGCGGACGACCTGTCCGGCGTAGGTCAGGCCGCCGCCGAACGCGAAGAGCAGGACCGGAGCGCCCGCTGGCACCTCGCGCCGCTCCACCAGCTTGGACAGCGCCATCGGCACGCTCGCGGCCGAGGTGTTGCCCGACTCGACGATGTCCCGAGCCACCACCGCGTTGGGTGCGCCCAGCTTGCGGGCGAGCGGCTCGATGATGCGCAGGTTCGCCTGGTGCGGCACGAACGCGGCCAGCTCGCTGGGCTCGATGCCGGCCGCCGCGCAGGCCCGCCGGGCGAGGTCCGGCAGCGCGAACGTGGCCCACCGGAACACGGTCTGCCCGGCCTGCTGGATGTAGGGGCGCCAGCCCTCGATGACGATGGCGTCGCCCTTGTCCGGCTCGGAGCCCCACAGCACCGGGCCGATGCCCGGCAGCTCGCCCGCTGCGGTGGCGGTGAGCACCGCCGCGCCGGCGCCGTCGCCGAAGAGCACGCAGGTCGACCGGTCGGTCCAGTCGGTGAAGTCGGTCAGCTTCTCCGCGCCCACCACGATCGCGTTGCGCGCCGCGCCGGCCCGCATCGCGTGGTCGACCGTTGCCAGCCCGTACGAGAAGCCGGAGCAGGCGGTGTTGATGTCGTACGCCGCGGGCGAGCGGATGCCCAGCCGGGCCGCGACCCGGGTCGCCACGTTGGGGCAGCGGTCAACGGAGGAGCAGGTCGCCACGACGACCAGGTCGATGTCGGCGGCGGTCAGCCCGGACCCGGCCAGGGCCTTGCCCGCCGCCGCGGCCGCCATGTCGGCGACGGTCTCGTTGTCGGCGACGCGCCGGGTGACGATGCCGACCCGGTCCCGGATCCACTCGTCGCTGGTGTCCACGATCTGGGCCAGGTCGTCGTTGGTGAGCACCTGGGGCGGCTGGTAGTGCCCGACAGAGAGGATCTTGGAACCGGTCGTCATGCGGGGCCTCCGATCCGGGCGAGGGGCTGGCCCGGCGCCACGGGGTCGCGGTGGTGGGCGAGCCACTCGGTGAGTACGCCGGTGTCGTGCGCGGCCACCTCGACAGGGCCCTGGCGGGTGGCCACATGCCCGACGACCTGGCCGGCGCGGACGGTGTCCCCCTCGGTGAGGTCTTCGGCGGGCTCGAACGTACCGGCGGCCGCAGCGACGACGACGCGGAAGCTCGGGAACGGCTCGGAGCTGGCGTGGATGTTCGGGGCGGCGCCGTGGCGGGCGATCAGGTCCCGAGCGGCGGGCAGGTCGTCCGGCGTGTTCAGCTTGAGCACCTCCATGCCCTGGTACGCGCGGCGGAGCAGGCCGGTGAGCGTGCCGGCCGGCGGCAGCTCCAGCACGGCGGTCACCCCGAGGTCGGCGAGCGAGCGCATGCACAGGTCCCAGCGCACCGGTGTGGTCACCTGGCGGACCAGGCGCAGCAGCAGGTCCCGGCCGTGGCTGACCGCGGCGCCGTCCAGGTTGGACAGCATCAGCTTGGTGGGCTCGCCCGGCACGATGCCCGCGGCGACGGTGCTGAGCGCCTGCTCGGCAGGGGCCATGTACGGCGTGTGGAACGCGCCGGCCACCTTCATGGTGACCACCCGGGCGCGCTCCGGTGGGCTGGCGGTGAACTTGTCCAGCGCGTCGACGGCTCCGGCCGCCACGATCTGGCCGGCGCCGTTGCGGTTGGCGGCGTAGAGCCCGTGCGCGTCGATCGCCTCGAGGACCGTGTCCTCGTCGCCCCCGAGCACCGCGACCATGTTCGTGTGCTCGGCCGCGCAGGCGGCGGCCATCTCGCGCCCCCGGACCGCGGCGAGGGTCACCGCCGCCTCCGGCGTGAGCACCCCGGCCAGCGCCGCCGCGGCCAGCTCGCCGACGCTGTGCCCGGCGAGCACCTGGACGTCGTACATCGGCAGGTGCTCGGCGACGACCAGCGCGGCGGCGGTCAGCAGCGGCTGGGTCTTGGCGGTGTCGCGGATCTCGTCCGCGTCCGCCTCGGTGCCCAGGTGCACCAGGTCGGTGCCGGCAACGGCGGACCACCACCTCAGCCGCGCCTCGAGCGCGGGCAGGGCGAGCCAGGGGGCGAGGAAGCCGGGCTTCTGCGAGCCCTGGCCGGGGGTGATTACGGCGAGCACTCTATGACTGTCCCCGATACCGATGAGATCAGCGGTACTGAAGAGTACGAAACCCGACGATGAATTTTGTATGGTACCTACAACTGTTCCGGAGTGCGGGACGGCTGGGCTGGCCCGGGCAGGACCGGTGCGGAGGGATCGAGCCGCCCGATGGCGAGCGCGACCCGCAGCGCGAACGCGTCCCGCGGGTGCACCGGCGCGAGCCCGCTCACCTCGGCGATCCGCCGCAACCGGTAACGCACCGTGTTCGGATGGACGAAGAGCATCCGGGCCGCGCTCTCCAGCACCCCGCCCGCGGCGAAGAACCCGTCCAGGGTCTCCAGCAGCTCGCCGCCGGCGCGTACGAGCGACCCGTACACCTCGTGGCGCAGGATCCGCCGCGCCTCCGAGTCACCGGCCAGGGCCCGCTCCGGCAGCAGGTCGATGGCTGCCACCGGGCGCGGCGCGGCCGGCCACGCGGCGGCGGCCCGGAAGCCGGCGAGCGCGGCCCGGGCCGACTCGGCCGCCTCGTCCAGCGAGGGCACCGCCGGCCCGACCACGACCGGCCCCTCCCCGAAGCCGGGCAGCAGCTTCTCCGCCGCGGCGAGCGGGGCGTCGGCACCGCCCACGACCACCACCAGCCGGTCACCGTGCACGCCGCCGAGGATCTCCACGCCGATCCGGCGGGCCGACCGGTAGACCGTGTGCAGCACCGCTGCCGCGTCCCCGCCCGGGGACCGGCCGACCAGCACCGCGACCGGCGGCCGGTCGTCCCAGCCGAGCGCCGCCGCCCGGCTGGCCAGCACGTCGGAGGAGTCCCCGCGCAGCAGCGCGTCGACGAGCAGCGCCTGCAGCCGCGCGTCCCAGCTGCCGCGGCTCTCCGCCGCCCGGGCGTAGACCCGGGCCGCGGAGAACGCCACCTCGCGCGAGAACCGCAGCACCGCCGAGCGCAGGGCCTCCTCCTCGCCCGGCGCCGCGAGGTGGTCCACCTGCTCCTCAACCACGTCGATGGTTACCTTGATCAGGGCGACCGTGTGCTGGAGGCTGATCGACCGGGCCAGCGCGCGCGGCGCCGCGTCGAAGATCTCGTCGGAGACCTCCCCGCTGGTGTTGCCGCCCTGGCGCAGCCACTCCACCAGCGACCGGACCCCGGCCTGGGCCACGAGCATGACCCAGGCGCGCTGGTCGGCCGGCAGCCCGCGGAACCACGGCAGCGTGTCGTCCATCCGCGCCACGCTCGCGGTGGCCAGGGCTCCGGCCGAGCGCTCGATCCGCCGCAGGGTCGCGACCAGCTCGGTCATGGCGCCAGCCTTTCACGCCGGCACAGGCCGGCCCTGCCAGGAGGAGGCCGGCCGTGCGGTGAGCGCCGGCCAAGGGGTACCGGCCGTGCGGTGAGCGGGAAGGAGCGGCGGCCGTGCCAGGATGAGCAAGGTGTGCCGACCGCAGCTGACATACCCGATGGCAGCCCTGGCCGCGCTGCTCGGGCTGGCGGCCCTGGTGCTCGCCCCCGGCGCGCCGCTGGCCGGGCTGGACCTCGCCCTGTCGCAGCGCTGGCGGGCCTTCGGGCTCGCGAACCCGGTCTGGGTGGACGCGCTGCGGCTGGTCACCGACCTCGGCGAGACGGCCTGGTTCCTCGCCGCCGGAGCCGCGCTCGCCGTCGGGCTGCTGGTCCGGCGGGCGTACGCCCCGGCGGTGGCCACCGCGCTCGTCGCCGTCGCCATCCCGGTGCTGTGGGTCCTCGCCCACCTGTGGCTGCCCCGCCCCCGGCCGGTGGACGGGTTCGTCCACGTGGCCGGCTCCGGGTTCCCCAGCGGGCACGCCAGCCACGCCAGTGCCGCGGCGCTGCTCGCGGTGGTCCTGCTGTGGCCCCGGCTGCGCCGGCCCGGGCGGGCCGTCGCGGTCGGCGCCGCGCTGGCGCTCGCCGGACTCGTCGGCCTGAGCCGGGTCGCGCTGCTCGCCCACTGGCCCACCGATGTGCTTGGTAGCTGGCTGCTCAGCACCGCCGTGGTGCTGCTGTGCGTGCGGGCCGGGTCGGCGCTGGAGTCCCGCACCGCCCGGCGAGCAGAGACCTCTCGCCGGGCGGTGGCGGCGGGCCGGTCAGCCGAGCGGGGTCTCCGGCGTGCCGAGGGTGGTGTAGAAGCAGCCGGTGGTGGGCAGGCTGGTGGCGGCCGGCGGGGTGAGGCCGTCGTAGATGGCGAGGAGGAAGGGCTGCGGGCACCGGCGGGTGGTGCCGGTACGGATGCCGAAGTGCAGGTGCGGCCCGGTGGAGTTGCCGGTGTTGCCGGTAAGGCCGAGCTGCTGGCCCGGGCCGACCGCCGCGCCGTGGGCGACTGACCACGCGGAGAGGTGGCAGTACGTGTAGACCGCGTTGTCCGTACCGGTGAGGTTGATGCCGAGCCCGCAGCTGGTGTCGTTGATGCGGACCACGGTGCCGGCGCGCACCGCGTACGCCGGGGTGCCGGTGGGCACGGGTAGGTCGATGGCCGGGTAGTCGTGGTGCGGGTCGTCGTACTCGCTGCGCGGCAGCGCGCTGTACGGCACCGGGAGCGAGAACGCCGGCGTGCTGGCACTGGTGACCCGCACCGCGTCGGCGATGACGTAGCCGGCGGCGTTGGTCCAGCGACTGACGCCGATGACGTTGCGGTCACCCGCGGCCAGGGTGAAGGTCCCCAGGCTCACCCAGCGACCCCCGTTTATGCGCTGGTCGACGGCGACGGTCTGGTTGCCGGTGGTGGTGGCCACGAGGTACGGGGTGGCGCTGTTGTAGCCGGCGTTGGCCGGGTACCACACCTCGACCAGGTACGCGCCGGTGGCGGGCAGGTTCATCCGGAACCAGGCCGCGTCGCTGGTGGTGGTGTTCGGCGTGGCGAAGCGGTAGTCGGCCCCGAAGCGCTGGCTGGACCAGGTTGAGGTGCCCCAGTTGGCGCTCGCGGTGAACTGGCCGGCGGTGGCGTTGTCGACGGTGACGGTGGCCGCGGAGGCCGGCTGCACCGGCATCAGGCCGGTCGCGGCGAGCGCGGCCACCGCCACGACGGCGAGGCGCAGTCCCTTCGTACGTGGCACGGCGCGGTCCTTTCGGGGAGCGAAGCATGAGCGGGCGTGGTAAGCCAGAGAACCATTGACATTAATAACAGTCAATAGGTCTGGGGCGGTGCGCCGCTGCTCCCCGCGCTCACCAAGGGCGGACCGCTACCGCCGGGCCACCCGGGCCATGCCGGCGAGCGCCAGCATCAGCACGAGCGCGACCGCGCCGGAG
>Ga0075420_100003613_pt1 | contig 13575 bp, 12 predicted proteins | sample SoiMetdeltSBSDD4_FD_75296 | JGI IMG/M metagenome (GOLD analysis project Ga0075420, IMG submission 75296) | Bulk soil microbial communities from a Populus tree surrounding site in Tennessee, USA - Soil MetaG P. deltoides SBSDD4 | ecosystem: Environmental > Terrestrial > Soil > Tree plantation... | reverse complement strand
CCGCGCGGCGAGCGCCACGCCGATCTCCAGCGCGCGGCGGTCGCCGTAGGACAGCGATCTCGCCTTCACTTCGCCCTTGCCGGCGAGGCCCACGCGCGCCAGCACGTCGGTTTCCCCGCCGAACGCGCCCAGCATCGACAGGCCGCGCGCGCGCGTCTCCGGCAGCGCCACGCGCAGGTTGTCCAGCGCGCTGTAGTCGTCGAACAGGTTCATCACCTGGAAGGAGCGCGAGATGCCCAGGCGCGCGATGGCGCGCGGCGGCAGGCCGGTGATGTCGCGCCCCTCGAACGTCACCTTGCCGCGGTCGGGCGCGTAGCGCCCGGTGAGCAGGTTGAAGCAGGTGGTCTTGCCCGCGCCGTTGGGGCCCATGATGCCCGAGAGCCTGCCCGCCTCGAAGCGCAGGCTCACGTCCTCCAGCACCACGTGCTGGCCGAAGCGCTTATGCAGCCGGCTTGCTTCGAACATGGAACATCCCCGCGAGGCCCTCGGGTTTGAACAGCACGATCGCCATGAACAGCAGGCCGTACCACAGCAGCCAGGTCTCGGTGTAGGCGCCGAGCAGGTCGCGCGCGAGGAAGAACAGCGCCGCGCCGATCACCGGCCCCCAGAACGACACCAGGCCCCCGCCCACCAGCGCCATCATCACCACGAAGCCCGACTGGTGCAGGCTCATCACGTTCGGATAGGCCGACTGCTGCGCCAGCGCGAACAGGCCGCCGGCCAGGCCGGCGACCAGCGCCGAGACCGTGAAGGCGAGCCACTTGTACAGCCACACGTGGTAGCCGACGAAGCGCGCGCGCGTCTCGTTCTGGCGGATCGCCGAGAGCACCCGGCCGAAGGGCGCGTTGACCAGGCGCCACAGCAGGACCACCACCAGCACGAAGGCCGCGAAGCAGAACCAGTACAGGGCATGCAGGTCGTCGAGGAACGCCGGCCGCCTGATGTTGAGCAGGCCGTCCTCGCCGCGCGTCACGCTGTGCCACTTGATCGCCACGAACCAGAACACCTGGCCGAAGGCGATGGTGAGCAGCGCGTAGTAGATGCCGCGCCGGTGCGAGATGAACAGCGCCACCAGCGCCCCGGCGAGCCCGCCGGCGAGGATCGCCGCGGCCAGGCACAGCCACAGGCTGGGCGCGACGTGGAGCTGGGTGAGGCCGAAGGCGTAGGCGCCGACGCCGAAGAACGCGCCGTGGCCGAAGGAGGGCAGCCCGCCGTAGCCGAGCAGCAGGTTGAAGCCCAGGGCGTAGATCACCCAGATCATCACCTCGACGCCGAGGTAGGGGTACAGCCCCACCCCCTTGATCCAGAAGGGCAGGCTGGCGAACACGGCGAAGGTCGCCAGCATCGGCGCCGGGAACCAGCCTCCTATGGTGCGCAGCAGCATGGTCGGCTCTTGCAACGCTTGTTCTCGTTATGTACGATTTGAGAATAAATGTTCTAGACGGGCCTGTCCAGAGGATTATGCCGGGCGCACGCAGCTTCGAGTCGCTGAAGACGGACCTGTCCCGCCGCTACCCGGGGCTGTCGCCGCAATTGCAGGCGATCGCCACCTACGCGCTGGAGAACCCGCAGGAGATGGCGCTCGACACGGTGGCGCGCCTCGCCAAGGGCGCCGGGGTGCAGCCCTCCGCCATGGTGCGCTTCGCGCAGGCGCTCGGCTACGGCGGCTTCTCCGACCTGCAGCGCGTATTCCGCACGCGGCTGGTGGAGCGCTCCAACCACTCCCCCGGCCTGCGCAACTACCGCGAGCGCATCGAGGCCTTCCGCGCGGCGCACGCCAAGTCCGGCCCGGTCGCCGTGCTGGACGAATTCATCGACGACGGCATCGCCTCGCTCGAGCAGCTGCACGAGCACGTGAGCGGCGCGGACCTGCAGGCGGCGGTGACGCTGCTGGCGGCCGCGCAGTCGGTCTACGTGCTGGGGCACCGGCGCTCCTTCCCCGTCGCCTACTACCTGTCCTACGCGCTCACGCAGCTGGAGCTGCGCGCGCCGCTGCTCGACGCGGTGGGCGGCATGCTGAAGGAGCCGGCGCGCCTGATCGGCGCCAAGGACGCGCTGCTGGTGGTGTCCTTCAAGAACTACACGCCCGAAGTGGTCGAGGTGGCGCAGGCCTGCCGGGGCCGCAAGGTGCCGGTGGTGGCGATCACCGACAACGCCCTGTCGCCGCTCGCGCGCGCCGCCACGGTGTGCTTCCAGATCGAGGAGAAGACCTCGCGGCCGTTCCGCATGCTGGTGGCGCCGATGTGCCTGGCGCAGGCGCTGGTGGTGGCGCTGGGGGAGCACCTCGATGGCTGAGCGGCCCCTCGACCTGATCTGCATGGGCCGCGCCGCGGTGGACCTGTACGGCGAGCAGGTCGGCGCGCGGCTGGAGGATGTCGCGAGCTTCGCCAAGTACCTGGGCGGCTGTCCGGCCAACATCGCCGTGGGCGCCGCGCGCCTCGGGCTCAAGGTGGCGATGCTGACGCGGGTGGGCGACGAGCACAATGGCCGCTTCGTGCGCGAGACGCTCGCCGCCGAGGGCGTGGACGTGTCGCACGTGGCCACCGATGCGCGGCGGCTCACCGCCCTCGTGTTCCTCGCCATCAGGGACCGCGACACCTTCCCGCTGGTGTTCTACCGCCACGACTGCGCCGACATGGCGATCGCGGCGGAGGATTTCGACCCCGCCTTCATCGGCTCGGCGCAGGCGCTGCTCGTCTCGGGCACGCATTTCTCGCAGCCGCAGACCGCCGCCGTCTGCCTGCGCGCGATCCGCCAGGCGAGGCGCTTCGTCTTCGACATCGACTACCGCCCGGTGCTGTGGGGCCTCGCCGCCCCCGGGATGGGCGAGCAGCGCTTCGTCGCCTCGCAGCACGTGACGGCCAAGCTGCAGGAGGTGATCCCGCTCGCGCAGCTGGTGATCGGCACCGAGGAGGAGTTCCACATCGCCGGCGGCTGCGAGGACACGGACGAGGCGCTGCGCCGCCTGCGCCGGATCTCCGCGGCGACCTTCGTCGTCAAGCGCGGGCCGCTGGGCTGCAGCGTGCACGCGGGCGAGCAGTCCCTGGAGGGCCAGGGCTTCCCGGTCGAGGTGTTCAACGTGCTGGGCGCGGGCGACGGCTTCGCCGCCGGCTTCCTCTCGGGCTGGCTGCGCGACCTGCCGCCCGGCGAATGCGCGCGGCGCGCCAACGCCTGCGGCGCGCTGGTGGTGTCGCGCCACGGCTGCGCGCCCGCCATGCCCTCGCAGGAGGAACTGGCCTTGTTCCTCTCGCGCCGGGACTGGCCGCACCGGCTGCGCGAATCGCCCGAGCTCAACCACCTGCACCGCGTCACCACCGGCCGCAGGCCCTGGCCGGAGGTGATGGCGCTCGCCTTCGACCACCGCACGCAGCTCGAGGAGCTCGGGCCGCCCAAGCGCATCCGCCGCTTCAAGCGCCTGGTGGCCGAGGGGCTGGTGCGCGCGCGCGTGCCGGGCGCCGGCGCGATCGTCGACGACCGGCACGGCGAGGAGGCGCTGTTCGCCCTCGCCGGCTCCGGCCTCTGGGTGGCGCGGCCGGTGGAGGCGCCCGGCAGCCGGCCGCTCGCCTTCGAAGCCGGCGCCAACGTCGGGGTGGCGCTGCGCGGCTGGCCCGCGCAGCACGTGGTGAAGTGCCTGGTGCACTACGAGCCGCGGGACCTGCCGGCGCTGCGGCAGCTCTACGCGGCCTGCGTGGACACCGGGCACGAGCTGCTGCTCGAGCTCCTGTCGAGGAACCCGCCGCTCGCCGAGATCTACGCCGCCGGCGTGAAGCCGGACTGGTGGAAGCTCGCCCCGCCGGCGAGCGACGCGGAGTGGCGCGCCATCGCCGGCAGCATCGCGCGGCACGACCCGCACTGCCGCGGCGTGCTGCTGCTCGGCATGGAGGCGGACGAGCAGGAACTGGAGCGCGGCTTCGCGCTCGCCGCGCGCCACCCGGTGTGCAAGGGCTTCGCCGTCGGGCGCTCGATCTTCATGGACGCGGCGCGGCGCTGGTTCCGCGGCGCCTGCGGCGACGCGCAGGTGGTGGACGAGGTGGCGGCAAACTACGCCCGGCTGGCCGGGCTCTGGCGCAAGCAAAGGACCTTATGCAAAGAATCGGTTTCATCGGCATCGGCCTGATGGGCCACGGCATGGCGAAGAACCTTCTGGCGAAGGGCCATCCGCTCGCCTTCCTCGCGCACCGCAACCGCGCCAGGCTCGGCGACCTGCTCGAGCTCGGCGCCCGGGAGCTCAAGTCGAGCGCCGAGATCGCGCGCGAATCCGACGTCGTGATCCTCTGCGTGACCGGCACGCCGCAGGTGGAGGCCAACGTCTACGGCGGGCTGCTGGAGGCCGCGCGCCAGGGCCAGGTGGTGATCGACTGCTCGACCAGCCTCCCCGAATCCACTGAGCGCATCCGCGCCGACTTCGCGAAAAAGGGCGTGCCCTACGTCGACGCGCCGCTGGCGCGCACGCCGGTGCAGGCCGAGGAAGGCAAGCTGAACTGCATGGTCGGCGCCGACGAGAAGACGCTGGCCGCGATCCGCCCGGTGCTGGAGAAGTTCTGCGAGAACATCTTCCACGTCGGCGGCCCCGGCGCGGGGCACAAGGTGAAGCTGGTGAACAACTTCCTCGCCCTGGGCACCGCGGCGCTGGTGTGCGAAGCGCTCGCCGCCTGCGCCAAGGTCGGCATCGACCTGGAGACCTTCTACAAGCTGATCTCCGCCGGCGGCGCCAACTCCGCGATGTTCCAGATGATCGTGCCCAAGGCCCTGCAGGGCGACCACGGCGGGCTGCTGTTCACCCTGGCCAACGCCAGGAAGGACATCGGCTACTACCAGGGCATGGTGGCCAACGCGCCGTTCGCCGGCAGCATGGGCGCGGCGCTGATGCAATCGCTGGTGCAGGCGAACGCGCTCGGCCTCGGCGACAAGTTCGTCCCGTCACTCATCGAGGCGCATGAGAAGGTGAACGGGATCCGCGTAGGCAAACACTGAAGGAGGGAGTCATGCAAGGCAATCGGAGGAAGTTGCTGCAGATGCTGGCCGCGGGCGCGGCGTTCTACGGCCCGTGGAAGGTGAACCGCGCCTGGGCGCAGGCCGGGCAGAAGAAGCCCCTGGTGATCGGCCTCACCATGGACGCGAGCGGCCAGTACGGCGCCAGCGGCATGGACGAGCGCCTGGGCGCGATGCTCGCCATCCGCGAATTCAACCAGAAGGGCGGCGTGCTGGGGCGGCAGATCGAGGCGCTGCACATGGACACGGAGACCACGCCGGCCACCGGCTCGCGCGTCGCCGAGCGCATGATCACGCGCAACGACGCCGCGTTCCTCATCGGCGCGGTGCACTCGGGCGTGGCCAACGCCATCAGCCAGGTGGCGCAGAAGTACGGCTGCGTGTTCTTCAACACCAACTCCAGCTCGCCCACCGAGGCGGGGCGCGACTGCCACCGCGTGAAGTTCGTGTGGGACGGCAACGGCACCAACTTCGCGCATGCCATCGTGAAGAACGCCATGCGCGCCAGCGGGCGCAACTGGCTGCTGCTCACCAACGACTACGTCTGGGGCCACAACACCTCGAAGGCGACGCGCACGCTGGTGGAGGCGAACGGCGGCAAGATCGTGGACGAGCTGATGGTGCCGCAGAACACGCGCGACTTCACGTCCTACCTGCTCAAGATCCAGCAGATCAAGCCGAACGTGATCGCGGCCGCGGTGGGCGGCGACGACATCAAGGCGCTCAGGCAGCAGGTGGTGCAGACGAAACTCGACAAGTCCTTCGCCTGGATCAACAACCAGCAGGACTGGCCCGACGTCTACGGCCTGGGGCCCGACGCGGTGTTCGGCGTGTTCGGCACCACCTGGTACTACCGCCTCGACCTGCCCGGCGTGAAGGACTTCGTCGCCAGGTACCAGAAGACCTACCCGGGCATCCAGATCGCGGTGCCGGGCAACGTGTTCTACAACGGCTACGTCGCCACGCGCGAGCTGCTGCGCTGCGTCGAGGAGGCGGGCAGCACCAACAACCTCGCGGTGATCAAGAAGCTCGAGGGCCGCAAGATGAGCGCGGCGGACCGCATGCAGCACCACGACGCGTGGATCGACGCCAGCACGCACCAGGTGCAGCAGACCATCTACATGGCGAGCTACAACGACAAGCCGGCGGAGAAGGACGACATCTTCAGGATCCAGGCGCAGGTGGCGCCGCAGGACGTCGTCGACCAGGGCGCGCCCGCGGCCTGCAAGCTGGAGAGCTACGCGGCCACGCCCTCGTACGAGCAGTAGGGCTTGGACGTCCTGCTCAACCTCCTCCCTCACCTCCTCAACGGGGTGAGCCTCGGGCTGCTGTTCGCGCTGATCGCCCTGGGGTTCATGCTCATCGTGGGGGTGATGGAGGTGATCAACCTGGCGCACGGCTCGCTGTTCGCGCTGGGCGCCTACGTGGCGATCACGCTGATGGGCTGGAAGCTGAGCTATGCCGCGGCGTTCCTGCTGGCGCCGCTGCTGGTGGGGGCGTTCGGCATGCTGCTGGAGCTGTGCCTGCGCCGCACCTACGGCAAGGACCCGCTGTACGGCCTGCTGCTCACCTTCGGCGCGGCGCTGGTGATCGAGGAGCTGATCCGCGTGCTGTGGGGCTCGAACGAGAAGCAGCTGCCGGTGCCGGAGATGTTCTCCGGCGCGACGCTGGTCGGCGGCCTGCTGTACGCAAAGTACCGCATGTTCGCCTGCGCGGCGGCCGTCGGCCTGATCCTGCTGCTGTGGCTGTTCCTGGAGAAGACGCCCTACGGCGCGATGATCAAGGCGGGCGCGCACGATTCCGAGATGGTGCGCGCGCTGGGCATCAACCTGCCGCGGCTGCGCCTGGCGGTGTTCGCGCTCGGCACCGCGCTCGCCGCGGTGGCGGGGATCGTGCTCGCGCCGATCTGGGGGGTGCGGCCGCACATGGGCGTGGACGCCGTGGTGCCCGCCTTCCTCATCATCGTGCTGGGCGGGGTGGGCAGCTTCTGGGGCGCGGTGCTCGCCGGCATCCTGGTGGGCATCGTGGTCGGCCTCACCGGCGCCTACGCCTCGGAGTGGTCGCTGCTCTCCATGTACCTGCTGCTCATCGCGCTGGTAACCTTCCGGGCCCGGGGACTCTTCGGCAAGAAGACCGCGCTTGAAAACTGAACTGAGGGGCAGGACCGCCGTCGTCACCGGCGCGGCGGGAACCATGGGCCGCGCCGTGGTGCGGGCGCTCGCCGCGGACGGCCTGCGGGTCGTCGGCATCGACGTGAAGGCGCACCAGGGCGGCGTGGTCTGCGACATTTCCGACCCGCAGGCGGTGGCGCGCGCGGTGCGCGGCATCGGCCGCGTGGACGTGCTGGTGAACAACGCCGGCATCCTGTCGAACAACAAGTCGCAGGACACCGCGCCCGAGGAGTGGCGCCGGGTGCTGGCCGCCAACCTGGACGGCGCGTTCTACCTGTCGCGCGCGGTGATCCCGGGAATGAAACAGCGCCGCTGGGGCCGCATCGTCAACACCTGCTCGCTCGCCGCCAAGACCGGCGGCCTCACCGCGGGCACGGCCTACTCCGCTTCCAAGGGCGCGCTCACCTCGCTCACTTTTTCGCTCGCGCGCGAGCTGGCGCCCTTCGGCGTCACCGTGAACGGCATCTCGCCCGCCTACGTCAATACGCCGATGGTGACCGAGCAGCTCTCCGCGGCGCAGCGCAAGGCGGTGCTCGCGCAGATCCCGGTGGGGCGCTTTTGCGAGCCCGAGGAGTTCGCGCACGTGGTGCGGTTCCTCGTGCACCCGCTCGCCGGCTTCATCACCGGCGAGATCGTGGACCTCAACGGCGGCGTGGTGATGGATTGAGGATGGACCTGTTCGGGCTCCAGGGCAGGACGGCGCTGGTGCCGGGCGGCTACGGCGCCATCGGCGGCGCGATCTGCCGCGGCCTGGCGCGGGCGGGCGCACGCGTCATCGTTGCCGGCCGCGACGCCGGGAAGGCCGCGGCGCTGGCGAAAAAGCTCGGCCGCGGCGCGCGCGGCGTGGCGCTCGACGTCGAGGACGTCGCCGCCATCGGCCGCGTGGTCGCCTCGCTCGGGCGCATCGACATCCTGGTGAACTGCGTCGGCATGCAGCGCGAGCAGCTCCTGGCGGACGTGACGGAGGAGGCCTTCGACGCGATCTACCGCACCAACCTGCGCGCGGCGATGTTCCTCGCCCAGGCGGTTGCAAAGCGCCAGAAGCGCGGCGGCAAGCAGGTACACCTCCTGTCGGTGCGCGCGCAGCTCGGGCTGCGCGGGCGCGGCTACTCGGCCTACTGCTCGACCAAGGGCGGCCTCGCCATGCTCATCCGCCAGCACGCCTCGGAACTGGGCCGGCGCGGCATCTGCGTGAACGGCATCGCGCCCACCGTGGTGCGCACGAAGATGGGCGCGCACTGGCTGAAGAACCCGAAGACGCGCGCCTGGCTCAAGGAGCGCATCCCGCTGGGGCGCATCGCCGAGCCGGCGGACTGCGTCGGCGCGGCGCTGTTCTTCTGCTCGAGCGCGTCGGATTACGTCACCGGGCAGATCCTGTACCTCGACGGCGGCATCACCGCGTCACAATAGCGGGGTGCCCCCCGCCCCGCTCGCCCCCGCCCGCCTCGCCTTCGCCGCCGACGGCACGCCGTACTCCGAGGCCTACGGCGACCTGTACCACAGCGCCGACGGCGGCCCGGGGCAGGCGCGGCACGTGTTCCTCGGCGGCAACGGCCTGCCCGCGCGCTGGCGGGGCGCGCTCCGCTTCACCATCCTCGAGACCGGCTTCGGCCTGGGGCTCAACTTCCTCGCCGCCTGGCCGCTGCTGGTGCCGGGCCTGCACCGGCTGGAATTCGAGGAGGGCCGCGTGGTGCTGACGCTCGCCTTCGGCGACGCGCAGGCGCTGGTGCCGCAGCTGCGCCTCGCCGCCGACGCCTTCTTCCTCGACGGCTTCGCGCCGGCGAAGAACCCGGAACTGTGGTCGCCGGAGTTGCTGCGCGCGCTTTCGCGCCTCGCCGCGCCCGGGGCCACCGCCGCCACCTGGAGCGTCGCCGCGCCGGTGCGCGAGGGCCTGCGCGCCGCGGGCTTCGTCGCCGAGAAGCGCCGCGGCTACGCGAGGAAGAGCGAGATGCTGGTGGCGCGCTTCGTGCCGCTGCGGAGCCTCCGCACCGCGCCCGCACGGCCCGCGGAGCGCAGCGCGATCGTGGTAGGCGCGGGCATCGCCGGCGCCGCCGCGGCCGAGCGCCTCGCCGCGCGCGGCTGGGAAGTCACGGTCGTCGAGCGCCACCTCGAGCCGGCGCTGGAAGCCTCGGGCAACCACGCCGGCGCCTTCCATCCCGTGGTCAGCCCGGACGACAGCCACATCGCGCGCCTCACGCGCGCCGCGTTCAGCTTCCTGCTGGAGCACTGGCGCCAGTTCGACGCCATCGGCGCGGCGCCGGAGTGGCGGCGCTGCGGCGTGCTGCAGCTCGCGCGCGATGCGCGCGAGGACGCCTCGCAGGCGGCGGCGCTCGCCGCGCTCGGCTTCCCGGAGGCCTTCGCGCAGCGCCTGGACCGCGCGCGGGCGAGCGAGTGCGCGGGCGTGCGGCTTGCCGCGGGCGGATTGTGGTTCCCCGAGGGCGGCTGGATCCGGCCGCGCAGCTTCGCGCGCGCGCTCATCGAGCGCTCGGGCGCGCGCGCCTGCTACGGCCGCGAGGCGGCGGCGCTGGAGCGCGCCGGGGAGCGCTGGATCCTGCGCGACAGCGAGGGCGAGGCGATCGCCGAGGCCGGCGCGGTGGTGCTGGCGAATGCCGCCGACGCGCTGCGCCTCGCGCCCGCGAAGCACATCGCCCTGCGCCGCGTGCGCGGCCAGCTCACCCACCTGCCGCCGATCGAGGCGCTGCGCTGCGTGCTGCTGCGCGGCGGCATGCTGCTGCCCGCCATCGACGGGGTATCGGTGACCGGGGCGAGCTTCGACCTGGAGGACGCGGACGCCTCGGTGCGCGCCGAGAGCCATGCCGGCAACCTCGAGCGCCTGGAGCGCATCCTGCCGGGCGCGAGCGGCGGGCTGGACGCAGCGACGCTGCAGGGCCGGACTTCGTTTCGCGCGGTGGCGGCGGACCGCCTGCCGGTCATCGGCGGGCTGGAAGAGACGGGCGGCCTGTACGCGGCCTTCGCCTACGGCTCGCGCGGCCTGCTGTGGGCGGGATTGGGCGGCGAATTGCTGGCGAGCCTGATGGAAGGCGAGCCCTTGCCGCTGGAAGGCGCGCTCGCCGAGGCGCTCGCGCCCGGCCGCTTCGCGGCCCGCGCTAGGCGCCGCGCAGGATCGCCGGGCTCGCGTCCTTGACGTCGCGCAGGCCGCACAGGGCCATGGTGACGTCGAGCTCCTTCTGGATGATCTCGAGCGCCTTCGTCACGCCCGCCTCGCCCATCGCGCCCAGGCCGTAGGCGTAGGACTTGCCGATCATGGTGCCCGTCGCGCCGAGCGCGAGCGCGCGCAGCACGTCCTGCCCGGAGCGGATGCCGCCGTCCATCCACACCTCGGTCCTGCCGCCCACCGCCTGCACCACCTCGGGCAGCGCGCGGATCGAGGACACCGTGCCGTCGAGCTGCCGCCCGCCGTGGTTGGACACCACGATCGCGTCCGCCCCGCTCGAGGCGGCGGTCTTCGCGTCCTCGGCATCCAGGATTCCCTTGAGGACGAGCTTGCGGCCCCACAGGCCCTTCACCCACTCCACGTCCTTCCACGACAGCGTCGGGTCGAACTGCCCCGCGATCCACTGCGAGAGCGTGGTCAGGCTGTTCGCGTCCGGGATGCGGCCGGCGAGGTTGCCGAAGGACTTGCGCCGGCCGGAGAGCACGTTGAGCGCCCAGCCGGGTTTCCGCATCACGTCGAGCAGCGTGCCGAGCGTCAGCTGCGGCGGCACGGCGAGGCCGTTCTTCAGGTCCATGTGCCTCTGGCCCTGGATCTGCAGGTCGAGGGTGAGCACGATTGCCGTGCACCCGGCGGCCTTCGCGCGCTCGATGAGCGAGGCGGCGAAGCCGCGGTCGCGCATCACGTAGAGCTGGAACCAGAAGGGCCGGGCCACCGCGCCCGCCACGTCCTCGATGGAGCAGATCGACATGGTGGACAGCGTGAAGGGCACGCCGAACGCTTGCGCGGCGCGCGCGCCGAGGATCTCGCCGTCGGCCCAGTTCAGGCCCGAGAGGCCCACCGGCGCGATCGCCACCGGCATCGCCACCTCCTCGCCGAGCATGCGGCCGCGCGTCGAGCGCCGGTCGACGTCGATCGCCACGCGCTGGCGGAAATGCAGCGCCTCCAGGTCGGCGCGGTTGGCGCGCAGCGTCTGCTCGTCGTAGGCGCCGCGGTCCACGTAGTCGAAGATCGCCTTCGCCACGCGCTTTTGCGCCATGCGGCGCAGGTCCTCGATGTTGGTCACCACCGGCATCCATGCCGATGGTAGCAGCAGGCGCGCGCGTTTCGCATCGTGGGATAGAATTGCGCGACCATGAGCGCGAAGGCGGACGCGAAGGGCCCGGTCCAGGTCATCGACCGCATGATGAAGCTGCTCGACGTGCTCGCCGCGCACCCCGAGCCGCTCGGCCTGAAGCAGATCGCGCAGTACACCGCGCTGCACCCCTCCACCGCGCACCGCATCCTCTCGGCCCTCGCGGGCGGGCGGCTGGTGGACCGCGTCGAGCCCGGCAGCTACCGCCTGGGCATGCGCCTGCTGGAGCTGGGCAACGTGGTGCGCTCCGGCATCAGCGTGAGGGAACTCGCGCTGCCGGTGATGCGCGAGCTGCACGCGCACACCGGCGAGACGGTGAACCTCTCGGTGCGCCACGACGACGAGATCGTGTACGTCGAGCGCACCTCCTCGGGCCGCACGGCGATGCGCGTGGTGCACGTGATCGGCGCGCGCGCCGCGCTGCACATCACCGCGGCAGGGAAGCTGTTCCTGCTGGAGGACGGCTTCGCGCGGCTGCGCGAGTACGCCAAGCGCACCGGCCTCGCGGCGCATACCAGGAACACGCTCGGCAACCTGCAGCTCCTGGAGCGCGACCTGGAGCGCACGCAGCGCCAGGGCTGGGCCACCGACAACGAGGAAGCCGAGCTCGGCGTGCGCTGCGTCGCCGCCGGCGTGCGCGACGACAACGGCCAGCTGATCGCCGCGCTGTCGCTGTCCACCCCCGCCGACCGGATGAAGCCGCAGTGGGGGCAGCTCATCAAGGAGACCGCCGAGCGCATCTCGCGCGGCATCGGCCACCGGCCGGCGCCCGGGCGCATCGGCGCCGCGTAAGCGTTGTCACCGTCCCGGTCTTGCACTATGCTGGGCCCCTCCTAGGGGAACTCGGTGCTGCAGAAGGCCCTCAGTCGGTTTCTCGCAAGTGCGCTATTCCTGTACGCCGGCGCCGCGCTGCCCTTCACGCTGATCCTGCCGCCGGACGAGCAGACCAGCCCCAGCAACACCATCACCGAAGCGACGACCGTCGAGCGGCAGGCGGCGCCGATCGCGGGCGCCATCCGGGCGCAATTGCTCGGCCTGCGCCGCGCGAAAGGCTCGCGCGGCCAGGCGCAGGCGGGCCGCGTGCTGGTGGCCAGCGCGCAGGCGGACAGCCGCGGCGATTTCAGCCTGCTGGCGCAGGGCCTGAAGGAGCCGTCCGCGGCGGGCGGCGGCGGCGATTCCGCGAGCCTGTGGATCAGCGCTGCCGCCAACTCGCTGGAAAATACCTTCTCGCGCACCGCCTTCTACGGCGCCACCCACAACCTGCTGGCCGGCTTCGACATGACCCGGTCGGAAAAATTCGTGTTCGGCGTCGCCGCCGGCCACGAGGCGAGCAATTTCACCACCACCTTCAACGCCGGCAACGAAAGGACGCGCGGCTTCAACCTCGCCCCCTATTTTTCATACCTGCTGACCCCGGCGTGGACGCTGGACGCGAGCGCCGGCTACGGCGAATTCGACACGCGGCAGTCGAGGACCGTGGGACTGGCGCCGCTGGTTTCGGTCCCCGTGGACAGCAAGTTCGACTCGACGCGCGAATTCGCCTCGGTGAACCTGACCAATGTCTCGACCTGGGGGGGCTGGACGCTGACCGGGGCGCTCGGCCTGCTGGCGGCGAAGCGCAAGCACGACGCCTACACGGAAAGCGACGGCACCGCGGTAGCCGCCTCCAGCCAGAGCGTCGAGCAGGGGAACCTGCTGGCGGAGGCCGCCTACGGCCGCGGCGCGTCCGAGTTCTACCTCGGCGCGCTGTACGAGAAGACCCGGGACCCGCTGCAGGTCCAGTTCGCGACCGGCGCGCAGCCGGCGAACGACGACGACAGCACCCTGCTCACCGCCGGCTGGCGGCACTTCGGCAAGGGCCTGACGGCGAACTTCGTGTTCAGCCAGCGCGTGGGCCAGGACCAGGTCAGGGAGTACGGCTTCTCGATGATGCTGCGCGTCGACCTGTAGCGTCGTAGCGGCGGATCGCGCCCGCCGCGTGGTACTCGACCGGCGCGAAATCGTCCGTCAGCAGGGCGTGGGAATCGAGCAGCGCTTGCGCCGGGCGCAGTTCCAGCGCGGCGACCTGCTTCAGCTCCGGGTGGGCGAACGCGACGGCGGCCGCC
>Ga0075420_100003612_pt1 | contig 13575 bp, 11 predicted proteins | sample SoiMetdeltSBSDD4_FD_75296 | JGI IMG/M metagenome (GOLD analysis project Ga0075420, IMG submission 75296) | Bulk soil microbial communities from a Populus tree surrounding site in Tennessee, USA - Soil MetaG P. deltoides SBSDD4 | ecosystem: Environmental > Terrestrial > Soil > Tree plantation... | reverse complement strand
ACGGCGACACACGCCCGTGTGGTCGTCGCCGTCGCGGCCGTTGCCGCGCTCCAGCGCCCGGTGCTCGCACAGCACGCACTCACGACGCTGCCGTTAGGCGATGCGGCCTATGTGCAGCTCGAGGCGCTCGATCGGGCCGGCTGCCGCGCCGCTCGCGTGTCGCCGCATCGGCCGTTCCTGGTACGGGACGTCGAGCGGGCCATCGGGCGGTTCGCGGATCAGCCGGCGTGTGCGGGTCCCGTGGGCGTTGCGTTGCGCGAGCGTTTCGTCGCGTTGCGGGCCCCGACGGTGCCGACTGATATCGCACCGGATCTCGCGGCTGCGGTGCGCGAAGCCGCCGCGGATTCGCTCGACGATCTCCGACTCGGCGCGAAAGTGACGGTGAAGGGGACCGCGCTCGCGCGCGGGGAATTCGAGCCGCTGTGGGCGGGGGTCCGCTCGCGCGACGAAGGAACACCGCCGGTGGTGGCCGACGCGCGTGGACGCATCGGCTGGTCGTCGTCGCCAAAGCTGGTCGCCGTCGGCGAGGTCTACGCCCAGACATCACGGCGCAACGACCCCACCGTACGCCAGCGTGCCCTCCGCAACACGTCGGGGATCGTGGACTTCGGCGAGTCCTACGTCAACGCGGCGTTAGGCAGGCTCGATCTGTCGTTCGGCCGCGGATGGGCTGCCTGGCTCGGCGAGGGAACGGAGTCGCTCGCGCTCTCCGCGAACGGACCGTTGATGGACCGCCTCGAACTCGGGATTCGGTGGCGCGTCGCCGAAGTGCGCGCGCTCGCGGGCACGGTGAACGACGTGGCGATGACGGCCGAGCAGGACAGCCTCGAGCCGGGCACGGACGTGCGGTTTCGTCGCTGGATCTACGGCCACGTGCTCACGATCAAGCCGAACGACGGCCTCGAGCTCACCCTCGGCGAGACGGTTCTGGCGTCGCGTACCACGAGCGGGTTCGATCTCGCGTACGCCAATCCGCTCATGGCATTCATCATCACGCAGAATGACACCGCGCGCACCGGCGCCGACCCTCGCGACAATCTCGTGCTGTTCGGAGGCGTTCGCGCGCGGATCGGGGGTGGAGCGCTGGGCGGCGAGCTCGTCGTCGACGACGTACAGATCGATGACGTCGATCGTGAGCGCACGGCCGACCAGCTCGCCTGGCGCGTGTTCGCGCAGGCCCCGATTCCGGTGGGTACGGCGTCGAGTGCGACGCTCGAATACCGACGGACCGACAGCTACGCCTACCTGCGCGACTTCTACACCGACGTTTATCAGACGTACGACAAACCGCTCGGCTCGGTACTCGGTGCTGACGCCGACTACATCCGCGCGGGGGGTGAGACGTGGTTGGGCGGCAGCATGCGGCTGGCAGCCGGCCTCGGCCGCTGGAGACAGGGGGCGCTCCGCATCGACCAACGGCCCGCCGACGGGCCGAACGACAATGCTGGTCAGCCCTTTCCGTCCACGAGCGAGGCGCGCCCGGAGGTGCAGTCGGCGTTCGTCGCCGATCTCAGAGCGGACCGGTTGATGCAACGGTTTCCGGTGTCATTGCAGGTGCAGATGGCTCGAATCGAGAACGCGGCGAACGTCTCCGCCGCCGCGGCCCTATATGTGCGGGCAACGCTCACGGCGTCCTATGCATTTCGATATCCGTAAGTCTCCGCCACACCGTCGGCGTCGTCGCAGACATCGCCGGACGGCAATCAATCGCGTCGCGCTCGTCGTGTTTCTGACCTTCGTCGTGGCGGGCTTTGCGCTCGCGCAGGACACGACGAGCGTGGCCGGCAGCGCGGCTCAGCGCAGCGTCGGCGCGCTCCGTCCGGGCGACGTGTTGCGCATCGTGGTGTTCCGCGACAAGGAGCTGAGCAACGAATATCCGATCGACGCGCGTGGGTTCGTGCAGATCCCCGGACTTGGCGTGATCGAGGCCGCCGGGCTCAGCCCCACCGAGGTGACGGACAGACTTCGCCTCGCCCTCATCGAGCGCGGGTTCGCGCGTCCCGAGATCTCAGTGCAGCCGCTCATTCGCGTGTCGGTGCTCGGTGAAGTGCGATCGCCGAACGTGTATCCGGTCGACCCAGGAACGAGCCTGCTTCAGCTGCTCACGGTCGCCGGCGGTCCGACGGACCGGGCGAAGCTCGAGGACACGCGAGTCATTCGTGACGGGCGGGCGTTTCGCGTCGACATGGAAAGTGCGCTGGCGGGAAGCGCCGCCGGCCGAATCGTACTCTACTCGAACGACGTCGTCGTGGTCGGGCGACGGAGGGGATTCACGAGCGAGAACCTCGGCCTGACGTTGACGGCCGCGTCTCTCGTGCTCGCTGTGTTGAACATCGCGTTCCTCGTGCGGAACCAATGAGAGCGCCGTATCTGATGCCCGTAGTCAACGGCGAGGATGCCGGTGGGGGCGGGGAATCGTTCTCGCCTCGCGAAGTCCTGCTCGCCGTCCGTCGCCGCTGGTGGGTCGTCCCGATCGTGTTCGTGCTCGTCGTCTCGTTCGGCATCTGGCGAACGCTGCGCGAGCCTCATATCTACCGCGCCGCTACGACCGTCCGGATCGAGAACTCCACTGCGCCCATCGCCGGGGTGCAGACGAGCGCGCCGACGTACGACTATCGCATCGACCCGATGGTGTCGGAGCAGCAGGTCATCAAGAGTCGCATGGTGGCCGAGCGAGTCGTAGACGCGTTAGGGTTGCGGCTGCGAATCGTGGAACCCGCCGGGTTACAGCGGTACACGCTTTTCGGCAACGTGCCGCCGATCGTCGATTCGGCCGCGCCACCGGGCGATTTCCGACTCACGCTCGGCGAGCGCACCTACACGCTGAGCACCGGGTCGATTCGTTACGCCACCGCGTCGTACGGCACAGCGGTCTCGGGCGGAGGCATCCGACTCGTCGTGCCGGCACGGCCACCAGGCATCGAGCCCACCGTGCTGCTCGAAGTCATGCCCCTCACGGCAGCGGCCTCCGAAATCCGCGGAGCCATCGGCACGAAGGTGCTGCCGCAGACCAACATCATCGAGATCTCGTACTTCGGAACCGAGCCACGCCTCGTCCGCGACATCGCGAACACGGTCGCAAACGAGTACGGGGCCGTGTCGAGCGAGATGCAGCGCACGACCGCGCGAGCGAAAACGACGTTCATCGCATCCTCGCTGGTGGATCAACGGGCGCGTCTCGACTCGGCGCAGGGGGCGCTCAAGGATTTCAAGGAGCGTGAGCAGATCGGCGATGTGAATGCGGAGCAGGGCGCGCTCGCGAACAGCATTCACCGCATGGAGGAGGCGAGGCAGGCGGGGCTCGTCGAGCAGCAGATCTATTTCACGCTCGTCGGGAAGCTCACCGCGGCCGATACGGCCGACGAGGAGCTTCGTCGGCTGGTTGGCACCGACGCTGTGGAGAGGAACCGCTACATCGCGAACCTGTACGACCGATGGTTCAGCCTCGTGAAGGAGCGCGAGACGCTGTACGCCCGCGGCCGAACTGACGCAAACGAAGATGTGAAGGCCGTGCACCGGCTCATCGGGCGCACGAAGGAGGACCTGAGGAGCGCGAGTCAACTGTACCTGCAGGCGCTGCAGTCCCGTCTCGGGTCGCTCGAAAAGACAATCGCCAATCTGCGTCTCGAGACGGAGAAGTACCCGAAGCTCGAGGCCGAGCAGGCCAGCCTCTCCGCGACTGTCGGAACGATGCAGCGGACGTTCGACAACCTGCAGTCGGAGTACCAGCTGGCGCGCATCTCGGAGTCCGTGGACGGCGGTCGCGTTCAGCCGATCGATGAAGCGACGCTGCCGACGTTCGCCGTGTCGCCTAACAGGAAGCGCGCAATCACGTATTCCGCGCTCCTCGGTCTGCTGCTCGGCTTCGTCGTCGCGTTCGCGCTCGATCGGCTCGACGACTCGGTGAAGTCGCCGGATGAGCTTCGCGACCAGATGGAGCTACCCATGCTCGGCTTGATTCCAGCGATTCGAGCCGACCGGAGCGGCCGCCGAGCGGCCGACGCCACGAGCGGACGACTCATCACCCATGTCGACCCTCGGTCGCCGGTGACGGAGGCGTACCGTTCCCTGCGAACGAACCTCGCGTTCGCGCGGGCGCAGCAGTCGCCACAGGCCATCGTCATCGCGAGTCCAGGTCCGGCCGACGGCAAGTCCACCACCGCCGCCAATCTCGCGATCACGTTCGCCCAACAGGGGCAGCGGACGCTGCTCATCGATGCCGATCTCCGTCGGGCGGTGCTCGACAAGGCGTTCGGCGTCGACCGGTCGCCGGGGCTCACGGAAATAATCGTCGGCGAGACGCCGCTGGCTGACGCGATCCACACGACGGAAATCCCGAATCTCTCGATCCTGGCGAGCGGGCGGTTCCCGCCGAACCCCGCCGAGCTGCTTGGCTCGTCGCGCATGCAGGAGATTCTGCGAGACGCCAAATCGACGTTCGATGTCGTGCTGCTCGATTCTCCTCCGCTGCTCGCCGTCACCGACGCGGCCGTGCTGTCGACAATGGTCGACGGTGTCGTGCTCGTCATTCGCACGCAGCGCACGAAGCGCGATGCCGTGCGTCGGGCGATCGGTCACGTGCGCTCGGTCCGCGGACGACTCCTCGGGGCCGTGTTGAACGACGTGGACATGCGGAGCGGCGCGTACTACGGAAGCTACGGCCACTACTACTACTCGTATTACGGTGGCGAGCGGCGAGTCGAGCCGCGTGACGCTCGTGCTGCCGTTCGCCGACTCCGCGAGCTCGTCGGTCGCGGGACGTCATCGAATGGCCACAGCGATGATGCGTGAGGCGCGAATACATTCGGCCGTGGCCGCGGCGGTTCGTCTCGCCGCGGGCGCACCGGGTGTCGCCGACGGCGCCGCGCACTGGCCAACCGTATTCCAGGTCGCGATGCGTGAGCTCGTCGCGCCACACGCCTGGGCCCGGTCGCGACGCTTCATCCAGCGACACGCCGACGAGGATACCACGGGAGCGTGGCGCCGCGCGGCGATGGCGACGCATCTCCGCGCGCAGCGCCAGCTTTCGATCACGCGTGATACCGTGCGGGCCATGGAGTCGCGCGGCGTCGCGGCCGTCGTGCTCAAAGGGCTCCCGTTAGGCGAACGGCTGTACGGTGACGCGTTCGTCCGCTCCTCCTCCGATATCGATCTGTTCGTGGCGGCCCCCCAGCGGACGATGGCGAGCGTCGCGCTCCGCTCGCTGGGCTGGATGAGCGACGACGGGGCCCCGCCGTGGCACGAGGCGTGGTCCCGCGAAGGGGCAGAGGGCCGTGAGCATCTCGAGCTGCACTCCTCCCTCGTGTGCGATCACCTCGCGCACCTTCGCGTTGCCGCGCCAGCCGTTAGGCAGCGCGAAGTCGGCGGGGAGCCGCTACGCGTGCTCGACGGGCCGTTCCTGCCGGCGTACCTGGCTGTTCACCTCGCGACCCATCAGATGCCACCGCTGTCATGGCTTCTGGACTTTGCGACGCTCTGGTCGTCCCTCTCCCACGCCGAACGTGATGCCGCGACGACTCAGGCCAAGGCGTCTCGGGTCCAGCGCTACCTCGCATGGGCAAACACCCGCGCCGGGCTGCTGAACCGTGTCATCGATGGCGATGACACGGCGCTCGGGCCGCTTGGGTTCGGGCGGGACGGCCGCCGGGACGTGCACTCGGTCGTTCGTCATCTGAGCCTCGCGGCGTCCGTCCGCGACCGCCTGCACGTGCTCGCGGCGTTCGCGGTGCCTCGGAAGGCGCGCGCCAGCGTGGGTGAGCTCGTGCGGTATTCCCTCGCGCGGGTTCGGACGCGGTTCGGGTCACTCGCCGGTGAGCGACGGTCGTACGACGCTTCCGAGCTCGCGACGACCCCATCGTGGACCGGCAGCGGGCCGCGCCCGTTACGCGTGGAGCGAACCGAGATGGTCTCACTGGTGCGTGAGGTCGTGTACGCGGGCGGGGCGCTTCGCGTCCGGGCACCCGGCGGTAGCATGCTGCCCACAATCCCTCGCGGAGCGCTCGTTCGCATTCGGGGTGTCCCCGACCGCGGCGTCGAGCAGGGCAACGTGGTGCTCGCGCTGACCGCAGACGGAGAGCCGGTACTGCACCGCGTGATCGCGATCGACGGTGAGGTGCTCATCACGCGCGGCGACGCCGCGCTCGCCGACGACCCGCCCACGCCTCGCTCTCGCGTGATTGGCGTCGCGACTCACGTCTCCTATCTCGGCACGGAACGCGAACTGCCTCGACGCGCGCCGCGCTCGCTGTCCGTTGCCGCGTTGAAGCTTCGACGACGACTCGCACGGGCGGTCAGGCGTGGTGGCTGAGATGGCAGTCTTGCGCGTCGGAGCGGTTGCCGGAATTCCAATCGTTCACGAGCTGTGCGACGGGATTCGACTGGAGCGGCTCGACGTCGTGGACTGGGCCGGGACCAGCGAGGTGAGCGAGCCGGTGGTCATTCGCCACGAGCTGGGCGACGCCACGACGACGCGCCTCCGGCGCATGCTCGATGTACCGCCGTGGTGCACGTTCCACCTCGATGCCGCCGGCGAGCCGGCGGCGCTGTTCTACGGGGTGTTCGGTGAGGTGGACCGCTTGCTCACGACGGTCACGCCGGGCACGCGATATCGCGTCAGGTACGCCGCGGCTCCTTCCGACCCGGTGGTTGCGCTGCAGAGTGAGCTCACGGCTTTCTCGTTCGCGATTGCAGCGCGGGGCGCGGGGCTGATTGCACACGCGTGTGCGTTCATAACCGCCACCGGCCATGGCGTGTTGTGTCCGGGGATTTCCGGAACGGGGAAGACCACACTGGCTCGGCTCCTGCGAGACGCCGATCCCGCGGTGGAGCTCCTCACGGACGATCGCGCCATCGTCACCCTCGATGATCGCGGCGTACGCGTGTGGGGATCGCCATGGCCAGGCGCGGGCAAGGTGGCGGGTGTTCGATCCGCCCCCCTAACGACGCTCGTCTTCATTCGCCACGGCCAGCGCGTGGAGCAGCGCGTCGTGACGCCGGCCGAGGCGTTCCGCCGAATCGTGAACACGCTGTCGATGCCGCTCTGGGAGCCAGCACGCTGTGGGCGACCGCTCGAAGTCATCGACGGCATCGTCTCGCGGGCGCGCCTCATCGAGCTCGCGTTCCCGCCGACGACTGATGCCGCGCGCTGGGTCGTGACGGAGGCGGACGATCGGTTCGCCGTGAGTGCTGCCTGATGGGCACGCAGAGCCAGGTATCCGCCGGCAGATGGACCCGCGCCGCGACGGTGCTCGCGCGGCGCGTCGCCGGCGAGACAGTGCTCGTACCGCTGGACTCGCGCGCCGACGACCCCGAGTACAAGGGCGCACGGCTGTACGTGCTGAACGAGACGGGCGAGTTCCTCTGGGCGCTCCTCGAGACCCCGCGGAACGCGGCCGACCTGGCGCGGAACTTGACTCTCGAGTTCGAGACCGCGGAAGACCGTGCGCTCGCGGACGTCGAGGCGTTCCTCGTTGCGCTTCGCGACATCGGTGCTGTCCGTGAAGCCCCCGAGCCCGATGTCGAGTGAGCGCAATGCGGATGTCGATGGATCGTTTCGAAGAGCGACTGGGTGCGCGCGCGCGACGCGAGCGGCATCCGCTGTCGTGTCTCTTCGAGATCACGCCACGCTGTAATCTCCGCTGCCACTTCTGCTACGTCGCGCTCGATCCGTACGTCGGGCCGTATCTCTCCACGGACCAGTCGTATCGGGTGCTCGATGTCATCGAGCGCGCGGGCGTATTGTGGCTGACGCTGACGGGCGGCGAGATCTTCTCGCGCCGAGACTTCGCCGCCATCTACGAGTACGCGTTGTCGAAGGGGTTGCTCGTCACGCTGTACACGAACGCGACGATGGTCACCGAGACGCACGCGGCGTTGCTGCGCGAGCGTCCGCCGTTCTCGGTCGAGGTCAGCATCTACGGTGCGGACGCCGAGCATTACGAGGCGACGACCGGAATCCGCGGCTCGTTCGCGCGTTTCGAGCGTGGCATTGAACGGCTTCGTGACGCGGGTGTGCCACTCGTCATGAAGTGCCCGATCAGCAGACTCTCCGTCGACCACGTCCGCGCCCTCGTCGGTTGGTGCACCGACCGCGGGCTGCCGTTCAAGGCTGATCCCGTCATCGACGCGCGGCATGACGGCGGGCCGCAGCCGACGCTCTACCGCATCGAGCCGCGGCGCGTTGTCGAATTACGCGATGAGATTCACGAGCTCCGCCACGGCGTGCCGCGCGCAGCCGGCCCGCTGCCGGAGTGCTCGGTTCGCGGTGACGCGACCGGACCGGAAGAGCTGTACACGTGCGGCGCCGGACGTATCGCGTTCTTCGTCGACGCTCTCGGCAACGCGAGCCACTGTGTCATCGACCGTGAACCGTCGTTCCCGATTCTCGACACGCCGTGGGACGATTTATGGGCGCAGATGGGCCGGTGGGTAACGCAACCGCTCCCGGCCGACGCGCCGTGCAGCGGATGCTCACTTCGCGGTGGATGCAGCAATTGCCCGGCGCGCTCCCGCTTGGCGACGGGCAGCCCGTTTCTGAAGGACCGATATCAATGCGACATCACCCACGAGATCCACGGCCTTCCGCCCGACCGCGACGGGTTCACCGGACCGGTTCGTCCGATCGCGGCCTGTACCGCCTAACGCGCGGACGCCCAAGGATGGAGACATGACGCCAGATCGCCCCGATATGCCTCGCGCGAGCGGACCCGCTCGACGCCCGTATGAGCCTCCCGCCGTCCTCGAAGTCTTCGTCGACCCGGCCAAGGACATGCTCGTTGCCTGCGCGCCCGGAAAGCTACCCAGCACCGGCACGCCGACCTGCAACGCGGTCCAGTTCACGTGAGCCGCTAATCCGCGACCGCTCCCGCCGTTCGATCGTCCTCAGTCGAGCCTGACGCCCGGCGCTTGGGGACGGTCATCGTCCTCCCGCTGCGCCAGGACCAGGCGGCGATCCCTCGCGTCGATATCGACTGCCATCGAGACGCCCAAACAGACGGCAAACTCGAGCGGTTGCGGCAGCAGGGCTGCGCGGATAAGCTATTGCGGCACTTTAACATCAACGAATCGGAGCACGTGTGAAGATTGCGGTCATCGGATCGGGATACGTAGGGCTCGTCGTCGGCGCCTGCCTGGCCGAGACGGGGAACGACGTCACCTGCGCGGACGTCGATCAGGGGAAGATCGACGGTCTCAAGAAGAACGTCCTTCCGATCTACGAGCCCGGGCTCGATTCACTCGTGGAGCGGAACCAGCAACAGGGACGACTTCACTTCACAACGGACGTCGGCGGTGCCGTCTCGACTGCCGAGGTCGTGTTCATCGCCGTTGGGACGCCGCCGGACGAGGACGGCTCGGCCGATCTGCGTCACGTGCTCGCGGTCGCCGATACGATCGGCGAGTTCATGAAACGGGAGCTCGTCGTCGTGACCAAGTCCACCGTTCCGGTTGGTACGGCCGCTAAAGTCGCCGCCGCCGTGTCCAAGCGCGCGCGGCACCCGTTTCACATGTGCAGTAACCCGGAATTCCTGAAGGAGGGTGCGGCCCTCGACGACTTCATGAAGCCCGATCGCGTCGTGCTCGGCGTCGATAGCGACCACGCCCGCAGCGTCATGGCCGAGCTGTACGCGCCATTCGTGCGCACCGGGAAGCCGATCATCTTCATGGACATTCCGTCGGCGGAGATGACGAAGTACGCCGCGAACGCCATGCTCGCGACGCGCATCTCGTTCATGAACGAGATCGCGAATCTGTGCGAGAAGGTCGGAGCGAACGTCGATCTCGTGCGAAAGGGAATCGGGAGCGACACACGCATTGGCCCCTCGTTCCTGTTCCCCGGCCCGGGATACGGCGGCTCGTGCTTCCCCAAGGACGTGAAGGCCCTGGTGCGAACGGCAGGCGAGGCAGGATCGCGTCTCGGCGTGCTCGAGGCCGTCGAGGACGCGAACGACCGCCAGAAGCACCGGTTGTTCGAGAAGCTTCGCTGCGCGCTCGGCGACGCCATCAGCGGCGCGCACATCGCCGTTTGGGGGCTCGCGTTCAAGCCGCAGACGGACGACATGCGAGAGGCGCCCGCGCTCACGCTCATCGACGACGTCCTCGCCGCCGGCGCGACCATCACTGCTCACGACCCGGCCGCGCTTCACGAAGCGAAGCGGCGCGTTGGCGACCGGATCCAATACGCCGAGTCCAACTATGACGCGCTCGCGGGCGCGGACGCGCTCGTGGTCGTGACGGACTGGAACGAGTACCGGCATCCGGACTTCGCGCGGATGAAGACGGCACTTCGGAAACCGGTGGTGGTCGACGGTCGCAACCTCTACGATCCAGCGAAGATGCAGAACCTCGGCTTCAGCTATTTCTCGTTCGGGCGCGGAGGCGCGCGGGCATGAGAGTGCTCATCACCGGCGCCGCCGGGTTCCTTGGGTCGCACCTCAGTGATCGGTTTCTTTCCGACGGACATTCGGTCGTCGGGCTCGACAACTTCATCACCGGGAATCCGGAGAACATTGCCCACCTGATGGGCGACCGGCGTTTCGAGTTCATCGAGCACAACATCTCGACGTACACGTACGTGGCGGGCCCGCTCGACGGGGTGCTCCACTTCGCGTCGCCGGCGAGTCCGGTGGACTACCTGGAGTTTCCGATCGCGACACTCAAGGTCGGCGCCCTTGGTACCCACAACGCGTTAGGGCTCGCGAAAGCCAAGGGCGCCCGGTTCTTCCTGGCCTCGACGTCGGAAGTCTACGGCGATCCGCTCGAGCATCCGCAGACGGAGAAGTACTGGGGGAACGTGAACCCCATCGGCCCACGCGGGGTCTACGACGAAGCCAAGCGGTTTGCAGAGGCGATGACGATGGCGTACCACCGGTACCACGGAATGGACACGCGCATCGTTCGGATCTTCAACACGTACGGCCCGCGCATGCGGCCGAACGACGGGCGTGTGGTGTCCAACCTCATCGTTCAGGCGCTGAGCGGGCAGCCGCTCACGTTGTATGGCGACGGGTCGCAAACCCGGAGCTTCTGCTATGTGTCCGACGAGATCGAGGGGATTTACCGGCTCTTCATGCGGGGCGACAACCAACCCACGAACATCGGAAATCCGAACGAGTTCTCCGTCCGGCAGCTCGCCGAGCTCGTGATGGAGCTGACCGGCGCTACCGGGCCGATCGTCCAACGGGACCTCCCGGTGGACGACCCGAAGGTTCGACGCCCCGACATTAGCAGGGCGCGTGAAATGCTCGGGTGGGAGCCGGCGGTGTCCCTCCGCGAGGGGGTGATGCGGACGATCGAGTACTTCCGGACGGTGCTGGCGAAAGAGCCGGTGCCGGCCCACGCGTAGCGGGGGCTCGCTGGGTTATCTTAGGGGTCTGCCGTCCGGGCGGCGGGGGTTCGCGGACGCCGCCCAGGACGAACCAGATTCACCTTGCCGGGTACTCAGCCCGTTATGCTCTTGTTCAGTTGGCGGCGAAAAGCTTGGGGTGTGCTCGCGCTCGGTGTGCTTGGCGCGTGTTCGCAGTCCTTCAAGCTCAGCAGATTTCGAACGAACGACACGCTCTACGCCGCGGCGACGCGGGAGTACAACGCGCGTCACTGGGACAACGCGATTCAGGCATTCGAGCGCCTTACGCTGGACCTCCCGGCCCGCGACACACTCCTGCCGCGCGCTTTCTGGTATCTCGCGACCGCCCATGCCCGGAAGGGTGAGCATCTGCTCGCCGCACAGGGCTACTCGCGGCTGAACCAGACCTTCCCGGACGACACGCTGGCCGACGATGCGATGCTGGCTGAGGCGCGTGAATATGGGAAGATGTGGCGGAAGCCGGCGCTCGATTCCCAGTACGGGCTGACGGCGCTCGCGACGTACCGCTCGATGCTCGAGCTCTACCCTGACTCGCCGCTCGCGTCACAGGCGCAGCAGGGCGTGCAACGACTCCTGGAGTGGCTCGCAACGAAGGACTATCTCACGGGAATGCACTACGTCCGTCGGAAGGCACCGGACTCCGCGATCCTCTATTTCAAGGACGTGATCGAGAACTACCCCGAGACGGCCCGAGTGCGGGACGCGTACCTTCGGCTGGTCGAAGTCTATCGATCGATCAACTATCGCGAGGACGCGCGCGAGACCTGCGCGACGTTGCAGCAGAAGTACCCGGCCGATCGCGAGGTTCGGTCGCTTTGCGGACCGCCAGCCACGACCGTCGCGCAGCCGAACTGACGGGCCGGTGCGGCTTGCGATCTTCGGCGGGACGTTCGATCCGCCCCACGTGGGTCACCTGCTTGCCGCGTCCGACGCGTTCGAGCACCTCTCACTGGACCGGATCGTGTTCATCCCGGCGGCGCGGCAGCCGCTCAAGGTGGGCCGCTCCGCGGCCCCGTCTCGAGACCGGCTGGCGATGGTGAGGCTTCTCACAGGGAGCGACGCGAGGTTCGAGACCGATCCGGTCGAAGTGGACCGGGAGGGATTATCTTACACGGTCGACACTTTGCGGGGGTTCCGCGATCGGTTCCCGTTGGCGGATCGATACTTCCTCGTCGGAGCAGATGTGTTGCCGACCTTCGAGCAGTGGCGTGAGCCGCAGGAGATCCTGTCGCTTGCGACGCTCGCGGTGCTCACGCGACGAGAGGACGGTGAACCCGTGACAGCTGTCGGCGTTCCGGACAGCGCCGTCATGGTTCCCACGCGGCGCATCGACGTGTCGTCGACAGAGATTCGTGACCGTGTGCGCGCTGGGCGGTCGATCCGGGGATTCGTCACGGATGCAGTAGCCGAGTATATCAGCTCGAACGGGCTGTATCGATAGAGGAACGCATGTTGAAAGGCGTAATCGGCAAGGTCTTCGGGACCCGCCACGAGCGCGAGCGGCGACGCATTCAGCCGATCGTCGACGAGATCAACGAGCACTACGCACGACTGCAGGGAGTTTCCGAGGAGGAGCTCCGCGCGCAGACGGCCAAGTTCCGTGCGTACATCCGCGAGCGCACGCACGAGCTCGACGAAGAAGTCGCGCGTCTCAAGCAGGAAAAGCGCACCACCAGCGACCCGACGGAACGCGAGCGTCTCGACAATGAGTTGAGCGGCTCCGATGGTCGCGGCGGCGTGGAGGCCAGGCTTCGCGAAGCGATCGCCGAAGTGCTCGACGAGGTTCTTCCAGAAGCGTTCGCGACGGTGCGCGAGGGCGCGCGTCGGCTCGTCGCCACGAAGGTCATGGTCACGGGCCATGAGCTCGAGTGGAACATGGTCCACTACGACGTCCAGCTCATGGGCGGCATCGAGCTCCACCTCGGCCGCATCGCCGAGATGGCGACCGGTGAAGGGAAGACGCTGGTCGCCACGCTGCCGCTGTACCTGAACGCATTGCCCGGACGTGGCGCGCACCTGGTGACGGTCAACTCGTACCTCGCGCGCCGCGACTCGCAGTGGATGGGGCATCTGTACAGCTACCTCGGACTCACCGTCGGGTGCATCGACGACACCGAGCCGGGCACGCAAGCGCGACGCGCGGCGTACGAGTGCGACATCACGTACGGGACGAACAACGAGTTCGGCTTCGACTACCTGCGCGACAACATGGT
>Ga0075420_100003611_pt1 | contig 13577 bp, 12 predicted proteins | sample SoiMetdeltSBSDD4_FD_75296 | JGI IMG/M metagenome (GOLD analysis project Ga0075420, IMG submission 75296) | Bulk soil microbial communities from a Populus tree surrounding site in Tennessee, USA - Soil MetaG P. deltoides SBSDD4 | ecosystem: Environmental > Terrestrial > Soil > Tree plantation... | reverse complement strand
AATATCGACCGCGGCGAGCTGATGATATGACCACCGACCTTGCAGGAAAATCGGCGATCGTCACCGGTGCGGCAAGCGGCATCGGTCGCGCCATCGCCATCGCGCTCGCGCGGGAGGGTTGCGCTCTTTTTCTGATCGACCGGGCACCGCCGGAGAGGACCGCCGCGGTCGCCGAGGCCATTGTCGCCCGTGGCGGCAATGCAGTCGCCGCCCAGGCCGACATTGCCGATGAGGCGCAAGTCTTGTCGGCCATCGCCGAAGCGTCCGGCCGCTTCGCCACGCTCGACATTCTCGTCAACAATGCCGGCATCCTGATCGAGAAGCCGCTGCTCGACACCACCGCAGCCGATTTCGATGCGGTGCTTGGCGTCAATCTCAGAGGAGCTTTTCTTGTCGGTCGCGAGACTTTGCGTCACATGGTCAGGCAACGCTCCGGCCGCATCATCAACGTCGCATCGGAGCTGGCCTATCTTGGTCGCGCCAACACCTCGGTTTATTGCGCATCCAAAGGCGGAATCATCTCCATGACCCGTTCCTGGGCCCGCGAATTTGCCCCCGACATCCTTGTCAATGCCATCGCTCCCGGCCCCACCGACACCGCCATGCTGGAGGCTCACTCCACCGCGCCGGAGACGCTGGAAAGGGAAACCGACATTCCGCTCCGCCGCATTGCGCAGCCGGCGGAAATCGCCAGCGCCGCGGTGTTTCTTGCAGGACCAGGAGCCACCTTCATCACCGGGCAATGCATCAGCCCGAATGGCGGCGCGGTGATGTTCTGAGCATCGGAGGTCGACCATGAGCATCGAGGATTTCCAACCGCTGGATTCCGGGATCGTGCCGCGCTTCGCCGGTCCGTGCAGCTTCATGCGCTTGCCTTTTGCCGAGCCGCGCGAGGTCGACATCGCGCTTATCGGCGTTCCCTTCGATGGCGGCACCACCAACCGGACGGGAGCGCGTCACGGCCCGCGCGAGATCCGCAACCAGTCGAGCCTGGTCAGGCGTGTCCATCATGTGACGGGGGTCTCGCCATTCGATCTGCTCCGTGTCGGCGATTGCGGCGACGCGCCGGTCAACCCGCTCAGCATCGACGACAGCCTGAGCACGATCGAAGCGCATTTCGCCGGCATTCGCCAAAGCGCCGCCGTGCCGTTGGCCGTCGGCGGCGATCACCTGATCACCCTGCCGATCCTTCGCGGCTTGGTCGACGGCACTCCGGTCGGCCTCATTCATTTCGATGCTCATACCGATACCTATGACAGCTTCTTCGGCACCCGCTACAATCACGGCACGCCGTTTCGTCGCGCCATCGAGGAAGGGTTGCTCGATCCGAAGCGGATGGTCCAGATCGGCCTTCGCGGCGCCATTTCCCATCGCAGCAACTACGACTTCGCCAATGATGCCGGCATTCGCATCATCTTCATCGAGGAACTGGTCGAGCGCGGCATCAGGGACGTCATGGGTGAGGCCAGGAGCATTGTCGGCAGTGAACCGACCTATGTGTCCTTCGACATCGACGTCATCGACCCCTCGATCGCCCCCGGCACCGGCACGCCTGAGATCGGCGGTCTGACCACCCGCGAGGCGCAAGCGATGATCCGGCTGCTGCGGCAGCTCAATATCATCGGCGCCGATCTCGTCGAGGTCTCGCCACCGCTCGACCCAAGCGGCGGAACCGCCATGACCGGAGCGGTGCTGCTGTTCGAGCTGCTCTGCATATTGGCCGACAGCGTTTCCGCCCGGCGGAGGCCTTGAGCATCATGCTCTAAAACCGCGGCACGCCTGGAACTACTCAGGCCCTTGTTCAGTTGGCGCCTCAGGCCGGATGAGTCTCCGTCCGACCGGGAGCAGATGCATGCATCGTGATCTATGGCTCAACGCTGAGCGCGGGGCGCATGCCGCCGGCGCGAGGCGCCGCCGGACGACGCTTCTCTGCCTGTCCCACCTCCGATGGGAGTTCGTCTATCAGCGACCACAACATTTGCTAAGCCGGGCGGCAAAGACCTTCGATGTCTATTTCTTCGAAGAGCCGATCTTTGAAGCCACCGGTTCCCCGCGCGTCGTTGTCACACGTCATCCGAGCAATGTCACGGTGGTGGTTCCGGTGCTGCCTGCCGGCTGCACCTCGCGCGAATGGACAAATGCGCAGCGCCGATTGCTTGACGACCTGCTCGCCGCCACCCGGCCGGAACGGCTCCTCGCCTGGTACTATACGCCGTTGGCGCTGACCTTCTCGCGCCACATCGTTCCCGACCTTTGCGTTTACGACAACATGGACGAGCTTGCCGCATTCCGCGGCGCGCCACCCGAGCTGGCCGCGCTGGAGCGCGAGCTGTTCCTCAGGGCCGATATCGTCTTCACCGGCGGACAGAGCCTCCATGAGGCGAAATGCCGCCAACATCGCAACATTCATCTCTTCGCCAGCAGCATCGACGCGTCGCACTTTGCCCAAGCCCGCCTGTCGATGATCGAGCCGCCGGATCAGTCGGCGCTTGCGCGGCCGCGCCTCGGCTTCTTCGGCGTGATCGACGAGCGCATGGATCTCGATCTCGTCGCCACGCTCGCCGATCTCAGGCCGGAGTGGCAGCTGGTCATGATCGGTCCGGTGGTGAAGATCGATCCTGCGACGCTGCCTCGGCGACCCAATCTGCATTGGATGGGTCCTAAGGACTATCATGAGCTTCCCGCCTATCTGGCGGGATGGGACATCGGCATCATGCCCTTCGCCCTCAACGAGGCCACGCGCTTCATCAGCCCGACCAAGACCCCGGAATTTCTCGCCGCTGGCGTGCCGGTGATCTCGACGCCGATCAAGGATGTGGTTCGATCCTATGGCGAGCAGGGCCTCGTCGAGATTGCCGGCGATGCCCCAAGCATCGTTGCCAAGGCGATGACTCTGATGCGACGGCCCAAGGACTGCTGGCTTGCCCGCGTCGATGCTCATCTCGCAACCATGTCCTGGGACAAGACCTGGGCAGGAATGAGCGAGCTTCTGCGCGCCAGTTTCCGCCCTGGCCAGGCTCGTCCGGCGATGAGCGCCACCACAGGGGAGCATATGGGTGTTTGACTGGCTTGTCGTCGGCGCCGGCTTTGCCGGCAGCGTTCTCGCCGAACGGCTTGCCAGCAGACGCGGCGACCGGGTCCTGCTGATCGATCGGCGGCCCCACATCGCCGGCAATGCGTTCGATTGCCACAATGGCGATGGCCTGCTCGTCCACCGCTACGGGCCGCATATATTCCACACCAATGCCGCATCGATTTTCGACTATCTGTCGCAATTCACCGCCTGGCACGCCTATGAGCACCGCGTGCTCGCCGAGGTTGACGGGCAGCTGGTGCCGATCCCGATCAATCTCGACACCGTCAACACGCTCTACGGCCTCAACCTCGATGGCATCGCGCTTGAGCGCTGGTTCGCGGCGCGGGCCGAAACCGTCGCGGAGATCCGGACATCGGAGGATGCCGTCGTCAGCAAGGTCGGGCGCGATCTCTATGAAAAATTCTTTCGCTTCTATACCCGCAAGCAATGGGGCATGGACCCTTCGGAGCTCGACAAATCGGTAACTGCCCGCATTCCGGTCCGCACCGACCGGAACGACCGCTACTTTGCCGACCGGTTCCAGTTCATGCCGGCCGAGGGCTTCACGCGCATGTTCGAGCGGATGCTCGATCATCCCAACATCACCACGATGCTCGACACCGATTATCGCGACATTCGCCATGAGCTCGAGCATCGCCGGGTGATCTTCACCGGTCCCATCGACGAATATTTCGATTACCGCTATGGCCCGCTGCCATATCGGTCGCTCGCCTTCGTTCATGTCACGCTCGACACGGAATGGCATCAGCCGGTCGCCGTGGTGAACTATCCGCAAAGCCATCCCTATACCCGCATCACCGAGTACAAGCATTTGACCGGCCAGCGGCATTGCAAGACGGCACTCAGCTACGAATATCCCTGCGCCGAGGGCGACCCCTACTATCCCGTGCCGCGGCCGGAGAACGCCGCGCTATACCGCAGATACGATGAGCTGGCGAAGAAGGAGAGGGACGTCTGGTTTGTCGGCCGGCTTGCCACCTACCGCTACTACAACATGGATCAGGTCGTCGGGCAGGCGCTTGCAACCTTTCGCCGCATCGAGGCGGAGGTGCCGCGTCGGCAGCAATCAAGATCGGGAACTTCCGATCCTTCCCTCAGAGTGGTTCGGCTCCCGTAGCTCTACCGCTTGCACCGCATCGCTATTTTCGTCTAACTATAGCGCTCCCGGAGCGGAATAAGGACTGATGACATGGCCATCTCGCTTGTGTGGTCGCGGCGTCTTGTCATGGCCGTCATCTTGGCAGCGGCCTTCGCTTTTGCTCCCTTTGTGCCGGTTTCGAAGGCTGGGGACGGCGATATTGTGGTGTTTGCCGCTGCCTCGCTGAAGAACGCGCTCGATGAGGTCGCGAGCGCGTGGAGCGCAAAATCGGGCGGCAAAAAGGTGGCAATCTCCTACGCCGCCTCCTCGGCGCTCGCCAAGCAGATCGAGAGCGGCGCCCCGGCCGACATTTTTGCTTCCGCCGATCTCGACTGGATGGACTACCTGGCCAGGAAGGGCCTGATCAAGCCGGACACGCGCGTCGATCTTCTCGGCAACCGGCTCGTGCTCGTCGCCCCGAGGGATTCGACCGCCATGGTCGAGATGGGGCCGAAGCTCGATCTCGCGGCGGCGCTCGGTGATGGTCGCCTGGCAGTGGCCAATGTCGACTCGGTGCCGGCCGGAAAATATGGCAAGTCGGCGCTGCAGCGGCTCGGCGCCTGGGATGCCGTCAAGGACAAGCTCGCCCAGGCCGAGAATGTGCGGGCGGCGCTGCAGCTTGTCGCGCGCGGCGAGGCGCCGCTTGGCATCGTCTATCTGACGGATGTGGCATCGGACTCCAGGCTGAAGGTGCTCGCGACCTTCCCGGAGGACAGCCACCCGCCAATCATCTATCCGATCGCCATCATCAACGGCTCATCCGACCCGGCTGCCAAATCGTTCTTCGAGTTCATGCGCAGCGGCGACGCCAAGGGCGCCTTCGACAAGCAGGGCTTCACCGTCCTCAACAAGTCACTCCCGGGATCCTGATCGGTGCTGCGGTGCAGGCGGATTGGCTGACCAGCGAGGAATGGACGGCGGTCCGTCTGAGCCTGCTGGTCGCCTCGACGGCCGTGGCTGCGAGCCTGCCATTTGGAATGCTGCTCGCCTATCTCCTGGCCAGGGGACGTTTCTACGGCAAGACCCTGCTCGACACCGTCGTCCATCTGCCGCTGATCCTGCCGCCGGTGGTGACCGGTTATCTGCTGCTGCTGAGCTTCGGTAGAAAGGCGCCGATCGGCGCCTTCCTCGCCGACAATTTCGGCATCGTCTTCTCCTTCCGCTGGACCGGCGCAGCGCTCGCCTGCGCAGTGATGGGCTTTCCCTTCATGGTGCGCGCCATCCGCCTGTCGATCGAGGCCGTCGACCGCAAGCTCGAAGCGGCCGCCTTGACGCTTGGCGCGAGCCCGCCCTTCGTCTTCATCGCTGTCACCTTGCCGCTGATCCTGCCTGGGATCATCGCCGGCATGGTCCTTTCCTTCGCCAAATCGATGGGCGAGTTCGGCGCCACCATAACCTTCGTATCGAACATCCCGGGCGAGACCCAGACGCTGCCCTCCGCCATCTACACCTTCACCCAGGTGCCGGGCGGCGACGCCGGCGCCATGCGCCTCACCCTGATATCGATCGCGATCTCCATGGCAGCGTTGATCGGCTCGGAGATGTTGGCGCGTTTCGTTGGCCGCCATGTCTCGTCCTGACCGTCTCGAGGTCGCGCTCTATCATCGCCTAGGCGATTTCACCATCGACATTGCCTTTCGCACCGACAGCGGCGCCACCGCGCTGTTCGGTCCTTCGGGCTCCGGCAAGACGACGGTGCTCCATGCCATTGCCGGCCTCCTGCGGCCGGAGCGCGGCCGGATCGTCTTCGACGGCCGCGTCATGCTGGACACCGCCTCGAGCGTCTTCGTGCAGCCCTACCGGCGTGAGGTGGGCTATGTGTTCCAGGACGCCCGTCTCTTCCCCCATCTGACGGTTCGTCAGAACCTCCTCTTCGGCCGATTCTTCGCCCATCGCCAGCGACGCCGAAATGGTGGGATGACTCTCGAAAATGTGGTCGGTCTGCTCGGCATCGATCACATTCTGAGCCGCCGGCCGGTCAACCTGTCGGGCGGCGAGAGGCAGCGCGTCGCCATCGGTCGGGCGCTTCTCGCCGAGCCCTGCATGCTGCTGATGGACGAGCCTCTGGCGGCGCTCGACGCAGCCCGCAAAGCCGAGATATTGCCGGTGCTCGAGCGGCTGCGGGACGTGTCGCGCGTGCCGATCCTCTATGTGTCGCATGATGTCTCCGAAGTTTCGAGGATCGCCAACAATGTCATCATGATGGAGAATGGCCGAGCAGGTGAGCGATGGCAAAGCTGAGCATCCGCATTGATCTCGAACACAATGCCAGGCTTGGCCCGGGCAAGGTGCTGGTCCTCGAACGCATCGCCGAGCATGGATCGATTGCCGCTGCCGGACGGTCGTTGTCCATGTCCTATCGCCGCGTGTGGGAATTGGTGTCCGAGACCAACGCTGCCTTTCGCGAGCCGCTCGTGACCTCGCGCCTGGGCGGCCAGAATGGTGGCGGCGCGACGCTCACGCCGCTCGGCAAAGCCATCGTCCAGGAATATCGTCTGATGGAGCGCAAGGCGCAGAAGGCCGTCGCGCGCCAGCTCCGCCTGTTCGACAACGCCAGCAGGCAGTAGGCAGTAGGCAGTAGGCAGTAGGCAAGAGCGCTGATCACTGCCTAATGCCTACTGCCTCCGGAACCCCATCGCCTCCAGCCGCGGCTCAGCCTTGCTCAGCATCGCTTCGAAGGTCGCAAGCGCTTGCGCATTGCGCGGACCCTTGCGCACCGCGAAGTCGTAATGCTCCTCCGCCAGCGGAGTGAACGACAGCTGAAGCTCATCCGCCACCTGCTTGATCGCGACACCCCAATCGGCACGGCGCTGCGCCACGCTCGCCGCCACCGCATTGTGCGATCGTGGCTGGTTCCAATAGCCGGGCGGGCGCGCCCCGTCGAGCAGCCGGTCGATCAGCACCCGCGTGCCTGCGCCCTGATTGCGGTTGACCATGATGCAGTCAGGGTCGGCAAGCGCCGCGGCGACGGCTTGTTCCGGCGTTTTACCCTCGAAGCGTTTGTCGCCCGGCCTGAACATCAGGCCTTGCATGCGTCGCCAACCCTCGATGAGCCGCATGTCCTCCGACAGGAAGGAAAGGTTATAGACGTTGGTCTCCGGCTCGAGCAGATGGATTGGCGCGATATCGCATTCGCCGCGCTTCAGCGCCGCAAGCCCGCCAAGGCTGCCGAGCGCCAGGATGCGAACGCTCATGCCCTGCTCGATCAGCATGCTGACGACCGCATCGAGCCCGACGCAGTGGCTTCCCATGATGACGAGCTCCGGGAACCGCAGCCGGTTCGTCAGCAACCTGACTGTCACCGTGCTTCCCGCCGCCAGCGAATCGGACATCGGGCCGATCGCAAAGAACCCGTCCGCCTGCGAGAAGGCGGTGACGGCGCCCGAGCCCTTGCCGACCGGATGAGCGACGATCCCTTGCGGCCCTTGCGACAGGCCGACCATCACGAACTCGGCGCGACCGAGCTCGGAGGCGACCCGCACCGGCACGAGCGCCTCGACATCGCTTTCCTGGCGCGCCGGCAGACCGGCCATGATGCGCAGGATCGGCGCGACAATGTCGTGGAAGGTGAACATGGCCGATGTCGGGAAGCCCGGCAGCACCACCACCGGCTTGCCGTCGCACACGGCTAGGCACAATGGCTTGCCGGGCTTGAGCGCCACGCCATGCACGATGATGCCGGGCTTGCCCAGCTGAGCGACGATCCGATAGGTGAGGTCGCCCGCCCCCTTCGACGTTCCGCCCGACAGGATCACCGCGTCCGACGCGTCGAATGCCGCGCGCACCGCTTGCGCCAGTTGCGCCGCATCGTCGGGCAGCGCCGGTTGGCGCAGCGCCATGCAGTTGTTCTCCTCGAGCGCCGCAGCGATGATCGGCCCGTTCGAATCATAGATCCCGGCCGGCGCCAGCGGCGCACCTGGCTCGACAAGCTCACTGCCCGTCGACAGAACGGCGACCCGCGGCTTACGCCATACTTTTGCGCTCGCCTTTCCGACCGCCGCCAGCATCCCGATCTCGAGCGCTCCGATGACAGCGCCCTTGTGCAGCAGGATCTGGCCGCGCGCAATGTCGGACCCGGCAAAGGCAATGTTCTGCCCCGGGCTGACAGCGCGATCGACGGCGATCGCATTGCTCTCGACCGGATTGGTGTGCTCGATCATCACCACGGCATCGGCGCCGCGCGGCACCGGTCCGCCGGTCGCGACATAGGTGGCGGTTTGCGGCTTCACGGTGATCTCGGGTACCGTCCCGCAAGCGATCGTCTCGGGATTGAGCGTGAGCCTTGTCGGTGCGCTTTGCGAGGCTTGCTGCAGATCATCGGAGCGCACCGCGAAGCCGTCGACCACCGACCTGTCGAAGGGCGGCGTATCGACCGGGGCCATCACATCGGCGGCGAGGACCCGCCCGAGCAGGTCCTTGAGCATCACCTCTTCCGCACCGAGCGGCTTCGGTTTGAGCGCCCGCCGGAAGGCCGCAATCGCCTCCTCGCGCGACAGCACGCGCAGGAACTGTTCCTGCTCGGGTGATGATGATGGACGATTGTCGGCGGTCACGGCGTCTCCTGCTCCTCGAGCATGGCGTTGAACGGCGTTGCGGCAATCGCCTGGCCGGCCGCTACGCCCTCGCTTTCAGGCGGGATGAGCGCAAAGCTATCGGCCATGGCTAGAGCCGCCAGCGTGATCTCGCCGACAACGAGCGGGGTGTAGCCGCGCGGCCTCGATTGCAGCAGCACGCAATCGCTGGTTCCGATCGTCGACACGATCTTTTGCTGGAGCGGTCGCCTATCGAGTCGGATCTGACGATGCAAAGTGAGCGCGATCGCCGGCAGTGCCAGCGCGACGAAGCCGGCGATCATCCCGTCGAAGCGTTCGGGCAGGGTGACCCTGACGCCGCCGCCGTCGCGCGGCGCAATGGCCGCGGTGTCACCGGGCCGAAGAGCAAGTCGGGGATCCCCCGAGCCGGTCCAGGCGATGACGATGTCGGCGGCAGAGTCGCTGACCGTCATGCAGCCAAGCGCTGCCAACGTTGCGCCGAGCCAGCGTGAGGCAAGCGGTGGTCCGGCCGCGATGGCAATGCGCGGCGCCATGATCGGCACCGTCTCAACTCCGGCAGCCTGCAGGATCAGCTGCAGCGATGGCGTCACCATCGCGCCGCGACGGGCGATGATCGTTCCCGCCGCAAGATCATGGCCGGCACGCCGCACCCCTTCGCCCGGCGCCACCACCTGGGTGACCTCGAAGCTCGGACCGGTCGGGCTCACGGCATCGCTCGGCAGAACCGCATCGCAACCGTCGGGCAGATCATCGCCGATCGCCACCGCGACCGGCGGTGACCCGAGCAGCACCGGCGACTCCGGCACCGCGCCGACCGTCGCCAGCGATGCCACGGCGAAGCCCTGGCGCAGCGCCACTGAACGTTCCGGCCATGCGCCTGGGGCTGTGACAGTCTCCGCCACCACCTTGCCAAGAGCCTCCGTGACCGTCATCGCGACCGGCTGCGGCGCGGCGAGCGATGCCAGGACATCGCCAAGCGCCTCGCCGACCGGCGTGAGCGCGCTCATATGGCGAGTTCCCTGCGATGCGCCGGATCGGCGATGGCGATGAGCGCCGACCGGCGCTCTTCCGCCGATCGGTCGCGCAGCGCCGCGATGCCATGCTCGGTCACCACGAAATCGGCCACCGACGCCGGCAGCGTTGCCGGCCCGCTCAGCCGCTTGACGATGCGCGACCGCCCGTTTGTCGCCTGTGACGGCAGCACGATGACGCCGCGGCCGTTGCGATGGCTGACCGCCGCGTGGTGAAAATCGGGCAGCCCGCCGACCGCGCCGACATAATGGCCGGAAATCGCCTCGCTGTTCACCTGACCGAGGAGATCGACCTCGAGCGCCGAATTGATCGACACGAAGCAGGGCTCGCCATGCAGGATTGCTGCCGAATGGGTCATGTCGGCCGGATGAAGCACGATCTGGTGGTTGGCATGGGCGAAATCATAGAGCTCACGGCTGCCGAGCAGGCCGGTGGCGACGCTGCGCCCCGGCTCGAAAGCTTTCTGAGAATTGGTGACGGCGCCTGAGCTCATCAAGGTTCGCGCTGCATCCGACATGAGGCCGGTATGTAGCCCGAGCCGCGCCTTTCGCGCGAGGCCGCTGGCAACCGCATCGACGGTCCGGCCCATGCCGAGCTCGATCGTCGCACCGTCCGGCACCAGCGCAGCCACATGACCGGCCATCGCCAGCTCGACCGCGTCCGGTGCACCCGCTGTCACCTCCGGCAGAGCGTTCGTCGCCGCCGGCAGCTCCACCATCCTGCGATCGGTGTCGATCAGCGTGCCGGCGACCTCGGGCAAGGCCGGCGTCGGCTGAACCATGACCAGCCGCGCTGCCGCGATGCACGAGGTGATGGCGCCAAGATGCGGGCCGATCCGCAGCCTCCCGCCCTCGCGACGACCACTCGCCACCACCACCGAGACCTGCCAGTCGCCGCCGGTCAGGAACCGGCCGAGCCTGCTGTAGGCCACCGGATGAACGTGCGCCGTCCCCCGCCGGAGCAGGTCTCGCGCCGCATGGAATCCGGCATAGGTTGCGGCCCGCCAGCCCTCGCGCGCGAAATCCTGCGGCGCGGTCAGGATGCCGAACCAGAGCTTGAGGTCGCGCAGATGCCCGACCGCGCCGAGGGTCTCGGCGATCAGCGCGTTGCTCGTCGCCGACCCCTCCGGCCAGGTCACGCAGTCACCATCGCGAATGCCGTCCAATTGCCGCTCTCCTCGAGACTTGAAGGGGCCGACGCCCGCAACCGCAGGGTGAACAAATCCATCGCGCGATCAAGGCGAATAGTTGAATACAAGTCCGATCGTTCCAATGCTATGGGAAGCGGGCCAGCCACCATCCCCCGAAGGAGTTGTCGATGAATTCTGTCGCCGAGGACTACCGCAGCCAGGTCTCCGGCCTCGCCTACCGCAACCAGGCCTTCATCGGCGGCAAATATGTGCCTGCCGCCTCGGGCAGGACTTTCGACAAGGTGAGCCCGATCAACGGCAGGTTGCTGACGACCGTGGCGGAATGCGACAGGGAGGACGTCGAGCGCGCTGTCACGGCGGCCCGCACCGCCTTCGACAAGGGCAGCTGGTCACGCGCCTTTCCCAAGAAGCGCAAGACGGTGCTCGTCAAGCTCGCCGAGCTCATGATGAAGCATCGCGACGAGCTGTCGCTGCTCGAGACGCTCGATATGGGCAAGCCCATCGCCAATTCGCGCTCCGCCGACATCCCGGCTTCCGCCCACACCATCCAGTGGTATGGCGAGGCCTGCGACAAAGTCTATGACGAGCTCGCGCCGCAGCGACCCGACTCGATTTCGATGATCACCCGCGAGCCGCTCGGCGTCGTTGCCGCCGTCGTGCCGTGGAACTTCCCGCTGCTCATGGCCTGCTGGAAGATCGGTCCGGCGCTTGCCGCCGGCAATTCCGTCATCCTCAAGCCGGCCGAGCAATCGCCGCTGACCGCCATCCGCATCGCCGAGCTCGCCGCCGAGGCCGGCCTGCCCGACGGCGTGCTCAATGTCCTGCCCGGCTATGGCGAGACCGTCGGCCAGGCGCTCGGCCGCCACATGGATGTGGACATGGTCGCCTTCACCGGCTCGACCGAGGTCGGCAAGCTGTTCCTGCGCTACTCCGGCGAGTCGAACATGAAGCACGTCTCGCTCGAATGCGGCGGCAAGTCGCCGAACATCGTGTTCGCCGACGTGCCCGATATCGATCAGGTGGCCAAGGCCGCCGCCGCCGGTGTGTTCTACAATTCCGGCCAGGTGTGCACCGCTGCAACCCGACTCATCGTCGATGAGAAGATCAAGGACAAGCTTATCGATCTCGTTGGCAGGCATGCCGCCGAATGGGCGCCCGGCGATCCGCTCGATCCCAAGACCGCCATGGGCTCGATGGTTGACAAGTCGCAGATGGATCGCGTCCTCGACTATATCGAGGTTGGCCGCCAGGAGGGCGCCAAGCTCGCTGCCGGCGGCCGCCAGGCGCGTGAGTCGACCGGCGGCTACTATATCGAACCCACCATCTTCGAGGCGCCCAGCAACGCTCTGCGCATCGCCCAGGAGGAGATCTTCGGCCCGGTCCTCACCACGCTCAGCTTCCGGAGCGACGATGAAGCGGTGAAGATCGCCAACGACTCGATCTATGGCCTCCAGGCCAATCTGTGGACCCGCGACATCACCCGCGCCCATCAGATCGCCCGGGCGTTGCGCGCCGGCACGGTCAACATCAATGCCACCGATGGCGGCGACGTCACCGCACCTTTCGGCGGCTACAAGCAGTCGGGCATCGGTCGCGACAAGTCACTGCACGCCTTCGACAAATACACCCAGCTAAAACATACCTTCGTGCAGCTCTGAGAGTTCCTGAATAATGGCCAATGCCACGCCGTCGATCCTCGAGTCCCGCCAGGACCAGATTTTCCCCAAGCTTGACGAGGTGGAGATCGAGCGTCTGCGCCGCTTCGGAGAAGTCAGCTGCTTCGCCGCCGGCGAGGCCCTGGCGGAGGTCGGCAAGGTCAACCGGGGACTTATCCTCATTCTGGCCGGCGAGGTCCGGACCACCCGGCGCGACCCGCGCGGCCGCGATGAATTGATCTACACGCATAGCCCGGGCTCTTTCATGGGAGAGCTCGCACAGGTGGCCGGCCGGCCGTCGCTGGTCGATTCGCGCACTGTCACGAAGGTTCAGGCGCTGATCATCTCGCCCGAGGAGCTTAGAGCGTTGTTCGTCGGCGAGGCGGAGATCGGCGAGAAGATCATGCGCGCCCTCATCCTGCGCCGTGTCGGCCTCATCGAGGCGGGTGCCGGCGGGCCGATAATCATCGGCCGCTCCGACGATGGCAATGTCCTGAGAATTCGGGAATTCCTCAGGCGCAACGGCCATCCCTATCAATACCTTGATCCCACCCGCGACGACGACGCCGAGACGATCGAGCACCTGCACGTCGGGTCTGCCCGGATGCCCGTCGTGCTCTGCCCGAACGGCAAGATCTTGCCCTCGCCGCCGAGCGAGGACGCGCTGGCACGCTGCCTCGGCCTTGTCAGGGCTATCGATCCCGGCCGCCTTTATGACCTTGCCGTTGTCGGCGCCGGCCCCGCCGGTCTCGCCACCGCCGTCTATGCCGGCTCCGAAGGCCTGTCGGTGCTCGTGCTCGATTGCCGTGCTTTCGGCGGCCAGGCGGGCGCCTCCTCGCGGATCGAGAATTATCTCGGCTTTCCGACCGGCATCGGCGGCATGCAGCTGATGGCCAGGGCCTATACCCAGGCACAGAAATTCGGGGTCGAGATGGCCATTCCCGACGAGGTG
>Ga0075420_100003610_pt1 | contig 13579 bp, 9 predicted proteins | sample SoiMetdeltSBSDD4_FD_75296 | JGI IMG/M metagenome (GOLD analysis project Ga0075420, IMG submission 75296) | Bulk soil microbial communities from a Populus tree surrounding site in Tennessee, USA - Soil MetaG P. deltoides SBSDD4 | ecosystem: Environmental > Terrestrial > Soil > Tree plantation... | reverse complement strand
GGGGGATGTCCCAGTAGCTGTTGAAAATTGAGAGCGGCGGCTCCTCACTGCTCGTGTAAAACGAGTGGTGACTAAGCCCGGGCGAAAGCCCGCCAATAAGGAGCCGCCATGAAGAAGTCTCGCATAGCCTCACTCGTTCCTCACACGGAATCCCCCCTGCGTCATCTGCCGCTCGTCGATCTGCTCGTCGACACGAAGACCGAACTGTTGGAATTGGCGCTGCGATCGGGCTTGAAGGTCTTCACCACCATGCTCGAGGAAGATCGCACGGCCATCTGCGGGCCGCGGTATGCCCACGAGCCCGAGCGGCCGGCGAGCCGGGCCGGTACCACGCGCAGCGAAGTCGTCCTCGGTGGCCGGAAGGTCGCGCTCCAGCGTCCGCGCGTGCGCACGGCCGCCGGCGAGGTCGCGTTGCCCACGTTCGCGGCGATGGCGGCCACTGATCCACTCGACCGGCGCGTCGTCGAGCAGATGCTCGTGGGCGTTGCGACGCGGCAGTACGCGCGGAGCCTGGAGCCGGTCGGTCCGGAGATGAAGAGCCGCGGCACGAGCAAGAGCGTGGTCAGCCGGCGCTTCGTCGCCCGGACGACGGCGCAGCTCGCGGCCTGGCAGAGCGTGCCGCTCGATGGCCTCGACCTCGTCGCGCTGCTGATCGACGGCGTGCATCTCGGCGATCACTGCCTCATTGTCGCGTTAGGGGTCGCCGCGGACGGCCAGAAACACGCGCTCGGGCTGTGGGACGGCTCGACGGAGAACGCGACGGTGTGCCAAGGCCTGCTGGCGAATCTCCAGAGTCGCGGGCTTCGCACCGATCGGAGCCTCCTCGTGATCCTCGACGGCTCCAAGGCGCTGCGCAAAGCGATCCGCGCGACCCTCGGCGACGCCGCGCTCGTGCAGCGGTGCCAGGTCCACAAGATGCGCAACATCCTCGAGTATCTCAATGACCGGCAGCGGCCGTGGGCGCAGGCCATTCTGCGACGCGCCTACCAGAGTGCGGACGTGAAGACGGCTCAGCGCCTGTTACTCGATCTCGCGCGGCGCTTGGAGACCGAGCATCCCAGCGCGGCCGAGAGCGTGCGCGAAGGGCTCGATGAGACCCTGACGGTCCTCACGCTGAACCTCTCAGCGCGACTGCGCCGCTCGTTGGCGACCACCAACGCCGCGGAGAGTCTGCTCAGTCGTACGCGTCACGTGAAGCGCAACGTCAAGCGGTGGCGCAGCGGCCAGATGATGCTGCGATGGGTCGCCGCGGGCGTCTTGGAGGCCGTGAAGGGCTTCCGGCGCGTGAAGGGATATGCTGACATGCCGATGCTCGTCGCCGCATTGCGTGCACGCGACCGACAGCTCGGTCTCACCGTCGCTCAGGAGGAGCGGCAGATCGCGTAGTCGTCAACCGAGCCGCCGCTGAATTTCAACAGCCGGAGGGACATCCCCTCGCCTCGCTGCTCCGCCGCGATCAGGGGTCGTCTTCGGAAACGCACGGCGGTCAAATACGTAAAGGACGCTGCGAAAGACTGTCTGGGAGCTGAAGGATGTTGCTGGTTTGATGGGTGGTGTCACATAGGACTAGCGCCAAGAACCGGCTGATACGCCATACCGCGCTCCTCCACTTAGAGCAAACCGCGCGAGGGCTGCCAGAATCTTTCAGACCTCGTTAAGCGCCGGTCGCCGATTTGGGGAATGCGCTGAACTACCGCATCCGCCTCGAGCAGTAGTTGCCCGGCGGAACTTGTCAGCGGAGTGTATCGACAACCGGCGCGTCTCCTTTTATCGTTCTTGGAGGGAGACCTCGTTCACGCCTACAATCCACACGATTCCGGCATGTCTCTCGCCTGTGGTCTCCGACTTGGCCAGTACGAAGTCGTGGCTGCGATTGGTGCCGGCGGCATGGGCGAGGTGTACCGAGCCCGCGACCTGTCGCTCGGCCGCGACGTGGCGCTCAAAGTTCTCCCGGTTGCGGTCGCGCACGATCCTGAGCGGCTGGCGCGCTTCGAGCGTGAAGCCCGCCTGCTCGCTGCGCTGAATCATCCGAACATCGCTCACATCTACGGCTTTCAGCGCGAGCCGGGCGCCCTCGTGATGGAACTGGTCGAGGGTGACACGCTCGCCGATCGCCTGGTGCACGGTGCATTACCCACGCGCGACGCACTCGCGATCGCCCGCCAGATTGCAGAGGGTCTCGACGCTGCGCACGAGCAGGGCATCGTGCACCGTGATCTGAAGCCCGCCAACATCAAGGTAAGGCCGGACGGCACCGTGAAGATCCTGGACTTCGGTCTCGCGAAAGCGATGTTCGGCGAGGCCGTTGCCGCCGACATTTCGCACTCGCCGACGCTCACCGTTGGCGGCACGCAAAGCGGGGTCGTTCTCGGCACGGCCGGCTACATGAGTCCTGAACAGGCGCGCGGTCAGCCGGTCGACAAACGCACGGACGTCTGGGCGTTTGGATGCGTGTTGTACGAGATGCTTACCGGGCGTTCCGCGTTCACCCAGACAACGGTGTCGGACACGATCGTCGCGATACTCGAACACCCACCTAATTGGGCGGCGCTGCCGTCCGCATTGCCCGATGAACGCGTGAGGGAACTACTCGAGCGGTGCCTGGCCAAGGATCGCCGCCAACGCCTGCGCGACATCGGCGATGCCCGCCTCGAGATCGAGCACGCCCTCACAAACACGACCCGCCTCGCACCGGTCGACGGCCAGCCCGCGCACGAACTGCGCAAATGGCTGTGGCCCGCGCTGGCTGCCGTCACCGCGCTCGTTGCCGCGGTCGTCGTCACCGTGTCGTGGCGTGAGCTGAGGCGCAACGAAGCCTCCGAAGCGCGCGCCGAATTCCGCACGGGTCCACTGCTGCGAATGACCAACCACCCGGGACTGACGGCGGAGCCGTCCATTAGTCGCGATGGACGCATGGTGGCGTACGCATCGAATCGGGGGGGCGACAACCTAGATGTGTGGGTGCAGCAGACAAGCGGCGGAGCGGCCATCCGCGTGACCAGCGATCCCGCAGACGACCGGCAACCGGACGTCGCGCCCGACGGGAGCCTGATCACTTTCTACTCGGCGCGCGCGCCGCGAGGCATCTACGTGGTTCCTACGTTAGGAGGTGACGCGCGCCTCGTGGTGTCCGAAGGGATGGGGCCTCGCTTCTCACCTGACGGACGTTCGATCGCCTATTGGACCGGCAGCTGGCTCGCGCCGCACTCGCTCGACCTCATTCAGCGGACCTTCATTGTTCCGTCCGCTGGAGGCGAGCCGATGCAGGTGGCCTCGAGTCTCGCCAGCGCGGGCGATCCGATCTGGTCACCCGACGGCCGTGCACTGCTGCTTTTCGGACGTCGTCAGATGTCCGATGAAACGATCACGGACTGGTGGTGGGTACCGCTGAGTGGCGGCAACGTGATCCAGACAGGGGTGTACGAGCGTATGCGTGCCAACGGCTTGAACATCACGCCCGTGGACGATCAGCCCAACCCGAAGGCGTGGACGCCCGCGGGTGTCATGTTCTCTGCGCTCGACGCTGACGGCGAAGGCCGCAGCCTCTGGCGCATCGCCATCGATGTCGCCACCGGACGCGCGACCGGCGATCCGGTCCGGATGACCACCGGGACGACGGCCGACGCCTGGCCCGCAGCGTCGCAGGACGGCCGCATGGTTTTTGCGAGTGAAACAGTGACGCGCATATCGTTCGCGCTCCCACTCGATGCCAACGCCGGCCGGGTCACGGGATCGATGTCCGGCATTCGACAGGATGCGACGATGACGGGCCGCGCCTCCGTTTCGCTCGACGGCCGACTGTTCGTTGCCCCGCGGTACGAATTCGGGAACGGCAGTCTCTGGGTTCGCGACATGCAGACTGGACGGGAACACCAGATCGTGGCAACGCCGCCGACACCGCTCAACCCAACGACCTCCGCCAACGGCCAGTGGGTGGCATACACGCTGACGACCTTGAACATGGGTGGGAACGCCGGCAGCGGAATCGGCTACCTAATTTCCTCCGCCGGCGGAACGCCGCGCAAGATCTGCGACGACTGCGAAGTCTCCTCTTTCACACCAGACGAGCAGGAGGTGATGTGTTGGGCCCCGACCGCAAGACGTTCACGCGGGTGCATACTACCACCGGCGAGCGTCGCCCGCTGATCGAGGCGCGCGTGAACATCGATCGCCCGATGGTAGGGCCCAACGGGAAGTGGGTCACCTTCAACGGGGGCGGGGCCATCCACGTGGCTCCGATTCACGCCGACCGCGCGACTCTCGAAGACGAATGGGTGACCGTCCTCAAGACGAACCGCAACACCGAGCGGACGGCCGGTCTATCGCCGGATGGCCGGCTGCTCTACGTGCTACTCGAGCCTGACGGCTTCCGCTGCCTCTATGCCATTGCGTTCGATCCCGACACCGGGCGGCCGAAGGGCGAGCCGTTCCCGGTTTACCACTTCCATGACGCTTCGCGGCGCTGGGGGTCAACCGGGTACGGCTCGGCTGCCGTGAACGGGATGTTCCTCGTCGACTTGTTCGAGACGACCAGTAATCTCTGGATGACGACTATGAAGTAGATCTGTCGATGGAACCTAGCCGCGGGAGCCGGTCCGTGTCGATAGCAGGTGCTGGCCCGGCTAGTGCGACGACAGAAGCCGCGTCATCTCCGTCGCCCAGGTCGAACGACAGTCACGCACCATCAGTGTCGTTCATCGGATTTCGCGAGCTGATGTCAGCGTGTGGAAAGCGCTGCTTCAGCTCCTGATCCCAGTTCAGAACGACGATCGATCTGTGTAGCGCGCGTTGGGATCCGCTTCGACCATCACGAAGTAACTGCCGTCGAGCGAGACGTCGATGTTGTTCGCGCCGACCTCGAAAAGACCGTCGAACAGCGGTGTGGGGCGCCGACCTCGAGTGTTGCCCCCGGCTGAATCGGAACGGCCATCGGCGTCGAGCTGTGCCTACTGAAAACGCCGTACCCGTTTTGACGATTGAGGTTACCGACGTTCTCCGATAGCGTCGACTCGCGGCGTCGGTCGCCATCTCGCTGCTTCACTCGCTCCGCTTTCTCGTTCACTCCCGGGCATCGCTGCACCTGGAGATCGTCGCGCTGCGCCACCAGTCGGCCGTTGCTCGTCTCGGCGATCTCCATCATCACTCTCGGCTGTCGCGAAGCTCACGTCACTGGATGTTCTCGAGTCCTTCGTTCAGCTCAATGTACGTGCCCCACGGATCGGTGATGAACGCCAGAGTGATGTTCAGCGCCGGTACGGTGCGAAAGGGCACCGCCAGCTTGATGCCCTGCGCCTCGAGGTTCTTGCAGAACTCTTCCAGATTCCTGACCTCGAACCCGATGTGATCGAGCGCGCGGCCGCGCGTGCCCTCGACCGGTCCGGCCGACTGTGAAAAATTGAGGGCACCGCCGGGCAGATCAGCGCTGATGATGCCGTTCACCTGTGTTTGCCGGAGCTTGGCGCCGAATACCTTCATGTACCAGGCGCGCATCTCCTCCGGCCGCTCGCCAAAGAAGTGAACGTGGTGGTGGGCGATCGGTATTGTCTGCCCGTTGACCTGCAGGAGCTCCACCTTCACGCCATCCGGTGCCAACGCGTAGGCGATTCCCGAGCCCGTCAAGCCGATATCGTCCTTGACCGTCACACCCGTCGGCGCTTCCTCGGCTGTCACCATCCGATAGCCGTTTGTCTTGAGCTTGTCCACGACCTGGCGCAGATTCGGTACCGAAAACCCGATGTGATTGAGCGAGCTGCCCTTGGTGGGACCGCCTGGCATTCTCGCGTTCAGGAAGATGAGGACATTGGGAAACTTGATAACGTCGAACGTCCCAGCCTTGATCGCCGTTCCGCCGAGCGTGTCCACCCAGAATTTCTTGTGCTCATCGATGCTGGTCGCGTTGAGATGATGATGTCCGTAGACAACCGGACCGTCCTTGGCGACCAGGATCTGCGCCGACGTCTCGGACGCCGGGACCGCGATCGACGCTGCGAGGAATGCGAGCGTGAGAATTCGGTTCATGGCGCCAGTATTATGCGATTCGCTCCTCGCGACAACGTGGATGTTCACCCTTCCCGGGATGACGGGAGCCAGGTCTAATCGATCGGCGGATACGTTCCGGGACCGTCGCATGTGCTCACGGGACGCGCACACACTTCCACGGCCGCGCCACGTAGCCGTTGTGCAGTGTCAATCGCGGCTACAGCCGACCGTACCCCCGGTCCGTTCAACATGTTCTGCGTTGCCGTGAATTTCTGCCGATGTCAGCGATCTGTAGAGCACTGGTCAGGTGTAGGCGAAGCCCGACACCCGCGTTGGAGGCTTCGAAATGTGGTGTCCGGTCCTCGTTTCTACTTTTCGGTAGGCACAGGTCCGTCACAGCCGGGTGAGTTCGTGACGGATGTCGAGTTGGCCTCGAACGGCATGGCTGACCTGAGCGTAGATGGCGTCCCGGTCTCCGCGTCATGCGGGATAGTCCCGAAGTCTGCGGGACCCTCCGATGGATCCGCTTGCGGATCCATTGATTGAGTGGCTGTCCTCCGCAAGACTTAACGCTAGCGCCTGTCCACTGCCAAACACGGCGCTACCAACTGGTCGCACACGGTTTCATCGCCACACGTGCTTGGAACGGCGGCTCGCCCTCCTCCTAATAGTTGAATGAGGTCTCGTTAATCCAATGGAAACCCCTGCTTAGCAGCGGCAGCTTCGTCGTATCCACCTTGCGAAGACGGATCGTGTCGCTGCCCATCTCCAGAACGACGTGGTCCGCATCAGGCGCCGACCATGTCTACACGTCCTTCTTGTTCAATATGAGCTGATGTGCCTTCCACGTAGTGGAGAAATGGTGAACGATATCGTCCTTCGTTCGCACTGTCATCGCCGCGCCGTTCGTCGTCGCCGACAATGCGCGAGGATCGTCCAAGGCCACGGCGCGCCAGTTCTGGTACTCGTTTTCCACCTGATACAGTCCGAGCAGCGGTGGCCGATTCTCGTTCATGTAGAGCGAGCGGTATTCGGCGATGTTGCCCGCCACCTGTCGTTCCAAACTGTAGCCGACGAACACGACCCAACAGACAGAGGCGGCGATTCTCGCCCACCGACGCTCGAATCGTGGACTGCTGAGATCGGCCGCTGCCGTCGGACGATTGAACACGAGCACGTTCGCAAGGCGGCGCATATCGGGAACGAGCAGAAATACCGCCATCAGCAGAATGTTCGTGTCTGGAACCCAGGCGCCGATCAGGCAACGACTGTCGCCTTCACGCGTGACGTTCGCATCAACGAGCAGCCCCTGTCAGCCGGCAAGTACAGTCTGTGGACGATCCCTCGATCCGACCAATGGACAGTGATCTTCAGTAAGGCCGCCGACGTGTATCACACCCCGTATCCAGGCGAGGACCAGGACGCCTTGCGATGCGACGTCGCCCCGGAAAAGGGACCGCACATGGAAGTGCTCACCATCTACTTCCCGGTCGTCGATGGCAAGGACACGGTGCTTCGCGTGCACTGGGGCGAGATCATGGTTCCGCTCTCGATTCGTGTCCCCTGACCTGTGGCTCCAGAAACGCGGTACCCCTTATGACGATTGAGGTTGCAAGCCGTTCCGAATAGGCGCGCGCGGAGCTAGCAGCGACGCCGCCGTCATCTCCGATCCCGCTGTGATCAGTGTCAGTGACTCATCTCCCTCCACGCCGCCGTCAGCACGGGCTTCACGATCTTCGTGAACTCGACGTACGCCGGCGGGTAGAAGTGCAGGCCGTCTTCCCGATAGAGATCCATGCGCGGCTCGCCCTTCGAGTCGAAGATCGCGGGGTTCATATCGATGAACTTCACATACGGCGTCGTCGCCGCCATGGCTTTCATCTCGGCGTTTGCGGCTTCGACCACGTCCCAACGCGCGCGTTTGTCGGGCGATTTGTTGATGGCGACGAAGTAGACGCGCGTGCCGGGAAGCGCCGTGTGGACGCGCGCGATGAATTCCTTGATGCGTCCGGTGATCGCGGCCGCTGGCTCTCCGGCGTTCACGTCGTTGCTGCCGGTGTAGTACACGATGATGCGTGGATGGTAAGGCAGCACGATCTGGTCCATGTAGTGCAGCACTTCCCACGTGCGTGAGCCGCCGAAGGCGCGATTGAAGACCGGCAGCGGCGCCATCTGCTCCTCCACGTTCGTCCACTGCCTGAAAATGCTGCTGCCGATGAACAGGATGGCCTGCTGTGGCGGCGGCGCCTTCTTGTCGGCGTCGAGGAACGCCGCAATCTGATCGGCAAAGCGCACGTCGTGCGTCGCGGCCGTCGCCTGCGCCTCGACCGGGCGGACCGTGCGAAACGCGATCGCCGACAAGGCGACTATCGTGACGATGATGACGTGGAAGGCCCGACGGGCGGCTGGATGCGCCGATACTCTGGACATGGCTGTCTCCTCGATGGAGCGGTCGTTTGTCGGCCGCTCCTCAAGAGCGGCGGAGGCCTGAAGCGGGTCGATTATAGACGCTCGACCACGCCAGGCGGGATTCGCGAGAGCTGAAGCTGCCATTACTCCATTCGCAACGACTCATTGAGACCACTTGCCCGTTCCCGTACCTGGCATCGTCCAGGTCGTAATCGCGGTTGGTGACCTCGCCCTCACCCGCTTTTCTTTCTGCGTCGCATGTCTCGCGTGCGTCCACCATCGGGCGATGACGGTCGCGTGTGCGCCCGCTGGTCGCTGAACATGGCCACTTGAACCCATCTCGCGCAGGGCACGGACTCGCGGAACCCGCGCCCTGTCACACCACCGTCTCCTGTCGCATTGTCGCCATTCCAGAAGTCGGCGGACGAGACCACTGCTACGGTCGCATCGGCGCGTAGCTGTCGCCGCGGCGGCGATCCCAACTCCAGCGTTCGTACCCACGCGTCCGTTCATCAGTTCTGTGTGCGCTGAGTTCTGACGATATCCGCCGTGTCGAGAGCAGCGTCAAGGTACGGCGAGGACTAACACGCAGGTGGCCGGCTCCGAAATGGAGCTCCCTGACCTCGTTCGCTTTTTCGATAGTCACAGGTTTCCACGGGTCAGGTCGCTACGGGGCGTAGCGACCCGACGCCGCCCACAGACTCAAGGCTCGATGCGCAACACTTCGCCGTTGCCCGGTGACGTCCCGTGATTGGTCACATAGATCACGCCGTCGTCGTCGACGAGGACTGACGTCGGACGGTCGAGGTTGCCGACTACCGTTTCGCGCGTCCCGTTCGGCAGCACCCGCAGAAGACGCCCAGGCGCTCCGAGTCCGGTCATCCCTCCCGCGAACTCGACGACGTAGAGGCTGCCGTCCGGACCGAACGCGACATCCAGAATTGCCTTGAAGCCGTCACGGAATACCGTCGGCGCCGACCCAGGCACAACACGATAGACCCGCGCCGCACCGGCGTTGAACGGTGCGCCGGTGAGCTCGCCAACGTAGTAGGCGCCGTCGGGACCAACAGTCAGTCCGGTGGGCACCGCATCGGTGTTTCGCTGCGGCCGCGACGGGAAACTGGCGATCGTGGAGATCGCGCCGTTGGCGGCCACGAAAAGCAGCGAGTTGCCGCCCGCGTCGGTGACGACCAGGCCGCCCGGTTGAGCTATCACGCCGAACGGATTCGAATCGATCGGTCCACCCGCTGGGTCGTCGGTTACCTCAAACTGGGAAATGTCCGCGAGGACCCTCCACTGACCGCTCGCCGACCCGTGAATCAGCGTCCCGAAGAGCGCGCCGTCGGGGCCGAAGTTGTCGCGGAGTGACGGCTCACCTCCGAATCCGAGCATGATATATGCACCGCCGCGCCCCAGAAACGAGATGTCCTGCGCACCAACGGCCTGTCCGGCCGGATCCACTTGCGACGGAAGCTCGGTCACCACTCGCTCCTGCACGCCGCGCCACAACCGCGTGATCGCGCCGGATGGTCCGTAGCACTGCTGCGCCATGCGCAGCATCTGACATGGTCCACTGCCGCCGCGGCCGGCTTCGACAACGTAAAGACCGCCTTCGGGACCGAAGGCGAGACCGCGCGGGTTGTCGAGCTTGCTCATCACCACGTCGATTGTTTGCGCGGCAGAGAGTGTCAGCGTGCAGAGCAGCAGAGCGGCGATTGACACACCACACCATTTGATTGAGAGTCTGCGATTCATGATGCCCCCATCGAAATCGATTTTTTATGTCGGTTCAGTCACTCACGCTGTCGAGCCGCGGAGTCTCGCGTTGGCTGTCAATTCAAGTGGCTTCCAGGAACACTGGAGCCAAACTGAGCCGCTGCGATCGAACGCAACCGCTGATCAGGTCAGCGAGGTGGACACGGCTATCTTCGGGACACCGAATCATACGCCAGACTCTCGACACGCTTTGGCGACCTAAGCCCCTAGCGAGCCGACCTGTGCCTACCGAGAACTCCGGACGTGTTGTGTCAATTGAGCTTGCGGACGTTCTCCGATAGCCTGCGGTCGTGTCGTCCGTCGTCGTTTCGCTCCTTCACTCCCTTCGCTTCCGGCTCCGGTCGCGCGCCTTGCTGCACCTGGAAATCATCGCGCTCCGACATCAGCTCGTCGTGGTCAATCGTTCCCGCCGTCCACGGCTTCGCTTCATCACTCTTGATCGTGTGCTGGCGGCCTGGCTGTCGCAGCGATTGTGCGGCTAGCGCGCGGCACTCCATGTCGTGCAGCCAGCGACCGTGCTCGTGTGGGCAGCGGCGCGGCTTTCGTTTGGTCGCTTTACGTACCGGTCGAGACAGACCACCGTTGTCCCGCGGCACCTTCCTTTCAAGCAGTGCGCAGCACGACCTTCCGATTCACATCGATCGTCGACGTGCAAGGTGAAGATCGAAGCATGGCGCGTCGATTACAATCAGCGCCGACTCCGCAGCTTGCTCGGACACCTGACGAGCGCATCCTTCGGCGTCAGGCACGTTGAGAGCCGGCCACTTCCGTTGAGTCGTACAAGCCAACGGGTCACGGCGACGCGGACACCTACTGGCCGTGAAGAAATAGCTACCTCGATCCGTGCGACCCTCGGCGTGAGGCGGCAGTTCGATGAGAGACAAACTTGGTCCCATTAATCGCGCCGTCGCTGCGATTCTTGCGCTCGTCTGGGCCTGCGCTGGAATTGTTGGACTAGTCGCTGCGTACGCCTATGGTCGTTGGGTGCTGGCTTTCCCGGCCCTCGTTGCACTTTGGTATGCCGTTCTTTGGGCTCACGTTGTCGCCCGTGCGCGTTTGCTGACCTGGAAGGAGATTGCTGTGCCTTGGCGTGCGCGCTAGCCCGTTGGACCCTCCCGAGGGGAGCGGCTGCGGATTGATCGGCTCGTCACCGCAAATTGGCGATCCCGTGCGCGTGAGCGTTGCTGGCGTCGAGGTCGAAGGCCGAATCGAGAATGGCGAATCGTCCGCGCTCCACGTTCGGATCGGCCGTCGCCTGTTCTAGGGGTATCGGCCCAGTGTTAGCGATTCGTCCGAGTCACCTTTAGGAACACTTGAATCCTTCCAAGGACTTCTGAAAGGACTCCTGATGGCGTCGTGATCTACGTGCGGCTTGACGCATGAGCTTACGAGCAGGAAGATACCGACGACCATGACGCAATCACGTCGACAATTCCTCACCACCATCGGCGTCGCTGGCCTTCTGGGCAGGCGTGTGGTCAACGGTCAAACCGCTGGTGCGCCACTGCCGTCGGTGGACCTTGGTGAACCGCTCGAACTGCTCACGATTCGCAATGTGAGCGTGATCGACATGACTGGCCGTCCGGCGATTCATAGTACGACCGTGGTGCTGGATGGTAACCGTATTGTCAGTGTTGGAGCGCCCTCGCAGAGTCGCGATTCCGCCGTACTTGACGCGAAAGGAAAATTTCTGATCCCCGGGCTCTGGGACATGCATACCCATCCGGACATGCGCACGCTGTCGCTGTTCATCGCGAATGGCGTGACCGGCATTCGCGTAATGGCGGCTTTCCCCGGGCTCACCGAAGGTCGCGATGAAATCGCCCGCAGCCAAAGATTAGGGCCGCGAGTCGTGGCGGGAGTTTCTTTCAACGGGCCCATTGGGAGTCGGACGAGTGAGGATTGGTGGATCGTCTCCACCGCGGACACAGGGAGAGCAGCAGTCCGACGCGCAAACCGCGAAGGATATGAGTTCATCAAGGTCTACAACCGTCTGCCGCGGGACGCGTACTTCGCGATTATGGACGAGGCTCACAAGCAAGGGCTGCCCGCAGTCGGGCACGTACCCTTTGCGGTGACGCCCGCGGAATGCTCCAACGCCGGCCAACGGTCATTCGAGCACATGTTCGGAATCGGGAATGTCGGCATCGATCGCTACGAAGAATGGAGACAATCAGCCGCCGCCAACCCGTCGGGGACGCCTGGTTTCTGGGATTTTCAGCCCAGTGTCGATTCGTTTCAGGTCTCGCGCCTGACGGGCCTTGCTCGCATCATGCGGAAGAACAAGACGTGGATCTGTCCCACGTTGATTGCCTCCGCGTTGCTCGCCGATAGGCCGACGAGCGCCGATGATCCCCGACTGAAGTTCGTACGACCCGAGCAAAAAGGATGGTGGGCCGATTCCGGGCCAACGAGCAACCCTAGAAGCCGACGCGAGCATCCTCAATACATGGAAACCGTTCGAATCCTGCATAAGAGTGGCGTATCCATCCTTGCCGGTACTGACGCCCCTGGCGTACCGTTCACGTTTCCGGGGTTCTCGCTTCACGAAGAACTGCAGCTCTTGGTGGGGGGTGGGTTGACCCCTCTCGACGCCTTGCGCTCGGCAACCTCCGGTCCAGCGGAGTTTTTTGGCGTGCGAAAGGATCTTAGGACTGTCGAAGCAGGCAAACGCGCCGAGCTTGTACTACTCGACGCCGATCCGCTGGCTGACATTCGCAATACGCAACGCATCAATGCCGTCATCACCGGCGGCCGGCTCTATCGTAGGCCGTCGCTCGACAAGATGCTCGAATTCGCCGAAGCCGACGCGCGGAGCCAGCAGCGAACGCCGCTGCCATTGGCCGACTTGTTCAACCGACATCACTATCGGTGGCCGAGTGGCTAAGGGGAGCGAGCGTACGCGCATTCAATCGGTTTATTTGAGTGGGTGGACCTGATCCGATTCGGTGGACGGGTTAGTTAAGTCGGTCGGCTTACGGGTTGGTTGAATAAGTCTCCTACGATGCTCGAAGAAAGTCGACGGGCGCTTGGTGGCGTGCCCGTCGTTGTCCGTTGCTGGGGAGCAGCTGCCCACCAAGCGCCCCACGGTGAACATTACGCGGCCGCTGCGCGTCGTTCGAAGGCCGCCGGACTGATCTGGCCGAGCGTCGAATGCCGGCGCCGTTGGTTGTAAAACACCTCGATGTAATCGAACAACTCCATCTCTTCGCCTCGCTAGAACTGGCGAAGCCATCAGCGAGCTCGCTCTTCACGGTCGAGAAGAACCTCTCCATGACGGCATTGTCGTAGCAGTCCCCGCGCCGGCTCACGCTACAGGGTGAGGAGAAGCTCGTCCAGTTGCGCGAACGTCTCGACCATCGCATCCGCCGCCCCGGTGCCGGCAGCGTCGAGCGCTTCCTTCGAGGAATAGAGC
>Ga0075420_100003609_pt1 | contig 13580 bp, 12 predicted proteins | sample SoiMetdeltSBSDD4_FD_75296 | JGI IMG/M metagenome (GOLD analysis project Ga0075420, IMG submission 75296) | Bulk soil microbial communities from a Populus tree surrounding site in Tennessee, USA - Soil MetaG P. deltoides SBSDD4 | ecosystem: Environmental > Terrestrial > Soil > Tree plantation... | reverse complement strand
CAAACCATCTTGAGTCCCGCTCGTGTCCGAGGCGCAAGCGATCTCGCTTGTCTGCGCACACGGCTCGGGTTCGATTCCCGGCGGCTCCACCTCGCACCCCCTCGAAACCACCCGCGTTGCACTCGCCGCGTACCGCCATGTGCCGTCCATGCGCCCCGACGCTGCAGCGCATCCCCCCGGCTTGCCGCGGCGTGTAGCGCGAGAAGCGGCCATGCGAATCGAAGATGTCTTGGGACTCGACCAGCTGCCGCGCAGGCGACAAGGGTCTGAGCGTCCGTCCCCTCGTGGAGCATTCGCAGTGCATCGTTACCGTCCAGAGGCTGGCCTGTGCACGCGGCGGGGTGTCTCGTTCGGCGTCGATACCTCGTGGCCCGCATCAACACGACGAGGCTCGAAAACGATTGGGGGAGTCCTTTCGCCCGCCGTGGAGGTGCTTGCCAGGCTAGATCACGCGCTCCCCCCAAGTAGCGCCGCCTCCATAAGCTTTGTGCGAAAGACCTGGCGATTACGGCGCTCATGACGGTGCCTCACATGGGGCGTAGTCCAAAACGCGCCCTCGTCTGATGGGTTCCTCAGCGCCCCCTCTCAAGGGGTACCGACGCCTATTCCGGCTGTTGCGCTAACCAACCGTACAAATCATCCTCCCCGCAATGCAGCTGAAGCCCGGCGGACAGCCCTCGGCGCAAACGTAGGAACAATTCGTTTGCTCGCCGGGTACCAACATCTCTGAGGTGCAAACCGCGCCATCTGAACACTCTTCAGTTGAAGAGCAGGCGCGTGTACAATATCGACCAATAACAACACCATTTTCTTCGAATGCTACTTCTACAGGACACGGATCGGTACATACCTCACCGCTTTCCGGAACAAAAGGTGTACAGACGCGTGGAATAGCCGTCCCGCCATGGCCGCCTTGGCCATTTGTCGTTTCGCTGTCTGAACAAGCACAAAAAAAATGCGCAGACACAAGCAAACTACACATACACGAATGATAGCTTGGCCACAGCCATGCGGGAATTGTATGAATAAGTTCCCGCCTGTCCAAGTTCCGCGCAGATCGTGCCCAAGCCTGAATGGGTTGCCTCATCATTCGCTAATGTAGATCGGGTCGTACGCGCAGCGAAATCCCTTGATCGCGGGCACGGCGTTTTCGGGGTCGGAATACACGCTGTTGACGCCGCCTTCCAAGAGAGGCGCTCCCCAAGCCGGCCCGCGAGCAGGGCAGAAGTAAGCTCTCAATTTCCAGTCGTCGCCCCATGTTCCAGGGTCCTCACTGTCCTCGGCAAGCTGACACACGGCCGAACCTAGAGCGTCCGGGGGCCGAGCAGCGAGGACACTCGAGGTTGCCTCGCATATGGAACCGAACAAGTCCACATGCCCAAACGGACCGCGGTCATCCGCAACGCTTCCCACATTGTGAGAAGGCTCGCCCCAAAGCAGCCCGTGGTCTAAGAGGAGTTCGCAGTCAGCGCTCTCCTCCGTGGCTATCGCACAAGCAACAGTTGCCTCGTAGACCGTTTTATTGCCGACATGCAACACGTCACCATGGTCCGCGCGTGTTAACTCCAACTCCGTCGGAAGCCTACCACCACGCCAACTGCAAAAAACTTCCGCGTCCTCCGCGGTGACGAGCACTGGGTATGCGCCGCGTGAAGGATCGTCCCATGGCGGTAGTTCATCCCCGTTCAAATTAGTAATGGGGGCGGGGACGCCGCAAGTGTCGTCCGCCACACAAGCTGCATAGCACCCATTGGTTACCTCCAGTTTGTCCAAGAAGACATCAGATACTGTGAACCGGCGGGTGTACGTGCCCAGATAACCAGTAACATCCTCGTCGCAGCGCCGCGTCGCAATTGTGCCGTCTGGGAAAGCGGACACTCTTTCCGTAAGCCAAGCCTTACCTGCTGGCACGACCATAGGGTCACTACAACCTGACACAGGTCCGCCAACACCTTCGGGCAGAACTGGCGTACCCGAGTCAACAGGCCGCTGCGTGACGACGATCTCAGATGAACACGACGCCTGCAGCAGCAGGATGAGCCAACCAGTTCTCATCACCACCATCCGTTATGCAGAGCTTGCGCCGCTGCGTGAGCATCCACGCAGTCATCCGGGGTTATTCTCGGAAAAGGCACGCCCTGTTGGGGCGGCGCACACATGATGTTTTCTTGCGGGGAGCACGGCGTGACATGATCCAGGTTTAACTGGTGGCCCAGCTCGTGAAGGATAATTGGTGGGTACGCAATCTCCGTCATGAATACGTAATTGGCGTAGCTTCCGCCGAAGAGATTCGCGTTGGCACAATCCCACCGCGTCAGGCGGCCAAGAAACACTACCTTGATGCTGGTATCCAGTGGAACCCCGCAATTCTTTTCCACGTGACTTCTCACGGTGTTGGCAAAACTCGAATCATTACAACTCGTATTGTACAGAATATTGTGCGGCACTGCACACGACTGGTAGCTAATTTCACGAAACTGAACATTACACTGATCAAAAACCCGATCAGGCTGAAAATATCGCCCCGAATTTGGATTACCTACTAGCGAAGTTCGGTGGTTCAGACAGCCCTGCACTCCGGATGTGCAGCCGGGACGATACTCCCAACTCGTGACGACCTGCTCCGGAGAATACCCCGGTGAGTTGGTAATCTGTTTCGATCCATGTTTCCAGTCGTCATCCCACAATAATCGTGCGTCGAGCGGTGGGAAACGCGTGGACGACAACGCCGGTTGGTTTGGCGTCCCCGGCGTTCCCGGACCATGCAGAACGATGGTTCTCACAGGTACGACGGCAACGTCGGCGTGAAGATGGAAATGGGCCTTCACATAGCTCACGTCCGGATTTTGCCAATCGTCCTCGAACAGCTTGACCTTGGATGCGGACACTGCGCCGTTCGGGTCAAGGTGCAACCCGTGCGATTCCCACGGAAACGTTAGCACGGTATCACGAAACCAAGCCCCGTCGGCCTGTGGCCATGACGCACGGCGATGAGCCGGAGGCTCGGTATCCCAGTACTCCACTTCGACGTCAAAAAAGTGAAATACCCAAGCATTACCGGTGCGTTCAGCTCCGGGAACGATTGATGAACTAAATGGCATTAAGAAATCGCCGCCAACCACGGGATTATCGTGTTTAACAGCATATGACTGAACAATACCAGGGGGATCACCAAAGGGATCGTAGGCTGGCTCCAGCAATGCCCCGGCATCTTCTTTCACCGGCACGATCGGGTTCTGTAACGCTTGTTCGACAGTGCCTATACGCTCATCAGAATCGCCGTATAAACAGCCCGGAAGCAGTACAGTGAGCACGCCAAGATAGTGCGTAACTCTGCCCAAGCAGACAGGTACTATCCCAGCAGCGTTTCTAGAGTTCCGAGCTTCGACCGTTGCGTTCGAATCAGTGCCAGTGTTCATTGCGCCTCCCGGTCATCCAGGTTGGGCGTGCAGGGTACCATTCTACGGGACGTTCAGGCGCACGTCAGAACCTGCACCGTGGCCGGTTCAAGAGTTTCCAGGGGATTGCGATGATAGTATACGCTCGCATCATTCCCATCGGGCTAGCAGCGTGAGTCTTGGGCGATGCTCGGCGGCGCCAGCCAACTGCGCGAGGCCGTCGCGATCCTCGACTTCGACGGCTCATCGAGCGCCATCGTCGTGCGTCGCCTCGATCAGTCCTCGCGCATGCGGTGAACCGGGCGAACTCCCATGCCCGTCAACCGGAACGTTGCCGAGCTGCATCGCTGGGTGTTATCGCGGCTGCGCTGAGCATCAGAACACCGAGCTCTCAACGGTACTGCAAACGCAGAAGGGGCGGCGACGGTCGGTGCTCTCGCGCACATTGGTGTGTCCGCCGCCGTGATCGCCCCGCTCGGGAAACATCGCTCGATGCAGCTCCACCTCCGTTGTCTCGACGGCGTCCAATCGAGCGAGTAGTGGTGACGCATGCCGCTCTATCTCGTGCGCTGGCCGGATCTCTCCGCGACCATCGTCCGCGCGGACGATGAGGATCACCTCACCGACCTTTTGGACCAAGTCGCTTCGCCCACGGATGCCGCGTGGATGGAATACGACGGCCCGCTCTGGATCGACATCGAGATCGGAATCAAGGCGAATCCCAAAAACGGTGACTGGGAGCTCGAAGACGAAAACGTAGCGCGCCAGCCATGGTTCGGCGCCGAGGTTCGCCGCGGCGAGTGCGACGACGCCGACGACATGCTCGAGACCGTCTTCGACACGGCGTTTCCTCACCTGGCGAAACTGCTCGAGGTCGTCGCCGATCCAGACGACGAGGCACCGTTCGACGCGGCCGAGGCACAGAAGGCAGCGCTCATGGATCTGCGGCTTCACGAAGGCAGTGGCGAGCTCCCTGCCTCGCTGCGGAAGATGTTGGCGCGCAGAAAGCGTCACTGATCCAGCAAGCGCACCGCCTCGCGCCCCAAGATTGGGGGCTGAGGTGGGCATAGCGCATCGTCATCTCGATGGTGCTGTGCCCGAGCACTTCCTGCACCACCTTGAGCGACGCGCCGCGCATCACGAGGTGCGAGGCCAGCGTGTGTCGGAGGCAGTGCCACCCAATTCGGCGGATCCCCGCTTGTTTGCACGCGCGCCACAGCGGTCGCCTGCAAACGTTACGGGTCAGCATCGAACCATCTGCCATGCAGAACACGAGCTCACCGCGCTCGTGTTGGTGCTCGCGGAGAGTGCGCGCAGCTTCTTCGCTGAGTGGCACCTCGCGGGTCTTCCCGTTCTTCGGCGTGCCGAGCACGCCACGAGCAACGGCCTGCCGCACCATGAGACGACCCGCTTTGAGATCTACATCCGTCCACCGCAGCGCGAGCAACTCGCCGAGTCGAAGACCAGTGCGAACGGCCACCATGATCATCGCGCGCCACTCCCCGTCAGCTGCGTCGATGAGCCGTTTCGCCTCCTCAAAGCTGAGGAAATCGAACTCAGGCGCCGGTGCCTTCAGCCATCGGATAGGAGGAACGACCTCGAGGAGCTTCCACTCCACCGCAATAGAGAGCATCCGCCGCAGCACCGTGAGGTGGTTGTTGATCGTCTTCCGAGCGAGTCCTTCCTCGAGCTTGCGCGCCTTGTACGCCTCGATCCTCAGCGCATCGATGCGCCCGAGTTCCAGTCTTCCCAGCGCCGGCAACAAGTGCACGCGAAGGATCGCCTCCTTGGTTTCGATCTCGCTCTGCTTGTTGTTCGTGCGGGCGTACGTCTCCATGAACCGCGGGGCAAATGCCGCGAACGTGAGGACGTCAAACGCCACCTTCTCCGTGCCCTCGAGCAGCTCCTGCCGCAGCTCACGCTCGTATCTTTCTGCAGCACGCTTGTTCTGAATAGGAGCGACGCGCCGAATGCGCTCTCGTCGACCGTCCTCCCGAACGATGGTCACGTCCACCATCCAGCAATCCTTTTCGACGCCGGAATTCGGCTCGCGCCACTTCCTTCGACGCACGCTCACGCCGCCACCCGCCGCCGTCCACGCGGCGCAGCCTCACCTTCGGCGAGCCAACGCATCACCGCGTCTCGGGAGATGCGGATGCAGCGACCAAGCCGCCGAACACCCGGCACCTCGCCTCGCATCACCGCCGCATAGGCCGTCTTGCGATCGACGCGCAGCAGTGCGGCCAACTCATCCATCGTCAGGACGTCGGGCATGTGCTCTGCACCGGTCGAACCGGACGCACTGCCAACTTCGGTCATCGCAGTCTTCATACGAAGACTTTAATCCCAGCAGTCCAAATGTCAAGCGATGACGGCGAAGAAATCAATCTCTCGAGTGTGCTGCTACCTTGGTCCAGTAAGTCGCTGGCACGGCGCCGTGGCTGAGCTTTTCGATCGTGAGAGCGAGCTCGAGGCCGGGCCTTCTGTCACCGCGGCACAGCCTGTCAAGATGACTCCGGGTGATGCCAAGCTGTTCGGCAACGCGGTCGCGCCCCTTGCCAGTCTCGTCAATCCACCTGGACAGCGGCGTCTCCGTCTTCCGCGGCCGACCCATCTTCGGCTTCTTCGACGCTCGTCCCATTGGGACTATACTCGAGCGGTTCTCAAATGCGGTCAAGAGGTCGCGAACCGCACTCCGAAAAACAAAAATAAGAAAATACAAAATTCGCCGTCGTCGGACCTGTGGAGAGGGGCGCAGCGAGCGCGCTTCGCGCGCGAGCAAGAGGCACTGTGGAAAACCCGGCGACAACGATCAAGAACAGTCAAACGATCCGGCGTTAAAGAAAAACTGAAAGAGAGCATGGCAGGGTTTTCCAAGGGGTGGGGGCAGGCTGGGGGCGGCCCGTCATAAACGTGAATGAAAAGAGAGACGCATAACGCATCAGTCAGCAACCGGGCCGTCCCCAGCCTGTCCCCGCCCCGGCAGTGCCGGCCCCTCTCCACAGGCACCAGCTTGCGATTCGCATCCTGATGATCGCGCATGCCGCGTCGATCGAGCACATGCCGTTCGTTAACGTCATTGACCCTCGCTCAATTGACTTGCAGCCTGATCGGCGCGCGGAGGAACGCGCAACTGACCCCGGAGCCACCTGATGTCGACCCCCAACGCATTTACGCAGCAGCTTATCAAAATGGTGCGGACCTTGCCGGACGAGGCCCTTCTCGACCTCGTTCGCCATCGACTCGATGGCGTCGCGGAAACCTTGCCGCGCCGCACATCGGCCTTCGACAAACAACTCAGCAACGCAGCCGCCAGGCGAAGGGGCAGGTCCACGTCGGTGGACCGCGAAGAACTGCTGCTCTTGGTAGAGCGTCTGGTCAAGGGCTCGCGTGGACTCAGCTCTACCGAAATCGCGAGGATGGTGAGAGCCGCCACGCCGCGCGTTCAGTCGGTGTTGCGCGAGCTGAAGCATGACAGGCGTATTTTCCAGGCGGGTGATCGGCGCTTTGCCCGCTACGCGGGGGACGCCGCCACGGCAGAAGCGGCGAGCCGCAACGCCAAGAACCGGTAGGTTCAGCTCAGATGGACCTCGGCGTCGGGAGCGAGCAGCAGCTGGATGCACTCTGGGTCGCTGGGTACCGAATACTCAACGAAAGCGGTGGCGTTCGCGATGGGCTGGCGCGGCAAGTAGCACAGAAGATGGAGCTCGAACGAGCGCCTGTCGTTGGAAGAGCGAGCCATCCTCACCGATCGCGACGCAGGTCGACGAGACGCGTCACCAGCCATCGCGCCGCGTCGCCGTCGATTTGGGCTGGGGTGTGGCCGCGGCCGAACTGAGCGGTCGCCTGCTCGCACGGGATCGGAACGTGGCGGACGTCATCGAAGCACCGGTACTGCAGGAACGCGGCATGATGACGTAGATCGGTGAAGGGATCGGGGTGGCCGAGGATCTTGTAGGTGTCATCGCGCGCGTCCGCCGCGTTCATTTGTTCGTCGAACGCAGCCACGTCGACCAAATCGACGATGCCGTCGCCGACGAGCGTGAAGCCACCTTCGTCCGCACGGTAAAGCGCGTGTGACACGTCGCCGCGGCTACCGACCAAACGCACCCACCGCGAGAAGCCTGCCGCGGCATAACGTTCAGGAATACGCTCAGGCTCCGGAAGCGGCGGCAGGGGGATCAGCAGACCTGGTGTCGCGCTCGGGATCGCAGGCGGCCAGGGAATCGAGGGGCCGTCGAACGACAAAGTGATGAGCCCACTCGAAAAGACCATCGTTCCATCCTCGCGTCGCTCCTCGCGAGGCCCCGTGTCCGGCGGCAGCTCGACCTCGGACGTAAACTTCGATGGCTCAGGCGGGCGAGGCTTCTCCCGGAACAGCGCCGCTCTCCAGCTTGCGATCGCCTCGGACGCGGTGGCACCCCAACCGATGGCCGATCCATCCAAACCATCCACCGCGACAAACCGCGCGTTCTCCGGCGTCGATGTATCGAAGAGCAACGTCCGAAGTCTGAGCACACCTCGCGCGAGCACACCACCCACGCCGCCCGGCAAAGGTGCGGGTACCAGCACGCGTGCTGCCACGCGCGAGGCGGCGTCGAAGTCGCTGACGATGCGCGCAAGCTTCTCGATACCATAACCCTCTTCGGTGAGATCCTCGCGGCACAGCAAAGAGAGCGGCGGCGTGGTTGGCGGGCGCGACAGCGGATCGACGACATAAGGACTCTCGCTTCTCAGCCAATGGTAGGTGAACGCATCGCCGCCCTCGACGTGCCACTCGCAGAGCAACCCCTGCGCGTTGTAGCGAATCGCCAAACTGGACGGACCTTCACGCATCACCAGTGTCCCAGCTCGCATCGCATCGCTATCAGGCAGGATGTCGGGTTCCGGAACACGTTGCTCAGAGACGTCGCCCATCGGACTCCCGAAGCGAAGCTCCAAGAGGGGAGTAACAAGCGTCCAGCCGTCCTCGAGCGATTCGTCCCTCAGATAAAGCACCCGCTCCTCGGTGGTCGAAGTCGGATCGAGACGCGCGCGCTCGCCGAGGCGCGCCGCGACCAGCTCGAACAGCTGCAGCGCGTGGTGCATCGTCGGCAACGTGTGCCGAATGCCGCGATGCACGATCGCGATGGGAACGCGCCCCACGACCACCAGGCCCTGCCGCTCCATCAAGGGTCGAAGCCGCGCGGGCAGCTCACTCTCGTTCACGATACTTCTCCAACTCAATGAGCATGAGATCGAACTCGTAACACGCGGCCAGGCCAGCCGCGATCACCACACACAAGAATTTACCCGGCCGCGCGTCGTCCCCAGCGGCGAGCTGGGCCGCGAGCTCCGCCGCACCTCGACCACCTGCTCGCTCGAGCTCGAGCAACTCGGTCACGACCTCGTCGTCCCGAGGCCGATGTGCATGGCGGAGGTCTCGTGGATCCATGTGGCACTCGTCGGAGGGGATCGCAACTACCTCCCCGCCGAACTCGATGACGTGAAGTGCGAGATCGCAAGCATTGGCACGAGTTGAACAACTGTATCAATCAACGAACATCATCGACTACATACGCGTGCGCGGCACCGTGCTATTACCGGCACAACGCCGGAGCATCCAGCGAGAGAGGTGTGCATGGGCCGGCGCTTCTCGGCGATTTCGGAGCTCTATCCATCGCGGTACGGGTCATGGGGCGAGCTGCGGCGTCGGGCCGGACGACGAGAATTGGGGACATCCGAGGGCGAGCCATGCGTGCGGCACGCCACCAAATCGAGCACCCGGCGCCGTGCTGGCAGGCGGTCGAGATACTTGGCGCCATGGGTGGTCACGGACGAGAGACGAGGAGGTGCGATGTGCGTGCTCAGGAAAGCTGTAAAAAACGATGCCGGGAATTCTTCTCACGCGCTGTTTCAGGTGCTCTTGGTCTAGCCGCGCTCTGCATGGTGGCGAGCTGCGGTGGCGAAGTCGAAGTGGATGAGCCCATCGAGGAGACAGACATCGCGCTGCACCTCGACGACTGGCACCCAATGGGGCCGATCATCATCAAGGATGGTCAGACTTGGACGGGTCCCGGACCGGTCCAAGGACGCATGAATGTGGTGGTAACCAACCCGCTGAACGCGTCCGACGTGTGGGTCGGCACGGCGGGGGGCGGGGTGTGGCGCGGACTCATATCGTGGGTGGATGCTACCGCGTGGACGCCGATCACCGACGACGCCCCTTCGTTGTCCGTGGGTGCGATCGCCATCGATCCGAATACGTGCGACATCAACCAATGCAACGTCATCTGGGTAGGGACGGGCGAGAACTCCAAGCGCCGAGATACACAGTACGGTCGCGGTGTACTGAAAGTCACTTGGAACACAGCGCAACAGAAGTATGTATGGACGAGCGTCGGCCCCATCGACCCTTTTGGCAACCGCATCTTTTCGCGCGGATCTATTACGAGCATCGTGCTCGATCCCAATACGCAGGAACCGAACAAGCGCGTGTTCGTCGCGCTCGCGAAAGGCGTCACTGCCAATGGCACCCACGCGACCGTCACCACGACACCTAGCGAGCCATTGGGGATCTGGAAGTCTGACAATGGAGGACAGAATTGGGTAAACGTTGCCAACTTCGGCGGCGCGCCCGCCACCGATCTCGAAATCGATCCATTGAACGGGACGCCGCCGGTCACCTACACGCTCTACGCGGCGTTCGGCGACCTCGGTAACGGCGGCCCGAAGGAGGGCAACGTGCAGCGGTCCACGAACGGAGGCCAGAGCTGGCAGAGTCTCAAGGAACCTGGCCCTGGGACGCTTCTCCCGAATACGGAGACGAGCAACACCGTGTGGCCCGAACTCGCCGTGTTCCCACGTTCCAGCGGGACCACCGTGGTTTATGCGGCACTCGACGCGGGGCTTTGCCCTCATCCTCATGCGTATGGTGTCGATGCGTGCTCGCCCGGCATTTATCGTTCTGTGAACAGTGGGAGCACTTGGGCGGAGCGAGAGCCGCCCAAAACCGTCCCAGATGGATTGCCGCAGAACAAGGGCCCGCTCGCCGCGTACGCGGCTTATACGCATGCCCTTGCCGTTCACCCCACGAATCCCGACACCATTTGGTACGGTGGGCTCCGTCTGTATCGTTCGACGAATGGCGGCGATACGTGGCCTGCAGTAACCGACCCCGATAACCCGCCCACCGGGAAGGGAGTACATCCTGACGTCCACGGACTCTTCGTCAAGAACGGCTCGTGCCCGAATCCGTTCCCAAGCTGCCCAAGCACCGGGATATGCGCGTTTCTAGTGACCGATGGCGGGCTCTATGTGGGAGACGGCGAGAACTGCTGGAACGGTTGGTACCAGGTGGGCCTCGAAGCTACGCAATACCAATCGGTGTCCGTCCGGCGAGGGGTATGGAATTCCTTCGTACTCATCGGCGGCACCCAAGACAACGGCACCAACGCGTTTACGACCGGGGGTGTCTGGGACCATTGGCTCCATGGTGACGCATCGTTCACGCACATTGAATCCGGCGACGAGCTTATCCCATTTATTCACGACAGCGGCTATGGCGATATCACGCAGTCGAACAAGGGACCTCGGCGCTGCTGGGCGCCTGTATGCGCTCAGCACAGCTACACCGCTGTGAAACAAGGCATCGACCTGACCAAACCTTACCTGTTTTTTCCACCAGTAGAAGCCGTTGCGGCGCAAGGCGGCGGTGATGACACCATGTTTCTCGGTGCCTTTCATCTTTATAAGAGCGCATACGGCCTGAGCAGCTGGACCGACATCACCCCGGGGCTCAATATCCCGACCGGTACATTCGGGGATATCAACATCCAAAACAGCAATGTCGTCACGGCGATTGCCGTGGCACCTTCGGACCCAAATCGCGCCTATCTGGGCTACTACGATGGAGCCTTGTTCACGGCGCCGGACGCAATGCAGGCGAACCCGATGTGGGACCAGATCGACGATGGTACGATCTTGCCTGACAGACCTATTACGTCGATTGCGGTGCATCCCACGCTGCCTGGGCGCGCCTTCGTATCTTTCTCGGGTTTTGGGGCGCACAGCGTGTACGTCACCACGACCGCAGGAAACGACTGGAGCTCGATGGATGAGAGCACGGGCGGGAACCTTGCCCCGCGACCCGTAAACGCCCTGGTGGTCGTACCGCAGATTCCGCCGTTGATGTTCGCCGGCACGGACGAGGGCGTCTACCGCCGCGCCACTGCGGATCCCGGCGATACGCCGCTGTGGACCAAATCGACCTCGCTTCCGCACGCAGCCGTGTACGACTTCGCCGTGGATGCGACCTCCGGCGACGTCTACGCTGCCACGCATGGCCGAGGCGTCTGGCGGTTGTCAGCGTCGCACACCACCGCGCTCTCAAACGGTTTCAAAGCCCTCGGCGCGTGGTCCTCTTCGTCCAGCGGGTTTTTCGGGCACGGGTTTCTGCCGTTTCAGAGTTGTCAGGTCACGCTCGTCTCGACCGGCGGCGGCTCCTGTGTGACGAGCGCGACCGATGCGGACGGAGCCACGCTGAACACCAACCGATGGGGTCGGCTCGTCGCGACCAAGACGGACACGTACACCGAGCGAGGTATGGGCTGGGCGTGCCTTAACGGCAGTTGCGCCGGTGGGGTCCCGGCGAGCAGCTGTCCGCTCGGCGAAGTCCGCCTTACGTGTGGCAACCGTACTGGCGTGTGGACGGTCCCTGCGGTCGCCGAATACACGAATCCTCCGAGCAGCCTGCTCGCGTTTGGTTTCGCGTTCACAGGTGGTGCGACCAGCGGGACCTTCACGTTTCGGCCCACGCTCCAGCGCGCGGACGGCACCAACCAACAGCTGTGCTCGGTGGCGGTGCCTTTTTCGTCGACCAACACCGTCCGGCAAGTCCTCGACAACGCGGCTGCTTCGGTGAATGCCAATGCAACCTGCATCGCGGCGGGCGTCACGGCCGGCGTGCTCGGAACGAGCGCTGCTGGGCCCGGCGAAGACGAGTCTCCCGAGGCGCACCGGCTCTATCTCAGCGCCCCCACCCGCACCGGGCTTCAGCTCTTAACCGTCGTCGACGGATCTCTCCATGCGGAGCTCGGGCTCGGAGCGGTGGGCATTCCCCTGCGGTTGCCGGTTACGCCGCGGCTATCGCTGACTGGGACAGCCACCGGCGGCAGCTTCACGGTAAGCGAGCCGAACGTGCTCGGGAGCTGCACGGTGACGGTAACCACGGCCGTGGGCGAATCGGCCGCCACCGTGCGGACGCGCATCCGGGACGCGTTCAATTCTCCGGTCAATCCCAGCGACGCATGCTTCGTGCGCCTCAACCCTCGCGACGCCTTACTTGGTGGCGACGGGGTGCTGCGTTTCCCATCAGCGGACGGCATCACCGTTCGGAACACCGACGGAGGACTGAGCTATACTCTGAACGGGGATGCATGATCCGTACTTTGCGCCACAGAGCGAGAACGCGGGGGCTCACGGCGATCCTGCTCAGTGTGGCGGCGATCTGGCCCGGGTGCGATGGTCCGGCGCCGGGGCTGGTGGCTTCCCCTAATGGAGGTGCAGGCGCCGGCGGGGCGATGGTGAACTCTACAACCTCCGCTCCGCCGCCCGACTGCCCCGTTGAACCACCCGTGCACGGCGCGAGGTGCGATCCGCTGATGGATCCGACGGTGTGGTGTTCGTACGAAAATCTCGAGGCCAATGCCTGCGCCAACGCGCGATGCAATGTCTCCAGTTGGGAGGTGAACCATTCGCTGTGCGGCAAACCCGAACCGGGCTGCATCGGCGCCGGAGAAGATGCCGGGCTCTGCCCCGAAAACACTCTGTGCGTCGACTCCACAATCCCTTATCCGCTATGCACGCCTCATCCGTCCTGGGATTGCCCCCGGAATCCTTGTGAGCACGAACCGCTTTCATGCGCATGTGCGGGATTTCTGTGTGGTCCCTTCCTCGAGTGTGTCGCCGCCGAGCCGGGAGGTTGGATCACTTGCGGCCCGAAGCCACCAGGGCCGAACCCCCCAATCGCGCTCGCCACTGGGCAGGACCAACCCATAGAGATCGTAGTCAGCGACGAGCACGCCTATTGGCTCACCTGGTACGAGATACGGCGCGTGCCGATTGCAGGAGGATCGGATGAACTCTTCGCCACTGTAGGGGGAGCTGCTCGGCTGGCGATCGACACGAGCTATCTCTACATTG
>Ga0075420_100003607_pt1 | contig 13584 bp, 9 predicted proteins | sample SoiMetdeltSBSDD4_FD_75296 | JGI IMG/M metagenome (GOLD analysis project Ga0075420, IMG submission 75296) | Bulk soil microbial communities from a Populus tree surrounding site in Tennessee, USA - Soil MetaG P. deltoides SBSDD4 | ecosystem: Environmental > Terrestrial > Soil > Tree plantation... | reverse complement strand
ACCCGTTCACCGAGAAGCTGCTGGTCGAGGCGTGTCTGGAGCTTTACCAGGCGGGCCTGGTGACCGGCATCCAGGATCTGGGCGGGGCCGGGCTGACCTGCGCCCTGTCCGAGACCGCCGCGGCGGCCGGCACCGGCATGGAGGTCGACCTGGACCAGGTGCCGCTGCGGGAGCCGTCGATGGAGCCGCAGGAGATCCTGGCCAGCGAGTCGCAGGAGCGGATGCTGCTCATCGTGGCCCAGGAGCACCTGCCGGCCATGCGCGCCACCTGCGAGAAGTGGGGCGTTCTCGCGACCGTGGTCGGCACGGTCACGCAGCCGCCGGCGGACGGGCCGGGCCGGCTGGTGGTGCGGTGGCGCGGGGCCACGGTGGCGGACGTCCCGCCGGCCTCGCTCGCCGACGACGGCCCGGTGTACGCCCGGCCCATGCGCGAGCCGGGTGACCTGATCCTGTTCCAGGCCGACCGCGCCGAGACGCTGCCCCGGCCCCGGACCCCGGAGGAGCTGCGGGCCACCCTGCTGCGGCTGGTCGCCTCGCCGAACCTGTGCGACAAGAGCTGGGCGACCCAGCAGTACGACCGGTACGTGCTCGGCAACACCGTGCTCGCCCAGCCGGAGGACGCGGGCGTGCTGCGCGTGGACGAGGACTCGGGGCTCGGCGTCGCGGTGTCGGTGGACGGCAACGGGCGGTACACCCGGCTCGACCCGTACGCCGGGGCGAAGCTCGCGCTCGCCGAGGCGTACCGCAACGTGGCGGCCACCGGCGCGACGCCGATCGCCGTCACCAACTGCCTGAACTTCGGCTCCCCCGAGGACCCGACGGTGATGTGGCAGTTCGCCGAGGCGGTGCGCGGCCTCGCGGACGGCTGTGCCGAGCTGGGCATCCCGGTGACCGGCGGCAACGTCTCCTTCTACAACCAGACCGGGGCCGCCGCCATCAACCCCACGCCCGTGGTTGGCGTGCTCGGCGTGCTCGAAGATGTCTCGCATCGGGTGTCGATGGGGTTCGCCGCTGACGGGGACGCGATCATCCTGCTCGGCGACACCCGACCGGAGCTGTCCGGCTCGGAGTGGGCCTGGCTGACGTACGGCCACCTCGGCGGCACGCCGCCCCGGGTCGACCTGGCCCGGGAGCGGGCGCTGGGCGCGGTCCTCATCGCCGCGGCCGCCGCCGGGCACATCACCGCGGCGCACGACCTCTCCGACGGCGGGCTGGCCCAGGCGCTCGTCGAGTCCTGCCTGCGCCGCAACGTCGGCGCCCGGGTGGCCCTGCCCGAGCGGGCGGAGCCGTTCGTCTTCCTGTTCAGCGAGTCTGCGGGGCGGGCACTGGTCACCGTGCCACGCGGCCACGACAAGGCGTTCGCCGCGCTCTGCAGCGAGCAGGCGGTGCCCTGGACGCCGCTTGGCGTGGTGGACACGGACAGCGGCGCGCTGCACGTACGGGACCTGTTCGTCGTCCCGCTGCCGGAGCTGAGGGAGGCGTACTCGAGGACGCTGCCGGCGCTGTTCGACCCGCCAGCGGCGGAGCCAGCCGTTCCCGCCGCCGCACCTGGTGCTGGTGCTGAGCCCGTGGTCACGGCGGAGCCGGCTGCCGTGCCCGGGCCTGCTGCTGTCGACGTGGAGCTGGCTATCGACGCGGAGTCCCCCCCTGCCGCGGAGCCGGCTGCTGTTACTGAGCCGGCCCAGACCGCCGGGACGCCGGCCTTGACCGGCCCCGCCCAGACCGCCGGGGCACCGGCCTTGACCGGCCCCGCCCAGACCGCCGGGGCACCGGCCTTGGCCGGCCCCGCCGCGGAAGCCGACCAAGGTGGTGGGAGCGCGGCCGAGCCGGCTCGGCCGAGTGGCGGAGAGCCGCCCCGGGAGGACTGACCTCGTGGGCGGCGAGGCGGTGTTCACCCAGCCGGGCACTGGCGCCCGCTTCGACTGGGGTCCCTCCGGCGCGGCGGAGCTGGCCCGGACCTGCGCCGTCCTGGCCGTGGTCGATGTGCTCTCGTTCACCACGGCGGTGGACGTGGCGGTCGGGCGCGGCATGCGGGTGCACCCGTTCCCCTGGAAGGGGCATGCCAGCCAGTACGCCCGGCGGGTCGGTGCCGAGGTCGCGGCCGGCCGCTCGGCCGCCACGCCAGACCACCCCTGGTCGCTGTCGCCCGCGGCGCTCACTCAGGCGCCGGTCGTCGCCGACCTGGTACTGCCGTCGCCCAACGGCTCTGCCATCTGCGCCGCGGCAGCTTCGATGGGCGTACCGGTGGTGTCGGCGTGCCTGCGCAACGCCCGCGCCGTGGCGCGATGGCTGCTTGCGCAGGGGTACGGCACGCCCGCCACCGCGGTGGGCGTCATCGCGGCCGGCGAACGCTGGCCGGACGGCACGCTGCGGCCCGCAGTCGAGGACCTGCTTGGCGCAGCAGCCGTGCTGGACGGGCTCTCCGGTGCACCCGGCGGGCTTTCGGTGGAGGCGGCAGTGGCGCTGGCAGCGCTCGCCGCGGTCGGGGACGTCGCCGCAGCGGTGCGCGGCTGCGTGTCAGGGCGCGAGCTGGTCGACCACGGCTACGCCGCTGACGTGGAGATCGCGATCCAGGCCGATGTCTCCGGTGTGGTGCCGGTGCTGCGCGGCGGTGCGTTCACGGCGGCGCTACCACCGTGACGTGAGGCCACGGCCACCGGCCACGGTGATGCCACGCCGGGGGGGCGCAGCGTGCCAGCCGCTGTCAGGTGTCGTCGAGCCAGTCCAGCTGCCGGCCATCGCCGCGGGCCGGGTGCTGCGGCGCTGCGGCCCGCCGACCGGGCGGCTGCTCGTCGTAGTAGCCGCTCTGGCCGTAGCTCTGCTGGTCGTACCCGCCCCGTTGGTCCGGGGCACGGTCGTATCCGCCGTCGTAGGAGCGCGGGTCGTACCCCTGGTCGCCACCGCCGTACCCGCCGGCCGGGTAGCTGCCCGACCCGTAGTCGCCACCCGCGGGGTACCCGCCGGCCGGCCCGTAGCTGCCATTGGGACCCTGGCTGCCGTTGGCGCCGTAGCTTCCGTTAGCCCCGTAGCCGCTGCCGGCTCCATAGCCGCTGCCGTTGGCGCCATATCCAGCAGGCTCTCCGGCCGGCGATGCCGGGTAACCCGGCTCCTGGCCGTAGCCCGGCTCGTAGGCGCTGTGCGCGCCGCCGCCGCTCGGCCCGTACCCAGGTTCGCCGTACCCATCGTTGTAGCGGGCCGGCTCGTTCGGGGCGTAGCCGCCGCCAGCAGCACCGCCGTAGCCCCGGTCCACGCCGTACTCCTGCGGGTAGGCGGGGCTGCCGTAGCCCTCCGGACCGCCTCGGGACGCGGGCGGGTAGCCGGCCGGGGACGGCGGGTGGGCCGGGCTCCCGTACGCCCCCGCCCCGGGTGGGCCGGCCGGGTAGCCAGGGGCTGGTGCGCCGTACGCCGGGCCGGGGGCTGCATAGCCAGGCTGCGGAGGCCGGGGTGACGGCCGCCCGCCGTACGGGTCGGGGCCGTAGTCGGCGGCGCCGGCACGGGTGTGCATCATCGTTGGTGCATCGGCCATTCCCGGACGGGCCAGCATGGTCTGGTCCCCGGGCCGGCCGGGCATCGCCGGCTCCATGCCGCCGCTGCGGTAGACACTGCGGCCGGCCTGGGGCGGCAGGCCGCCGCGCCGACCGGCGCCGACTGGCTCGTCCTCTTCGTCGTCTTCCTCGTCGTCCTCGCTGTCGTCGCGGCGGCGCAGGACCAGCAGCACGATCGCGCCGACCCCGAGCGCCACGAGCAGGCCGCCGAGGATGATCAGCATCCACGACAGGCCTCCGCCGCCCGACTCCTCACTGCTCACCGGGGCGGCTGTGTCGGCGATCTCCTCAGCCTCGATCGGACCGCCGGTTTCGGTGGCCTCCGGTGCCGGGGACAGGGTCGCCTCAGTGGTCGGCGCGGTCGACGACTCCATCCGGATGTCGACCCGGACCGCCTGCCCGGCCCGCCCGTCAACCGTCTTGGGGCTGCCGGTGGAGAAGCCGTCCTTGGTGGCGCCGATCGTGAGAGTGCCCGGCGAGATGGGCTTGCTGGCGCTGGACACGAACCGGTAGAAGCCCGAGCTGTTCGTGGTCGTGGTGTAGTTGTGGCCGACCGAGTCCAGCAGGCCGACGATCGCGTCACTGATCGCCCGGCCGGTGGCCAGGTCGCGGACGTACCCGTTGACCTCGGTCACGGTCTTCGGCCCGTCCGGCGGCTTGAGGGCCAGAGTCCGTTGCTCCTGGTCGCCTCCGCCGCCGTCGACCTTGGCGGTGAGGATTGCGGACTCGCCGGGGCCGATCGTGGTGGTACCCGATACCCGGAACCTGGCCTCGTACTCCTTGGGGGGAGCGCCCGGCTGGAAGCTCTCGGGCGGCCAGGAGCAGGTTCCGTTGCAGGCCACCTTGGCGTTGTTCGAGGTGACGCTGACGGTGAGCGTGACTGGGTCGGGTCCCCCGTTGAGTCCCACGCTGAACTTGAGCGTGGTCTCCTCGCCAGCACCGATTGAGGTGGGGGCGAAGGAGATGACGTTGACGTTGACGTCTGCCGCGAGTGCGGGGGTGGTTACGCCGAGAGACACGGCCGTCGCCAGAGCCATCACCACACCGGCTCGTAGCATCCATGCCCGTCGGTGTGTAGTCGTGTCCACGGCCTACCGGTCACCACCCATCATGCGAATGCACCGTCGGCCACTATGCCTTGTCTGATGGCATGTGCGGAAGGCGGGGGAGGGACGAAGTGTCCGTCATACAGGTTGTATCGTCCCGATGTGTCCCCTGCGTACGGTAATTCCCGGGCGGTCGCGGCGGCGGTCGCGGCGATCGATGCCGGCCGCGAGCCTGAGCCGGCGGTGCTGCGGGACGCGACCCGGACACTGCTCGCAGAGCTGGCTCGGCGCGCGCCCGGCCGATCGGTTGAGGTCAGGGTCCCACCTTACGGCGCAATCCAGTGCGTTGGGGGTCCACGACACGCCCGGGGGACCCCACCGAACGTCGTCGAGGCAGATCCAGTCACCTGGGTACGAGTGGCCGCCGGGCGGATGCCCTGGGCCGACGCGGTGGGCTCAGGCCTGCTGCGGGCCAGCGGCGCGCGGGCGGACCTGTCGCCCTACCTGCCGCTGGCCTGAGCCCGTCGCCGTGGCCCAAGCCCGTCGCCGTGGCCCAAGCCCGTCGCCGTGGCCCAAGCCCGTCGCCGTGGCCCAAGCCCACCGCCGTGACCTGGTTCCGCCGCGCCGGCTAGGCAGCCGCGTCGGCTAGAACTCGCCGCCGCCGCCGCCGCTGGCTCAGGCTCGGGCGGCCCGGCCGCCGCCTGGCCCGTGACCGCTGGCGGCCCGGTGCCCTCCGGCGGCCGGTGCCCTCCGGCGGCGGACCCTATCTGAACTGGGCGTATTTCCTGAGTTCTCTGGAAGCTCTTGCGCTTGGGCGACGCCCCATCAAAAATGTCGTAACCGATCCAACGGAGGTTACGGTGGGCCGAGCGGGGGATCTGTCGGATGCAGCACGTCTGGTATGGACGGACGGGCGGTGCATCGGGGTGGCAGTAGTGCCTGTCCACCGTTGACAAACTCGCCACCTGGCAGCGTGGCGAACGGACCGAGCTTATCCATCTATCCGGGCCGCACGTTATCGGACTGGACGGTGCTTACCGTCAATTCTCGTACTGCTTTGTCCGCCAGCTGTTCCTGACTTTCCTAGAGAGAAGGAAACACGCCGTGAGCCAGTGGACCTTCACGTCAGAATCGGTCACCGAGGGACATCCGGACAAGGTGGCCGACCAGATCAGCGACTCGATCCTGGACGCCATCATCGCTGCGGACCCGGCTGGCCGGGTGGCCTGCGAGGCCCTGGTGAACACGAACCTCGCCGTGGTCGCCGGAGAGATCACCACCTCGGCCGACATCGACTACGAGCAGATCGTCCGGGACACCATCAACAGCATCGGCTACGACGACGAGTCGGTCGGGCTCAACGGCAGCACCTGCCGCGTCATCACCTCCATCGACCCGCAGTCCCCCGATGTGGCGCTGGGCCTGAACACCGCGTACGAGAAGCGGCTCGGCGACGCCGCGGACGACATCGACGGCCAGGGCGCCGGTGACCAGGGCATGATGTTCGGCTACGCGTGCGAGGAGACCGAGGACCTGATGCCCCTGCCGATCTGGCTGGCGCACCGGCTGGCCCGCCGGCTGGCCGAGGTGCGCAAGGCGGGCACCGTGCCCTACCTCCGCCCGGACGGGAAGACCCAGGTCACCTTCGACTACTGCGACGGCAGGCCGGTCGCCCTGCGTACCGTGGTCATCTCGGCCCAGCACGCGCCGGGCTACGACGGTGAGACGCAGATCAAGCCGGACCTGGTCGAGCACGTGATCCGCCCGCTCGTGCCGGAGCAGTTCGCCGACGACAACTACCGGGTGATCGTCAACCCGACCGGCGCGTTCGTCCGCGGTGGCCCGCACGCCGACTGCGGCCTGACCGGGCGCAAGGTAATCGTCGACACGTACGGCGGCTATGCCCGTCACGGCGGTGGCGCATTCTCCGGAAAGGACCCGTCGAAGACCGACCGCTGCGGCGCCTATGCGGCCCGGTGGGTGGCGAAGAACGTGGTCGCCTCCGGCGCCGCGAAACGGTGCGAGGTGCAGGTCGCATACGCTATCGGCGTGGCCCGACCAATTTCGATCCTGGTGGAGACATTCGGCACCGAGACCGTTGACCCGATGAAGCTCACCGATGCGGTCCGCCAGATATTCGACCTTCGGCCGGCAGCTGTCATCCGGGACCTGGATATGATCCGGCCCATTTACCGCAGGACCGCCGCCTATGGACACTTCGGCCGTGCTGACGAGGAGTTCACCTGGGAGAGCCCGTCGCGTGTCGGTGACCTCCAGTCGGCGCTCGGCCTTTAGCCGGGTCGGGCTTGACCGAGATCGCCTACCGGTCGTGGCGTTAGCACACTGGGTCGAGCGGCTGGCCAAGCCGGCCGCTCGACCCGCTGCCGGCTGTGCGGCCCTGGCTATGCCGGGTCGGGGCCAGGCCGGCGGGTGGCGGGCCCCGGGTGGCGGGTGGCAGGCGTGGCAGGCCCCGGGTGGCGGGTGGCAGGCCTTGGGCGGCGGGGTGGGTGGCGCCGGATGACCCGCGACCGGTCCGACGCACCCCTCATCAAGGCCAAGGCGCTCACCAAGCAGTTCGGCCAGCGGGTCGTCGTCGACGGCGTGGACTTCAGCGTGCGGGCGGGGGAGTTCTTCGGGTTCCTCGGCGTCAACGGCGCTGGCAAGACATCGACCATGCGGATGATCGCGTCCGTGTCGCCCCGCTCCGACGGGGAGCTGAGCGTCCTGGGCATGGACCCGGCCCGCCACGGCCGCCGCATCCGGGCCCGGCTCGGCGTGGTCCAGCAGGACGACAACCTGGACACCGAGCTCAGCGTCGCGGACAACCTCTTCCTCTACGGCCGGTACTTCGGCCTGCCCCGGTGCGACATCCGCCACCGGGCCGACCAGCTGCTGCGCTTCGCCCAGCTCGACGACCGGCGCGACGAGCGGGTGGAGACCCTCTCCGGCGGCATGCGGCGGCGCCTGGCCATCGCCCGTGCCCTGATCAACCGCCCCGACCTGGTGCTGCTCGACGAGCCGACGACCGGCCTCGACCCGCACGCCCGGCACCTGCTGTGGGACCGGCTGTACCAGCTCAAGCGGGACGGCGTCACGCTGGTGCTCACCACCCACTACATGGACGAGGCCGAGCAGCTCTGCGACCGGCTGGTGCTCATGGACCAGGGCCGCATCGTGGCCGAGGGCTCGCCGCGGGCGCTGATCGAGCGCTACACCACCCGCTCCGTCGTCGAGCTGCGGTTCACCACCCGAGCCGGGCAGGAGGCCGCGCTAGCCCGGCTCGCCGCCTCGGCCGCCGGGCGGGTCGCCTCGGTCGCCGACCGGATCCTCCTCTACGCCGACGACGGCGAACGGTGCGCGGCCGAGCTCGCCGCGTGCGGGGTCCAGGCGGCGTCGACGCGGATCAGGCCCACCTCGCTGGAGGACGTGTTCCTCACGCTGACCGGCCGGTCGTTGGCGGACTGAGGACCTCGATGACCCAAGGACCAGAGAAGCCGGCCGTACGCAGGCGCGGGGACCGAGCGGGGGTCGTGGCGGTGCGGCCGGTGCTCGCCCAGGTCGAGCGGGAGGCTCGGGTGTGGGCGCGGATGTGGCGTGGCACCACGCTCACCGGGGTGGCCCTGCCCTGGCTGGTCCTGGCCGCGATGGGTCTTGGCCTCGGCGGCATGGTAGACCAGCGCGGTGACGCGTTCGCCGGGCTCGGCTACCTCGTCTTCGTCGCGCCCGGCCTGCTCGCCGGCGCCGCGGTGCAGTTCGCCGCGGGCGCGGCGACCTGGCCGGTGATGGGGGGCATGAAGTGGACCGGGTCGTTCCACGCCGCGACCGCGACGCCGCTCGCCCCCATGGACGTGTACGGCGGCTTCGTGCTGTGGATCGGCATCCGCCTCGCCATGAACGCGGTGGCGTTCCTGGTCGCCGCCGTGCTGCTCGGCGCGGTCCCGTCGGCGTGGGGCGTGCTGGCCGTGCCGGCGGCGGTCCTCGGTGGCCTGGCCGTGGCCACGCCGCTGGCGGCGTTCGCCGCCACCCAGGACTCGGACCAGTCGTTCGAGCTTGTCGAACGGCTGGTCGTGGTGCCCATGTTCCTGCTCTCGGGCACCTTCTTCCCGGTTGACCAGCTCCCCGGGGCCCTGCGGCTGCTGGTCGGGGTGGCGCCGCTCTGGCACGCGGTGGAGCTGTGCCGCGGCGCGACCACCGGCTCGCTGGGGGTCCTGGCCGGCGCCGGGCACACCACCGTCCTCGCCGGCTACCTGGCGCTGGGCGCCTGGTGGGGTGCTCGCACGTTCCCGAGGCGGCTGGCGGCATGATCACGAACCTGCTCGCCGCGGACCGCGGGGTGCTGCGGGTCCTGGAGCGCAACGCAAGGGCCAACCTGCGGATGTGGCCGCTGTTCCTGAGCGGGCTCGTCGAGCCACTCCTCTATCTACTCTCCATCGGCGTCGGCCTCACCGCCCTGGTCGGCCCGGTGTCCGCGCCGGACGGCCGGGCGGTCTCGTATGAGGAGTTCCTGGCGCCGGCGATGCTCGCGGTCTCCGCGATGAACACCGCAGTGATCAACACCACCTTCGTCTTCTTCCACAAGTTCAAGTACGCGGGCACGTTCGACGCGATGCTGACCACACCCCTGGACGTGCGGGACATGGTCCGGGGCGAGCTGGCCTGGGCGCTGGCCTGCACCACCGCGTACGCATGCGTGTTCTTGGCCACGATGGCCGCGATGGGCCTGACCGGCTCGGCCTGGTGTGTGCTCGCGGTGCCCGCCGCCACCCTCATCGGCTTCGCCTTCGCCGGCGCCGGCCTGGGGCTGGCCACCTTCATGCGGTCGTACGTCGACTTCGACTACGTGCACGTGGTGGTCACGCCGCTGTTCCTCTTCTCTGCCACGTTCTTCCCGATCGACCGCTACCCCTCCCTGCTCGCCCAGTTGCTCCGCCTCAGCCCGCTCTACCAGGGGATCGCCCTCCAGCGAGCGCTGGTGGCCGGTCACCTGACGCCCGGCCTCCTCATCCACGTGGGCTTCCTGACGCTCATGGGGTGGCTCGGGCTCCGCCTGGCGAGCCGGCGGCTCAGGTTGCTGCTTCAACCGTGATTGGAAGTGCCGAAGGAATGGACACAGCTACGCAACGCCGCGTCGACGAGAGTGCCGGAGCGCACGACCAGGACGGGTACGATGACCGCCCCGCGCTGTGCGTGACCGTCGGGGGAGCCTCAGAGCTGCTGAGAGGGTGGGTTGTCGCGGACTCGCTGGTCGACTCGATGGCGATGGGTGGCACCCGGATGACCAGGTCGGTGACGCAGGGCGAGGTCCGGGCCCTGGCCCGCGGCATGACCACGAAGCTGGCCCTGGTCGGGCTGCCCATCGGCGGTGCCAAGGCCGGGGTGGTGTCCGTCGAGGGCCGGCCGAGGGAGGAGACCCTGCGCGACTTCGGCCGTACCGTGGCACCGCTGCTGCGCGGCGGCATCCACCTCGGCTGCGACCTCGGGGTGAGCCCGGCCGACCGGGCCGTCGTCTACGACGCCGCCGGGTACGACGCGCGCCGGCACGCCCGCGCCTCCCGCCTCACCGCCGACTGGGACACGTTCTGGGCACCGCTGGTCGACATCACCGGGTACGGCATCGGGGTGGCCGCGCTGACCGCCCTCAAGAGCGGCCCCGAGCCGGCGGCGCGCCGGGTCGTGGTGCAGGGGTTCGGCGCGGTCGGCCGGGCGGTCGCGAGGTTTCTCGAGGACCACGGCCACCGCATCGTGGGCGTCGCCGACGTGCTCGGTACGGTGAGCGCCGCCGACCAGCTGCCAGTGGCCCAGCTGCTCTCGGTCACCGACCCCGCCGGCACGATCGACCGGTCCCGCCTGCCCGGCTCGGTCACCGTGTCACCGGAGCACGACGCGTGGCTGGACGTCGACGCGGACGTGCTGGTCCTCGCCGCCAACATGGACGCGATCCACGCCGGGAACGTGCACCGGGTACGGGCCGGCCTGGTGATCGAGGGCGGCAACCTGTGCTGCGCTCCGCAGGCCAAGGCGGCGATGTACGCCAAAGGCATCACGGTGATACCGGACGTGGTCGCCAACGTGGGCGCCGCGGCGGCCGCCGGCTGCGCGCTGACCGGCACGCTGCCTTCCGAGCTGTCCCCGCGGCAGTCGGCGGCCTGGCTGTTCGACTGGGTCGAGGAGCGGGTCCGCCGCAACACGCAGGACCTGCTGCACATAGCCGCGGCCGACGGCACCGATCCGGTGCCGTCCCTGCTGGCCGCCCGGCGCCGGGGGAGCCCGGCATGAACCACCGCCGGCCCGGCCACACCGGGCCCGAAGAGTCCCGCTTTCCACACGCAACGTTGAGGAGTGCCGCATGACATCACTCGAGCCCGGGCAGCAGCAGGTGGCGGCCGGCTCCGCGGACCGGTCGGTGACCGAGGTCATCGTGGGCTTCCTGCGGGAGACGCTCGGCTGCGACCGGATGTTCACGGTGCCCGGAGAGGCGGTGCTGCCGCTGGTGAGCCTCGCCGGGCAGACCGGGATAGAGCTCGTGCCGATGCGGCACGAGGCCGGGGCAGGCTTCGCCGCCGTCGCCGACGCCTGGCTCACCGGCCGGCCCGGCCTCGTCGCGGTCAACCGCTCGCCTGGGGCGGCCAACGTCAGCATCGCCCTGGACGCGACCCGCAGCGACCCGGCTCCGGTCCTGGTGGTGATGGGGGCACCGCGGCGCGGGCAGGACCCGCGGACCGGGTACCAGGCCACCAGCCCCGAGGCGCAGCTGGGTGGGGTCGCCGTGGTGGTCACGGTCGAGGAGGCGGGCGCGCTGCCGAAGTACCTGGCGCAGGCCGCCGAGGCGCTCGGTGCCACCGCCGCCAAGGCCGTCGTGCTCGTCGTACCGCAGGACGTGTGGGGCGAGACGGTCCCCTCTAGCCAGGTCGGCGACCACGCGCCGGGCCGGGCCGCCGCGGGGAGCTTCGACAGCGCCGAGCTGCCCGGGGAGGCCGAGCGGACCGCGGCGGAACGGGTCCGGCAGGCGTTCACCGCCGCCCGCCGGCCGGCCGTTGTCGCGGGCCGGATCCTGCGGCGCGGCCCGGGCGGGTCTCCCTCGGTCCTGCTCGACCGGCTGGCCCGCAGTGCCGGCGTCCCGGTGCTGCTCGGCAACAAGCAGCAGGACCTGCTGCACAACGGGCTGCCCAGCTACGCCGGTGACCTGCACCAGGCCACCCACCCCGCCACCCGGGCCAGGCTCGCCGACGCCGACCTCGTGGTGTTCCTCGGCAGCCTGCCCTGCGAGGTCCACCTGGCCCGCTGGTACTCCGGCCAGCCCCTGGTGACCGTGCACCCCGAGCCGGCCGGCCCCGGGGAGCACCTGGTCGCCGACCCCGTGTCCGTCCTGGAGATCCTGGCCGAGGCGGAGTGGACCGGGCAGCCGCCGTCCCGGCAGGAGTGGATGGACGGCTGGCGCGCCCTGGAGTGCGAGCTGAGCCAGGCCGCCCCGCCGGTACGCCCCGACGGGGTGGACTTCGGGCACGTGGCCATCGCCCTGGACCGGTGCCTGCCCGACGACGCCGTCGTCGCCCTGGACGCCGGCAACTTCGGCGGCTTCGTCCACCGCTACCTGCACATCCGGGAGGGGCAACGGCTGCTCTCGCTCGCCGACGGGGCGATGGGCTTCGGCGTGCCGGGTGCGGTCGCCGCGGTCCGGCGCCACCCGGAGCGGACGGTGGTCGCCGTGGTCGGTGACGGGGGGCTGCTGATGACCGGGAACGAGCTTGCGGCGGCCCGCATCGCCGGCCGGGCACCCGCGGTCATCGTGGCCGACAACGGCGGGTACGGCGCGATCCGCACTCAGGGCGCCCGCACCTTCCCCGGCGTCGACTGCGCCTGCGACCTGGTAAACCCGGACTTCGTACGGTGGGCCGAGGCGTTCGGGCTCGAGGCGGAGCGGGTGAGCCGGGTCGAGGAGGTGCTGCCCGCGGTACGCCGGGCGCTGGCCTGCCGCACCGGCTACCTGCTGCACGTCGACACCAGCCGGGTCGCCGCGCACGCCAACTTCGACCTGCCGACGGCTGCCGCGCACGCGCCAAGCTGACCGCCGGCGCTGGGCTACCTGCCCGCCCCAGAGCCGACCCGCAACAGCAGGGCGTGGGCTCAGGCCGGCGAGGCGTCGTCAGGGCGTGGCCCGCGGTCCGCCGGGTGCTCCACCAGGGCCAGCACCCGGCTGGCCATGAACCGGGCGGTGCGTACCGCGGTGCCACCGCGGGTCACCTCTGACACCTCCACCACACCGCGGCCGATGGCGACCTCGACCCGGCGCCCGGCCCGGGTCGCCGTCACCTCGTAGCGCAGCGGGGAACCGCCGGCGGCCGAATCGACGACTATCTCTACACGATCCCCCTTCATGCCACAACCATGCAGCACGCATCGACAAATCGCACACAAAAGATGGCTCTGCGTCAGGACCCTTTGTTCGCGTACACTGTCGTCTCGTACCCCGGTGGCGGTGGCTGCCTAATGGCTGCCGCCGAGGCTAAAGGAGCGGCAGGTGCCCCGAGGCGACGGCCGGTTGAGCCACGACCTCGACCCCCAGCGGCCGGGCCCGCAGGATGCTTGCGGTGTCTTCGGGGTGTGGGCGCCTGGCGAGGAGGTCGCCAAGCTCAGCTACTTCGGGCTCTACGCGTTGCAGCACCGGGGCCAGGAGGCCGCCGGCATCGCGGTCGGGGACGGCTCGGGCGTCGTGGTCTTCAAGGACCTCGGCCTGGTCGCCCAGGTCTTCGACGAGCCGACGCTGGCCAGCCTGCGCGGGCACGTCGCGATCGGGCACACCCGCTACTCCACCACCGGCGCGTCCACCTGGGAGAACGCCCAGCCCACCATCCGGGCCAACAGCGCCCCGACGGCGGTCGCCCTGGCCCACAACGGAAACCTGGTCAACACCGACGAGCTGGCCCGGGCCGCCCGGGAGGCGGGCCTGGACATCGCCGGTGCGACCTCGGACACCGCCGTCGTCACCGCGCTGC
>Ga0075420_100003602_pt1 | contig 13593 bp, 10 predicted proteins | sample SoiMetdeltSBSDD4_FD_75296 | JGI IMG/M metagenome (GOLD analysis project Ga0075420, IMG submission 75296) | Bulk soil microbial communities from a Populus tree surrounding site in Tennessee, USA - Soil MetaG P. deltoides SBSDD4 | ecosystem: Environmental > Terrestrial > Soil > Tree plantation... | reverse complement strand
ACCGGTTCTGAGCTGTCCCGACAGCCCCTCACTGAGGGGCCAAGCAAGATAGGATTCGTCATGCTCCTCCTCTGTCCCTTGTTCGATCCGATTGCCGGGCATCTACGCAGTTCTCCTTTCGCTGTTCGTACAGGTGAAGACCGGGCGCCTATTTCGGAAGTGGCGCCGGGCAGAGAAATGCAAGATGATAGGCGGGACGTATAACGAGGGGTGACATGGGATCATGTCTTCTTGCATCACAGAACGCGAGGTCTTCGCAGCTCTCGGCCCAATCAATACGTCTTACTACGTATCTATCTGGAGACGTTCCATGTCGGAGGTGGATGCTTATACCACGTCTCATGGAAAATGACATAAAAAAACTTGGCAGAATTGAATTTTTTCCACACCCGCGTATTCTTGGCCGTATATCTACGTACTCCATCAGCTGACTCGACGGATTTATGAACCTCAGCAATGAGCTTTTTCTCAGACCCTGGACAGGAAAACAGGTTCCGACGATGTGAATATACCGGTATGTCTGGGGCTGGATTGAGTGCGAGTTGAAACAGCCTTTCCTCACCTCAGCAGACGTCTCTGCACATTTACTTTCCGCCATTCGGGATGCCGATCTCGCGATACATGCCGCAGCAAGAACACAGCCTGAGTTAGACGGTTTGGGGACTACCATCGTCGCGATCGTCGTAACGTGTCTCTTTCGTTGCACATTGTCATTGCACATGTCGGACACAGTCGGGCCTACTTACTTCGAGATGGTGGACTTCGCGTGCCTGACGCACGACCACACGCTCGTCGAAGATCTCCTGGCAAGAGGCCAAATCAGACCTGACGAAGCAGCGTCACACCCGCAGCGCCACATTTTACTTCGTGCGTTAGGGATAGAGGGTCAAATGGAACCGGACATCTCTTCGGAACCGGTTCAATCCGGTGCCTCGAGGATTCGGGCGGACGCGCCAAAGGGGGTTGTTATGAGAATGTGCTCCGGATCAGCATCTCCTTCGAAAGAATATGTCTGACCCCCAGGAACCTCTCACTCCAGCAGACCTCCCCGCCTGGAGCGAGCGTTCATTCTCTTGTCGAGGGTGGTGCACCGAGGTGTCTGTAACCAAAATACACGTATTTGTCATACTCTATAGGTTCTTAGGCAATGCCCATTGCAGTCATCATAGCTTCTCGATACAATTTCGTCCCCCACCCTTGCAGTGATGTTCATATGTCATCCTACGATCAGGAACAGAATGGCGTTATCGTCGGAACCCCATGGAAGAGAGGAGGTTCTGTCATGGGTTGTATGCCGAAGCCACTCTCTGTTCACGGTAGTTTTTTTCGGCGATTTGGATCTTGTAGTGAGGGCCGCATGGCGATCCTTTTCCCATTGTTGTTGTGGGTCCTTCTTCTGAATCACACGTGGAGTCCCAACGCTCTCGCTGAAGAAACTGTCTCGGCAGACACACTCATGGAACAAGGCCAATCATCCTATCAGCAAGGAGCCTATACGCAAGCATTGCAATATTGGACTGAGGCGGGACGCCGTTACGAAATGGATGGTAAGGCACGAGAGCAAATCAAAGCCCAAGTCAGTTTATAGCAAGCCCTCTATCAAACCGGTCATTACAAAGAGGCGGGGTCGATCTTAGCGACCGCGGGCAAGCTAGCTGATCAAATTGGAGACCGGCCGCTTACAGGAACCATAAAGGGACGACTCGGCACCATCCTTTTCGTACTTGGCGACAATGAGCAAGCGTTACGAACAACCGATGAAGGACTCGCCATAGCCAGGGATCTCAAATACCCTGCTCTGACGGCAACGATTCTCAATGACCAGGGCAACATCTTGGCTGCAGAAAAGAGATTCTCTTCTGCTGTTGCGGCGTATGCGGAATCTTCGACTTTAGCGAAAGCTTCGAATCAACAGGCTCTAGCAACCATCGCGCTGATCAACTCTGCGAGGGCCACTATTCAGGCAGGCTCACTTCCTGAGGCAAGGGCAAAGCTGGATCTCGCAGCACAGGAAATCCTATCCGCATCCGATTCGCACGACAAAGCCAACGCGTGGATTACCCTCGGTGACACGTACGAAGATATGGTGCGACCTCGCGCGAGTGAGACATCGGCGAAACATGAGGTCCAAAGGCCGCTGCTCTTTGCGCAAAGGTCGCGCGGCGCTGAAATCCAATCCGAGGACATCTCTTCGTCCGATGGACCTGTCTCAAAGGAACCCCCTTCAGATGACCGGCCACCTTCAGACCAGTCCGCCCCGGCGCCAACCACTAGGGACAAGCAGGCTGAAATAGACCAACCGATACTCAGGTTCGCGGCAGGAGCGTATTGGAACGCAATCCAGATTGCCACCAGAATTGGGGATTCGCGAAGCGAATCCTACGGCTGGGGTCACTTGGGTCATGTGTATGAGGTGCTCAATCGGCCTGATGAAGCTCTCGACCTGACCAGAAGAGCGCTTCTCGCCGCTCAAAAAGTCCGTTCTCCGGAATCGCTGTATCGTTGGCATTGGCAAACCGCTCGTCTGCTACGTTCGAAAGGCCGGATTGATGAGGCCATTCTTGCGTATCAACGTGCGATCGAGACACTGCAACCAATCCGGTCTGAATTTCTCGTCGGGAGCCGGAACCGTCAATTCTCGTTTCGCGAAACGACGGGCAATCTGTTTTTTGAGCTGTCGGATTTATTGTTACAGCGTGCATCTTCGGCACCCGATCAGGCGACACGCCAGCATCTCCTTGTACAGGCGCAGGATACCGTGGAACTGTATAAGGCTGCCGAGCTGCAAGATTACTTTCGAGACGAATGTGTCGCCACCGCGCGGTCACGAAGCACGGAGGTCGCCCAAGAATCCCACACCACGGCCATCATTTATCCCATCGTTTTGCCGGATCGCCTCGAGTTACTCGTGAGTTTGGCCACCGGGCTGAAGCAATTCATCGTACCGATTTCCAGCAGCCGCCTGACCGAAGAGATACGCTCGTTCAGGCTCGCCCTCGAAAGGCGGACCAGCCACGCCTATCTTCTGCAGGCCCAGAAGTTCTATGACTGGTTGATCCGGCCCATGGAAGCCGACCTGGCAGCCGGCCGCATCACCACACTCGTCTTCGTTCCGGACGGACCGCTTCGTACGATTCCCATGGCCCCCTTGCACGATGGCACGCATTTTCTAGTTGAGCGCTATGCCCTCGCGACAACCCCGGGTCTAACTCTGACGGATTCCAGACCACTCAATCGCAAGCGGGTCCAGATGTTTTCGGCGGGACTGACCGAGGGAGTACAAGGGTTTGCTCCATTACCCTATGTCGCCAAAGAGCTCAGCGCCGTTCAGTCCATTTATGGCGGGAAGCAGTTGGTGAACGGCGAATTTCGGTCCGTACAGGTTGAAAAAGGCCTCAAGGAACAGCCATTCAACATTATTCACATCGCGTCGCACGGAAGGGTGGAAGGCGACGGAACGAAGAGTTTTATTCTGACCTTTGACGACCGAATCACAATGGATCGTCTCAGCGCCCTTGTCGGTCTGTTTGACTTCCGGAGCGCCCCTCTGGAATTGTTGACGCTCAGTGCCTGTGAGACCGCGGCAGGGGACGATCGAGCGGCCTTAGGATTGGCTGGCATGGCTATCAAAGCAGGCGCAAAAAGTGCGTTGGCGACCTTATGGTTTATCGAAGATGAGGCGACCGCTGCTCTGATAGCGGAATTTTATCGAAACCTGCAAAACCCAACCATCTCCAAAGCGGTGGCTTTACAACAAGCCCAGCTCGCCCTCCTAAAGAATCCCAACCATTCTCACCCGAGGCTATGGGCTCCATTTCTCTTGATCAACAACTGGCTTTAGCAGGGTGTTGAATATACGTGTATTTCCCCCGTTACGAAATTCAGATTTCTCATGCGTGCCATCGGCCGCCGTGCAAGCCACGCAGCTTCAGAGCAGCGGCTGGCCAGGTTTGGATGTTCTCTTGTTCTGCAGCGGGCAAAGCTATCTAGCGAGGTAATGTCTGCCTACTGGCTGAGAGGAATTTTGAAGCAGTCTGAACTGACAAAAGGAAGGGCCTTCAGGTTTTTTCCTGGATGGTCGATTGACAAGAATCTCTGTAGCTTTACCGGACAAAATTCAAGACGGACGAATGGTCGGACTGGGAGGCTGTGGATAGGTATTTTCTTTATTGTGTCCGCAGCCACTCACTGTCTGTCCGACTAACCTGGCATTGCTACGGTTCAGCACAGCCGTTTCGTTCGATATAACACCACCGGACTTCTCGATCTGATCTGTAGCCCATGATCAGTATGGTCACGCGTCGATGGACATGAAGGTCGAACATGGATGAGCCAGGAATCAAGAGTCATACCCCCATCACACGGACTCCATGACGTGCGCGATTTTTCCGCCCATCGACTCTGACGTCATCCAATTTCACCCGGTTGACATGGATCACTTGATCGACAATGTTGCCACAGGCAAAACATTGCCACGCGCCTGAGCGGTCGGTCCCACGCCCTCCCCCCCAATCGCGCAATTCAACGGAAAACATTAGGTTATGACAGCGATGACAATACATAGGGCCTCACTTTCCCCCGGTTCACAGCTGGCGACCATCCCACGGGTACAGGTTTGCTGACATCTCAGCTGATCGACGGCCGTACATTTCCATAAGTCGCCTGTGCATCCTAGAAAATACGGAACACCGGTCGTACTAGGAAAGGCCCTAGGAGGGAAAACAACTAACCCTGGAAGAACCGGTTGCACGGGGCTAGGACCGATTCGACAGACGAAGATTTTCAGAGTAATCGACCGGACAGTCGATGACGGCGGTGGCCCTGGAAGCCAATGCTTCTTTGAGAATGGCCGCAAATTCCGACGGATGATTCACACGCCAGCCTTTCGCCCCGAAGCTGCGCGCATAGGCGATCAGGTCCGGATTCGTGAACTCGACGCCTGACGTTCGGCCAAAACGCATCTGTTGCTTCCAACGAATCACTCCATACCCGTCATCTCGCCAGACAACCACCACAATCGGAAGTTGCAACCGATGCGCAGTTTCCAATTCGCTGGCATTCATAAGAAATCCTCCATCGCCGGCCACGACGACTACACGGCGCGATGGGTTCAACAATTGAGCCGCCACGGCGCCCGGCAATCCGATGCCCATCGCGGCGAACCCATTCGAAATAATGCAGGAATTCTCCTTCCCACAGGGAAACATCCTCGCCATCCACAGCTTGTGGGCTCCGACATCACAGACGATCAGGTCGTCTGGGGATAAGGCGGCTCGAAGGTCTTGAATGATATGCTGCGGGCGCATGGGCCAACTTCTGGGTAATGCATATTCCTGTTCGAATCCGGTCATCAGTCGGCGGCGACACTCCTTCGCCCACTCTCCGGCGAACGGCTGCAACCGGCTCGCGATCCGATCGAGCGAGAGCGCGATATCTCCCAGCACGCCGGCCGCCAGCATATAATGCTGATCGACTTCGCAGGGTAAGGTATCGATATGGAGGATGACTTTGTCGTGGTTCGGATTCCAGAACATCGGAGCATATTCAGCAAAATCGTATCCGACGGCGAGGATGGCGTCGGCTTGGCTCACGGACGCATTGGCATAATCCTGAATTTGCAAGCCGATCGCGCCCAGCGAAAGTTCATCTTCGTCCGGCATGACTCCTTTGGCCATGAACGTGTGAACCACCGGGATCCCGAGCCGCCGCGCGAATTGTCGAACGGCCGAGGTCGCATGGCGACGCACGACGCCATTGCCGACCAGCATGATAGGACGGCGGGCACGCCCGATCACGGCGACTGCCTTCTCGACTTGACTTGCACCCGGTTCTGGAATCGGAGGTGACTGGACGCGAAGGAGGGCCATGTGGTCTGGATGGGGAACCAGTTCCGCCGCGACATCTTCGGGCAGCTCCAGATGGGTCGCACCAGGCTTTTCCGTTTCAGCGACTTTGAAGGCCTTGCGGATGGCCTCGGGAATCACGTGGGGCCGGATGAGTTCGGCAGTCCATTTGGTCACCGGCCGAAAGATGGAGCGGACGTCGATGGCCTGGTGCGACTCCTTATGCATACGATCGAGAGGCACCTGCCCTGTAATTGCCACGAGAGGAGCCCGATCGAGATTGGCATCGGCCACACCGGTGAGCAGATTCGTCGCTCCTGGCCCCAGTGTCGAAAGACAGACACCGGCTCGACCTGTCAGCCGGCCGTGAACATCGGCCATAAAGGCTGCGCTTTGTTCGTGTCTCGTGGTAATGACCCGAATCTGCGAATCCAACAACGCGTCCATCACTTCGAGGTTCTCCTCCCCCGGAACTCCGAACAGGAGCTCTACACCTTCGTGTTCGAGACAACGCACCAATAGTTCAGCCGCCTTCATAATGGCATTCCTCAATCTTTAGTGGTGAGTGCTCACTCCTCAGTGCTGAACACCAAGTTTTGAGGTGTGAGGCGAACTGCCGCCTCGGACACGGCCCGCTCACATTTCGCGGGCGTCCACAAGGGATTCAAGACATCGGGCGCTCACAAGGCACTGCCGGCTCACCGAAGACACTGGGCGCTCACCGGTTCGCGCCAGTTCAAATACTTGACGCGCATTATTCTGCGCGTCGTGAACCTCAGCACTCAAAAATATACCCCTAGCCGTTCCGTTAAGTCGCTGCGCAGCTGATTCGCGTTCACAAAATGCACCGTCCTCATCTTAAGTCGCTTGGCTGGCTCCAGATTTTCCGGCCGGTCATCGATAAACAGACAGTCTTGCGGAGGCTCTTGCATGATCTGAAGTGCACGCTCGTAGATGGTGTCGTGAGGCTTTCTCACCCCAAGATAACAAGAACTCAGGAAACACCGGAAATAGCGGCGGAGGTCGAATCGATCGATCCGGTACTGATTCAGGTGCACCGATTCATTGTTCAACGCAACCATGACCAGGCCTCCATCCGTCGCGAGGCGCTCCAAGATTCGAAGCACCTCGTGGTCAGGCTGCGATTGGGCATACATGAACTTCTCGAATGCCTGACGAGTAAATGGACGGGACCGGTGAAACAGGGTTTCCGTCAGGTACTCTTCAAGACTCAGACGGCCGCAGTCGAAATCATCGATAACCTTGGCATGTTGTGTTTCGAAGTCGGCCAGGTCGAAATTGAAGACACGAGCCGCTTCAGCCCGTGACCGCCTATCCCAGCCGTTCGTGAGCACGACACCGCCGATGTCCCAGAAAACAATCATGTTGGCATCCCTCGAGTAGGAGCATATGGCCGATGGCTTATAGCACAAGCAGAGGAAATAGGAGCTTATAGCTAGCCGGGTGAGCACAAACAAAGAGACTGTCTGTCTCTGTGTTTGCCATACGTCATTAGCCACTAGCTCTCATCTTCAGACCTGTTCGCCATTGGCTCTGCTCAGTAAGAAGGTCTCCCATTGTTCATGGCCCTATGGTAGGGGAAAAACAGGCCACGGTTTCGCGTGCGATCTCCCCTTCCTCATCAACACCGGTCACGTACACAGGGAGAGCGGCGCCGTCCTTGCTGACACACACAATCTCGCCCGGCTCCAGCCCGTTCACCCCGGCGTTCGCGTCCGGGACCAGATCCATTCCACACCAGTCCATCCCATTGCAAATCCGAGCCCGGATATCTGGAGCATGTTCGCCGATGCCGCCGCTGAACAGCACAGCATCAACTCTGCCGAGGACTGCCAAATACGCGCCGATGTACTTACGGACGCGATAGCAAAACACGTCAATGGCCAGTCGGGCGCCTGAATGACCTGCTCGTTCGGCCCGCATGAGTTCAGCCATGTCGGAAGAGAGACCAGAGAGGCCGAGCAATCCAGAGCGTGTATTGAGGATCTGCTCGATTTCCTTGGCAGACAGATCTTCCTGTTCAGCCAAAAAACTGACGATCGCAGGATCGAGGTCACCGCATCGGGTACCCATGACCAGGCCCTCCAGCGGAGTAAAGCCCATCGACGTATCAACGGATCGGCCCCCGCGAATGGCAGTCGCAGAGCACCCATTGCCCAGATGCACCGTGATGAGGTTGACCTGGTCCGGCGATGAGCCCCTAAATGTGGCATAGCGAGCGGCACTTGAGGCATGAGCAAGTCCATGGAAGCCATAGCGGCGGATAGCATGTCGCGCGCTGAAATCCCGGGGAATGGCATATGTTGCGACATAGTCGGGAATCGTCAGATGAAACGTGGTATCGAATACCGCCGCCATGGGTGGTACCTGGTCCCCAAGGAGCGATCGGACGGTGCGAATACCGGCGAGACTTCCTGCGTAATGGAGCGGCGCCAGCCGAGCCAACTCCTCGAGTCGCGCGAGAACAACGTTGTCGATCACGGCGGTGTGGGTAAACCACCTTCCTCCATGGACCACCCGGTGACCCACCGACTCAATCGGTCGATCCTTCACCTGCTCTACGACCCACCGGACGGCGTCCTCATGCGTCTGAATCGCAGCGGACCGTTCAGACGCAATGGCGTGGCCACGCAAATCCATCGTCACATGATGCCCGATCCCCTTGACTGCTCCGGCAAAGATAACCTCGAAGTGTATGGGCGAGTACGAAGTGCTACGCGCTGGTTCATACAGGGCAAATTTAAGCGACGAACTGCCTGCATTGAGGACCAAAACCGCCATCGGGTGGTCTATACTCCTTTCTGATCGGGCCGGCGTTTAAATGCCACAATGAGAGGCGTTTGTATCCCAAAGGGGGGGTATCTGCAGTATTACTGAACAGTTGATAGTTATCGAGGTCCCTTCATCACGCACAGACGCTTCGTGGACAATTTTCCCTTTGACTCGGGAGCCCCACCAGGCAGTACAATACGCGACCCGACGGCGCCGAACCATCACTTTATTTTTTAACTGGGCCGGATTGAGGTGACGTGATGAAACCTCGTGTGATCATTGCTGATGACCATGCCCTTGTCGCAGAAGGGGTCACCAAATTGATCGAACGCGACGTCCAACTCGTAGGATCGGTCGCCGATGGAAGGGCACTCGTTCAAGCGGTCGAGAAATTGAATCCGGATCTGGCCTTGGTAGACATCTCCCTCCCTCTGTTGAACGGACTCGACGCATGCCGCCAGATCAAGAAAGCGAACCCCACGGTAAAGGTCATCGTTCTCACCATGCATCTCGAAAAGCATTTCGTCACGGAGGCATTTCGAGCTGGTGTCTCCGGGTATGTCTTGAAGCAGTCCGTAGCCGATGAGTTGATCTTTGCGATTAAGGAAGTGCTCAAAGGAAGAACCTATGTATCGCCATTGGTGACGCAGAATCTGGTCGAACAGGCGCTTCAACCGGCACCCGGCGCTCAGCCCATCGATCAGCAGGCGCCGCCCAGTCATCTGAGCTTGAGGCAGCGTGAAGTGCTTCAGCTCGTGGCTGAAGGCAAATCGACGAAGGAAATCGCCTCGACCTTGAATGTCTCGATCAAGACCGTCGAGTTTCACAAGACGCGGATCATGAAAGAGTTGAAACTACATAGCACGGCGGAATTGACAAAACATGCGATTGCGCTCGGGCTGGTCTCTATCAACGAGGCCGTCACTTCGAACGCTCCTCACTAACCACAGGAATCGACGTCGCCGGCGCTTCACCCCGAAAATCATGAATCGAGGTCAGTCCTTGTGCGATGGCGTACTTGGTCAGGTCGGACGCGGTCTTGAGCCCGAGCTTCTTCGTGATATTCGACTTGTGAAACTCCACCGTCTTCAGCGACACGTTGAGCGAGCGTGCAATTTCCTTCGCCGCATACCCGCTCGCCAGCAGCCGCAGCACCTCAACCTGACGGTCCGTCAGCCGATTCGTGAACCCCTCAGGGCGCATCCATTGATGCTCGACAATCTCCCTCACCTCTGGCGCAACCTGCGGCGACACGTACCGTCGGTTTGAAAGGACCTTACGGATGGCGTTCACCAGTTCCGCGGCGGCGCATTGCTTCAACACGTAGCCATTGGCTCCCCGCCTGAAGGCCTCGCTGATATAGACTGGCTCCGTCATCATGGTCACGAAGATGATTTTGACGCTGGGCAGCAACTGCTTCAAGCGCTGAGCGGCTTCAAATCCGTTCAAGCCCGGCATGGATATGTCCAAGAGCACCACATCTGGAGCAAGGCGCGGGGCCATCTCCAACAATGCCTGGCCGCTCTCCCCAGTCCCGACGACCGTGAACTCGGATTCCAATAATTGCCGCATGCCCTCGAGCACGAGCGCATGGTCGTCGATCAACAAAATGCGTGCCGAATGCATGGTGCGAGCCTTTACCGTTCACGCAACCTTATCGGCTTGGCCCTGACTAGTCAACGAAGCCGACACGCTCATCCGCCATCATATTGATGTAATGCAACAATTATTTCTGTGAACGTTAAGCCGCCTATCATCCCGATGCTACTAGGGGGACCCCCAGTACTCCTTGCGGTTATCGAGACCTATCATGAGCTATGCCTTCCAATCCTGCCAGCACGAACGTGTCTGATCAGACCTCCGGCATCTACCTGGAATCACCCGAAGAAGAGCAATGCGAAGTCAGCTCTCCGAATTCCATAGGGATTCCGACGGGCTCAATGGCCGATCGTCCGGCTGTATGACCATTGAAGTTCCTATTGTTATTTTTACCGAGTCCACATCTCCGCATGAAAGGAGTTACTCATGGGACAAGATTCTTTTTCGATGAATGTGAAAGCCATTCGCGAACGTGCACGTCAGCACATTGACGAGGGAGCGAGAACGCCCGGATATAAGGCCAAAGTCGAAACCGTTCGCAAGCTGTTGAATGAAGCGCTTGCCACTGAGCTGATCTGCGTGCTTCGCTATAAGCGCCACTACTTTACGGCATCGGGGATCCACTCCGAAAGTGTCAAGACGGAGTTCTTACAGCATGCCACCGAGGAACAGCAACATGCGGATCAGATCGCCGAGCGTATCGTTCAACTGGGAGGCGAACCCAATTTCTCACCGGACGGAATTCTGGCTCGAAGTCATTCGGAGTATGTTGAAGGCAAGAATCTGGAAGACATGATCAAGGAAAATCTGGTGGCCGAACGAGTGGCGATCGACAGCTATCGGGAAATGATTGCCTATATCGGCGGCGACGACCCGACCACTAGGCGGATGCTCGAGGAGATCCAGGCTAAAGAAGAAGAACATGCCGAGGATATGGCGAGCCTATTGAGCGAACACTGAGCAGGAGAGTCATCACATGAGTTACCGAGTTGCCACGCACAAGGTGCGGCCGGGCCGTCCCTACCCGCTGGGCGCCACATGGGATGGCGAAGGGGTCAATTTTGCCTTGTTCTCCGAAAACGCCACCGGAGTGGAACTGTGTCTTTTCGACCGCGCGGATCAGGAAAAGGAATCACATCGGATCCGAATGGAGGAACGCACCAACCAGATCTGGCATATTTATCTGCCGGAAGCTCGCCCTGAGCAACTGTATGGGTATCGGGTGCATGGTCCCTACGATCCCGCCGCAGGGCATCGCTTCAATTCGTCGAAGGTGCTCATCGATCCCTACGCCAAGGGAATCACGGGCGACGTGCAATGGTCCGATGCCATGTTCGGCTATCGTATCGGCGATCCCGAGGCTGACCTCTCCTACGACGATCGCAACAATGCCGCCAACGTGCCCAAGTCGGTCGTGATCGAACAGGCATTTACGTGGGGAGATGACCGGCCGCTCCGTCGGCCATGGAATGAGACTATCATTTATGAAATGCACGTGAGGGGCTTTACTGAGCGGCATCCGGAGGTCCCGGAACATCTGCGAGGCACCTATGCCGGTCTCGCCACCAGGCCGGTAATCGAATACCTACAACATCTTGGCATCACGGCAGTCGAACTGCTCCCGGTCCATGCATTCGTCACGGATAAGCATCTTTTGGACAAGGGGCTCGCCAATTACTGGGGCTACAACACGATCGGGTATTTTGCGCCGGACCCCCGCTATGCCGCCGTACCAGGACGCGGCATTACGCAATTCAAAACGATGGTCAAGACGTTCCATAGCGCAGGCATCGAAGTCATCCTGGACGTCGTGTACAACCATACGGCCGAAGGCAATCAATTGGGGCCGACCTTGTCGTTTCGAGGCATCGACAATGCCACCTACTATCGTCTGGTCCCGGACAATCCTCGTTACTACATGGATTACACGGGCTGTGGAAACAGTCTGAACGTCCGGCATCCGCGCACGCTGCAACTCATCATGGACAGCCTGCGCTACTGGGTGCAGGACCTGCACGTCGATGGTTTCCGGTTTGACCTCGCCTCCACTCTAGCCCGAGAGCTGCACGATGTGGATCGATTGAGCGCGTTCTTCGATATCATTCACCAGGACCCGGTCTTGGCCCAGGTCAAATTGATTGCCGAACCCTGGGACCTGGGTGAAGGCGGATACCAGGTCGGAAACTTTCCTCCCGGGTGGGCGGAATGGAACGGGAAATATCGGGACAGCATCCGCCGATACTGGAAGGGCGACGGAGGACAAGTAGCGGAATTGGGATACCGTCTGTCAGGCAGCAGCGACCTGTATGAAGGGAGCGGCCGGCGACCGCACGCGAGCATCAATTTCGTGGTCGCTCATGATGGGTTCACGCTTCATGACCTCGTGTCGTACAATCAGAAACACAACGAAACCAACGGCGAAGAGAATCGCGACGGCACCGACGACAACCAGAGCTGGAATTGCGGGGTTGAGGGTCCGACCGATGACCTCGCGATCAATGCGCTGCGCCAACGGCAGAAGCGCAATATGTTGACTACGCTCTTTCTTTCTCAAGGCGTGCCGATGCATTACATGGGTGATGAGGTCGGGCGAACCCAGCAGGGCAACAACAATGCCTACTGTCAGGATACTGAGATCAGCTGGTTCAATTGGAATTGGACCAAATCAGATCAGGAATTGCTGGATTTCACGAGGTTCCTCATCGAGCTTCGCCAGAAACACCCGGTCTTTCATCGACGGCAATTTTTCCAAGGCCGCCGCATCCACGGAGCCGAGGTCAAGGATCTGTCCTGGTTTCGACCCGACGGTAAGGAGATGACGGAGGACGATTGGAATCAAGGCTATGCCCGATGCCTGGGTGTTAGATTGGCTGGCGACGCCATCGCGGAGGTGGACAGTTATGGAAACCAGATCAAAGACGACACCTTTCTCATCCTGTTGAACGCGCATCATGAACCGATGACATTTGTTCTCCCCGCCCATAAACGTGGGGTCCGCTGGGAGCTGGTTTTTGACACCAGAGAGGGTCTACCGAGTGGGGCTCGCAGCCAATATCTCAAAGGCGGAGAATCCTATGATCTCGAGCACCGGTCGATGACTGTATTGAAATTGAAGTCCAAATGATGCCGCAGGTCAACCGTCATGAAGCGCAAAAAACATGGGATGATCTGCATTCAACAAATCAGCAGATCAACACATCAAAACTTATCTGATGATCTGTTGATTTCAGCTAGGAACTGCAATAGTCAGAACTAGGGATTGTGCCAGTCGCCTCCCGGTATCCTTCACCGTAAAACTGTATCGTCACTCTCACATCGGCTCAATTCCGAAGAATGGAGGTCTCGCATGAACACCGAT
>Ga0075420_100003600_pt1 | contig 13596 bp, 14 predicted proteins | sample SoiMetdeltSBSDD4_FD_75296 | JGI IMG/M metagenome (GOLD analysis project Ga0075420, IMG submission 75296) | Bulk soil microbial communities from a Populus tree surrounding site in Tennessee, USA - Soil MetaG P. deltoides SBSDD4 | ecosystem: Environmental > Terrestrial > Soil > Tree plantation... | reverse complement strand
CGATCACCGCACCCGGCAGAATATGTGCGAACGCCCAGATACGGGTACCTTCGCCGATCGAGGTCGTCTCCACTAACGCGAGTCGATGCTGAAACATCGTAAAAATCCCGGAACCTGCCAGGCGGCAAGCTCCGGGATTTGAGGTGTCGCCGTTGTCGGTGCGGCTTTACCGAACAGCTATGGTAACACCGGGTTGGCTGGTTGCAGTTCCAATCTGCACCTGCACCGGGGCGCTGCCGGCCGGCAGGCTGGCCGGAATCCTCGCGTTGATCTGCACGCCGCCGGCGACGAGGCCGGGCGCCGATCCTGCGTAGAGAATCTCGGCCTCCACGCCGCCGATGCGCACCGAGACAGGAGCCACCGGGCGCAAGAGATCAGACGATACCCGTCCGGTGGTGCTGGGAGGACTCGTTATGCCTTGGCCGGTAGCATAGATGACCACGACATTGCCGCGCGCCTCGGGGTTCGTGGCGCTGTTGAGCGACCCGTTCTGATTCAGGGCCGCCGCCGGACCCGATCCCGAAGAAGCGGCAGTGAAGATTCCCGGCGCCGTATCCGCCACGCGCAGTTCCAGCTCACGCGAGCGTTGACCCCGGTACTCCACCTGCAGCCGCGTGGTAAAACGGCCGAATATTTCAAACGGAACGATCGCGCTTACCTGCCCCGCCGATGCGTAGATTACCGGAGCGGCAATGCCGTCGAACAGCACGCGCGTCTCGCTGACTGTTGTCGCCAGGAATCCTTGCGCGTTCACCTGGCCCGAAACTCCGGTGGCCGGACCGAGGTCCGATCCGAAGATAGTGACGATCAGCCCCGGAACCGCGGTGGTTGCCGTATACGAAGCTGCATTCACGAAGGTGGTGATCTGCGGCTGCGCCACCGCCGTCACAGTCAATATGATGGGTACTGTCTGTGGGGAATTCGTGGCGTTAGAACTGGTGATCGTAACCGAGCCGTTATAAGTGCCCGGAGCCAGTCCCGTCGGATTCACCGAAACCGAGAGTGATGCCGGAGTGGCGCCGCTTGGCGGCGTAATCTGAAGCCATGCGCCGCCGCTCGCCGTGGTGGCCGTCGCATTCCAATTGATGACGGCGCCCGAACTGGCGAGTTGGAACGCTTGCGCCGCCGGCGCGGAACCTCCTGTCTGGAAACTGAAGGCCAGTCCCGTAGGGGGAGTGATCTGAAGCGTCGCCAGCTGAACCACATTCAATGTCACCGGAATGGTCGCGACAGTTGTATTCTGCGCGGTGACCGTGACGGTGCCGGTGTACGTTCCGAGCGCCAGACCCGCCGGATTTGCCGTAATTGTGACCGACCCGCCCGACAAAGCCCCGGTGTTCGCAACAGCAGACAGCCATCCGGCGCCTGTACTCGTTGCCGCCGTGACCGTGTATGCCGCAGTCGAGGTGCTGGTCAACTGTACCGTCTGCTGCACGGGTGCGCCGTTGGGAGCCGCGGTCAAAGTTACCGCCGCGGGATCGGGGGTTACGGTAATGCCTCCCGTCACTACGACAGTGACAGGGATGGAGAGCGGGCTGCCGACCGCCGAAATTGGGGTGACCGTAATGGTGCCATTGTATGTGCCCGCCTGCGTGATCGCTGCCATATTTATCCCGACCGAAAGGGTTCCCGGCGTCGTCCCGAACACAGGCGATACGAATAAGAAGTTATTAGTCGACGTGGCCGTGGCCTGGAAGGACTGCTGCGACAGATCCGTACTGAATAGCGTCAGCGTCTGCTGCGGCGGAGCCTGGGCGCCGAGAACGGCGTTGAAGGCGAGCGAAGTAGGGGTCACGCTCAGCAGGCTCGATCCTCCTGCATTGACAGTGATCGGAATATTCACAACGGCGCCGCCGGTAGGGGTAATGACCAGCGTACCGGTTGTTCCGGCAGGAATGATCTGCGGGTTGGGAAGGCTTACCGTGATCTGGCTCGGTGTCGTCGTACTTAATAAAGAAAGCTGGGCATAAGACAAAATAGCGCCGCTCAACGCGGCAGTGAAGTTCACCGGCGTTGACGTTGTGGAATTCACCGTAACGATTGCCGGCTGGACGAATGTAGTGCCCGGTGCATAGATGAACGGAAGGGACGTTGCACTGACCGTCACATTGGATGCTGCGCCGCCGACGATGAACGTAAGCGGAACCGTGATAGTCGGACCGTTTGAAGGAGTGAGATTGAGCGTTCCCGTGGTATTTGAAGGTATGGCGCCAGGAGTGTTAATTGTCAGTGTTATGTTGGCTGGTGTGAAGCTGCCGCTCGCTGAAAGCGTAATGTAAGGAGCAAGTGCACCGCCCAATGTGGCTCCAAACCCGATGTTTGGCGTCGTGGTGGTCGACAGGACCTGTAAGGGTTGGGCGATCGCCGTCGTCTGCCCGGTCGGCAGATTGAAAGTGACCGCATTCGGGCTCGCCGCGATTGTGGAGCTGGTTCCGCCTACGTTAATCGGGATAGTGAGCGGCTGCAGTCCCTGCCCCGTAACATTAATAAATCCCTGGCCTACAAACGTGGCATCCACACGCACACGAAGAGTTAAGGGAAGTAGGCCTGGAACACCAGCGATCACTTCTGTTGTGATACCTGTCGGGGGCGTCGTCGAGATCGTGACGCCCGCCAGTGCGGACGGGTTATCGGCCCGCGCGAGTGAGACGTTTTGCGATCCTCCGGGCGGGATAGTCAGATTCGGGGGGGTCGCCGTAATCGTCACCTGGGCCAATGCATGCCCGGCAAATGCGCCCACCAGCGCAACGATGGCCGGAAGCCGGCCAAATCTGAAAAAGCTCAAGACGTTCCTCCTGGACCCGGAGCATAAAGCAACGGATTTGATTTACACAATATCAGAAAACATCCGGTGAAGCGCAATACACGACGTAATGGAGGCCACGCAGGTTCCGGCTCCAACCGGAAGAACGGGTAAACTTGTTCTAATGCTCTTTACCGCGGGCCCAGTCCGAACGTGAGGGGGACAAGAGCCGGAACCGTCATGTGGAACGGCAGCTACCGGTTTCTTCTGAAAAATCTGATCGCCAAAGATTTCCGGATTCGCTACCGGAATATGTCCATCGGGGTGTTCTGGTCGCTCTTGAACCCCCTGGTCATGATGGCCGTCCTGACCTTTGTCTTCACCAAAATTTTTCCCAGCAATACACCGCTGTTCCCCATTTTTGTACTTTGCGGCATTGTGCCCTTCAGCTTTTTTTCGCTGGCCTGGAGCAGCGGCACCACCTCGATCGTGGACAATGCTCCTCTGATCAAGCGTGTTCCGGTGCCGCGGGAAGTAATTCCTATCGCCAGCGTTCTTTCAAACTGCCTGCACCTGCTCATTCAGATCGGCCTGCTGCTGGCAATTACCATCGTATTCGGGCGCGGAGTCAACAAATACTGGCTATGGCTGCCGGTGATCTGGGGTCTGGAAGTGCTGTTCGTCTGCGGCCTGGCCTTGATATTTGCGGCGGTGAATGTCTTTATCCGGGACACCCGGTACGTCGTCGAGTCGGCGAATACGATCTTGTTCTGGCTGGTTCCGATCTTTTATGATTTCGCCATCATTCCGCAACAGTTCAAGGACCTCTACCAGTACAATCCTGTGGCCGCCCTCGTGCTTGCGTCGCGAAATATTCTGCTGGAGGGAACAGCGCCTCACCTGGCTCTCATGCTGAAACTCCCGGCAGTTTCGATCGCGACTTTCATCCTTGGGTTTCTGATCTTCCGGCATCTGAAGCCGCGCTTTTACGATTACATCTGAGCCATGAACGTCGTCGAACTCCACAACGTATCGAAACGCTTCAAGCGCCACACCGGCCGCATGCTCATCCGCGAGCGTGTCGGTGAACTGTTCAAAAAACGGTCCGGGGAGGAATGGTTTTATGCGCTGCGCCATGTCTCGTTTCGGATTCGGGAGGGCGAGAGTCTCGCGCTGATCGGCGCCAATGGAGCGGGCAAAAGCACGACGCTCAGCATCATCGCCGGCCTCGTCGGGCCCGATGAAGGCTCCGTCAAGGTGCATGGCCGCGTGGCGGCGCTGCTGGAGCTTGGTTCCGGATTCCACCCCGATTTGACGGGCCGGGAGAATATCCTGCTGAATGCATCTCTTCTCGGGATGTCGGAGGCCGAGGCGAAATCGCAGATGGAATCGATCCTCGAGTTTTCCGAGCTTTCCAGTTTCATCGACGAGCCGCTCCGGACATATTCGAACGGCATGGTATTGCGGCTCGCCTTTTCGGTCGCCGTACACGTCAATCCCACGCTGCTGATTGTCGACGAGATCCTTGGCGTCGGAGATGCGCACTTTCAGGAGAAATGCGTCCATCGCATCTCCGAGATGCTGAACGCGGGCACCACGCTGATCTGTGTTTCGCACAGTCCCGCTTCCATCAAGACGTTTTGCAGCCGCGCGGTGTGGCTTCACAAAGGTGAAGTCGTGATGGATGGAGAGGCCGGTAAGACTCTTCAGTCCTATCTCGATTTCGCCTGCTCGGAGGATGCCAGGGACCCCGTAGCCACGCTGAGCCGGCCTTGAAATTCACCATCGTGATCGGGTCCGGCGGTCACGCCAAGGTCGTAATCGATATCCTGCGCGAACAGCCGGACTGCGAATTGATCGGGTGTCTCAGCCCGGAGCCCATCGGATCGGTTGCGAATGGAGTCCGCGTGATCGGAGACGACGGCCTGCTTCCCGCCTTGTTTCGCGATGGCGCCGGCCACGCATTCGTCGCGCTCGGCGACAATCGCCTGCGAGCGAAAATGCTGCACCATGTGAGTTCTTTGGGTTTCGGCGTATTGAATGCAATCAGCCGGCACGCGGTGCTTTCCCCTTCCGTGACGGTGGGGGCCGGCGTTGCCATCATGCCCGGCGCAATCATAAATGCCGATGCGGTAATCTCCGATGGCGTGATTGTAAATACCGGAGCCACCGTGGATCACGATTGCCGGCTGGATGCTCATTGTCATATAGCGCCCGGCGTCAATCTCGCGGGAAACGTCCATGTCGGTTCAGGAGCCTTTCTGGGCACGGGTGTTCGTGTCGTACCGGGAGTTCATATCGGCGAATGGTCGACGGTCGGCGCAGGCGCGGTGGTGATTTCCGACTTGCCGGACAATGTGGTCGCCATCGGTGTTCCGGCACGCATCACGAGGCAGAGGGCTTGAACGAATGCCGCGAAAGTTCATACCGGTTTCGCACCCCTTGCTGGCAGGCAACGAAAAAGCATATGTAGATGAGTGTCTGGCCACTTCCCAGATTTCTTCGGCGGGAAGATTCATCTCTGCCTTTGAGAAGGCGTCTGCAGACTTCTGCGGCGTAGATCATGCGATCGCGTGCAGCAGTGGTACAACGGCGTTGCATCTTGCCCTGCTTGCGCTCGGGATCGGACCGGGCGACGAAGTCATCGTACCGGCGTTCACCTATGTCGCCTCGGTCAATGCGATCCGCTACTGCAACGCGGTACCGGTTTTGGTGGATTCCGAACCAGCCACGATGACTATGGATCCCGCGAAGATCGAAGGCCGGATTACCCCGCGGACCAAGGCCATCATGGCGGTGCATCTCTACGGCCAGCCAGTGGATATGGACCCGGTGATCGCGATCGCGCGGCGGCATGGCCTGTTCGTCATCGAAGACGCGGCTGAGGCATTTGGCGCTTCCTACAAAGGGCGGAAAGCCGGTTCGCTGGGCGATGTCGCCACCTTCAGCTTCTTTGGCAACAAAATCATCACCACGGGCGAAGGCGGCATGCTGACGACGCGCGACCCACGCCTGGCAGCACAGATCCGGCTGTTACGTGGACAAGGTATGGACCCCGATCGGCGCTACTGGTTTCCAATGGTCGGATATAACTACCGCATGACCAACATCCAGGCGGCGATAGGCCTGGCGCAGCTGGAATGCATCGATGTGCATCTGGAGTCGAGAAGGCGGGTCGCAGGCTGGTATCACCGTCACCTCCAGGATGCGCGGAACGTGTTCGCGCTGCCGGAAGAGCGGCCCTGGGCGCGGCATTCGTTTTGGATGTACACGGTCGTGCTCAAACCCGAAGCAGGCTGTGAGCGCGACACCATGATGCGTCAACTCGCCGAGGCCGGCATCGAGACGCGGCCTGCGTTTTACCCGATGCATGTGATGCCGGTCTATAGCGAACCGCTGGGAAGCTATCCGGTCGCCGAGTATCTCGGCGCCAACGGCATCAATCTGCCCACGCACGCGCTGCTCACCGAAGATGACGTGCTCTATATTGCCGGTCATATTCGCGCCACGCGCGCGGCCATGACGGCGTGACTGATAAGGCTGCCATTACGGCTGGAAAATGACAACACCGGATCGCTCGGCAGCCCGTATCAGTTGATTGTCGAGGCTGGCGAGCGGCAAACCCTTGCGAAGAGCCAGCTCGAGATAAGCAGCATCGTAGACCGTCAGACCGTGGCTATCCGCCAAAGCGAAAAGATCGTCATAAGAGAGCGGGTCAGTCAGCCGTATGGGCAAACGCTTGATGTAATTCAAAAAATTTTCCGCAGCGGCCTTGGTGATGCGCCGGCGGCGCAATCCCACCATGATACTGTTGCGTATTTCATAAGCCCACAACCGAGGTGCCATGGCCTCGGAGGGTGTGGATATAATCCGAAGGATTCCGTTCGTATAATCGGTTCGTTCGTCAGGAAAACACCACGCAGTAGCTACAGAAGCATCGATCACAAGGGCAGCCATTTAGCGGCGGCCATAATTGATGTAATCGCGAACGGTCCAGCCTTCGGGATCGGGTTTTACGTGCTTTTGCAGCTCGAGTATACGGGCTGCGGCTTCCTGAGCGGTAAGGGTATCTTTCATAGGCGTTTCCGGCTCGGCCAATTTTCGCAACCACTCTTCAAGAGTAAGTCCCTCCGCCGCTGCTTTCGCCTTTAGCGCGGCGGCCTGCTCGTCAGGAATCTGAATTACGGTCATGGGCCAACTCTTCTCTTTGAGCGTAAAGCAAACATCAGAGACTGTCACCTTCGCTGATAATTGGCGCTTCCCTGCCCCCGTGTTGCCTATCGGTCACTTCGACTGAGTGGGTGGCGGTTCAGGCAGACGGTCGAGGAACGTTTCCAACGCTTCGAGCAAAATGCCGGTTTTGGTGACTTTGTTGAATGACGCGATCCGGCTCCAGCGTTCGTCGAGATCCGCGGGCAGCTTAAAGCTCTGTGAAACGAGGGGTTTTTTCTCCTGTCTTTTCTGCAGAATGCGAGGGGGTACCGCTATAGGTACCTCAGGAGGTACTTCCGATGGTACCATCTGAGGTACCTCAGGTGATACCGCTGCAGGTACCGGCGAAGCCGCCTCGGGAGCCACAGGGACGGCGCTCTGCACCAGCGGCTTTCGCAAGCTCGCCAAGTCACTCAAACCGAGACGCTTGCGCTGAGACATTCCACCACCTCGCTGGTTAGGGCCACGACTTCTTCCGTGGCCTTGGCATCGCTTCCGTATTCGAGCACCGTCTGGCCTGCCAGGGCCGCCTCGGCATAGGCGGTCCGCAGATTGATCTCGGACTCGAGCAGCTTCACATCCAACCCGGGTGTAACAAAGAACTCAAGCGCCGCCTCCCGCGCCTGGCGGCCCAAGCGGCTGCTGCTCTGCTTTTGATTGATCAGCAGCAGCACGCGCAGCTCGCCCCGGACGGCCGCCACATCCGCCAGCATCGGCATGATATTCGAGCAGGCCAGGTAGTCCACCGGGCTGGGCCGGATGGGGACAATCACGGCGTTTGAGATCCTTACGGCAGCACGGGCGATATCCTGATTGCCGTCGCGCGCCCTATCCAGGCCGCCGGCCGGGCAATCGATCAGGATTACCTCGTAGCTCGAGTTGTCGGCGATCGCACGGATTTCACGGCCGACAGCCGCTGTCGGCAACGCGATGACCTCAAAGGGCGCCTGTTCGTCCCGCCTCATACTCCGCCATTGTGTGGCGCTCGCCTGAGGATCGGCATCCACCAGCAGTACGCGGTATCCGGCCGAGGCCAGACCGGTGGCGAGGTTCATACAAGTGGTGGTCTTGCCGCACCCGCCTTTCATGTTCGCCACCGCAATGATTGTGACGGGCATTCGTTTCAGAGATGATACTGTACCGCTCGTGGTCTTGCAAGAGGTACCAGTGGAGGTACCGCTGATGGTACCGCCGGTACAATCCCGCTATCGTCCCTTAGACGAAGCGCGCTGAGTGTCAACACCGCTGAAAGGTACCGCGGGGTGGTGATGCCGGCGGTACCTCCGGTGGTACCATCTCATGGCTGACGGTTGTCCGGGAAGGGAACTGCTCCCTGCCGGGTAAAACCTGCAACTGCGCTATCGTCCCTTAGACGAAACGGTTATCGTCCCTCAGACGAAAAATCATCGTCCCTCAGACGAAGCAGTATCGTCCCAGAGACGAAGATTTATCGTCCCTCAGACGAAAAACTATCGTCCCTCAGACGAACGGAATCGTAACTAACCTCCCTCCTTTCAATCATCTACGTCGGCCTAAAGGTTTTTAAAGTTCTTTAGAGCTATTTAAACAACAACAAGAGACCCGGTCCGGCCCGGCGAGGCCAAAACATAAACGCATGTTGTTGTTGCTAATTTTCCAGCCTCTGTGACAACATCATCCGGTACAAGGGCATGCAAGAACTCCTTCCCCTTACTCCCCCCGAAGCCCCGCAGCGCGTCGTACGCATCGAGAAGAATCTCAATTCGCTCGGTTTCTTCTCGCCCACGGCCAGCACCGGAAAACGGAAGAACCAGAAGGTCATCTCCTACGCTCGCGAGTTGCCCGGAGGAATCAAAACGGAAGCCAAAGCCACGATCATGGCGACGTCGCGCGGCCTGCCCAACACCGCCGATCTCGACAAGTATCTCGCCTTTCAACTGATCGTTTCCGAAATCAGGAAAAGCCAGGACGTTCTGAAAAACCCGATCGGTTTTACTACCTACCAACTGCTGAGATTGCTCGGTTTGCAACCCACGGGCAAGCGCTATGCCGAGGTGGATCAATGGCTCGACCGCATGGCAGGTACGCTGATCAAATCCGAAGGAGCCGTTTATTTCGCCAAGACCAAACGATACATGAAAGATCGCTTTCACGTTTTCGAAAAGGTCTATACCGTAGGCGAACAGCTGCCCGACGGCCGCAAGGCCGAGCAGAACTATGTTTTCCTGAGCGACTGGCAGTTGGAGAACCTCAACCACGGCTACGTTTTGCCGATTGCGCTCGAGCATTACCAGAAGCTTCGAACCGACATCGCCAAGAACCTGGTGCCCATGTTTTACATCTGGTTTTTCGCCTCCAAACGCCCCTTCCAGAAGCGCTACAAAGACCTTTGCCAGCACCTAAACATCAAGGTCTGGAGTCAATTTTCGCGGGCTAAAGAGCAGTTCTCGCCGGCTCTGACTGAGCTTCTCGACATCGGCTATCTCTCCGAATGGGACCTCTGCCGGACGGTCGACGGTCTTGATTTCAAGCTGATCTTCAACGCCGGCACGATCTTTCGCGATGAGCTCAGGGGCGACCAGCTGCCGCAGAAGGACGATGGGCGCGTCATCGACCAGCGATTCACCGAAACCGTGCAAGCTCTTTCCGACCGCGGCGTCGCGGAAAAAACGGCGCGCCGGCTTTTGTTCGGCGTACCCGACGACGTCGATGTGCAGGAGCAGATCGAATGGATCGATTCGATCGTCGGCAAAGATCCACGCAAGTTCGATAATCCCGCGGGAATGTACGTCAGCTTCATCAAAGACGGCATCGTCCCGCCCGCAAGCTTCCTATCGTCCCGCAGACGAAAGGAGCTGGAGACAGCGGAAAATCAGCGGCGTACCGCGGAAGCTGTGTCTGAAGGCAAACGCTTCGAGTTCGAACTGCGCTATTCCGAATATCGCGAGGAACAGGTCAACGCCTACATCGAAGCCCTGCCCGCGGAGGCGAGATCCAAGCTGAACAAAGACGCCCAGAAAGCCGCTGCCAAACATGTCAGCCATTTCGAAACGCTTACACGAGAGCAACAGGACGATCTCATCGGGCGATTTGCATTCAACATCGTAGTCGGCGAAATCCCGATCCTCACCAAAGAGGAGTTCTCGAGCCGCGAGCAGTTCCAGCAGCTACCGCTGGTTTCGTCTATGGGACGATAGTGCTTCGAATTCGCTGATGTCATTACCGATGGCCATAGCGAGCGCCAGAAGTTTTTCGAGAGCCGCCTGGGGGCTCGCGAAATCGATGGTAATGCGTCCAGGCTCGATCGACACGCCATCCGGTAATTGCGCAAATCTCTGGTTCACAACCCCAGCAGGCGCTTCCACCATGACACGAGGCCGCTCGATCCACGCCTGCCGCAGTTCGTCGATATGACGAGCCACTTTGCGGCGCCGCTGCTGTTCGTAAAAAACCGTCTCGCCCGACGCCAGGCTCCTCAGATGGGCAATGAAACAGCTCCGTTCGGCAACGCCGCTGGCGCCAACGCGCCGGGTAATGCAGGGCGCCAGAATCTGCTGCGCGCGCCGCCGGCCTATACCGAGAACCTGTTCGACGGCGGCCCGATCGATCCAGGGGCAGGGAAGCGTCTCAAGCTCTGCAATAATGCTATCCAGTCGGCCATACCAGATTGGCTTATCAGGCATTTTTAGTCTTCCGACAGCATACCCGATCACCAGGCGATTGTGCGCACCTGCGCAATATGGGGCTTGGGCTGGCGTCCGATAATAGAACGGTATCGGACGTCAGACTTTACTTGACCATCTGATTTAGCTAAAATCGCAACACATGGAAGTCACAGTCCATGAGGCCAAAACACAGCTTTCCCGCCTCCTGAAACTAGCTGAAGATGGCGAGACCGTTACGATTATGCGTCGCGGAGTACCGGTCGCTCGCCTCACTCCTCTTCCTCTCGCCAGCACCCGCCAACTTGGTTGGGATACCGGGACTGTGCCTGATTCCGCGCTGCGGCCCATGACGGATGAAGAAGCCGAAGCATTCTTGCGCGGAGAATGACTTCGCTTCTCGACAGTTGTGTCATTCTGTGGGCCGCACGAGAACCGAGCCGTCTTTCTGCACGGGTTCGCGATCTGCTGCTTGACCCGAGCGAGGAACTGGCTTGCAGCGTGGTCTCTGCTTGGGAGATTGCACTCAAGCCCGAACTGGGGATTACGGATGCGGCCCGCTGGTTTCGCCAAGCCGCGCGAAAGCTTCAAGCCCGCATCCTGCCAATCCGGCTGGAACATATTGCGGCCCTTCAAAAATTACCGATGCGGCATCGCGATCCGTTTCACCGTCTGCTGATAGCACAAGCTGTCGCTGGCGAGTTCGCCCTGGTGACGGCCGATCAAGCCATTCGAAGCTATCCGGAGGTACGTTGTGTCTGGGACTGAAGCGGCGCTGATTTCGGTATTCGCCGAAGCCCGGGAATACGTTCGACAAGCAAAAGCCGAGAACACACTTCGTGCCTACCGCGCGGACTGGCGCGACTTTGAACACTGGTGCTGCGGGCAAGGCAGGGAAGCGCTGCCGGCTTCCACTGAAACCGTCGCGCTCTACCTTACCGAACTCGCCCGCACTCGCCGGGTGGCGACACTCACCCGCAGATTGAGCGCAATCTCGCAAGCCCATCAGCTGGCCGGTTGCGAATCACCCACACAATCGGCAACCGTCCGCGCGGTGATGTCCGGCATTCGACGCACCAAGGGCACAGCCGCCGAAGGGAAGAAGCCAGTGCTCGTGGACGACCTGAAAACGATGGTCGACGCACTGCCCGGCACGCTGATCGGAGTGCGTGATCGCGCGCTGCTGCTCGTAGGGTTTGCCGGAGCATTCCGCCGGTCGGAGCTGGTGTCGCTCGACTGGCATGACATCGAATTTCAAACAGAAGGCTTGACCATTACCCTGCGCCGGTCGAAAACCGATCAAGAAGGGCAGGGCAGGAAAGTCGGTATTCCTTATGGCCGTCAATCGAGCCACTGTCCGGTTCGCGCGCTCGAAGCCTGGCGAGCTGCGGCCGGCAACGATCACGGCCCCGTGTTCGTTCCGATCGACCGGCACCAGAACATCGGCCTGCGGCGCCTGTCGGACAAGGCAGTCGCCCGGATTGTAAAGCGGACCCTTCCTCGCGATACACACGATGCCGCTCAGTATGCGGGCCACAGCCTGCGCGCCGGACTGGCCACCGCCGCAGCCCTGGGCGGCGCCTCCGAACGCGCGATCATGAACCAGACCGGCCATCGCAGCTTCGCGACAGTGCGCCGCTACATCCGTAATGGTTCGCTCTTTCAGGAAAACGCAGCCGCGAAAACCGGCCTATAACAGGCGGCGCGTCAGCCTTATCTACTGACGGTCGAATCTGTAAGAACGCTAACTATCACAGCTTGACATCGGCTTCTCTAAGCCGCAGACTGATTGCTTGTGTTCTAAGACTCCGCCCGGGAAATCATGAAGCTGAAACACGAAAATGAGTAAGTACCCGAGGCTGATCATGCTGGCGGCCATAGTCGTCGCGTCGGCGGATTCAGCCTTCGCGCAGGGCTACGGAGGCCCATCGATGCTGAGCCGGGGTGGAAACCGGCCCGGGCAAAGGGGTACGGCTCCGGTGGAACTGGTGGTCTATGGCGGTCTTCGGGGTGTGATGGAGACGGGCCTCACGCCTGTTCGCCTGGAAGCTGACGACACACTCGCATCAGATACACTCTACTCTGCTCAGGCCGAGATAGGCGCCTACGGCACGCATAGCTGGAGCAAAACCATTCTGGGGCTTGATTACCGCGGCGACTACAGAAAAAGTACTCGCCATACCCTTCGCGGGTACGATGGCACCAATCAGGCATTATCTCTCGATCTGGAGTATCGGCCGACGCGCCGCCTCATGGTCATGTTCCGCGAGACTGCAGGCACAAGCAATCGTGCTTTTGGAGGATTCTCCGCGCCTGCTTACAGTAACCTAAACTCACTCGGACTTGCCAACAACGAGGTTTTCGATACCCGTGTCTACTTTAGTCAGACAAGCGCGATGGTTTCCTACATGACGAGTGCGCGCACCTCCTGGACTGCTGGTGGCGACGGCTTCGTCGTGAAACGTCCGGACCGCGCATTGGTGGGCCTCACCGGTTATCGGGCGATGGGGATGTGGAACTACAGGTTGAACCGAAGCAGTACCATCGGGGCAGCCTACACCTATATGCGTTTGAATTATCCGCGTGCATTCGCCGGCGCCGATATGCATGGCATCGCATTGCAAGGGAATAAAAGAATGACACGGAACCTCCAACTGGATGTGACCGCCGGCGCATTCATAGTAGACACCTTTGGTCTGCGCACGATAACCCTAAGTCCTGAAGTTGCCGCCCTGCTGGGCCGCGGCACGGGCATCGAAGCGTTTCAGGTAACAACATGGGTTCCGCAGGTGGAGACAACGGTGCGATACGCTCTCGAGAGGTCGACTTTCTCGCTTACAGGTACAATCGGGACGAATCCGGGCAACGGTGTGTACCTGACTTCGCGGCAAGATTCCGTCTCTGCCGGGTACAGCCTCAGCGGCACCAGGAAACTCTCGCTAGGACTGTCAGCGTCGTATTCCAGACTCAAGAGTGTCGGAGCCACAATCGGCAATCTAA
>Ga0075420_100003598_pt1 | contig 13596 bp, 13 predicted proteins | sample SoiMetdeltSBSDD4_FD_75296 | JGI IMG/M metagenome (GOLD analysis project Ga0075420, IMG submission 75296) | Bulk soil microbial communities from a Populus tree surrounding site in Tennessee, USA - Soil MetaG P. deltoides SBSDD4 | ecosystem: Environmental > Terrestrial > Soil > Tree plantation... | reverse complement strand
TCGTCGCACCGAGGAGTTCAAGGTCAGCGGCGCCGGACTCAAGGCGAAGCTGAAGGAGATCGTACGAAAGGGCACCGTGCGGCGCGTCGTCATCAAGAACAGCAAGGGGCGCACGGTGCTCGACATCCCCCTGGCCGCTGGGATGGTGGGCGCGGCGCTCCTGCCCTTCTGGGCGGCGGTCGGCGGGATCGCGGCCCTCGCGGCGGATTTCACCATCGTCCTGGAGCACGTGGACGATCCGAAGGACATCGTGAAGAAGTGAGGTTGTGGGCGTTAGGCGCTCTGCAGCTCCCCCACGCGTCGCACGAGGTCGCCAAACGTCCGCAGCCGGCCGAGGTCCGCCGGGTCGAACTCGATGCGGAAGCGCTCCTCGATCGCCATCACGAGCACCACGAGGTCCAGCGAGTTGACCCCGAGGTCACGCAGCGAGGTCGACTCGAGGATCGCGTCTCCGGGCACACCGAGCGATTTAGCGACGAGGGCACGGACGTCCGCCACCGAAGTGACGGCGTCGGCCGACGCCGTCACCGCCGGCGTCGATGAGGATGGTTGCGTGCCGTTTCTCCGGAGTGTGGGATCGAGGAGCTCGCGCGCGTTGTCCCGATAACGCATTGCCGCTTCGTAGACGCGCTCATCCACCTCCGTGAACCGCCGCATCGTCTCGGCGACGACTGCCTGGCCCTTTTCCGCCGCGTAGCGGTCGAGTCGGTCCTTCACCCAGCTGATGTGCCCGACCTCATCGTCGATCATTCGCTGAAGCGTTTCGAGGACTACGGGATGGGTGTTCGGCCACTTCATGTGTGCTCGGAAGTGGCGAATGACCCGCCGCTCGAACACCTGGGTGAGCGCGAGGATCTCGAGGAGGCTCGCCGGTGTCCCGATCTCGGCGTAGTACCGCGTCTGGTACGTCTCGGCCACTCGCTTGGGTGTGCCACCGACTTTCAGGATGGTCTCCGTCCAGAGCCATGCGTGATGCGCTTCCTCGGCGCAGTGCTCCGTGAGGTGGACTCGCAGGTCGTCGTCGTCCGTCTCACGTGCGAGCCGGCCCATGACGAGCGATCCCGCCAGCTCCGACTCGCGATAGTAACTCAGGATCCAGAGGTCGTTCTCGCTAATCTGCACGGGGGATCGACTCCTTGAGGTGTTCGGTTGGCGCGAGGCCACACAGCAGCCGGATCTTGCGGTTCACCGCCATGATCGCCTCGAAGTCGTTCTCTTCGGCGACCGGGACGTCGACGACATCGCTTCCGTAGTGACGGAAGCGCTCGGCGGCGGCGAGCACGTGGTCGGCCACAGTCGCATCTGCATCGATGCGTTTCTTGAGCACGTCGCCCGCGCTGGCGCTGTGACGGAACTCGTCGCGCGCCATGTAGCCGAGCAGCTCACGCAGCACCGGTTCGCCCGTCTTCCGAGAGATCCGGAGGAAGAAATACGCGGCAAAGAGCTCGGAGCACATGAAGTTCGTGAGGTGCGCGATGAGATCACGCTCCTCGTAGCGGATGGCCAGTGCCCGCTCGCGCGCGGCGACGAGCGCCTTCTCGGATGCGTCTGCGCGCTGGAAGCCGACGCGGTCGAGGTAGCGCGTGAGCGCGGTGAAGTGTTTCAGCCCCTCGTACAGCTCCATGCTCAGCACCGCGGTCGCGTCCACGTCATCCCAGAGCAGCTGCATGAGGCGCGCGGCGTAGACGGGGAGATACCCTTCGATGAGCGCCGCGTCGTGCAGGGCGCGATGCAGGTCCGCCTCGCCGCGCGCGACATCGATGTCGATCGCGTCCCACGCGATCGTGGTATCGAGCGGCCACGCGTTTTCCTCGGTCGCGCGGAGGTGCGCTTCGTAGATCACGGTTCGCTCGTGGTTCGCGGTTGTGGATGGCGGCGGCGCTCCACCTTGCTGGCGACGACGAGCGTCTGCAGCCCGATTTCGTCCTGGCGTGTGGAGACCTCGTGGAAGCCGGCGGTATGCAGCCACCGGATCAACTCGTCGGCGCGCCGATAATGCGCATGGAGCTCGGCCAGTTGCCGCATCAGGTAATCGGCGATCCGGTCGGCCTTCATGCTCGACGTGATGAAGACCCCGCCCTGCCGCAGGCGATCGTGACAGTTCGTGTAGAAGCGGACGAGCAGATCATCGTCGAGAAACTCGCCGAGCCCGGTGGACACGATCACGTCGAGCTCGGACGGAAAGGCCTTCGAGTCGAGGGCATCGCCGCACGAGAAGAAGAAATGTTCATCGTCCTCGACCACGAGCGCGCGCGACAGCTCGAGCGGTACGGGGTCGAGGTCGACGCCGAAGAAGGTGCTCCGGGCGTAGACTGCCGGGAGCTCCGCCTGAATGCGCTGCGCGGCCTGCACGAGATCGCGCGCGATGCCGCAGGGGACCGACAAGACGCGAAACGGCGCGGCACCAGCGGTCAACGGGTCGACGCTCGCCTGTGCGTCGGCAGCACGCGCGGCGGCGACGATCTCCTGCTGGGAGTGAACGAACCGGCTGCGCATCGACCGCGCGCCACGCATGCGCAACAGCACCGCGTCGAGCGCACGGCCAATGCCGAATCGCCCACTCGGTTCGTTGCGGTAGACGTGATCGGCGAACTGGTAGCTGCCCGAGTTCTCGATGCCTTCTCGCGCAAGGTCGCTCGTTCGCATGAGGGCGTACACGGGAAGCAGATGCACTTTGCCCTGACGCAACAGCTTCCGCGGTATGGACTGCGACGTCCGCGTGCGGTTGTGTAGCGTCGTCATACGCCCACTCCGCCCGGGCGCGCCGCGGTCCGGGCACGACGAGCTCGCGACGTCTCGAGCCAGCGGCTTGCGTCTTCGGGCCAGTCGCGCGCATCCACACCATGCTGCGCGAGCACCGCGAGCACCCAGCGCTCGAGGCCGAAAGCGACACACCCGGTGTGCGCCGGTCCGCCGGCTGCGAGGGTGATGTCGAACCGCCGACCGAAAAACTCGTGGTGATGGTTGAACGACGCGACGGCGAGCCTGCGCCCGTCACGCTCGATCGTCAGTTGCAGCTCGTACTTGAGCGCCCCAGCCTGCTGCATGAGCCGCCGACCTTCATCGCCGCTCGTAAAGAACGGATCAGCGGCGATCTCGATGACGCCGTCGAGCCCGAGTGTCGTGACGAGCACCGATACCTGCTTGACGAGTCCCTGTCGAACGCGCTCGACCTGCTCTTGCGTCCCGAGCACGACGATCTCGCGCATCGAAAACTCCCACAGCCGCTCGAGCGCGACGTGAGCGCCGCCCTCGTACCGGTAGCAGCGTCCGCAGGCAGTGAGCAGCGCCGGCTCCGGACCGATGGCCCGTCCCTGCCACTCGGGGTAGGAGTGGTAGCACACCGCCGGGGCGAGGGCGTGTCGACCATGCCTGTCATGCGGAGGGGCGTTAGCGACGAGGGATCTGCCGTCGCGTTCTCGTGACTGGTCTAGCGGCGATGACGTTCGAGTAGCCCCCTCCTCGCGGCTACGCTCCTCGTCGGGATGACAAACACGCGTCAGGTGCTGCGGGAACGAGTCGACCTGACCGGCCCGGACGAGAATATCGTGGTCGATGAGGCTCGGGTAGCTCCGCTCGGCCGCGCCGAGCGCTGCCGCCCATTGCACCACCGTGTCATCCACGGCGCGGAGTATGTCGAGCGCCAGGCCGGACAGCGTGACCTGCCCCGCCCCGGTAATCGTTAGGTCACCACGTTGGACCAGCGCGTCGATCGGCGACGCGAGGCGGTCCCGCGTCGTGCGGTGCTCGAATAGCCGGTCCGACGGGGCGGCAGGGGCCGATGGCGCAGCAGCGTCCGGGTGGAACGCTCGCACGATGGTCGCGACCGTGCGGAAGTTCGCGAGCCTCACGGCACGGTCGGGAATGCGCCGGTCGAGGGTCTTCTCCACCACCGCAATGAGATCGAGGATGCGGAGGGAGTTGATGTACCCTTCCTCGAACAAGCGAGTGTCCGGGCGGACTGCGTCACCACCGCCAAGGAGCGTCGCGTTGATGAAGTGCGTCAGCTGCTGCTCGAACGCCTCGGGCGTCGGAAGCGACCTCGCCGCGCCATTCATGACGGTGCACCCCAGTTCGTCTCGACGCACCAGCGGACGACGCGCTCGTAGTAGTCGAGCACTGGCGGTACGTCGATTCCGTACGGTGCGAGCGCGGACTCGGTGTGGCGCGCGTCGAACACCTTCGCGTATGCGAGCTGATAGGCGAACGCCTGCACGGCACGCGTGGCCTGGAGCAGCACCTGATTGCCAGCTTCCTCCACCGACCGGACGAACAACTCGTAGGTGTCGAGCTCCACGAGCGCCGGACGCGCGATGCTCCGCTTCCGCCACGCCGGCCTGTGGCGCTCGAACGCCGCCATCGTCGCGTCGAGCAGACCACCTAACGTTGCCGACCGTGTGGTACCGGAACAGAGATGGTAGGTCCGGCCTGGTTGGAAGGCGTGCGTCAACAGCATGTACGACGCGTCGGCGGCGAAGTCCACCGGAATGAGGTCGACGAGCGTGCCCGCGCGCCCCGGCACCATGGGCGCCAGCCCCTGATAGAGCAGCCGCAGCGCGTGGTGAACTGCGTTGAACCCCGAGACGCACCCTGTTCGCGAGTCGCCGATGATGGTGCTCAGGCGGTAGAGCGCTATGGGGAGGTCGGGCATCGCGTCACGCACGACGGCTTCCATTTCGGCCTTCGACTGCTCGTACGAGTTGACGAACCCGTCTTCGCCACCGATATCGCACTCGCCGAAGCATCCGGTCGCCCGCCCCGCGACGTACACCGTGCTGAAGCAAGCCACGCGCTCGAGGCGCGGGCAATCGCGCGCGAACTCGAGGATCGCCCTGGTGCCTTCGACGTTGGCCGTACGTGCCTCGTCCAGCGGCCGATTGAACGTCGTCTCCGCTGCGCAGTGCACGACGTCCGTCACCGTCGCCGTCAGCTCGGCGCGCTCGGCTCTCGTCACGCCGAGCGACCCACCGACTCGAACGTCGCCGCGGAGGCGCGTCACCGAGGGACAGACCGGCAGCACGCCCGCGCTCGTCTGACCGCGCGTCAACACGACCACCGCCGCGTCGCCCGCGGCGAACCGGGTCACGAGCGCCCGGCCTAACGTCCCGGTTCCGCCAGTGACGAGGATCGTCCGGCGGCGCTCCGGAGGAGTCACGGACTGGCCATTCATCGGCTGACTCAGTGCTCGAGCACCATGCAGCTCCAGTTCAGCCCGTAGCCGAACGTGAACAGGAGCAGCAGGTCGCCCTTCCTGATGACCCCCGCGTCCGTCGCGTCGCGGAGGTTGATGAAGTTGTCGGCAGCGATCGTGTGGCCAATCCGGCCGATGTTGTCGCTGTACAGCTTCTCGCGCGGGCAGCCGATCAGCCCGAGCAGGATCTCCCAGCTCCGGAGCGACACGTTATGCGGGATCACCCAGTCAATGGCCTCCAGGGCGACGCCGGCCTTGCGCAGCGTCTCTTCGATGACGGTGCGAGCGGTCGGAAAGTAGGCCGCTATGATCTCGTTCTCGAGTGAGCCCGCGTCCCAGAATGCGCCCTTCGTGACCTGGTGCATGGCAATCACCCGATTCCGTGCCGGTCCGCGACGCATGAGCAGAGCGCACGCCCCGTCGGACACGAGGTTGTAGACGACCTCGCGCGACGAGCCGTGCGGTAGTCGGTCGGCGCTCACACACAACACGGTACGCACATCGGGTTCGGCGATCAGCGTGGCCCTGGCCATCCGGACTGCGGAGAAAATGGCCGCGCAACCCTGCTGGTCGACCCCCGCGACCGCCGCGTTCGTGAGATCGAGCTCGCTCTGGAGCCGGGAGACTGGGTACTTGAAGAAGTCCATGAGGTCGCGGAGCTGCAGCACCGAGCCCGCCGGGGCCGGCCCGCACTCCATCGTAGTGCTCGACGTCAGCGCGCCGGCGTACAGGACGAGATCGATCTCCTCCGGGGAGGTGTCGGTCTCACCTAACAAGTCGCGCGCCGCGTACAGCGCCATGTCGACATGGCTCTCCGAGCTGGCCACGCGAGCCTGCCGGAAGCCGAACCCGGCGAGCGTCCCCGCCGCACTACCGAGCGCCCCTCTACGCTCGAGCTCGTCCAGCGTCGGCGCGGCGTCCGGGAGCCAGTACGTCACGGCGTCGATCCCGACGTCGCTCATGCCGGGAGCAAGGTCACGATGTTGGGAAAGCGCCCGGGCACGAAGCATCTCGCTGGTCGCCGTGAGTTCGGGTAAGCTAGTGGCCGCACGGGTCGAATGTGGCCAGAATACAGGCTCGGCGGACGCCGCCCTATACGTCGGATGACGTAGCTTCCGGTGCGTCCGTCATTCGAGCGCGAAGCCGCGTAGCCGACGCGCTTCCGCTCGCCACCGGATACTTTAGCGGAGGAATCGATGTCCCGGGTAGCCAAGTCTGCGGTCATCAACAACAAGGCCGATCAGATCATGAACTACATCGCCGACGTCAGGAACCATCCGGCGTTCATCGGGCCGCTCAAGTCGGTCGCGAACGTGAACGGCGACCCGAAACAGGCAGGCACGTCGTGGGACTGGACGTTCGTGATGGCCGGCGTCGAATTCACGGGACGGGCCGAGACGGTCAGCTACGAGAGCGGACGAAAGTTCAGCTACAAGACGACGACAGGGGTGCAGAGCACGTTCACGTACAGCGCCGAGCCGCAGGGGAACGGCGTGAAAGTGACCGTCGACGTGACGTACGAGGTTCCTCAGGCGCTGCTCTCGAGAATGCAGGCCACGGTCGTCGAGAAGCTCAACGACGCCGAGGGCGCGCGAGCCGTCGAGAACCTGAAGGCGATCCTCGACCAGTAAGTCGGCCCTCCGCGTGCTCGGCTGGGCGATCGCCTACGTCGCGGTGGGCCTCGTGGCGTCGGCGGTCGTCGTCGCACGGCGGGAGCCGACGATCGTGCGAGGCGACTGGGTGTTTTTCCTGACCGCCCTCTACGTCCTGGTGGCCACGGTGGCGACCGTCGTCCGAGGAGATCGAATCACGTTAGGCGCGCTGGCCATGATCGCTGTCGTGCTGATGGCCGCGTGGCTCGTGCGCACGCGCTGGTGGGTGATCGGCGCGGCCTCCCATGCCGTGACCATCACCCTGCAGGACTGCGCGGCACGCCTCTGCGCACCAGCCTCACTGCTGGACGGTGAGTGTACGGTGGCGGTACCGGGCGGCGCGGTACGGTTACGCATCGCACCCGTCACAACCGATTCGACCATGATCGTGTTCATCGCGAGCACGCGGCATCGCAAGACCGAGCTTTTCCGCCGCCTGCTGGCCAAACAATACCGGTCGGTGGTGCCGCCAATCCGGATCGGCGGGCCCCGGAGCGCCTGACCGTGCGACGCCGCCTTCGTCACCTGGCAGTGTTCCTCGGCGTGCTCGCCATCGTGTTCGTCGGCATCCGCCGCATCACGTTCACCGTCGTCGAGCGGCAGGGGCTCATCAGCGCGCGACGCGGCACCGATACGCCCGCGATGTTCGGCGCGCCGTTCGAGGAGATCACGATCGCCAGCGGCGACCGGCGGCTCGACGGGCGGCTCGTGCGTGCGCCTTCGGACACGGCGCCAGCCCTCCTCATCTTCCATGGCACGGCCGAGTCCATCTCGCATTGGGCGGACACGCAGGCACTGCTCTACCGCCAGGGCGTGACGTCGATGGTGTTCGATTACTCCGGGTTCGGACGCAGCACCGGCCGTGCGACGGTGGCGCACCTGCAGGAGGACGCCGACTCGGCGTACGCCGAATTCGCGCGGCGCCTCAAGCCCCGCGCACGTCCGTTCGTCCTCGGCTACTCGTTAGGTACCGGCGTGATGCTCGAGGCCATCGACCGATGGGCCCCCGCGCCGGCCGGCGCGGTGTTCGCCGCGTCCTACTCATCGGCCCGCGAAGGCGCCGTGGCGTTCGGGCTCGTCCCGCGATGGCTGACCTTTCTCCTGCCGGACCTCTGGAACAACGTGCGCGACGTGCGGAAGCTGAAGCAGCCACTGCTCGTGCTGCAGAGCGACGCCGATCAGCTCTTCCCGGTGAGCATGGCGCGCGCGGTCCACGACGCGGCGACGGTGCCGAAGCAGCTCGTCATCCTGCGCGGCTTCGATCACGAGTCCGGGCATCGCAATCCGACGGACGTGTACTGGGCCCCGGTCGTTCGCTTTCTCGCGACCGGCGGACGCTCAGGGGAATGACCGCACGAGGGCTGGCGGTGGTGTGAACCGGCCCGCCGACTCGAACGACACGTTCGGATTCCCGAGCGGCGTATCGAGCGTGACGACGCCGGACAGGCGATAGTCGACCGTACCGTCGCGTGCCGCGTCCCGCGCCACGGCACGGAGGCCCTGCCAGGAGATATCGACCGGCAACAGCACCACGGTGGAATCGCGACCCGGGATGGTGAATGCGGTTGCCGTCACGCCGCGCCCGACCTCCGTCGAGTCGGCGAGCGCGAAGAGATACGTTGCCCGCTGGACGGGGAGCGGATACGGATTCGGGTTCGTGATGGTGAGCGTTGCCTCGATCGAGCCACCGGTAAGTCCTACGCTGCGCAGCTTCACGCTACGCACGGCGAGAACTGGCCGAGTGAAGGCCCGCTCGGCGATACCGCTGCAGGCCGTGAGCGCGCTGGCGGTCACAGCAAGGACGATGTGATGTCGAGCGAGCGTGAGGCGTCGAGAGATCGAGCGCGGTATCATCACGGCCCCTTTACCGCGGACTCTGAACGGATCGGACACCGAGATTGACGACATAACACCCGGGCGTTTGCCTGTTAGGTGACACTGTCAGCGTCGCCTCGACCACCACCCCGCTGGAGTCTGGTTGCGCCCAAGTGCTCGTATACGATTGTGGCGGAAGCTGCGTCCATCCCCCAGCTCGTAACTGGCGCGCGTAATGAGCGAGAATCGAGTCCGGCGCCAACGAGGTGCGGAGCGTCGTGCTCGTGCCGCCACCCATCGACACCACGGTTGGCTCACGCGAATAACATGAACCAGTCTGGTCGGTCCCGACCGGGTTTCGCAGCGTCGGCAGCTCGGGTGGTGGCCGCGTGGGCGTCACCGTAGGGGGATCACACGCTCGGGGATTCCCCGGCGCGTGGGTTGCAATCAGGCTCGTGCCGCCGGTTAGTCGGCCGAAGGCACGAACGGTCACCACAGTATCACCGGCGCAAAAGGTGTGGGGGATGGACGCCTCCGACTCCTGGAAACCCCGCTGTGCCGGCGGGAGTGGCGCCGCCTTCCATCCCGCGGCCCGGAGCTGTCGCGTCACGTCCGCCATGACCGTGTCTGCCAAAGCGCTCGTAGCAATGACGACAGTGGTCGTCCCAGAGGTCGTGATGCTGCCGACCGTGCGCGCGTCCGGGCGTACGGTGAACCGCTTGGGCAACCCGTCCGGGACGCCGCCGACGAGGAGCTGCGAGCCGGCGCCCAACGATCCGCCGCTGTACCGGAGCATCGCGTCGACGAGCTCACGTGGCACGGACTCGGACTGGGCAGCCACATGGTGTGCGGGGGGCACGGCTGCCAGCATGATCGTTAGGCACAGGAGTCGTCGCACGCTACCTCCCCCATCGGTTGTTCGTTCGGTCGATGTCCGGGAACGCGCTCTCCGGATCGATCTCGACGCGCGTGATGCGCGGGGAGGATGCCACGCGGACCGTCGCGCGGCGCTCCCCGCGCAACCAGACGTCGACCGGGATCTCGACGCGCTCGGCACGAGTCGCACCCTGACGCGTGATCGCGAGGCGGACCGGCATCGGCGCCAGACCGCGGTCGTCCACGGTAATCGTCGTGCTGTCGCCGCTCGGCTGAACGCTCACGAGCGCCTGGTCCAACGTCCACGTCTCGTAAAACCACGTCCGCCAGAACCACGAGAGGTCCCGACCGCTCACCGCGTTGAACGTGTTGAAGAAGTCGTATTCGGTCGGATGCTTGTTGATCCAGCGGCGGCCGTACTCGCGGTACGCTCGCATGAACGTGTCCTCGCCCAGCAGCGCACGGAGCGCGACGAGGTTCGTCGCCATCTTCTGGTAACTCGCCATTGCGTACGCCGGCGTGCCGATTGGATACAGGTCGCCGTGCCGCATGAGTTCCACCTCGGCGCCCGAGCGCGCGAAGCCGAGGTACGCGTCGCGCACGATGCGCTCCAGATCGTAGCCGCCGAAGAAGGAGCGCATGGCCTGCGCCTGGTTGAATCGTGTGAGCCCTTCGTCCTGCCACGCTCGTCGCTTCTCATCGGAGCCGACCTGCATGGGGAACCACATGTGCGCGAATTCATGCACCGTCACGGAGTACAACGAGAGCGTATCGCGCTGGCCGCCGATGCACGTGATCATCGGATACTCCATGCCGCTGCACGACACGACCCCGTCGAGCGCCGTCATCTGCGGGTACGGATACGGCCAGAGATATCCCGAGAGGAACTCGATGGAGTGGCGCCCGTAACGCGCGGACTGGTCCCAGGCCCACGGGATTCGCGACGGTCGGTAGAGCGAGTGGATCGTCGCGGTGTCCGTTCGCTGGTCGCACCCTGGTGCCGCCGGCGCGCTCTCGCGCGCCGAGACGAGCCGCGGGACGCAGCCGATGTCGCCGACGACCGCGTGCGTCGCGTCCCACAGGTACTGGTCCGAGGTGCCCCACGCGAAGTCGCGGACGTTCCGCGCTTCGAAGAGCCACGTCACCTTGCCATCCGCGCCAGCGGTGGTCGCGCGCCCGGCGCCGCGATCGCCGTCTCCGACGACGTGGACGACATTCGGCGACCGGCGCGCCTCCGCGAGCCGCTCACGCGTTGGCGCCGTGAGCACCTCCGCCGCGTTCTTGAGCTCACCTGTCGCACCGATGAGCCAGCCCGCGGGCACGGTGAGCGCGACGTCGTAGTCCGCCCAGCCCATGTAGAACTCGGCGTTCCCCATATACCCGTCGGTCTGCCACCCGTTCACATCGTCGTAGACCGCGACCTGAGGATACCAGTAGGCGAGCATGAACACTTCGCCATCGGTGCCTGAGCGCGGTGCGCCGTCAGGCGGAACGGTGAACGCCCAGGAGAACTCCAGTTCGGCGGCCGAGCCGGGCGCCAGCGGCGTCGCGAGGCGGATCCACGCGATGGTGCCTTCGATCTGGTACCCGGCCTGGACGCTGCTCTCGACATCACGCAGCTGCGGCAGCGCGCGCCCCTGCGCGACGACGCGCGACAGTTCCATCCCGTTCGTTACCGGGACTTCCTCGTTACGCGTCGCTTGCGGCGCGAACAGGTTCTGGTACAGGTGCACCGGAATGAACCGCAGCGTGTCGGGCGACCGGTTCTGGTAACGGATCCGCGCATCGCCCGTTAGGCGCTTCGACGCCGGGTCCAGCTCCGCCCGAAGCGCGTATCGCGCGTACTGCGTCCAGTGGCGTGGACCAGGTTCTCCCGTCCGCGTCCGCGTGCTGCGCTCGACCGCACGTCGGAATGCGGCGGTTTCGAGCAGGGGGTACGGCAGGGGACGCAATGACGCGGTCGTAGCGACCGCTGCAGGAGTCGGCGCTGGGGCGTTGCGTCCGGTGGATGTGCATGCGACCGCGGCGGTGAGAGCACACGCGAACAACGCCCCACGCCCGAGCCGCGCTCGCGCATCGTGAAGCAGATATGTCACTGGACTCATGAGACGCTCGCGGTTGACGAGCTCGGTCCGTGACGCGACGGCGGCACGTGGCCGGGCAACGTCAATCTACCGCTTGCGATACGTCACGCGCTCCCCCGTCCGCGTGTCGGTGAGGACCAGAGTCCCTGCGGAGAGCAGTCCGGTGGCGCTGCCAAATCCATTGGCGCCGACATCGACCAGGTTGAGGGCGACGTTCGGTCCATTCATCGAGCCCGTCGCTTCCAGCAGTCGATTCGTGCCGGTTATCCCGCGACCGGAGATGAACACGGCTCCCGTTGTCGACGCACCAGGAAAGAACGGCGACGAGTAGAGCCCGAGCGACAGCGGCAACGTCGCCGTAGACCGGTCTCCCGCCCATAGCCCCTCGATCGGTGTGTCGCGATCGGCAACGAGGTCCAGCGTTTTGGCCATCATCGTCGCGACCGAACCAAACAGCCCGACGCCGCCTCGCAGGGTGTTGCCACGCGTGTCATCACCGAACGGGTCGAATCCCGCCACGTAGTAGCGGAAGTAGTTCGAGTCCACAGCGATGACGATGAAGTTCTGCGCGTGGCCGGGCCGTATCGCCTCGCGTGCCCACTCGAACGCCCACTCCTTGTCGTCGGCGTTCGCGCCGGCCTGGGCCAGCGGGAAGACCAACGGCTCATCCAACGCGGTAACGTATCGTTCACGGCCGCCCGAGCTCGTTTCGTGGCGAAGCACGTAGCCGGCCGCCCGCGCTGCGACGCCGAGGCGCAGGGTGTCGCGATCGACGTTGAACGTCCGGCGCGCGCTATCGATCGCCCCACCTGTCGGGACGGTGGTTTCGCCAGTTACGACGCCGAGCGGCGTCTCGACTCGCAGGCGGTACCGTTCACCAGGCCGTAGTCGCAGCACAAAAGGCGGCGCTGCGCTTTCGGAGCCATCGGTGATGGTCACCGACGAGAGTCGGTAAACGCCGGCAGTTCCACCGTCCGAGACCGCAACGACCGAGTCCTCGCGCGGACCGTAAATCACGACGCGGGCATCGGTGATCGGCTCGCGACCCGCCCCCGCGGTCGGTAGGGATCGGAGCGTGCGTTCGACGAGAATGACCTGTTGCAGGCTCGCCGGAGTCAGCACCGCGTGCACGACCGCCCGCGACTCGAGGTTCGGCGCCGTGGTGTCGGTCAGCTCGCAGCCCGCGAGCGCCACGATTCCCGCGAGACTTGCAGCTCTTCGTAGGCGGATCCGCGAGTCGATCACCATTCCATCCTCAGGCCGAATGACGGAATGAATGGAAGCTGCGACACGCCCTCGATGACGGGCGGGTTCTCCGTCGCATCGAGTGTGTACAGGAACGTGTTCTTGCGATTGAACACGTTGATGAAGTTGAAATACGGGCGCAGCGTTGCGCCGCCCAAGTCGAAGCGCCGCTCCACGCTCAGGTCCAGTCGCCAGTAGATGGGGAAACGCTCCCCGTTGCGCTCACCTCGGACCTCCTCGTCGCCAGCACTGCGCGGTCCTCCCCACACGTTGCGCACCGGGTCGTAGCGATACCGGTTCATCACGCCTGCCCACCCCGTGTATGGAGTTCCGGACGCCACCCCGAGGTGCCCGCCTAACGCCCAGCGGCCCTCCGGCCGCGCGTACCCCGCGACGACGTTCAGGTTGTGACGGCGATCGTGCCCTGGCCAGTACGACTGCCCCTGCCGCTCCCGCGTGGTCACGCCGTAGCTGTACGCGATCCAGCCGCTCACACCGTTGCGTTCGAGCTGGCGCAGGTAGACGTCGACGCCGTATGACCGCCCGTCGTAAAACCGGAGCAGCGACGGCCGGATGCGCGGGTCCACCGTGCTCGCCGGCTCCGCAAGCCCCCCGTACGTCTTGCCGTACCCCTCGACGCGAAGGAACCGCGTGTCGGAGAACCAACGCTCCATGCCAAGCACGAGGTGGGTGGACGTCGAGACCGGGATGTCCTCGTCGCTCGCCAACCACA
>Ga0075420_100003596_pt1 | contig 13599 bp, 13 predicted proteins | sample SoiMetdeltSBSDD4_FD_75296 | JGI IMG/M metagenome (GOLD analysis project Ga0075420, IMG submission 75296) | Bulk soil microbial communities from a Populus tree surrounding site in Tennessee, USA - Soil MetaG P. deltoides SBSDD4 | ecosystem: Environmental > Terrestrial > Soil > Tree plantation... | reverse complement strand
CTTTGACAAATTGAGCAGGTAGCGGAATGAAATGCGCATCGCTCTGCCAGTTTTCATTCGGTTTCACACCCCCTTCCCTTGCATGCTCAACCACCTTAAGCACGTAAGCAGTCCGGAAGGCTTTGACCACCTCTAAAATGTATCGAGCAGTGAGTTCGAAGGAGGGTTCCGCTGCCTTGACGGTATAGGCCGCCAGGCAACACGCAAACATCACAGCGAACACCGACATTGTACAGCGCTTCATAACCGCTCCCTCACAGGATGGCAGCGTAGCCTGCGCCTACGTAGTCGGTCAAGGGGTCATTACTGCGTCTCCAGGGGGATTTCCTAGCTAGGGGAATCTCGGAATAGAGATAGGAATTTAGAAGAGACAAGGAACAAATAAAAGGAGCTAACATGTGGATCCGGGCAGTCCTCTCTGCTCTTCTCTGTCTGCTGACAGCGTGCGGCGGTTCAGATAGCTCACCTTCATCCCAAGCACCACCGCCGGGTCAGCAGCCTCCGCCAGGTCAACAGCCTCCGCCAACTTCGGGTCCAGCCGGCCCGTGGCCCCTGGCGGATCTCACGGTGTACGGTGCGGCTCAAAGCCTAACCGGCACGATCATCGACGCAAGTCCCGACGATGCACAGAATATTTGGGCAGTGACACCCGATGCCCTGTACGTCCTACGACCGGGAGAAGCGACGTTCAGGCGGTTTACCGCCGCAGAGGGCCTCCACGTCCAAACCTATACCGATCCGGCCAATGGCCAGCAAACGGTGAGCAACATCACCGCGATGGCTGGCGGAACCGCGAATGAAGTGTTCGTCGGCTACAGAGGATACGAAGCCCCCATTCCACCGCCGGCGCCACCGCCCTGCTGCGTCGCAAATGCGGATTTCAGCGATCCTCGTTGGCATTTAGGTCAGGCGGACAAGGTGACGCTTGATCCCGGCGGGGGGATTCAAGTTCGTCGGTATGAGTTTCTCTGCGATATTACCGTCAATTGCTGGGAGGAACGCTCTGCGCGGCGGATGATCTTTGGGCATAGTGGCAGCGCAGCTGGCCATTTGTTCATTGGATTCGATCACGGAGTGGCGCATGTCTTCAACGACGTGTTCGGAGATCACACGCATATCGTGACATTCTGGCATTACTCCGACGGCAGAAACGTGATGCGAATGGGTGAGCACTATGGGCTGGCTCTGTATCCGAATGGTGAAATGATTGACGGCACCGGGTATGGCATCGGTTCACATGAGTGGAATGCTGATCCGAGAGCCTGGGTCAACGGTCGGTTTGTCTGGGGTTTCACGACGTATGGGCCAGCAGAGCCGTATAATAATGGAGAACATGATTTGATCGTCCCGGAAGGCTACCGCGAAGACAATCGGGGTGCGGCAGTGACGCCGGATGGCACGGCATGGTGGGTGAGTCTTCACACCGGATTATCAAGCTACAACCACGCGATCGCCCAAGGAAATACCTCGATGATCAACCACTACACGGCTGTGGCTGGATTGCCTGCTGCCGGTCTCATGGACATCGCTGCGGATCCGGATGGATCGCTTTGGATCGTCGATAACAGCGGACGCTTGTTGCGCTTCACTCCGTCGACTCAAACTGCGCAAGTCTGGCCGGGAGTTTCCAGCGTTCGCCGCATCGTGATGGATACGACCGTCACTCCTCGCGCCCTCTATGTCTCAATGGGCAACCAAGGCTTGGCGGTCATCCGGGCCAGATAAGAACATCCTCGTCGTCTGCTCTCTGCGAAGCAGGTGGTAGTTTCATCGACTACTACCTGCTGTCTTGTTTCAGAGCCCGTCTCCGTATTTTTCTTCGCCCATCACTCATGGTGTTCACCTTCTTCATCGCCGTTGAACCTCTTATTGCTTGCATCACCATATTCTCTCTGGTACAAGAACCTACCAAAAACCGGCATCCCTATTGAAAAGAGGTGTACATGACTCGGTATCTCCTGCTGTTGACGATCATGATTGCCGTTAGCAATTGCACCAGCGTCAACTACAATGAAACGGACTGTGGCAGCCTTCCAAGCGACACCTTCTGGTCCGGCAACGTCGCCCTCCAATGCCAAGAGTATCGCCGGCTTCAAGCGGAAACAGCCTATCGAACGGAAGTGGCGAACATGCTGAAGAGCTACCGGGAGTGCGTCAACAAGCATAGCGGTTCTGCGGCCGAAGCCAAAGAGCATTGTTCAGCGTACACGCAACTGGTGAACGACCCTTCTTCTGTATCTCGCCCACAGAAATAACCTGAAGGGAACGGTTTCTCATCCCATACGGATTTTGATGCCGGCTACACACGCGGGATTAGTTTCCTGGCGCGCCTCTGTCACACTTGCGATATGTGTGACGGTGTGCGCCTCTGCTCTGGGATGCGTCGCGTTCACGGATGACATGAGGCCCCACGAGCAGACGACGACTACGCCAACCTTATCGCACAACTCCATGGCGGCATCCGTGGACACCGACAGCGAGAACTCAGACTCCGTGACGTCGCTCAAGCTCCCAGGGCAATCGCTTCTTGCCACAAGCACGGATGATCCGACTTGGCGCTCCCTCGTGGAGAGCACGATGGCAAGGCCATGCGCAAGTCAGGTGGCGAGAAGAGTGGCTTCCGTCGAGGCAGACACGTGCGGTAAGGAAACGCTCATGGCACGGACGGCGTTTCTCGTCAGAGATGATATGGCGCTGCGTCCTCCGAGCAGGCACCTGTGGTTATACCATCCGCGACTGGTCCCCCTTAATGACGGTGAATCTTCTGTGCGGATGCCGGCCGGCGAGCTTGCCTACGAGGACGATCCAGGGCATCTCAGATTTCGAAATCCTTACACGGGCCTCCGCGACCAACCGCTTTTGCATCGCGACACCGCCAAAGCCGCTTCTTCGGGCCCCACCATCTATGATGTCGGCCCTCCTCCAAAGCACAGTCTCAAAACGTTTGCTGCCCTCACGGGAATGAGTCTCGTAGGCATAGGTGTCTACGCCCTCGGACCGTCGTCGTTCACCGGAGCCAGCAAAGAAGGTGAAGATGTGTGGGGGGAGGCACGGGACCATTTCAAGGAAGCTTGGACCAAGCCACCGGTCTTCGATAAGGACAGGGCGGTTGTCAATTATTTGGGCCACCCATTCTTTGGAGCGCAATTCTATCTATCCCAGAGGAACTATGGTGAGAGCCCCCTGTATAGCTTTCTGTTCTCAACCCTCACATCCACCTGTTTCGAATATTTCATCGAAAGCTGGTCCGAGCGGCCAAGCATTACCGACCTCATCGTCACACCGATTGTCGGCTCGATCCTTGGAGAAGTCGTCTACCAGGCTACTCAACACATGCGCAAGGACGGCTTTACCACCGCTGAAAAAATTGTCATCACGGTGATTAACCCCCTCTATGTGATGCAGAACGGCTATCACTGACACGACGGGATCGACCAGGCAGTTCTCGAAGAAGCAGATTCCAGCAGGTCACAGGTATCGGTCGAGATGTCCATCTGCGATCACCGGGCGATCACAAATTGAAGGGTGAGCAAGGCAGCACCTCACTCACCCCTGGTGTACGAATCAGGTGCCTTAACTCTGCAATTCACCGCTCAGCAGAGACAGCTACCACTGGTTGAGGCTTAATTTCGACGTACTTCTTTCCTGCCGCCTGCGACAAGTTCTTACGAGCTTCACGAACAAAGTCAGTCGCCGAACGCGCGGCACCCTCTTCACGGGATGTCCCTGATTGTACCTTTTCATGCCTGGTCGCCAATATAGAGGTAGCGATCGCGGACTTTCCCTCCTTCAGCTTCTCCTGACACATCGAGGAGAAGTTGTTTATCTTGTCGTCAAAACACTGTTGGATACGCCCGCCACCAGGCTGAACATCCCCGCATTGTCTCTCAAGCTCATCGATGCATTGAGGATCTACACCACCCTGAGCCACAGAAGAAGCAGCCGATGTTGAGCCTTGCGGCTCCAATGCTTTTTTCAAATTGGCAATCCCTTCATTCAAGCCAGCCACATTGCCCGCACGCTGTGCCTCCTGGGCTTGCATCAATGATATCTGGGCATGTGTCCGTAATTCTAAAAGCTGTCCCATGTTGCCTGCAATTTCAGCGTCACGGGCATGCTCAATAGACTTTTCAATATGCAGCCAGTAGAAGGGGCTCTCCCTGATAAGATAGACTTTCCCTGGATCGTTCACCACGGGAGGAGCCATTGAGGTCCCCATCGCTGTTTTCTCAGTCGGGGCCTTCTGTCCAGCAGGAGCAGAAGTCATCCCTGTATCGGCTGGTTGCTCTGCCGCAACTTGAGGCTGTGGATTGGACGCTGCTTCAGCCGGTGGACTGACCGCCGCCTCTGGCGCAGGCGTGGCGACTGCGTCAGCCGGAGGGTTGGCCGCCACCTCTGGGGTCGGATTGACCGTGCCTTCTGCTGCAGGTGTGTCGGCCGCATACGTGACTGATGCAAGTGCAAGGAGAAGACTTCCCGCACAACTCAATACGAAATGTTTCATGGCGGCCCTCCTTTGGTTTACCTAAAGCGAGATTTCTAGTACGGGAGTCGGAGTGTGTTGTAATTCGATGAAGGGCAATACTGGGCAAAACCCTGGAAACGGGGAATTTTACTAAGGCATATTGACGACTTCCTCACAAAAGTGCCTTTGCCTCGCTGTTTTGCGGCACAGTCCAATGCCTCTGTCTCAACGAGTCGAGACCAGTTCCTAGAACAGCAGTCGGCTCATGAGTGAACGCATTCGCTACAGACTCTGGCGAGTTCTTCGTGTGCCGCGGCGGCAATCAAGCTCAGTCTCAATATCCGATTTTCTCCCATAAAGATTCGAGATCCGGCCTGGGCCTGACGCTGTGCGGAGGTTATAAAAGAACACGCCGGTCAGGGTCTAGACCTGACCGGCGTTTTTCTCTGGTATCGACCCGCGCCGCGCTCTCGTACAATCCTTACTCAACAGTGAATTCGGCCGTCATCCCGTGAAGGAAATGAGGCCGCCCGCTCACTGCATCAGGAACAAAACAAATCAGTCCATACCTCCCCGACTCAAACTCACCGGTGAAGTAGATTCGTCTCCCTTTTTCAATTCCAGTGATGCCGCTCACCAATTGGCCCTTAGGCGGTCCGGATGCCCCTGGCTCGAACGATGCGATCGCATCCCTGACCGTCGCCCCCGGTGACAGTTTGACGACGACGAGTTCATGCGGTTGTGTCCCATGATTCTGGACTTCGATCGTCTGAAGGCCGGATGTCACGCGCTGTGAGAGCGCGAATTGATAATCGATTTGCTTGACGACAAGTGAAGGTTTGGGTTCCGAGACCTTCGTGGGCTTTCCGCCTCGGACGAACAGAGCCTTCTGCATCCCGAGAGCCACATGGGGCACGCCGTTTTTGTCCGGAATCCAACACATCATTACATAGTCGCCTTCGGTGAGATTCAAGATAGCGGATGCCCGACTGCCCGGGAGATTGGCATTGGGACCGCCCGCATACTCGACCCAATCGGGGAGCCGGCTAGAATCGGCGGCAATGGCTGCACGGAATTCTGCCGCGGACTTCCCGTGCAACAGTTTCAGGAACTGAATGTGATGAAGGTCCTGCCCTTGGTTGACGATCCGCACAGTCGTGAGACCGGCAGAGAGCAGGTCCGGACCGCGGAAACCGTAGTCATGGGCTGTAAACACCACTGCCGCATCGCCACTGCCCGCGCCCTCAGCATTCTGATGGTCACGAGTCCAGGCCGGCTCCGACATCATCCCGCTGAGCACAATCACCAGAGACCCATATAAGAACGTGTATCGCATCGTACCCTCCATGTTGTATGGCGCGCCCAATGGAACGCGCGCCTTCATATTGTGAGGGCGACGGTAGCACGGCGTTCGGCGACACGGTTCCTAAAACTATGCTAAGGTTCGCTTAAATCTTTCCTAACACCATGATTCCTCAATCGATCGTCGATCTTCTCAAGACTGGCGTCTCCGTCATGGTCGGCACTCGGGATGCGGCCCTCATGCCCGAATGCACACGGGCATGGGGTATCCGCGTGGCTGACGACGGGAGCACCGTCACCGTCGTTCTTTCCGAAACGTTCGCTGGCAACACGATCGAGAACTTACGGAAAAACGGCCAGATTGCGGTCACCTGTACCAGGCCAACCGACCACATCACCTGCCAGTTAAAAGGCCGAATCCGAAGTATTAAGCGGGCAACCTCGGTTGATCGGGATCTCAGTCGCCGGTGGCACCGCGAATTCATGGCAGAGCTATCGGCCATTGGCGTGCCTTCTGCGCTGAGTGAAGCCTGGATAGCCGAACCGAACGTAGCCGTGGAATTCGCTGTCACCGATGTCTTCGATCAGACGCCTGGGCCTGGTGCGGGAAGAAAGGTCGGCACATGAACAAGGCGTCCCTCCCGCTTGAGGATCTATGGGCATGCTTTCAAGGCATTGTCCCTGCGGCTTTGAGTACCTGCGCGGCGGATGGAACCCCCAACATTACGTTTATTAGCCAGGTCTACTATGTGGACCAGGAGCACGTCGCCATTTCGTTCCAATTCTTCAATAAGACGCATCGCAACGTTCGCGAGAATCCTTTCGCTTGTGCCATTGTCCTGGATCCGCGAACACTGCACGCCTATCGTTTTCGCCTCCGCTTTGACCATTCTGAATCGGCCGGACCGCTGTTTGAATCGATGTCGCTTCAACTCCAGGCGGTGGCATCCTATTCGGGCATGATGGAAGTATTTCGTCTTGTCGCCGCTGACGTCTATGAGGTGCTCGGTGTCGAACGATTGGAGGGGTTCACCCGGTTGCCTGCTCCACCACCAACCGAACGTTCATCACGGCTCTTTGTCGACCCGGGGCTGGTATCTCTGAGGCTCATCGCCGAACGCCTCAACAAGGCAGAACTGCTCGATGAGGTCCTTCAAGCCTCGCTGCAACTGCTTGATGAGCAGTTCGGATTTGAGCACTCGATGATTCTGCTGGCAGATGAGCGGAACGGAAAACTACTCACGATTGCTAGCCACGGCTATCCGGAGAACGGGGTTGGATCGGAAGTTGGAATAGGTGAAGGGCTCATCGGCATGGTCGCTCGTGCGAGACGGACGCTTTATCTTTCCGCCATGGATCACAGCTTGCGCTATGCGCGAGCCGTGCGCGATCGCGCCGAAGCCATGGGAAAGACGGAAGCCATCGCGCGCGAAATCCCCCTCCCAGGCTTGAGAGATGCAGCCAGTCAGATCGCAGTTCCCTTGGCCACCCGCGGCCGCCTGCTCGGCGTTCTTGCCGTTGAGAGTAAAGATCCGCTGGCCTTCCTCGCGCGCGAGAACACGCTGCTCACCACCATTGGAGCTCATGTGGCAACAGCCATCGAACAGCTCAGCCGTGACACTGACGACGGACTGATAGAACGCCTCGAGACTGCACCATCAGCTCCTCGGTCGCGTTCGAGCCGCACGCGCCGGTTCAGTTTTTTTCAAAAGGACGACTGCATTTTCGTGGACGGCGACTATCTCATCCGTAATGTACCCGCTCGCATTCTCTGGCGCCTGCTGAAGCAGTATCGCGACGAGAGGCGTGTGGACTTCACGAACAGGGAACTGCGGATGGATGCCTGGCTTGGCCTGCCCGAGATTAAAGACAACCTCGAAACGCGATTGATTCTGCTTCGCCGACGGCTTGAGCAGAAATGCCCGGACGTACGACTGGTCCAGAGAGGCCGCGGCCGATTCGCATTGGAAGTGGACGTCGCGATCGACTTATCGGAAAAAGAATCGTAAACCCCTCGATGCCACTCGTCCTACATCCCTCGAAGGCGGCTCTTATCAAGCGATAGAGTACTCAGTCTGAACCATGCCACCGGGATAGGTACGTGTGACGATATGATTGAGATGGATATCGTGCGGGAGGGAGCCGAAGAGTGGAATGCCTTCTCCGATAAGCACGGGTAGACGGCTGATGACCAGACGTCGTATGAGTCCTGCCCGTAGAAATTCCTGAATGGTGAGGCCACCGTCCACATACAGACGACACGCACCGGACTCAGCCAGCCTGGACACAATTTCCTCCGGGGCCCCCTCCAGCTGCTCAACGACGCCTCCGCGCGCACGCGCGCCGGATAAATCAAGCGGATGATGACTCAAGACGACCACTCGCTTGTTACCGTAGTACCACTTCTCGAACATCACAACCTTCTCGAACGTTTTTCTTCCCATGACGATCGCATCAATACCGGCAATGAATTCGTTATAGCCGTACTCTGCGCTGTCACCGCCGCCCTCGCCCATGAGCCAGTCGAGATCCCCGTTCGGCCGCGCGATGTATCCGTCCAGGCTCACGCCGACAAAGGCTGCGCATTCTGATCTGGATTGGTTTTCCTTCATGCATCCGTCCTATGCTCACTGAGAGGAGGCCTTCTTTAGAAGCCTAGTCTGGGATCTCCGCTTCGACGAGTTTCCCAAGAAGGATGAGCGATTCTTGCCAACCGAGATAGCACGCTTCGGCTGGAATCACGTCGGGGACGCCTTCCTGCACAATATTGACTTCCGTTCCACAAGATACTTTCTTCAAAGTGACCGTCACTCGAATTTCGCCAGGCAGGTTCGGATCATCGAAGTTGTCCGTGTATCGAAGGCGTTCGTAAGGAACGAGTTCCAGATACTGGCCGCCAAACGAGTGGCTCTTGCCAGACGTGAAGTTCGAAAACGACATCTTGAACGTACCGCCGACCTTGGCATCCATGTGATGAACCTTGCCTGTAAATCCATTTGGCGGCAGCCACTTCACCATGGCATCGGCATCCAGAAACGCCCGGTAGATCCGTTCCGGTGCTGCACGAAATACGCGATGGAGTCGAATGGTATTGGTTCCCACTATCGTTTCTCCTTTCTTTGGTAGAACTCCCTGTTTGGGCATCGCCTGGTGTCTTGTAGTCGAACGGGCTTCAATAATTCGACAGCAGCCCCATGAGGCTCCACCTTCTCACGGCAGCCGGGGGAGGATCGTTTTCATCAGCGATTCGAGCGCTGGACGCACTGACTCAGCCGGCTTGCCATCCCACGCGTCAAGTGACAGTGCGAGTGTATGATTGCCCGATTTCGCGACCAAGACCCCGACGTGACTTTGGTATTTGTTAGCCGGCTTTGGGTATATGAAGTACGCATGCTCGCCGAAGCCGGGAGCCGGCGTCCGCGGCTCTTTGTCTAGCTTAAAACTCTTCAGGGTGGACTCCCATGCCTCCCACGATTTGGGGCCGGAATAGACCTTCAATTCGCCTGTGCCGACGTTGCAGATCCAGCCGCCCTGGCCAGCGGACTCGGGGTCGACAAACGGATCCCTGCCGGTGGCAGTCTTGACGTCGGCCCGTGTAATCAACGAGCAGGCCTCCACGCCCGCGTTCGGCGCCTTTCGCTCCAGCTCTTTCTCGGCCTGTTGGCGTGGCGTTTGTGCCTTTACCACTGGGGGAGTCATCCACAGCGCAAGCAGAAATGCCGTCCACGCCAACGACGTGATTGTGGTGTTCATCGCATCTCCTTAGGTTTCAGATTACGACAAGCAGAAGCAGTATCCACGTCAAGGTCTCTTCCATAGCGGCGTCCTAGACTTCAAAGGCAGTTCTTGACAGATCGTCTTCCGAGATGACCACAATCGATACCACGTCTGCGCTGAATTCAGCCCATTAGTTAAGACGAATTGGATGAAGTGGTCAACCAGCTTTCGAACACCCTGGCCGAAACGTCACACCCTCTACCCACGGCCAGTTTGGATTGTTTGGATTCTTCGGCACCTTGAGGGATAGGGAATCCAAGATCAGCATGACCATCCAAGACAGACTTGCCCGTCTAGATTGGAAAGCTATTGAAGCATCGTTATGGCAACAGGGTTATGCCAAAACTGATTCGCTGCTTACCGCCGCACAGTGCGATGCTCTCGTCTCCCTGTACGGCCAGGACCAATTGTTCCGAAGCCGGATCGACATGAAGCGCTTTCGGTTTGGCGAGGGGGAGTACAAATACTTCACGTATCCGTTGCCGCCGCTGGTCCAGACCCTGCGTGAACACATCTATCCCCGTCTTGCGGTGATCGCCAATGCCTGGGCAAAGGCATTGGGTCAGCCGGATAATTTTCCGCTGAGCCACGATCAACTGCTCGCCGTCTGTCGTCGGAACGGACAGGCGAAGCCTACACCGCTCTTACTTCGCTACGCAGCCGGAGATTATAACTGCTTACATCAAGATCTCTATGGAGCGGTCGCGTTCCCGCTGCAACTCACCGCCTTCCTCAGTCGTCCTGACCGCGATTTTTCCGGTGGCGAGTTTCTGCTGCTGGAACAGCGACCGCGGGCACAATCACGCGGTGAGGTGTTGGCCCCGAAGCAGGGTGAAGTCGTGATTTTCGCGACGCGGCACCGTCCCGCACAAGGAAGCCGAGGCTATTACCGAGTCAACATGCGGCACGGCGTGAGCACGGTTCGCTCCGGCTCACGCTTTACGCTCGGCGTCATCTTCCATGATGCAAAGTGATGACCGCTGTAAGATAAGTTCCAGATAGGAGAATCGTTGCATGCGGATTGCCACGTGGAACGTCAACTCACTAAAGGCTCGCCTGGAAAAGGTCATGTGGTGGTTGGACCGGGCGAAGCCGGACGTGCTTCTGATGCAGGAGACAAAGTTGGCGGACGCGGATGCACCTGTCAAAACGTTCAGCGAGGCCGGCTATGAGCTGGCACACCATGGCGAGGGCCGATGGAACGGCGTGGCGATTGCGAGTCGGTGCGGCATTGGCAGCGTGATCACCAATTTTGGCGAACCGTTGCGACCGGCGCGGACATCTGAAACCGCTGACGATGAACCGCAGGCCGAGGCGAGGATGATCGCTGCCGAATGCGGCGGCGTGCGCATCGTTTCTGTCTACGCGCCGAACGGCCGGCTCGTCGACTCGCCGTTCTATGAAGCCAAGCTCGCGTGGTTCGACAAGCTGGCTCGCTGGATCCACATGGCGGTCACGCCGGATACACCGGCCGTCATCGGCGGTGATTTCAATGTGGCCCCCGACGATATCGATGTGTGGGACCCTCCCGCTTGTCATGGCGGCACGCACGTTTCGGAGCGCGAGCGGCAGGCTTTCGGGCGGCTTTTGAGCGCGGGGTTCGTCGATGCGTACCGATTGCAGTACCCGGAACCGGGGCGGTACACGTGGTGGGATTACCGCGCCGGCAATTTTTATAAGAACTTCGGCATGCGTATCGACCACTTATTGGTGACTACCTCCTTACGACACCGCGTGGTTTGGGCCGAAATCGATCGCGAGGCACGGAAGGGAAAACCTGTACCCTCGGATCACGCACCGCTGGTCATCGACCTCGACAAGGCCGGCACTCCCTTCGATGCCGGCTGGGCTTCGGCAGAGTCTCGAATTGCGAAGCGCCTACCGAAACAGCGATGAGCCACGTCGGGTAGGACTACTCCCTATCCCCTGGAACCGAATGGCCCTCCAAAGGAGCCTGTCCCCATTTTTTGGTCGACATTGCGCCATAGATCTCAGGCATCCGGAAGGTTTCGAGATGATTCATTGTTAGCTCTTCGTCGTCTTCCAGGCGATCACTCCCGAGCTGAACAGCATCACCGACGCCAGCAAAAACGGTGCACCCGGAATGTGCCAGGCGGTCTGACTGATAAAGTGCGCGAAGCTTTGGGTGAAGAGCATCGGCCCAATGAGGCCGGTCAGGCCGTTGATACTCGCGATCGCTCCTTGGAGTTGTCCCTGCTCGCTGCTGCTCACGCGCCTCGTCATGAGCGATTGCGTGGCCGGACCAGCAAGTCCCCAGAAGGCCATGACGGGTATCCCGAGGCAGAAGATCCAGCCTTCCGGCGCAATTCCATATATCGCGAAGCCGGTGCCGCCGCAGACTAAGCCCATCAGCATGGTGATGCGTTCCCCAAGTGTCGCCGTAATCGGCCGGACCAAGCCGCCCTGCACCACCATCGCCGCCACGCCGACCCCTGCCATCATGAGGCCGACCGCTGCCGTTCCCCACCCGTACCGATAACCCGTATACAGGACCGACACGCTCGGCAGCACCGCATGGGCGAGATAGCCCAAAAAGGCCACAGTCGCGAGCCCGAAGAGTTCATGGTGCGACCGAAGGAGGACAAGCGAGCCAACGGGATTCGCCCGCTTCCAAGAAAAGGCCATTCGTCGTTCGTACGGCAAAGATTCGGGGAGCACGAAAAAGCCGTATCCGGCGTTCATGAGGCTGAGGGTCGCCGCGCCCCAAAACGGGAGCCGCGGATCGATAGCGCCGAGCCACCCACCCAAGGCCGGACCAAGAATGAAGCCCAGCCCGAACACCATGCCGATTTTGCCGAAAGCGGCTGCCCGCTCCTCCGGCGTCGTCACGTCAGCGATGTACGCGCCGGCGGTGCTAAAACTCGATGAGGCGAGGCCCGAAATCGCGCGGCCTATGAACAACCAGCCGACGGTGGGTGCCAGAGCCATTAGGATATAGTCGAGGCCCAAGCCACCGTTGGAAAGCAGTACAACGGGCCGGCGCCCATACCGATCGGAGAGCGCTCCCTGAATCGGCGAGCCAAAGAACTGCATCACCGCCCACGTCGTGTTCATCAAGCCATAGATGACAGCCGCGCGCGCCGTACCGCCGGAAAGAAACTCTTCGACCAATTTCGGCAGCACCGGGATGATGATGCCGAACGAGAGCATGTCTAGGAGAACCGTGACGAGAATGAAGAGCACTTCAGCTCGGCGCCCTGGCGGGGGAAAAGATGGATTGCGCATGGCCGGCGCATCCTAGCAGGACCGGCAAGCCGAACGGCAAACAATTTTGGAATAGAGAACGCTTCGGCAGGTCCAGATCGCTCATCGACATCGACAGCCACGGCCACGACGCCGGCGTTTAGAATAGGAGCACGCGGCTCTTTGTAATTCGCTGCGGCGTTATGTCACGAATGTGACGGGCGTTTATCTCTTTTTAATCAGCACATGAGTAGCCTTTTCACCGGAGACGGTTTTGACGGATCTGAACCCGAGAGCATGGAGATTCAGCCCGGCAAAGAGATGCTCCCCTTCTCCCAAGAAGACCGGCGAAAAAGCTAGGTGAAGCTCATCGACGAGGCCGGCGGTCAGGTACTGACGAATCGTGGCGATCCCGCCGCCAATCCGAACGTCTTTTCCCTTGGCCGCATCTTTCGCCTTCTTTAATGCCGACTGGATGCCGTCGGTGACAAAGTAAAATGTGGTTCCGCCTTCCATCGTAAGCGGCGCGCGCGCATGATGCGTGAGGACAAACACCGGCGTGCGGTACGGCGGATCGTCGCCCCACCAGCCTTTCCAGGACTCATCTTTCCACGGACCGCGCACCGGCCCGAACATATTCCGACCCAAAATCCAGGCGCCCATATTGTCCATCGACTGCGCAGCAAAATCGTTATCGATCCCATGCCTCCCATCGCCCTCACCTTGCATCTTCTTAAAGACGTCCGTATCTACAAACCAGGAATGAAGCTCCTCGCCACGAACGCCCAGCGGATTCTGCAGATCCTGTCCGGGCCCCGCACCAAATCCATCGAGCGACACGGTAAACGCCG
>Ga0075420_100003595_pt1 | contig 13599 bp, 11 predicted proteins | sample SoiMetdeltSBSDD4_FD_75296 | JGI IMG/M metagenome (GOLD analysis project Ga0075420, IMG submission 75296) | Bulk soil microbial communities from a Populus tree surrounding site in Tennessee, USA - Soil MetaG P. deltoides SBSDD4 | ecosystem: Environmental > Terrestrial > Soil > Tree plantation... | reverse complement strand
GTCCACTCCTGGTCGACGCGCGCCGTCATGCCGATCGGCCAGGCAAAGCGGAGGGAGACGGAGTCTGCCTTGGCTTGGGCGAAGGCGGGGTGAGCGAGGGCGACGACGCTACAAGCAGCGGTAAGCCAGCGATACAACGACATGACAGATCGATTCGAGTTGGGGTAAGGTCCCCCATTTTTCCCGCTGCTGGCGAAAGTATCAACCGTCGCGGTAGAGGGAGAATCTGCGTTCTTCTGCGTATTCAGCGTCATCGGCGTTAGGCCTTTTCTCCGGCGTCCCGGAAGAGGGGCCGAGCTCGACACCATGGCTCTGGAGGAGCGCCGAGACGAGGCCCACAGCCTCGCGCGCCCGCTCGGCATACGACCCGGAGAGCGTGATGTAACGACGACCGGCAGCGTCGAGCTCGTCACGAATCCGTTGCGTGTGCTCGGGCCGTCGGTCGCGCAGCACACGCGTCCCGTCGTCCACCCAGGGCAGGTCGTGCTCGAGAAGCAGAACGAGATCGTATCGTCGCGCCCGCGCCGCGGCCGTGAGCCAAGCCGGGCGCGTTCCGATCGTCAGGTCGCTCCAGGTCGCCGTCGTGTGCAGCTCCGTGTCGCAGATGAGCACCCGGTTTGCATCCGCCGCTGCATCGTCCTCGATCGTCGCCTGCGCCCAGGCGATCGCCTCGAAATCGGGAAGCGTCAGGCTCATGGCGGGGCGCGTGTCGCAGTATTCGCGGCCATACTCGCGCACCCAGGCCGTGTCGAACCGCTCCGCGAGACGTTGGGCGAGTGTCGTCTTGCCCGTGGATTCGGTGCCGAGCAATGCGACACGTACCGCGTAGAACGGTCGAACGTTCGCCGGGATGTACTGCCAGTGACGGAGCGGCGCCGCTCGGATCGCGGTTCCCGAGACGGGGACGACTCGGCGGTCCGGGTCGACGCACGTGTGCACGGCGCCGAGCCGGTGTGCCAACTCATCTCCGTACGTCTCGGATGTGAAGACGCGATCGACCCTGCCGGCGTGGCGCGCGATGAGGTCGGTCCAGATGCGCCAGAACTCCGGATCCTCCTCAGGTGCTTGCGGCACCTCTTCGGCGACGTGAATGACGCGACAGTCAGGATGCGCATCGCGCACCCAGGCGTAGCGAGTGGCGCCCGGGATGGGCTCTCGCCGGATCGAGCACACGAGCACGACGAGCTCGTCGACGCACGCGCGAGCTGACCGAATCAGATGCGCGTGGCCGGTGTGATAGGGCAGGAACTTGCCGAGAACGAGGCCGCGGGTCACACCGAAGCCTAATGCTGAGCGTCTCCGCTTAGCGAGGCTGCGCCCGCTAGTGGGAGTGGTTGCCAGGTGTTGATAGCAGGCGGGATGGGTTCCCGCCTCCTATCAACACCTCCCACTCAGCCAACTAGTCAAGCTCGAACGCGCGGTGAACAATGGCCAGCTCTCGTGACGGGTTGCCTCCCCGCTTGATCACGTCCGCGAGCCATCCGAGAGCGCCGAGCCGCGCGCTGAAGAGCGTCCGCTCCTGGAACTCTGCGTCGAGCGGCAGGTCGTACGCATCCACCGCCCGCTGGAAGAACGACCAGCCGCCGTGGAGGAGCACATAGTTGAAGTCCCGCGCAGGGTCGCCGAGCCCACCGCCCCAGTCGATGATTCCGGAGAGACGACCCGTCGTCGGATTGACGAGGACGTGCTCCATCTGGAAATCGTCGTGAATGAATCGCGGCGGCCCGCGGTAGGGATCTGGTGCACGGGGAGCGCGGTCCAGCCACGTGCAGGGGTCCGCGGCATGGCGCCTGATCTCGGGCAGCTCGTTCACCCAGCGGCGCACCTGCTGTAGCCCGGCGACCAGGTCGGCCTTGTACAGCTCCGCGGTGTCCGCACCGGCAGCGGCGGCGACGTCCGCCGGGATTCCGTGCAGACGCGCGAGCACGCGTCCCATGTCACCGGCGAGCGCGGGGTTCAGGCGAACCGACGGATCGTTCGCCGCGACGCCGGGGATCAGCTCGTGTCCGGCGAACCCGTAAGGGAACTGGGCGGACGGCCGTCCCCAGCGCGTGATCCGGGGGACGCCCACGATGTCGCCGATGACCGACGAGACGAGCGTGTGCAGTCGCTCCTCCCACTCGAAATCGTCGCCGCCGGCTTGGCGAGGGAATCGAAAGACCACATGGTCGTCGACGAGATAGGTCTCGTGTTCCCAGCCGTCGCCCATTCGCTCGACGGTGGCGACGGCGAGCTCCGGGAATTGCTCGCGCACGACGTCGCGCACGATCCCGGGGGTCAGCTCGCGATCGGTGGGAGGCGGCTCGTAGAAGCCGATAGGTCCCGTCATCGGCGTCATGAACGCCGGGCGATCGCGATTCGCATGTAGGATCCCCGCTGGACTTTTGCCCGGCCCTGCGCAAACCGATCGTTCCAATCGGCCATGCCTGTATCCTCGTGGACGACAAAGCCAACGGACCGTAGGTCGGCGGCCATCTCCTCGGGTGTCCAGGCGCTGATTTGCGGCTCGCCGATCAACCGGAACAAGAGCCGCGCAAAGAACCGGCGATGCATGGTGTGGTAATTCACGATCAGGGTCGAGCCGGGCCCGCTTCTGCCGGCGACGTCCGTGAGCGTCGCGCGCATCGCAGCGCGCGTGAGGTACATGACCACACCTTCCCAGATCCAGCACGTCGGCGACAAGCGGCCATGCCCAGCGCGTTCCAGGACGGCGGCGAGCGAGTTCCGCTCGAAATCGATCGGGACGAAGCTGACGACTCCCGTGGCCGGAGGCAGCTCGGACAGGTGTGCGCGCTTGTCGCCCTGCGTGGCCGGATGATCGACCTCGAAGACGCTCACGCCGGCCAGTTCGAGCATGCGCCAGGCGCGGCCGTCGTATCCGGCACCGAGGATGACGAGCTGCTTCGCTCCGCCCGCGATCGCGGCGCGCACCGCCGTATCGATCGCCGCGGTGCGCAGCGCGATCAGGTCAGCCATCACGCGCGCCATTTCGAGCCCCATGCTACGCTTGCCTTCTCGGGCCGCGTGCGTGGTCTTGGCGAGACTCCGCTTCCCCTTCTCGTTCAGAAAGATGTGCGCGATCGGATCTCGGAAATCCGGGACGTGCGAGACGCCGGCGTCCGCCATGGCGCGGCCGAGGGCGACGAAGTGAGCGGTCCGGCTCGGGCGCTCGACTTTCACGGTTCGGCCACGCTCAACCGCATGACTTGGCGGCTTGGGTGATGAGACTGTCGTTGGAACGAGAATTCACCATCACTTCCCAAATACTCGCACAGTTTCACGCAGGGAAGGTGCTCATCCCATGATCCGCCGCAACTGTCCCATCGGGCTTGCCCTCGCTGGTGCCACGAGCGCTTCTTCGAGCATGCCGCTGAGCCTATCCCGTCGGGCACTCGGATGTGCCCTGCCCATCGTCGTGATCGCATCGGGGTGCGACGCGCAAGCAGCCCCTATCGTTCCGCCGACCAGACCGTTCATCGTGGTCGCGAATCAACGGACCGGCGTCGCCACCCTGGTCGAAGTCGCCAGCGGCCGAGTGTCCCACGTGGAGCTCGGCGTGAAACCGCACGAAGTCGCGGTGTCGCGCGACGGTCGCATCGCGGCCCTCACGATTCCATCTGAGGGAATTCGCGGCGGCCGCAAGGTCGTCGTGCTCGATCTCGCGACGGCGAAGGTCCGCAGCACGATAGACCTGGGCGACTACAAGGATCCACATGGCGTGGCGTTTCTCTCGGACAGCGTCGCACTGGTCGGCACTCTCGGGGGAACGTCGGTCGTCTATGTGGACGTCCGCAATGGACGCGTGCTGCGCGCGGTCGATGGCCTCCCCGACAATCCGTACGTCATCGCGCTCACAGGGACCGGGCGTGCGTACGTCAGCAGCCCACACAGCAGCAAGGTCACGGAGCTCGACATCGCTGCCGCACGGGTCACGCGCGCGATCGACATTCCCGATGATCCCGCGGGCATCACCGTCTCGGCGGACGGCAAGGAGCTGTATGCGGCGGTGTGGCGGCAGAGCGTTGGGGGAGGGATCGTGATCTTCGACCTCGACAAGGGCGTCGTCGCCGCGAGGCTCCCTGCCACCCAGCCGCGGCGCCTCACGGTGACCGCGGACGGCAAGTTCGTTCTGGTGAGCGATCACCACCACCTGCGCATCGTCGATCGCTCGAGCCGTCAGGTGAGATCGGTTGCCCTGGGCGAGAACGCAGTCGGGAGCGGCGTCGCGTGCTCGCCCGACTCGACGCGGTGTTACGTTGCGCTGTCGGAGGCTGGCGAGATCGTGGAAGTAAACGTGATCTCCGCGAGCGTCGTGCGCCGCTTCGCAGCTCAGAAAGGCGTCGACGGCCTCGCGTACGTCGCGCGCTAGTAGGATGCTGCCGACGGTCGTTAGCGCGGCGACCCCCGTCGGAACCGCCAGACCTCGGCCGTGTTCTCGTTGGTGTCCGAGTAGCCGCCGGTGATGACGACGTCGCCATCGCGCAGCAGCGCTGCGGCAGCGAATCGATAGGCCGCGGGGAATTGGCCCCGGACCTCGCGGAACGCGCCGGTTCCGGGATCGAGAAGCTCGGCCGCTCGCGCGCCCGAGGTGATGAGCACCTGACCGCCCGGCAGCCGAACGGATGTCCCGGCGATCTTGTACCGCCGACTCGCCATCGTCGGGCCCGGCTGGATCGCGCCGGTGCGCGGGTCGTAGATCTCGGTCGTCGCGAAGTGGACGCGATCCGACCGATCGGCCCCACCGATCACGAGCACGCGCCCGTCGGTCAATGTGATCGCATCGTGCTTGTGCCGGGGTGTGGCCAGCGTCCCCGCCGCCTCGAAGCGACCCGTCTGCGGCGAGAACGTTTCCATGCTCCGGTAAACTTCCATGTTCGGTCGCCGACCCCGGTGGCCGCCGATGATCGCGACGCGGCCATCCGCCAGGAGCGTCGCCGTGTGACTCTCCCTCGGCACGCTCATCGCGCCGACCGACTCGGAGCGGCCGGTCGCCGGGTCGTAGACTTCGGCGCTGCGAAGGAACGTCCATCCCGGGCCCACCCCTCCGGTGAGAAGAATGCGCCCGTTAGGCAGGAGGGTCGCGGTGTGCCCACTGCGACCCTCCGCGAGAAGGCCGGCGGCGACGAATCGCCCCTGTGCCGGGTCGAACACTTCGACCGACCGCAGATACTCGCCGTTGTAGCCACCGGTCACGAGCACACGGCCGTCGGGGAGCAGCGTCGCGGTGTGACCGGCTCGCGGCTCCGCCAGCGATGCGACCTGCGCGACGGTGTTGTTGGATGGATCGAACAGCTCGACGGTGGCGAGGCTCGCGCCGCCGGTCGCCATCCCGCCAACGATCAGGACGTGCCCGGACGGAAGGGTGGTGGCCGTGTGAGCCGCCCGAGCGGAGCGCAGCGTCGCCACGTGCTCGACGGATTCCACGGGCTTCGCGCCGGAGAGGGCCGTCGCGGTGAACGCGCCGGCCACCGCCAATGCGGCAAGAGTTTGGGTGATTGTCTGAGTCATGCGTGTACCTCGGAACCGCGTTTGCGCCGGGTGGTCTTCTGCGAGGTACGATGCCGCCCGCGACTCGCGCGCTTACGTCGTGGCGCCGTTACCCATGTCCTCGGACACTTGTGCTACCATTCTCTCCGGCTGCTCGACGGAAGCCACGAGAAGGCTGCAGCATTCCGGGCCGGTGATTTGCAGCCCAGTCCGGATCCAGTGAGCGGCTTTCTGAGCGTAGCAATCGACCAGAGGGACTCATGTCTTCGCGCCTCATGTGGATCGCCGTGTTCACCGCGGTTGCGTCATTCAATCCGTCGGGCGTGTCGGCTCAGGACCGGCCAGCTCCCCCGCCGCTGCCTGACGGGCAAACGAACAATCCGTTCCCGCAGCCCATCGTCATCACCGAGGGGGTCATCACGGTCACCCTGCGTGAGTTCGCAGCGCTGCCGGACGTCAATGGCGTCGCCGCGCGCGCGATGACGCTCGTGGAAGAGCCGGCGACGCGGCGGCTGTTCGTGATCGACATGCACGGCCTGTTGTACGTGCTTGGTCCCGACGGAAAAACGGTGAGTCAGTTCCTCGACCTCCGTGATCCCAAGTGGGGCTTCACCGTACAGTCACAGGGTCGCGAACGTGGGTTGCAGAGCTTCACGCTTCACCCGCAGTTCGCCCAGCGCGGAGCGCCGGGATTCGGCAGGTTCTACACGTACACGGACGTCATGACGCTCCCGTCGGATCCGGACTTCACGACACCTAGCGCCACGCCGACACACGAGACCGTGCTGCACGAGTGGAAGGCGCGGACGCCAGGCGCGGCGACCTATGACGGCGAGGCGCCGCGTGAACTTTTCCGGCTGCGCCAACCGTTCGCCAATCACAACGGTGGCGGGATCGCATTCAATCCCACAGCGCGTCAGGGTGGGGCCGACTTCGGGCTCCTGTATGTCGGCGTGGCCGATGGCGGCAGCGGAGGCGACCCAATGGGGCTCGCGCAGAATCTCGGCTCAGCCTTCGGCAAGATCCTCCGCATCGATCCGCTCGGCAAGAATGGTCGCGGCGGGAAGTACGGTATCCCGGCCGCGAACCCTTTCGTATCGACGACCGGGGCGTTACCGGAAATCTTCGCGTACGGTGTGCGCAATTCGCAGCGCTTCGCCTGGGACACGAAAAACGGCGCGATGTTCGCGAGCGACATCGGCCAGAACATTGTCGAGGAAGTGAGTCCGGTTACGGCTGGCGCGAACCTGGGCTGGAACACCTGGGAGGGCAGTTATCGCTTCGTCAGCCGGCAGGCCGTTCGCACGGACTCCGTGCGCGGTGATCCGAAGGTCACTTATCCGATCGTCGAATGGGACCAGGTCGATTCGGTCCTGCTGGACAACGGTCAGTCCGCTTCTGTCGGTCTCGTGGTCTATCGGAGCCCGGCGATTCCGCAGCTCACCAACCGGATGGTGTTCGGCGACATGCCGAGTGGTGAGGTATTTCACGTGAGTGCGGACACGCTACCTAACGGTGGTCAGGATGCGATCCGTCGCGTGCTGTTCGTCACCGCGCCCGGTGCGCCGCCGCGGCCGGCGCTCGAAATCATTCAGGAGAAGAACCGCGCGCAGGGCAAGGCGGCGGCTCAGCGCGCCGACGTGCGACTCAACATGACGGCGGCGGGACGGATCTTCCTGCTGAACAAAGCCGATGGGGTGATTCGCGTGTTCGAGCGTTAGGCGCCACCATTGGATATCGGCGTCGGAAGCTGCCGAACCAGAATGCGATCGGTCTCGGGTCTGTTCCAACCACGTAGGCTCACACGTGTTCCTGGCCTGCTACGTCGAGGAAAGGGGGAGCGGCGCCATGCCCGGGCCGCTCCCCTCTGAGCTTCTAGAAGATCTCGCTCGATTCAGCGTGCTGACACGAGACCTTCGGGTTCCAGTCCGCAAACGTGCCGGACGGATTGTTCCGCCACAGCCAGATGTGCAACTTGAAAATCGGCAGAAAGGAATGCCGCGTAAAACGCTGTCCAAGAAGCTGCGGCACATCGTTCGGATCATTGAGATCGTGATTCGCAGCTGCCCACGCGTCCAGCGGAACGATGTACTCCATTCCCACCAGCCGCATGTGGCCGCCAGCCTGCGGCTCGTAGATCACCGTCTCTGGGTTCAACAGATCGACGGTCGCGTCGAACAGGGTCGTGTTGCCGAAATGGTAGCCCATGCCGCCGGCGGAATGGTGCGCCCAGCACGGCGTGATCTGCGTCGAGTATCCGGCCTGCTTCGCCGCATCGATCGAGTGGAAACGGGCGGTCACCCTGCGGAGATCCGCGAGGCGCGCCCCATCATCGATCGGGGTGGCGTCGTTGGCAGAGCGCGCCACCGTCGGCGCCATGATGGGCTCGGTCGATTTCGCGTCTTGCTGACAGGCCGTCAGCGCGGCGAAAAGCACGAGCACAATGGAAGATGATAGGCGGGTCATATATGTCGCCTCAGTGGCGAGTGTTTGAATTGTCGGGTGATTGACAGGTGCCACGGTTGAAACCACTTACGCGCCGCCCGTAGCGGGCCCGTCCGAGCGCATGGTGGGATCGATCATTGCGCGCACCGCGGAAATCTTCTCCGCAGGAAATCCGGCGCGCTCGGCGTGCGCGCGAATGAGCTCTTCGTTTTCGGCGAGGTAAACGCAGTAGGTCTTGTCGTCCGTCACGAAGCTGTGGACCCACTGGATGTCCGGTCCGAGCTCATCGAGGGTGATGGCGGACTTCGTCGACGCGGCGTGCAGCTCATCTCGGCTGAGCGACCCGACACCAGGAATCGGGCGCTCGATCACGTATTTCTTCACAAGTACCTCCGGTTGGGTGAACAACGTGCGCCGAAGGTATCGGAGGCGAAGTGCTGCAACTTCGCCTGGCCGTGCCATTTTTCGGGAACGCGCCTGCATGGCCCTATCGGGCCATGCCGCTAGATCAGGCCAGTGCGTACCGCCAGCGCCACGGCAGCCGCCTGCGTGCTGACGTTGAGCTTGAGGCGAATGTTGGAGAGATGCCGATGGGCGGTGTGGGGGCTGATGGACAGCTTGTCCGCGGCCTCGCGCTCACTCAAACCCTTCGCGACCAGACGGAGGACTTCCATCTCGCGCTGCGTGAGTGGGGCGTTAGGCGTGGCGGCCTTGCCGGTCCCGGCTTTCCGCAGCTCGCGCCGCGCAGTCGCCGCTTCATGAACAAATCCGGCGTTGTCGTACAAGGCCGCCGCGTCCTCCATCAATTGCGCGGCGTGTGCGTCGTCGCCGTCGGCGGCGGCGAGGATGGCTTTCCCGGACAGCAGCGCTGCGCGCAGCAGTTGCAGCTCGTATTTCGCGGTCGCCTTCTCCAACTCGGCGAGGGCATGCTGGGCGTCGGCGGGTTTTCCGGATGCCGCCGCAATCCTAACGAGGAGCTCGTTGGCGGGCGCACGCTCGAGCAGCGCGTCTTCCGGAAAGCGCCGCAAGTACGCGCCGGCCCGCTCGAGCGCGCGAGTGAGATTGCCCTGCTCGATGTCGACCCAGGCACCGCCGAGCAACGCGAGCGGATGGCTGCCTGCCTGCTCGAATAGTTCAATCGCTTCGTCCGTCCGGCCCTGACGACGACGCAACTCGCCGAGCCTGGCAAATGCGGCCGGCAACACGACGGGTCGCGCTTCGCGGAGATCGGCGATCGCCGCCTGCAGCTCGGCGTCGGCTTCATCCCACTCGCCGCGTGAGATCAGCACGCCCCCGTACTGCAAGCGGCACGTGGTCATCAGGATGGCAAACCGCTGCCGTGTGGAGAATTCGCGCAGTCGCGCGCACCATTGAGCGGCGCGGTCGTAGTCGCGGATACGGTCGCAGGCGCTGATCAGATAACAGCACGTCAGCCCCGCTGCGTACGGATCCGAGATATCCCCGCCAAGCGCCGCCGCGGCCGCCTCGTCGAGAAGGGCGACCCCTCGATCCGGCTGTGCGTTCATGACCAGTGCGAGCCCAAGCATCGCGGTCGCGAGCACTTCCACGTCAGGACAGTTACTCTCGCGCGCGAGGCGTATGGATTCCTCGGCGAGGCGCGCACCTTCGGCCGCGTCTTGTCGACCGATCAACGCGAGGCGCGCCTCCCAAACCTCGAGACGCGCATGCTCCGCCGATGGGGGCAATGGCTTGAGCAACCGCCGTGCATACCTGAACCAGCCGTTGGCGACGGCGGCATCACCACGGAAGTCGAGAAAGTCGTTGCCGAGCGCGATGGCCATGCGCGCGGCGGCGATGTCGTTGCCGCGCTCGCGATGGAGACGATACGCGGTGAGCCGCGCGTCGATCATGAGCCGCGAGTCCTGCTGCAGCCACGCCGCTTCGGCGAGCCCAGCCCATGCCTCGGGGGCGTTTGTTTCCCGCGCTAGTGTCTCGAACAGCTCACGAGCCGTTTGCCAGTCGCCGGCATCGATGGCTTTGCGCGCAGCTGTTTCGCGGGGGTCGTCCTGCATCTAGAGATGATACGACAGAGCCGGCCGCGCGGCGACTGATACTGGACCCTTGAGGCGACATGGTGACCGGGCATTGGCCGGCAGGCGAGCGCGACTACCGGGGGTCAATCCAGCCGGATGAAGCTTCGGCGGATGTCCTAGCGCTGACCCGCCGCGACCCAGGGCGTCGCCCGATAGGAATCCGCCACCACCCAAGCGCCGGCCGTCAACGCGCATGTCGTGATGAACTCGCCGCGCTGGAAGTCGTTGACGGTACCTGCGACCACGCGAGGTACCCAGACGATCAGGCCGAACAGGCCCATTTGCAGCGTCGAGAGCGCGGCGGCCAGAGGTCCAAGCACACCGACGGACACTGCGAGCCCCGCTGCGATGAATGCCGCACCGGTGAGGTACGCCCAGGCTACGTGCCCCGGCAGCCAAGTCGGAATCAGCGCCGTGGTCGCATTGAGGTACATGAAGTGCGCCAGGCCGAAGGGAATCAATGACAGGCCGTAAAGCGCCCTGGCAACGCGCAGGGCCTTGGCATCGCTGATGAAACCGAGGCGTGGTCGCTCGCGCTCGTGGGCGAACCAGCTGTACAGCACCCACGCGGCCGCAACCATGACCGCTGTCGAGCCGAACGTCCAGGCAACCAGCACCAGGGGAGTCTGATAGAAGAGGTTGGGCAGCCTCAGTACCAACAGCCAGACCAACAAGGAGACAAACAGCACGCGCGAAGCCACCGGCGCCGAGCGCCGCCAGAGTAACCCGATGCCGGATCCGAGAGAGATCAGGGCGCAGAGATACGCCACTGCGGTGCGCCCTGGCACCCACTTGGGCACGGGCTGCCAAATCTGGGCGAAATCGCCCGTGACGAATCCCATAATACCGAGGCCGATCATGGTGGCCGCGAAGGCCGCATGACCTGCGCTTGCGATTCGGATCGAGTCACGCACACTCACCGACCGATCGCGCGAAAGAATGCCCGGACATCGGAGACGTACACGTCAGGGACTTTGTGCGCCGCGAAGTGACCGCCATGATCGTACGTGTTCCACCTAACGATGTTCTTGTGATCACGTTCCGCGAACCGTCGGATGCCGTAGAAGTCGCCGCCGAACCCGGCGAGTCCGATCGGGAGCGTCGTGGGCTCGGTCGTCCGCTGGGCGTGCGCATTCTCGTAGTACAGGCGTGCGGCCGACGAACCAGTCCGCGTCAGCCAATACGTCATCACGTTGGTGAGCACGAAGTCCGGATCGAGCTCCTCGCCCAGCAACTGCGCAAGCCACGCCAGCAGTCCGACCGGTGAATCATCGATCGCGTATCCGAGCGTCTGAGGCTGCTGCGCCATGAGGACGTTGAAGCTGAACTTGTTCTCGTAGAACCACTGGAGCACCCGCAGCTGCGACTGCTCGTCTGGGCCGAGATCGTTCATCTCGGCAGGATCGCCTGACGGGAATGAGAAGAGCTGCGTGACGTGCACGCCGACAACGTGTTCGGGATCGATGCGTCCCAGCTCCGGGCTGATCATCGATCCCGCGTCGTTGCCAACAGCGCCGTAGCGCTCGTAGCCGAGCCGGGCCATCAACTCGGCCCAGGCACCGGCGATCCGCACGTTATTCCAACCTCGCTCTCGAGTGGGGCCGGAAAACCCGTAGCCTGGGAGCGAGGGAATCACGACGTGGAACGCCTCGGAAGAGTCGCCTCCGTGCGACTGCGGATCGGTCAGCGGCGCGATCACATCGAGGAACTCGATGATCGACCCGGGCCACCCATGGGTCAGGATCAGCGGAAACGCGCCTGGCTCCGGCGACCGCACGTGCAGGAACACGATGCGCTGACCGTCGAGCACGGTCTCGAACGGCGCGTAGTGGTTGAGGCGGGCTTCCCACGTCCGCCAGTCGTACCGCCCAAGCCAGTAGTCGACGAGGCGCCTAACGTACGCGACCGGAACCCCGTAGTCGGAGCCGGCTCCGATGAGCTCGTCACTCCAACGCGTCCGCTCGAGGCGACTCCGAAGGTCGTCGAGATCGTGCTGTGGGATGTCGATGCGTGAAGGGCGGACGGCCTGATCAGCGATCGAGATGCTGCTTGCCACGAAGCCTCCTGCGTTCATTCCGCACCGGTCAGTGGACCGAGAGGGGAGGTGTTCACCCGACAACTCTCGCCCAATATCCAGCGGAGCGGTACTTTCGCCATCACCATTTCGTAGCCACTCAGCATAGCCACTTTTGTGCGGTCCAGGTGACCTGTGGCGACTTTGCACCTTCCGCTCGACCGCAGCCTGGGCGTTCCGATATTCCGACAGATCTATGACGGGCTGCGCCGCGCCATTCTGGACGGCCGCCTGCGGCCCGGCCAGCGGATTCCGTCCACCAGAAGTCTCGCGGCCGACCTTGGCATCTCGCGGTTGCCGGTATTGAGCGCATACGACCAGCTCCTGCACGAGGGGTATCTCGTAGGCAGAACCGGGTCCGGCACGTACGTCACCAGGAACATACCGGACCATTTGCTGCAGTCCCGGGCGGTTGGGCGCCTAACGCCGTCGCCGCGGCCCAGCACCCGTCTCCGCGAGCGCGCTGTGCCCAATCAGCCGTCGCCAACCAGCTGGAGCCTCCCGGCGGTGCCGTTTCAGGTCGGCCTTCCGGCGCTCGACCTCTTCCCGCACGCGGCGTGGGCACGGTTGGTCGCTCGTCAGCTGCGCGCCGAGACTCCGGAACAGTTGGCATACGGCGATCCGGCTGGGCTGCGCGGCCTTCGGGTTGCCATCGCCGAGCATCTCCGTACTTCACGGGCAGTCCGGTGCGTGGCCGATCAGATCCTCATCGTACCCGGATCTCAGGCGGCGCTCCGACTCTCGGCGACGACATTGCTCGAGCCGAATGACCGGGTTGCGATCGAGGAGCCCGGCTACTTCGGAGCGCATCGCGCGTTTCGGGCCGCCGCCTCGCAGCTCGTCCCGGTGCCGGTCGATGCGGAGGGCCTGAGTGTCGCCACGCTCCAACGTCGCGGGGCGAACGTCCGCGCCGTGTATGTGACGCCCTCGCACCAGTACCCGTTAGGCATGACCATGTCCGCGGCCCGGCGGTTCGCGCTGCTGGACTGGGCCGCACAAAACGAGGCGTGGATACTGGAGGATGATTACGACAGCGAGTTCCGGTACGTCAGTCGGCCGGTCGGCGCGCTGCAGGGGATGGATTCGCACGATCGCGTCATCTACATCGGCACGTTCAGCAAGGCGCTCTTTCCCGCGGCGCGTGTGGGCTACGTGGTCGTCCCGCCAGCGCTCTGGAGCAGATTCCTCGACTCACGATTCGCCTTCGACGTCTTCACGCCGACGCTCTATCAGCGAGCGCTCTCGGAGTTTCTGCAGCAGGGACATTTCGACCGGCATCTTCGCCGCATGCGCAGCGCGTACCTGGAACGACGGAACGCGCTGCTTCGCGGCCTGGCCCGTCATTGCGGTGACCTCGTGCGGGTCCACAATTCGGACGCTGGGCTCCATGTGACGATCCTGCTTCGTGCGGGGCTCGACGATCAGGAGGTCGCCGCGCGCCTGGGTCGTCGCGGGCTCGCGACGATTTCACTCTCGACGAGCTACCTGGGACCGATTCGGAGACAGGGACTGCTGCTCGGATTTGGCTGTGCCGAACCG
>Ga0075420_100003586_pt1 | contig 13622 bp, 9 predicted proteins | sample SoiMetdeltSBSDD4_FD_75296 | JGI IMG/M metagenome (GOLD analysis project Ga0075420, IMG submission 75296) | Bulk soil microbial communities from a Populus tree surrounding site in Tennessee, USA - Soil MetaG P. deltoides SBSDD4 | ecosystem: Environmental > Terrestrial > Soil > Tree plantation... | reverse complement strand
GGAACAGGTGGGGGAATCGGCGAGAAAGACATTGTTGCGAAAAGATGGTGGGATGATTGGTTCAATAGATCTGTAAAAGATGCAAATGGCGTGGACGGCTGGACTCTTCAAGCTGACTTCCTAAAGAAAATTGTCAATACTATTGATAAATATAAAAGTACGCTGGGATACGAAATTCTTAACGAACCCCACGTTCATCATGTAAACCAGTGGGAAAAGATCGGCAAATACAATAGTTTTATAACTGATCAACTGAGGGATGTGACTCAGAAAACGATTTTCTTTGATAGACAGGTCCCTTCAGAATTGGACGGCGAAATAAGAGCAAACCCAGAAAACATGGCAAAGATGGCCCCCCAAAATACGGAGAATGTAATCTTCAAGTCTACAATCTTCGGGTTGCCCACTGACAGCAGCTATGCTGAAGCAAGGCTACACTATTATGCTAAAACGGCACAGCTTGCAGGGGTGCCCCTTTGTATTTGCGAATTCAACTTGCGGGCTTATGACAGATATGAAGTTGGAGAGAGCAAAAATGTAACTATGACTCAAGATAATGTGGATCTTATAGTTACTAAAATAAATGAACTAGGAGTATGGGGATGGGCTGCATGGCTTTGGAGCTTGAAAGAACATTCAAATCCCAATTACGACTTTGTAGATTTTAAAGATGACACTATTTTCACTACTCATAACTTTGATTACGTAAAGAACGCAATCTCCAACAAGAACATACGCGGATCTCTAGATACAATCTCTCCTGGATTGTACATAGCTCCAGCCCTGATTTCTCCTGATAAGCAACATCTGTATGCCAGCGGATATGCGTTTGATGTCGGAAGTGGAATAAAATCCGTCCGGATCCACACAAATGATGGCGAGTACGTAGATGTCTTACCTACTGAATATAACGGAATTTGGAATTGGACTGCCACATTGCCTATCGCTATCGATAAAAGTCACATAATAATTGGTCTGGCAGAAGATAATTCGGGCAAAAAGGAGTATGCAACTGAACCTTTGAAATTGGTCAATCAGCAGTTCAGCACTATTGGCTGAATAAATATTCCAGTACTTCAATACATTATATGACCAACCTTGGTTGAAAAATTTTCTAGGTTATCTTTAAATTATAGTCTGACTCAGTCCTCTAAATATATCAAAAAATAATAAATAAAGTTGCAATAGTTTTCACCGCCTCGACAGTCTTATTTCTTTTGCTCGTTTATTTCGATGATCCTGGCATTTTGTCAGTCCTTAGTTTATCAGAAGCGACTGTTAATGGCAAAGAGACTGTTTCAATCACCAGTAAACAGGACAATCAACCACACCAAGGAGTAAATCTGCTTGGATACTATACGACACTGCCAGAATCGAGAGATTATCATAGACCTCTTCCTAATAATTACTATGATGAAAGTTTCAAGATACTTTCACAGTCTGGCATGGACACTATACGCTACCTTTTCACTTGGGAATCCTATGAAAAGAACCCTGCTTTGTTTATGACAGAGTTAAGAAAAGTTGCCGAGACCGCAGACAAGTGGGGAATTAATATTATCTATGCTAATGATCAGTTTCATATCTCGTCATGGCTAGACCCAGAATTTGGATATGGATTTCCTTCCTCTCTTTTTGAAAACAATAGTGAACTGCCATATGACGGAGGGGGAGCGTCAGATAAAGATACGGCAAAACTGTGGTGGACTAACTGGTATAACAGAACAATAAGTGATACTAATGGTAATGACGGATGGACTCTTCAGGCCGATTTTTTAAAGAAAGTCGCCCAAACCGTAGATAATTACACAAGTACCTTGGGCTATGAAATTCTAAATGAGCCACAGGTATACGATAAAACACAGTGGCAAAAAATTGGCAACTATAATACATACATAGCAAATGAATTGCGAAGAATATCATCAAAGGCAGTTGTCTTTGACAGACAGCTTCCATCTGATTTAGGCGGCCCTAGCTCTGCCCTTCCAGATAACATGGCAAAGATGGCCCCAAAAAATACTACCAATTCAATGTTTAAAACAACGTTGTTTGGTCTGCCCACTCAATGTAGCTACGCAGAAGATAGATTAAGCACATCTGCCAGAACTGCACAACTTGCAAGAGTTCCCATGTGGATAGGCGAATTCAATATAGGGATTACTCCGAATGACCCAACTGCGGACATAAACCAAACCGAGGTAAAACTTTTCGTTGATAAATTCGAAGAGGTTAACGCGTGGGGGTGGGCATACTGGATGTGGAGCTTTCGACAGCATCCTGAAAATGTAAGAAATTATGATCTAGTTAATGTAACAGGAAATAATATAAGTACAACAAAATATTTCGATTATTACAAGAGCGCTATCTCGCAGGTAGGTGGAAATATCTCTGGTAATGCAACACAAGCATCTCAGCCTGCGCCTTCAGACACAATCTGCCCCACTGCCGTTGTTACAAGAGTAAACGGCACCTCTCCTGGAACAAATTATTCAAATTCGACAGAAGACAATCCAATACCAGTCTATATTGAATCTAATAATGAGGCAAGCATTCTAGTAGAAGGGCAAATGTATGATACTGGAAGTGGTATCAGTACTGCTGAAATTCATCTAAATGATAGCCCTTACCAACAAGTCAATCACAACATACCAAGCGACTGGTCTAAATGGTCGTCCATACTACCTATCGGAGATGCTTCTGGCGAAAGCCAAATAATCCTGAGAATCCGCGATAACGCAGGTAACTTAAAGTACCATACAATATTCGTAGAAATTATCAATCGATAATATATTCTCGACAAACTCTCCAAACCGCTAGGTCGGCCGAGCCAACATGATTCTGTCATTTTACTGGTGGGTAAATTAGCTCAAACACGCTGCCTACGAAGATCACTTTGCGTGCACCCTAACGTAATCCAATTTAGAATTGAAAGCATGTTATATGATTTAAACAAAGAAATTGTGTAGTAACAAAAAGTAACACTATCGTTATAATTCTAGAGATGTGGAGTAGTAGTACTTGCAGTTGCAGTTTTTACATAATTTTTCTTTCCTTTTCTATTACTTCAAATTTTACAGGTCGCTTAAAGAATAGTCCTACACATATAGGAATTGTATTCATGACTGATGTGAACCAAGACAAGACTATACTTAACAATATGTGTTTCAACTTTCTGTCACCGACAAGATATCCAATGTATCCATACATTCCAAGCCAGATTAGCAGGGAAAAATAAAACAAGGTTCGCTCAACAGGTCCAAAGTCCAGATTACCCGTCAAGTCTAGGATCGCTCCCACGGTCGATATCCACAGGATAGATACCCCAGTTAGATAGAACCAAAGCAGCCTGATCTTTGATTTCCAATCTAAAATATTTGCGATAGCATGAGCATTTCCCCATAGCCATCTTTTGCGCTGCTTGAAGAAGTCACGGAAAGTCCAAGGCGACGTTATGTATATAGGCTTCCAAATAAATCCCCATTTCATCTTTTTCTCGGCGCATTTGTGTCCAAAAACTAGATCTTCAGAGGAAACAAGGTTGAATCCCCAACCCACTTCCTGTTCAGTCGAGGCTTTGACACAGATGCCTTCGCCGTGGACCCAGACAGGATGGCCATGAGATTGATAGATAGAACATACAGAAAGACAAGCTAGCGTTCTCATATTTTCTACATATGAATATAGCGTACCATAGTTCAATTTCGGCTGTAGTATTCCCTGCATTACATCATAATTTGCTGCATAGCATGTTTCGATATATTCCCTGGTTGGAATTGTGTCGTCATCCAAAAAGAGAATCTTCACGTTCGTTGAAGTAATACCCAAACTCTCCCTGACCTTGCAAGAATAATCTAGTGCTCTTGCTTTGAATTTCGCCTTTGATATGAATTCGGGAGAAACGCTTAGTATCTTGTCTGCTCCGTAATACCTATCTATCGAAGAGGTTTCCGTGACTATCCATATATCATATGGGATACGAAGACCGTAAGACCTTATAGTTGCAATATTTCTGTTTACTATATCATAGTTATCCAATGTAGTTATTTGTATGATAATCTTGCTTGGAAATGTTGGATTATGACGAGATAAAAATTTGCTGCGGAGATAACCGTAAATTATACTACATAGAACAAATATTGGAAATAGCCATACTACCAACACTAGTATTTCAAAGCCATTCATTACAAATATCCTGCCGTGAAGATAACGAGAATCAATAATGGGGAACAATACTTGGCCACCCAACCCGGAAAATATAGAATGATGATAAATACGTTGGGCAAAGGATTCAAAGTTGGGCGCAAGCTCTTGGACTTTTGATTATTTAGAAAAAACATTTACTGCCTCACTTAAACGAGGTCCACGTATGCTTGATATATTGTTCCTAAATCTAGTTTCTCTTTTACAGACAAGATCTTCGTTGGCCACTTCCATAATAACGGGTAAATTCAATGTGCTCCAATTATTTAAAGTTGGCATAAAATTAATTTGAATCATAGTTTTTTTGGGCTGCCCTGAAAATAATATTCACTAATGTCAGTAACCGCCCATAATTTTTTCCCGCAATTGGACGAGTGGTTGGGGAAATGCTTAATACTACCATGCCAAGATGTAATTCTAGCGTGTATAAGGGTAAGAAACCGAATTTATTTATGTCAATGGTCTTTATTGCATTGATTTTGCCAATTACTCTCCTATTTTCACTACCCCAGATAACAAATGGTCAAGACAATGGCGATAATGGCTCATCCGATTCCACTGGATCTTCCGAATCAGAATCAGAATCAGAATCAGCATCAGAATCAGAATCAGTAAGTATACAAAGCCAATTGGACCTAATTAATTACTGTAGAGAAAATTCCTGTCCAAATATTTTCATATTAGATCGAAATCTCCAAAGAGCATACAAACCCTTGTCATGCTATGACGTACTTCTTGAACTAAAACCAGGATTTCGTGCCCAATATAATATTCAAGATCTTGCTAGGGCGCTTGCAGAGCGCGTAAGGGTGCTGCATGTCATAGACACACAAAATTATAAGGCAATTACGGTAGCAAACTCCCCTAACAATCCACCCTTCAATCTGAATATATTTGACGTTAGTTACAATATCCCTTGTCCCGAGTACATATTACCAACACATACGACTTCAGAAGCAGCATTTTTGTCAACAGTTAGCGATGTTGCCAACACAGATGGCGTTTACTTGGTGGACTACGTTGAATTTCCAACATACAAAGCTCTTGTCGTTAGACTGTCTAACCCAAATCATCCCATCCTTCAGGATAATCGGTTTGTAACCACTCAGATAGAGACTCAGAGTTCTGCTGGCCACATTGCACAAGTTGAATGGGACCAGATTGTTCCAGATAGTGTTAAGAGAACCGTTCCAGTAAACGTTAGTGAAAGCGAAGGACAAGAAACAGATACATCTTCTATCTCGCCAGCTGGAAGGCAACCAGTTAACGCAGACATAGCAATTCTAGATACTGGAGTCAGCTTAACCCATCCTGATCTGAATGTGTACAGAAATGTAAGTTTTGTAGATGGTGTAACATCTGGGGACGACGATCAGGGTCATGGATCTCACGTAGCTGGAATCGCTGCTGCTGAGGATAATACTGTTGGCGTTTTAGGCGTTGCGCCTGGGGCCAGAATATGGGCTATAAAAATATGTGATAAATTCGGCGAATGCAAAATCTCTGACGAGATTAAAGGTCTAGAATATGCAACCCAACACGCAGATGAAATAGATGTCCTCAACGTAAGCATAGAAAATCCCAATTCCCCTGCACTTAACAAAGCTATTAAAGAAGCTGTCAATGCAGGAATAACCGTTGTCGTAGCTGCAGGAAATAATGCGTCAAATGCTGCTACCTCCTCGCCAGCAAATAGTCCTGACGTACTTTCAGTTTCGGCTATTGGAGATAGTGACGGTCAATGCGGTAGCGAAGGACCCGATATGGAAAACTCGGGTAAGAGTGTGGCTGATGACTCATTTGCGTTCTTTAGCAATTATGGGCCAGACGTAAAGTTAGCAGCCCCCGGTGTGAATGTGTTTTCAACCTATAACGGGTCGAACTATGCCTTAGACAGTGGAACTAGTATGGCTGCACCCCATGTTGCCGGTGCCGCAGCGTTGTACAAAGCGCAATTCCCTGACGCAACTCCCGCAGAGGTAATATCGGCCCTTACTTCAAGTGGTTCATTGCCTGATGCGTTATGTGAGGGCGGTCCTCGAGGGTATTTCACAGGCGATGTTGATGGTGTAAATGAACCATTGTTACTTAGAGAATTTCGTCCGAGCTAACATGTAATCAAGCATTCTTTTTGTAAATACTACTACTTGACATCACTACAGAATCCTATGCGACGGTATTCCCTAACGTTGTGAGAATCAACAATGTGATTAACATTGCGTCCCGCTATTAATTCGAAGGAACCAAAAAGCTTGTGAAGATGTGAGTGACGTTAGTCATTTTATCTTTCTATTTTCGCTTTTTTTCTTGAGAACATATTCATAAGAATCCATTTGATCTTCCGTAGTAGCGACATATGAGATGACATCAGAGATTAATTAGCTTCAACATATTAAACATAGCGAATTTAACTAATTAGCCGGCATAGATATACTAGGGACATTATCTAACCGAGGAAATCCTTTATTCAGACGAAGGATAGAGTCAATTCATTTCGAGACCTGCACATCTCCGGTGACTAAAGCACTCCACTAGGATGCAAACTCTTGTTGAAACTACCGAAAACTCGTTACCAGCAGTTTAAAAACTGAAAGGGGAAGGTTCCGAGTTGCAATAGTTGTTAGATATGCTATTCTACCAATAGCTTGCTAGTAATGTCCTTTACTATGACCGACTTTATATTTACAAACTCTTTAATACCAAATTCCGATAGCTCCCTTCCAATACCAGATAATTTAGTTCCACCAAATGGAAGCCTTGGATCAGACCTTACCATTTCGTTAATTGATACAAGACCACTCTGAATTTGTCTTGCCAGCTTCACCCCTCGTTCAAGGTTGTTCGTCCATATGCTTGCACCAAGTCCGAACTCAGAGTTGTTTGCTTCTGCAACTGCTTCCGCCTCGTTATTTACCACTATGATTGGAGCTGCAGGACCAAAGACTTCTTCTTGGACAATTTTCATATTGTGCCTTACATTTGAGACAATGGTTGGCTCATAAAAATAACCTTCACCATCTACAGAATTTCCACCTGTTAGTATTTTTCCTTCCTTGCTCTTTGCATCCTCCACTTGACCAGATAGTGCCTGTCTCTGACTGTCTCTGACAAGCGGACCCACGGTCGTTTTCGGATCCATAGGGTCACCCATCTGTTCAGCCTCGGTGTTCTCTACAAAAAGCTTGGTGAACTTATCAGCCACCTCTTTTACTACAATGAACCGTTTGGCAGCGATGCAGCTTTGACCAGTATTAAGAAGTCTAGATTGAGTTGCTGTATAAGCCGTTTGATTAAGATCAGCGTCATCTAAAACTATGAAGGGATCGCTTCCACCTAATTCCAGAACAAATTTTTTGAGGTCTTTTGATGCAAGCTCTGCAATTCTCTTCCCGGTGTTTATGCTACCAGTGACAGACACTGCGTCAATTTTAGATCTTATCAGGGTCTCGCCGACCGTCGGATTACCAATGACAGTCTGGAAAACATTTTCTGGAAAACCAGCCTCTATAAATGCCTCTTCAAGCCTGATCGCAGAGCCTAGACACACGCTAGAATGTTTTAGGATTTCAACATTGCCTGCAGTCAACGCTGGGATCGCAAATCGCATAGCCTGCCAAAAAGGAAAGTTCCATGGCATGATTCCTGCTATTATCCCCAGCGGCTCAAACGACACAAAGCTCTTCCGAAATTCCGTAGGAATTAGTTCGTCACGAAGAAAGCTCTCTGCAGTTTCGGAGTAGTAATCACACAACCAAGCACACTTTTCTATTTCAGCCACCGCCTGACGAATAGGCTTGCCCATTTCCTCGGTAATGAGTTTTGCATACGAGTCTTTGTTTTTTCTCATAACCCTCCCTAGGTTTCGAGTAATGATGCAACGCTCGCCGATATCCAGATTTTTCCACCCTTGTAGAGCAAGTCGAGCTTTGCTAACTTTTTCCCTTATTTCATCATCAGTCATGTTTTGATATTTTGCAATTACCTTTCCAGTAGCTGGATTGATAGTTTCAATTATAGTAGCAGACATGATAGTGGTTGCTTAGTTTACAAATACCAATATAAATGAAGACAAGCTAATACTGGACATAGTCTTGTATCCCGCGGGCAGGATTTGCTCCGAAACAATTGGTAATTCTGCTTCGTTTGAGCCTGCGACTCTTCGGTTACCGCACGTTGTATGCCCAATAGGCTGCTTCTCGTGGTCAGCTTTACGTATTATTTAGCCAACATCTACAGCCGAAAGCTCTACCAGGCTGAGCTACCGCGGGACAAATTTCGTTGCAACATTTAAGCTATATAATTGTCACTCAGCAAGCGGTTAGACCAGAGCATTTTCTAGATTTCTACTATCATATCAATTTCAAGACAGCTATTCATCGGAAGGCTATTAACCCCCACTGCAATTCTTGTATGTTTACCTTGTTCTTCAAATATTCGGATTAAAAAATCTGATGCACCATTCAAAACACTCGCATGGTCCACAAAGCTTGGCTCACAATTGACAAACCCGGACAGTTTGATAATTCTTTTTATTTTGTCTAGATCACCCAGTGTAGATTTCAGTTGCGTTAGTCCATTGATAATACAAATCTCTGCTGCCTTCTTTGCCTCATCTATTGAAATATCCTTCCCAACTTTTCCTTTGAAAACCACCTCTGCCGGTTGTTTATTTGGATCTATTGCGATCTGACCGGAAACATATGCAAAGCTGCCTGCAATTATTACAGGAGAATAGGAACCCAGGGGCTGAGATTTCGTGGACAGTGTTATACCATAAGTTGATAGTTTTTCTTCAATCATGCTCCACACTAGTTTTGGACTATTATTTAAAGTACAAATACGTCGTGATAGAGTTGAGAGAAAAAGCTATGACGAAATCCGAGAAATAGTCTAACCTTACTGTTTCCGAATTTGGGTAATGTGTGCTGTTAGTAAATTTTGAGATAGTTATTTACACTGGATTATATCTTTGCGGAAGATTAGATATGAAATCGATCCATGCCATGCAGTCCGTTACATTTTCCTGAAAACTCCAGGGAAATAGAAAATGTCTTTCAGTCATGAAACTTCTAATAAGCCCTAAAGCCCCCTGGATAGGCGACTGCTCTAAATTTAGTTTGATAGAAAGAAGAATATTACATATCTTGTAAGCAAAGCCAGTCTTTGGATAGGACATTAGTTTTATATCACTAATCTGCAAATTGTCTTTGCATGAAACACCCAAAAAAGCAACTTTATCAGAAATTTAACGGGTCTACGGAACAAAATAACCCATCAAATAGTGGTACGGTAACCTCCATGGTAGGGAAGGAGACCTTTTCCTTAACTTTTAATATTGACGTTGCGTCCGCGTTAGATATTGACCACAAGGAGACATTGAAATACGAGGTTAGCGGTGACCAGCTTATTATCAGAAAGATCTCAGGCTAGGATAACCACTAGATACATTTTTTTCTACTTTTTTTTATCGATCGACGTAATAGGATACAGCTCGTATTTGTCTGAAAAACCTCGGAACTTTGAAATCGTTGCCTCTTTGTCATCTATTGTTGCTGCTTTTTATTTAGGCTCCAATCAATTGACTACATGATGAGCGAGATCACCGATCAAGAGAATGTCACAAATGTTGCAACATTGTTCAATTTCATCCGCCGATTGACAAATGTCTTCTGACAAGTATTTCTATTGTCTGATTCCGTACAACCTCCTAGCTCCTGACGCGAATAAATGGTGAATATTCACTTATTCGCTCTTACGCATTGTGCGTGATTTCGAAATCGAGAAACTTTTTACTAAAGTAATTTATTAACGTCTACTATTATTTGATTTATCAGGAGGTTCATATTTTCCCTTTTGATAACACCGCTAACGAAGGAAGGTTTTCCTCCACCCTTCACTCCCAAGAAAGAAAGCTGGCTCAATAACTTGCTGCAGTCAATGTGTTCCAATGGTCGAGTTCTGGCAAATATTACAGAAGCCATTTCTTCAACGTCATTAGGTATGTGAACGATAAGGAAAATTGTGTTTTCTTGAGACGTTGATATTTTCTTTCCAACAAAATCTTGAATCTCGCGGTCATCTAGTCCGTACAACGTATCTTGGATAAGTTTCACCTTTTCATTTACACCTATCTCCCTTGACTCAATCTTGGTGAGGCGTTCTTCTGTAAGATGCCTTAACTTTAATTCACATACCTTTCTTTCTTCACTCATCTTATAGACAGTGCTTTCCACCGTATTCATATTCGCTCCGAGACTCCGACATATATTCAGAAGTTTCTGGGATAAAATAATGGAGGCTTCTTTGGCTTGGTTTTGAACTGCGAAGCCTATTTCGTATTCTTTTGCCCCTCCAGTCTTGGATACCCTAGTAACCAGAAAAAATTCACACTCGCGAAGGTCCGAAGTGTGATCCATAGCGCATGCGGCAACATCATGTCCTTCAATTTCTATTACTCTTATGGGTTCATTTTTCTTTTTTATTCTAGCCTCGTTTGCCCTGAGATTTGGGAAATGTTGCTTTGCGTCCTCCATGGTTTGAAAAGAGTGGGTATTTATCTTCCTCCCAGTTTGTATTAGAGAGTTTACTTCGTATTGGGCGTCCTTGACCGTTTGAAGATCAAGATCGGGTAACCGAAATATCACATTACTATCCTTTTCGTGGTGCTCGACCTTTCTTACATTAAGGGTCATTCCTAGCAATTTTTGAAGCGATCCCATAAAGGCGTGCTCCGCGGTATGAGCTAGTCTGTTATGCATCTGACTTTTGGACAGAAAGCAGGTTCAAGGGTGTAAATACAGTCATTCAAAATAGTCGATTCTAAAATGCTGTAATTAGGGTATGATATCCAACTGAGGTAACTGTCCTCCACCTTGTCCTCCTTGAAGAGATTGTGGGATCTCCCCTAATGTCATGTTAACTTGGTTAGTCCGACCCTCTCTAAGGATCCCAAGTTGCACCGTATCGCCTGCCTGTTTTTCATTACTAAGGTAAGTACTAATGTTCTCAGGGGTAGTGACAGTCATATTATCCATTCTGACAATAATATCGCCCCCAAGTGGAACTTCGTTACCATTAATATTGTTTATCTCATACCCGCCCCTTATTCCGGCCTTGTCAGCAGGTCCGTCGGCGACAATCTCCGTTACTAGAAATCCCTTTGTATTCGACGCAAGACTCATATTCTGAGCGATCTCTGGTGTCACTGCAGTTCCAGAGAGTCCTAGCCATGCTGGTTTTCCCTCGTCCTGTTCTTGCTGTTGTCCTTGTTGTGAAGATTGCTGGATTTGACCTGCTGTGCTAGGACGTACGGCAAGTGTTGTGGGGGGAGTCTCCAGTATCTTACCTTCTCTAAGAACAGAAAGCTGTACCTCGTCTCCCACTTTCTTTTCTCGCTCCAAATAACTTAGAATATCGTCAATCTTTCTGATCGTGTTATTATCTATTCCAACTATGATATCTCCCCCAAGTCTGACTTTGGTACCTTCAATATCATCTATTTTATATCCCCCTCGAATCCCGGCCTTGTCAGCAGGACTTCCGGAAGTGATGTCCGTTACTAGGAATCCTTTGGCTTCATCAAGGCCCAACACCCCAGCTATTTCCGGAGTTATATCCGTCCCCGAAATTCCCAGCCATGGATGTTGATACACGCCGGAGCTAATTAGAGAAGGTACGACTTTACTTACTGTGTTAGAGGGAATCGCAAATCCAACACCAGCCGATTCGCCGGTGGAGGAGAAAATCGCCGTGTTCATGCCTATGATATTACCTCTGAGGTCAAGAAGTGGTCCTCCAGAGTTCCCAGGATTGATCGGAGCGTCTGTTTGAATTACATCTGGGATCGAGAATGTTCCCAGTCTTACTGGACTCCTGGGTTCCTCATCAGGGACTGATGGTGGTAGAGATGGTGAACCCTGACCTGGTGGTGTATTCCCAGGAATGGAAGGGTCAGTTGGTGGGGCAGGTGTCTGCTGGGGTAGTTCCTCCTCAGACGATGGAATCAGTCGGCCTAGTCCGCTGACTATGCCTTCTGTCATAGAACCAGAAAGGCCAAAAGGATTTCCAATAGCAACAACCTGCTGTCCTACTCGCAAACCGGACGAATTCCCAATCGGCAACGGGACGAGTTTATCTCTAGCCTCCTCGGGTACGTCAATTACCGCGACATCCGAATAGGGATCTGCTCCTACCAATGTTGCGGGGTAAATTGTTCCATCTTTAAATGCAACGTTTATGTCAACCTTCCCACCTGATCCGTCCTGACCTTGGTTTGTTAGTGGACCAGAACCGGCTGAAATTACATGATTATTGGTTACAATCAAGCCATCGTTATTATACACAAAGCCTGATCCTATCCCGGAACGGGACAGATTTTGGTCTCCACCCTGGGAACTGGTAGTCACCTGAACGACAGATCCTTCTGCCTTTTCAAATAGTTCGGGCAAGGTCAGGTCCTGAACCGTATTGTTAATTCCGATATCCGGATAACTGCCTGTTAAGCTCGTGCCAGATCCATTTGTACTGTTATTCGGACCAGTTACATTTCTGTCCAGAGGTTGAGCGTCTGCACTTGCTAAAAAGTTGTTAGTTGGCATGAACGAGAAGACTATTAGAAGGCACAAAAATACAGATGTTATCGAAATCCGAGGAATGACACTCAAAGCGGAAGAATATATCTTTTCAGAAATCTCTACAGAATGCTTTTTCATAATATAGGAACCTGACAAGTGAACCCTCTAAAACAGTTATAAGTTTTTGTGATTTTCGGTGGGTTAAAATCCCAAGAACAATGACAGCACCATTTCATCAATTTCAGGTACAGCATTGCTTATTTGTGATAGTCTTATGATTATATTCTTTTTAGTATTGTGAGTGAACTCATGTAAGGTATAACTTGCGTCCAAGCAAGATAGACGGGACCAGCAGCAGGAGCGTGCCCATACCCACAGCTATTCCTGCGATACCGCTTAAAAATATTGAATCTAATATTATGATAGAAAGTATCATGATCTTGATAGTTGATCGAATTTCTTTTGCAGCTTCTATTTGTGTCCCTTTGTAAGTGCTTTCCTCATCTAGGCTCACATAATGCTCTTTGTTTTGTTTTATTTCTCTTATCTTCGTTAGATTTCTAAGGCTTGTCAAAAGATGCAGGAAGGTAAAGACCATTACAATCCAATATACGATCAAATTGATAATGAACCCGATCTGGAAGGTCCATCCGAGTCCAACAACAAGGATAGAAACTATAATAACCAATACAATAGAAAACGAAACAAAAATTGTAATCCAACTCGATCTAGAATATTTTTTTACGGCATCTATTTCTTTTCTGCTAAGTATGCTTATAGCCGCGGTATGCAGAAATAAACAGAAGCCGATAAAGACTAATAGCGCATAACCTTGGTGAGGTACTGGAA
>Ga0075420_100003585_pt1 | contig 13623 bp, 14 predicted proteins | sample SoiMetdeltSBSDD4_FD_75296 | JGI IMG/M metagenome (GOLD analysis project Ga0075420, IMG submission 75296) | Bulk soil microbial communities from a Populus tree surrounding site in Tennessee, USA - Soil MetaG P. deltoides SBSDD4 | ecosystem: Environmental > Terrestrial > Soil > Tree plantation... | reverse complement strand
CGAAGCCCGAACTGATGCGCGAGTATTCCAGCGGCGTGCGCAGGAATGCCTTGCGCAGGTTGCTGCCGTCGGGCGCGTAGTAGCCGCTGCCGCCGCGTTCCGGCGCGTACAGCACGGCGCGCAGCGTGCGGCCCCGGTTGACGAACTCGGCCGCCAGCACGCGGCCCGCCCGCACCGGCACGCCGTCCAGCGCGAACTGCTCGTAGACCACCGCGAAACGGTCGCCGCGGCGCAGTTCGCGGTGGAAGTCGACGTCGCCGGCGAAGATGTCCGCAACCTGGATGGCCACGGCATCGGGGATGCCCGCGGCATCCGCGGCGCCGAACAGGGAACTCTCGATCACCCCCGCGCGCATGAGCACCTGTGCCTGCAGTTGCGCGGCGAGCTCGCGGGCGTGGAAACCGTCGCCTGCGCGCCGCAGTTCCGTGATCCGGTCCCGGCCCGACAGGTAGCTCAGCCGCAGCAGTTCGCCGTCGGCGCCGATCTCGACGCTCACCGCATGGCCGGGCCTCAGCTGGCGCAGGGCGGGCACGCGGATCAGCTTCTGCGCGTCGGCCGGGGCGACGCCGAGGCGCGCGAGCAGCCCGGCGAGCGTATCGCCGCGCTGGAACCGCTCCTCGCGCAGGTAGGTCGCCGGCGCCTGGAGCAGCGCTTCTCCGGCGCGCAGCGCGACCGGTTCGGTCACCGCGCTGCGCGGCGGCGGGCCGGGCGCGGCGGAAGGCGCCATGGTGGCGAACGCCGCCACCACGCCCGACAGCGCGAGGGCGAGGAGGGCCAGGCTGCGCGCCAGCGGCGCGTATTGGCTCATGGATCGGCTAGAATTCTTTGATATTCAGATGCCTGCGTCAGTCTAGCAAAGATCCCCGGTGCGGCAAACCGCGAAACCCCCGGTCGCCGAGGCGCTGGCGCTCATCAAGCGCGGCGCCGAGGAGCTGATCGTCGAGGAGGAACTGGCGCGCAAGCTCGCGCGCGGCACGCCGTTGCGCGTGAAGCTGGGGCTCGACCCCACGGCGCCGGACCTGCACCTGGGCCATACGGTGGTGATCAACAAGCTGCGCCACTTCCAGGATCTGGGGCACCAGGTGCAGTTCCTGATCGGCGACTTCACCGGCATGATCGGCGATCCCACCGGCAAGAACCAGACGCGGCCGCCGCTGTCGCGCGAGCAGATTCTGGAGAACGCGAAGACCTACCGCACGCAGGCGTTCAAGATCCTCGATGCCGAGCGCACGCAGATCCTGTTCAACTCGGAATGGTCGGACAAGCTGGGCGCCGAGGGCATGATCCGGCTCGCCGCGCGCTACACGGTGGCGCGCATCCTCGAGCGCGACGACTTCTCCCGGCGCTACAAGGCCGGCCAGCCGATCGCGGTGCACGAGCTGCTCTATCCCCTGATGCAGGGCTACGACTCGGTGGCGATGAAGTCCGACGTCGAGCTCGGCGGCACCGACCAGAAATTCAACCTGCTGGTGGGACGCGAGCTGCAGAAGGATTACGGCCAGGAGCCGCAGTGCATCCTCACCACGCCGCTGCTCGAGGGACTGGACGGCGTCAACAAGATGTCGAAGTCGCTGGGCAACTACGTCGGCATCGCCGAGCCGCCGCAGCAGATCTTCGGCAAGCTGATGTCGATCTCCGACGAGCTGATGTGGCGCTACATCGAGCTGCTGTCCTTCGAGCCGATGGCGGCGGTGCGCAAGTGGCGCGCCGAGGTCGCAGCGGGCGCCAACCCCCGCGACGTCAAGGTGCGCTTCGCCAGGGAGATCGTCGAGCGCTTCCACTCGCGAGCGGCGGCCGAGCGCGCCGAGGAGGAATTCGCGCAGCGCTTCCGCCACGGCCAGGCACCGGAGGACATGCCGGAGTTCACGCTGCGCTCGCCCGCCGGCGGCCTGGCGGTGACGCAGGCGCTGAAGCAGGCGGGGCTGGCGCCGAGCGTGTCGGAAGCAGCGCGCAACATCGAGCAGGGCGGCGTGAAGCTGGACGGCGAGCGGCTCGACGACAAGGCGCTGAAGCTCGCCGCCGGCACCACTGTGGTGGCGCAGGTGGGCAAGAGGAAGTTCGCCCGCATCAGGGTCGTATGAGCGGCTACGAGGTATACGCCGTCAAGTACGCGCACCATGCGCGCACGGCGAAGGAGAACTTTCTCGGCGGCGACCCGCACGACGGGCCGATGCCGATGGACTACTTCGTGTGGCTGATCCGCGGCCAGGGGCGCGAGATCGTGGTCGACACGGGATTCAACGTCGCGATTGCAACCAAGCGCGGCCGGCGCGTAACGCTGCCGGTGGAAGAGGGCCTGCGCCGGATGGGCGTCGACGCGGCGCAGGTGAAGGACGTCGCCATCACGCACCTGCATTACGATCACGTCGGCAACTTCGACCTGTTTCCCGCCGCCACCTTCCACCTGCAGGACCTGGAGATGCAGTACGCCACCGGCCGCTGCATGGCGGTGGAAGCGATGCGCCACGCCTACGAGCTGGAGGACGTGGTCGGCATGGTGCGGCGCGTGTACGCGGGGCGCGTGCGCTTTCACGACGGCGAGGGTGAGATCGCGCCCGGCGTGACGCTGCATCACGTCGGCGGCCACACCATGGGGCTGCAGATCGTGCGCGTGGCGACGCGCCGCGGCTGGGTGGTGCTCGCTTCGGACGCCAGCCACTACTACGCCAACATGGAGCAGAGCCGGCCGTTTCCCATCGTCTACAACGTCGGCGACATGGTGGAGGGCTGGCACAGGGCGCAGCGCCTGGCCGAGTCGCCGGCGCACGTGATCCCGGGCCACGACCCCCTGGTGCTGGCGCGCTATCCGGCCCCGTCGAAGGCGCTGGAGGGGATCGTCGCCAGGCTGGATTGACTCTCCCAATTCAAGCTCCTACCATCGGATTCCCGCAGCACAACCGCATGATGAGGAGGGGGCATCCAATGCGAACCACATTCCGCAAGACGCTCGCGCTGAGCGTGATCACGGCGGCGCTGGGATTTGCAGTTCCGGCGCACGCCCAGGTCAAGACCCTGAAGATGCAGTCGACGTGGCCGGCCAGCCTGACGCTGCAGGACAACTTCAGGATGTTTGCCGACCGCATGGACAAACTGACCTCGGGCCAGGTGAAGATCGAGGCGATGGCCGCGGGACAGATCGTGCCGGCGTTCGAGATCCTCGATGCCACGCACAAGAAGGTGATCGACGGCGGGCACGGCGTCGCCTATTACTGGGTCGGCAAGCACAAGGCCGCGACGCTGTTCTCCGCAACGCCGGCCGGCCCCTTCGGCATGGATCACTTCGACTTCCTCGGCTGGATGAACGAGGGCGGCGGCATGGACCTGTACTGGGAGTTCTACCGGGACGTCCTGAAGCTGAACGTCGTCGGCTGGCCGATCGGCGGTTCGAGCCCGCAGGCATTCGGCTGGTTCAAGCGCCCGATCAAGAACCTGGCCGACTTCAAGGGCATGAAATGCCGCCAGACCGGCATCGTGGCCGAGATCTACCAGAAAATGGGCATGACCACGATCAACATGCCGGGCGGCGAGATCATCCCGTCGGCGCAGCGCGGCGTCATCGACTGCGCGGAGTGGGTGGGCGGCGTCGAAGACCTGCGCCTCGGCCTGCCGCAGGTCTGGAAATACCACTACACGCCGGGCATGCACGAAAGCAATTCGATGCTCGAGCTGATCATGAACGGCGACGTCTGGAAGGGCTTGAGCGCCCAGCAGCAGGAGGCTGTGCGCGCCGCGACCTTCGACACCTTCGTGCGCTGGGGCATCCGGTGGCAGAAGCAGAACGCCGACGCGATCGACGAGATGCGCACCAAGCACGGCACGCAGATCCTGCGCACGCCGCCCGAGATCCTGGTCGAATTCATGAAGACCTGGGACAGGATGGCGGCCGAGGAATCGGCCAAGGACCCGTTCTTCAAGAAGGTGCTCGACTCGCAGCGCGCCTACGCCGCCAAGGTGGTGCCGGCCAAGCGCTTCATGTTCCCGCCGTATTCGTTCGCGGCGAACTACTATTTCCCCGAGACGAAGGCGAAACCCGCGTCGAAGGCGAAGAAGTAGCGCGGCGCGCACAGCGCCGGCAAGGGGGGCGGCCGCGGCCGCCCTTTTTTTGACGCTTATCCGGTTGACCGGGCAAATTCGAACGTGTACCCTGCTTTTCGCCTTGCGAAATCAACTTGGAGGAGGGGAGTCATGAGGCAATACGTCCGTTCGGCCGTGGCGCTCGCGGCAGTGGCAGCGTTCAGCGCTGGGGCGCAGGCCCAAACCAGTCTCAAGATGCAGGCCACCTGGCCCGCCAGCTTGACGCTGTACGAGAACTTCCTTCACTTCACCGACCGCGTGAACAAGATGTCGGGCGGCACTCTGAAGATCGAGGCCATGCCGGCCGGGCAGGTGGTGCCGGCGTTCGAGGTGCTCGACGCCACGCACAAGAAGGTGCTGGACGGGGCGCACGCCTGGGCGGGGTACTGGACCGGCAAGAACAAGACCTCGATCCTGTTCACCGGCGGCCCCGGCGGCACCTTCGGCATGGATTACATCGACGCCATGGGCTGGCTGCACCACGGCGGCGGCCTGGAACTCTACCAGGACTTCTACCAGAAGGAACTGAAGCTCAACGTGGTGGTGATCCCGATCCTGCCGGCAGGCCCGCAGGCCTTCGGCTGGTTCAAGCGGCCGATCAAGAACCTCGCCGACATGAAGGGCATGAAGTGCCGCCAGACGGGCCTCGCGGCAGAGGTCTGGCAGCGCATGGGAATGACCACGGTGAACATGCCGGGCGGCGAGATCATCCCGTCGGCGCAGCGCGGCGTGATCGACTGCGCGGAGTGGGTCGGCGGCATCGAGGATCTGCGCCTGGGCTTCCAGAACGTGTGGAAATACCACTACACGCCCGGAATGCACGAGAACGTCACCATCGGCGAGCTGCTGATCAACGGCGACATCTGGAAGTCGCTCAACCCCGCGCAGCAGACGATGCTCCAGGTCGCGGCCAACGACACCTTCCTCATCTGGTGGGCCAAGTGGCAGCGGCAGAACGCGGACGCCCTGAAAGAGCTGCAGGAGAAGCACGGCGTGCGCATCCTGCGCACCCCGGGCGACATCCTGGTCGCGTTCCTGAAGGAATGGGACAAGCTCGCCGGCGAGGAGAGCGCCAAGAACCCGTTCTTCAAGAAGGTGCATGAGTCGCAGCGCTCCTACGCCTCGCTGGTGGTGCCGGCCAAGCGCTTCATGTTCCCGCCGTACTCGTTCGCGGCGAACTATTACTTCCCCGAGAAGCCGGCGGCAGCGGCCAAGGGCAAGAAGCAGTAAGGCATCACGACCGGACACGGGGGCGGACATCCGCCCCCGTTTTACGTCTGCAGGCGCGCGTCGCTGACGGCGCGCTGACAAGCTCAAGGGCGCATGCATGGCTGACGCAGTACCGAAGCACATCCGCCTGGTGCGGATCATCGACAAGTTCACCGACACCACCGGCACCTGGGTGGCGTGGCTGAACCTGCCGCTGGTCGGCGCGATCAGTTACGAGGTGGTCGCGCGCTACGCGTTCCACTCGCCGACCATCTGGTCGTTCGACGTCACCTACATGCTGTACGGCACGATCTTCATGCTGGGCTGCGCCTACGCGCTGCACAAGGGCGCGCACATCCGCACCGACTTCTTCTTCGAGAAGTGGTCGGTGAAGACCAAGGGCATCATCGACTCCATCGCCTACCTGGTGTTCTTCTTCCCGTCGCTGCTGGTGTTCCTCGTCGTCAGCGCGGACGAAGGCTGGTACGCCTTCAGCATTGGCGAGGTGTCGGAGCAGACGCCGTGGCGGCCGCTGCTGTGGCCGTACAAGTGGGTGATCCCGCTGGCGGTGCTGCTGCTGCTGATCCAGGGCGTGTCGGAAACCATCAAGAGCGTGTGGGCCGCGCGCACCGGCATCGAGCTGGAGCACAAAGAGAAGATCGAGATATGAGCGGCCTGGTACTGGTCGGCATGTGCATGCTGGTGGGGATGATCTTCGCCATCTTCATCGGCTTCCCGATCTCCTTCACCCTGCTGTTCCTCGCGCTCACCTTCGGCTACTTCGGCCTGGGCGAGATCGTCTTCAGCCTGGCCTACTTCCAGACCATCGGCATGATGAAGGAGGAGCTGCTGGCGGCGGTGCCGCTGTTCATCTTCATGGGCTTCATCACCGAGCAGGCGGGCCTGATGGAGCGGCTGTTCTCGGCCTTCCGCATGCTGCTCGCGCCGGTGCGCGGCGCGCTGTTCCTGGTGGTGATCGTCACCTCGACCGTATTCGCGATGGCCACCGGCATCGTCGGCGCCGCGGTGACGGTGCTCGGCATCATGGCTTCGCCGATCATGATCAAGACCGGCTACGACGCCAGGCTCGCTGCCGGCGCGATCACCGCGGGGGGCACGCTGGGCATCCTGATCCCGCCTTCGGTGATGCTGATCGTCATGGGCCCGGTGCTCGGCGTGTCGGTCGCGGACCTGTACGCGGCGGCGTTCGGGCCGGGTTTCCTGCTCGCCGGCCTGTACCTCTTCTACCTGGCCGGCCGCTCCTTCATCAATCCGAAGCTCGGCCCGCCGGTGCCAAAGGAAGAACGCATCTACAGCGTCTACCAGATCCTGCGCGAGGTGCTGGTCGGCGTGGTGCCGCTGCTCGGCCTGATCGCCGCGACGCTCGGCACGATCCTCGCCGGCCTGGCGACCCCGACCGAGGCCTCGGGCATCGGCTCGCTCGGCGCGCTGATCCTCGCCGCCTGCTACAGGAAACTCACCTACGCGGGCCTGAAGCGCGCGGTGCTCAGCGCCACCGCGACCTCCAGCATGGTGCTGCTGCTCGCCGTGACCTCGAACATCTTCGGCGCCGTGTTCGCGCGCATGGGCTCGGCCAACTGGATCACCGAGACTCTGCTCGCCATGCCGATCCCGCCGGTGGCGATGCTGGTGATGGTGGTGGTGCTGATCTTCCTCCTCGGCTGGCCCTTCGAGTGGCCCGCCGTGATCCTGGTGTTCCTGCCGATCTTCTACCCGGTGATGGACGGCCTGAAGGAAGTGCTCGCCAAGAGCCTGGACATCCCGGTGGACATGCTGATGGTGTGGTTCGGCACGGTAGTGGCGGTGACCTTGCAGACCGCTTACCTGTCGCCGCCGGTCGCCATGTCGGCCTACTACCTCAGGCAGGTGGTGAAGGAGTGGTCGCTGGCGACCATCTACAAGGGAATGATGGAGTTCATGATTCTGCAGTGCATCGCGATCGCCCTGGTGATCATTTTCCCGTCGATCGCGATCTGGTTCCCGCAGGTGCTGCAGGCCGAGGCGCGCGCAGTGGTGACCGAGGAGGTCGAGGGCGGCGCCTCGCTGGACGATTACAAGCAGCCGGGCATGGCAAGCGACAAGGAATCCGAGGAGGAGGAGGGCGCGGGGGGGAGCCTGGAAGAAGACGAAGCGGTCAAGCCGAAGAAATAGCCGTACGCGCCGCGATTGGGACGCCGGGCCTCGCGCCCGGCGTTTTTTTTTGCTACAACCGACGCGTGGCCTTCGATTTCGACGCGCCGGTGGACCGCGCGGGCACCTGGTCCTCGCGCTGGGAGCGCTACGCCGGGCGCGACGTGATCCCGCTGTGGGTCGCCGACACCGACTTCCGCGCGCCGGACTGCGTCCTCGACGCGCTTGGCGCGCGCCTGCGCCACGGCGTGCTGGGATACACGGCGGCCCCGCAGGAGCTGCGCGAGGCCATCGCATTGCGCATGCAGCGGCTGTACGGCTGGCGCATCGAGACGGACTGGATCGTGTTCCTCCCGGGCGTGGTGCCGGGCCTGCACCTGGCCGCGCGCCACCTGTTGCCCGCGGGCGGCCATGCGCTGGTGCCGACGCCCATCTACCACCACTTCAAGCGTGCCGTGGAGCTCGCGCCGCGCGCCCATGCCGACGTCCCGCTGGTGCTGAGCGCGGGCAGGTGGGTATTCGACGAGGATCGGCTGGCGGCCGCCGTGCGGCCGGAGTCGCGGCTGCTCTACCTGTGCAATCCGCAGAATCCGGGCGGCACGATCTTCACCCGGGCCGAGCTCGAGCGGCTGGCTGCCTTTGCCGTGCGCCACAACCTCGTCATCTGCTCCGACGAGATCCACGCCGACCTTCTGCTGGACGCCGCCAAGCCGCACCTGCCGATCGCGAGCCTCGCGCCCGAGGTGTCGCGGCGCACGGTGACGCTCGCCTCGCCCAACAAGAGCTTCAATTTCCCGGGCGCGGGCTGCGCCTGGGCCATCATCGAGGATGCCGCGCTGCGCCACGCATTCAGCGTCGATCATCACGCCACGGTGCACGACGCGTCCGCGTTCGGCTACCTCGCCGCCCTGGCGGCGTACCAGGAGGGCGGACCCTGGCTGGCCGCGCAGCTGGAGTACCTGCGCGGCAACCGCGACCTGGTGGAGCAGGCGGTGGCGGGCCTGCCGGGCCTGGCGATGGCGCACGTGGAGGCGACCTACCTTGCCTGGATCGACGCCGGCGGCCTGGGCGTGAAGGATGCGCAGGCGCACTTCCTCGGGCATGGCCTGGCGCTCTCCCCCGGGGAGCAGTTCGGCGCGCCGGGCTACGTGCGGTTGAACTTCGGCACTCAGCGCGCGCGCTTGCGATCAGCCCTGGAGCGCATGGCCTCGGCAGTCTCGAGCACCCGGGCGAGGTGAGGGTCGGTGACGCCGAGCGCATACATGTGCTCGAGCGTATTGCGGATGTAGTCGGTGCAGCGGCCCCGCTCGCCGACGCCCTGCGCCACCAGCTGGGCGCGGCTGCGCAGGTCCATTTCGCGCTGGTATTGCGGGTGCGCGGGGTCGGCGATGAACGCCAGCGCGTGGATGCGCCTGCCGCGCGCGATGCGCACCGGCACGAGCTTGGGCGCATACACTTTGCGCCGCATCTCGCGGCGCCAAAGCCGGGCGAGCGCCCGGCCGACGCTGGCTGCCGGGACGCGAAACGCCATGCCCCAGCAGGAGCCGCCGCGGCACAGGCCCATCACCAGCCCCGGGCGGCGATCGGTGCCGCGATAGCGGGTGGAGAGGATGCAAAGCGCGCGGTGGTAGCCGCGCAGCAGTCCGACGGAGTGCTCGCGGTAGGGGAATCCCGGCGACCACATCAGCGAGCCGTAGCCGAACACCCAAAGGTCGCCGCGCGGCAGCGCGGCGCGAATCTGCGCCAGGTCCATCAGTGCGGGTTCAACGCGCGGCGCACCTCGGCGACCGAGGCGAGCTCGCCGCCGGCGGAGCGGATCGCGCCGGCGGCGGCCTGGACCCATTGCAGGTTGCCGCGCGGCGAGCCGAAGGGCGCATCCTCCAGGCCGACGCGCACGTGCCCGCCGCGCATCGCCGCGGTCGCGGCAAGGGGCAGCACGTCCACCGCCAGGCCGGCGATCATCCAGGGCGATCCGGGCGCCGCGTCGGCCAGCAGGCGCAGGTAGGCCTCGAGCGCGTACTCGGCGGGCGGGAAGCCGAAGTCGAAGCCCTGCGAGAACATGAAGCGGTAGATCGGCAGCGGCGCGCCCGCTTCCCGCGCCAGCCGCGCGCCCAGGCGCAGGAAGCCGGGCTCGTAGATGGCGTAGCCCGGCGTGAAACGATGGCGCGCCGCCAGGCCGAGCCCGTGGCGGATGTGCTCGTCCGGGTTGGCGTAGACGAAGCCGTCGATATTCACCGAGCCCGGGTCCACCACCGCGCATTCGAGCAGGCCGCGGCGCGCGAGGCCCTCCACGGCGGCGAAGCGCGATTCTGCGGTGTGCTCGCCGCCGAATGGGATGGTCGGATAGACGATGCAATCCACCCGCGCGCGGATGCCTTCGATGATGCGCGCATAGATGTCCGCATCGTCGCGCTGGCGTCCGCTTGCCTCGTCGTAGGCGTGCACGTGGACGATGGCCGCGCCCTCGCGCGCGCAGGCCACGCCCTCGGCGACGATGTCCGTGACGCGCACGGGGATGCCCGGTTGCCGCTCGCGGCCCCAGGGGCCGTTCAGTGCGACTTCGAGCCAGGTCCGGTTCGCCATGAATGGTTCGCAGCGCATTATAGAATCGGCCGCAGGCAACCCGTCCATGGCCCATCCTACGCGCCGCCCGCCGATCGTCGGCCGCTATACCTCGCAGGAGGTCGCGCTCGCGGCGCGCAACAGCGGCATGCCGCTGGAGGCTCTGCGCCACGAGGTGACGCCGCTCGGCCTGCACTATTGCCTGATCCACTTCGACATCCCGCAGCTGGAAGCGCAATCCTGGCGCCTGGCAGTGGCCGGCCTGGTGGAGCGGCCGTTGTCGCTGTCCCTGGAGGATCTGCGGCGCATGCCGGCACGCACCCGGCGCGTGACGCTCGAATGCGCCGGCAACGGCCGCGCCCAGTTGTCGCCGCGCTACCCCTCGATCCCATGGATCGAAGAGGGCGTGTCCACCGCGGACTGGACCGGGGTGCCGCTGGCGGAAGTCCTGCGCGCGGCGGGCCTGCGCGCAGCGGCGAAGGAAGTGGTGTTCCATGGCGCGGACCGGGGCATCGATCGGGCCACCGAGCACGATTTCGCGCGCAGCCTCGCGCCGGCCGATGCGCTGCAGGAGGACGTGCTCCTCGCCTACGCCATGAACGGCGCGCCGCTGCCGCCGCAGCACGGCTTCCCCCTGCGCCTGGTGGTGCCGCGCTGGTACGGCATGGCGAGCGTGAAATGGCTGGTGCGCATCGAGGCCATCGACCATGCCTACGACGGCGTGCAGCAGGCGCACTCCTACCATTTCAGGTCCGCGGCGGGCGAGCGCGGAGAACCCTGCCGGCTGATGCGCGTGAATTCGCTCCTCGTGCCGCCGGGCATTCCCGACTTCTATACGCGCGAGCGCGTGCTCGGCGCCGGCCGCGTCGCGATTTTCGGGCGGGCCTGGGCGGGCGAGGCCCCCGTCGCCCGGGTGGAGTTCGGCGTGGACGGCGCCTGGCGCGACGCCGCGCTCGAAGCGCCGGCTGCGCCGCATGCCTGGTGCGCCTGGCGCGCGCAGTGGGACGCGGCGCCGGGCGCGCACGAGCTCGCCTGCCGCGCGACCGACGCCGCCGGCAAGCGGCAGCCGCTCGAGCCGCCCTGGGACACCACCGGCTTCGGCAACAACGCGGTGCAACGGGTCGCGGTGCGCGTGGTTTAAAATCGCCACCCTTGAACGCCCCCCTGCCCGCTGCCGTCGACTGGCCCCTCGCCACGCACCAGGTGCTCGCGCGCCACGGCGTCGGCCTGGTGGGCTACGTGCCGGACGCGGGCCACAAGCGCCTGATCGAGTTGTGCCAGGCGGATGCACGCATGCGCACGGTAGTGATGACCACCGAAGAGGAGGGCGTGGGTCTGGCCGCCGGCGCCTGGCTCGGCGGCGTGAAATGCGCGCTGCTGATGCAGTCCAGCGGGGTCGGCAACATCATCAATGCGCTCGGCATGACGCGCGAATGCCGCTTCCCGCTGCTGCTGCTCGCCACCATGCGCGGCGAGAATGGCGAATTCAATCCCTGGCAGGTGCCGATGGGGCAGGCGACTCCGGGCGTGCTGCGCGCGATGGGCGTGGTGGTGCACCAGGCGGAATCCGCCGACGCGGTGCCCGGCCAGGTGGACGCCTCGGCGCGCATCGCCTTCGGCAGCTATTGCGCCGCGGCCGTGCTGATCTCCCAGGTGGTGATCGGCATCAAGAGCTTCCAGGAGCAGTCGGGCCGATGACGCTGCACCGGCGCGACGTGGTGCAGGCGCTGCTGGCGGAGCGCGGCGGCCTGCTGGTGGTCGCCGGCCTGGGCTCGACCGCCTGGGACTGCACCGCGGCGGGCGACCACGACCTGACCTTCCCGCTGTGGGGCGCGATGGGCTGCGCCGCGATGCTGGGGCTGGGCCTGGCGCTCGCGCAGCCGCAGCGCCGCGTGCTCGTGGTGACGGGCGACGGCGAAATGCTGATGGGCCTGGGGTCGCTCGCCACCATCGGCGTGCAGCGGCCCGCGAACCTCAGCGTGGTGGTGATCGACAACGAGCGCTACGGCGAGACCGGCATGCAGGAAACCCATACCGCGCACGGCGTCGACCTGGCGGCGATTGCGCGCGCTGCCGGATTCGCTTCCGGGGTCCTGCTGCGCGATGCCGCGGGCCTGGGGGCGCTGCGCCGGACGATCCACGAAGCCCCGGGACCGAATTTCGCGCAGGTGAAGGTGTCGGCGGAAAAGGTTCCGCTGGTGCTGCCGCCGCGCGAGGGCGCGCTGCTGAAGAACCGCTTCCGCGCCGCCCTGCTCGGAGCGGGCGCTGCCCTGCAATGAGGCGTACTGTCGCGGCGCTGCTGTGGTGCTGCTGCGTTGCGGCGTTCGCGCAGCTGCCCGAGTGGAGCGGCGGCCCGACGCCGGCGCTGCGCCTGCCGGACCTCGAGGGCAGGCTGCACGCGCTGGAGGACTACCGCGGCAAGGTTGTGCTGATCAACTTCTGGGCCACCTGGTGCGAACCCTGCCGCGAGGAGATGCCCTCCATCGAGCGGCTGCGCGCCTCGATGGCGGGCGAGCCGTTCGCAGTGCTGGCGGTGAACCTCGCCGAGCCGGAGTCGCGGGTGCGCGGCTTCCTGAACCTGACGCCGCTCGGCTTCCCGGTGCTGCTCGACCCCGATCGGACGGTGGCCCGGGCCTGGAAAGCGCGCTACCTGCCGGCGACCTTCATCGTCGGCCCCGATGGCCGCGTGCGCTACAGCTATTTCGGGGAGCTCGATTGGTCGCGCGATCCGGTGCGCAAGGCCATCGCCGACTTGCTGCCGCGCTAGGCGGGCTGGCACTGGCGCTGCAGGCCCAGGCGCAGGAGGCGCCGGTCCACGCGCCGTTCATCACCACGCCGCCGGAGGTGGTGGCGCGCATGCTCGAGCTGGCGCGCACCGGGCCGCAGGATTTCGTCATCGACCTGGGTTCGGGCGACGGGCGCATCGTGATCCATGCCGCCCGCGCCCACGGGGCGCGCGGCTTGGGACTAGAGCTCGACGCGGCGCTGGTGGCGCTGGCGCGCAGGCGCGCGCGCGAGGCCGGCGTCGGGCAGCTCGCGCAGTTCGAGGCGGGCGACGCGCTGCGCGCGGACCTGTCGCGCGCGAGCGTCGTCACCATCTACCTGCTGCCCGCGCTCCTCGACCAGCTGCGCCCGCGCCTGTTGGCGCAGCTGCGACCGGGCGCGCGCGTGGTGACGCACGCCTTCGGCATGACGGGCTGGATGCCGGACCGCAGCGAGCGCGTGCGCCTCGGCGCGCGCCACGAGGGCCAGGGCGACGAAAGCCGGATTTTCCTCTTCGTGATCCCGGCGGACGCGCGCGGGACCTGGCGCGCGGCGAATGGCTGGGAGCTGCGTATCCGGCAGAATTTCCAGCAGCTGGAGGTCGAGGCCAGCCGCGCCGGCGAGGCCGTCCCGGTGAGCGAGGCGCGCCTCGAGGGAGCCGAGATCAGCGTCACCGGGCCGCAAGTCGCCTTTCGCGGCCGCGTTGCGGGCGCATCGCTCTCCGGCGAGCTGAACGGCGCGGCGCTGGCCTTCGAGCGCGTGCGCTAGAGCACCTTCCCGGGGTTCATCAGGCCCTGCGGATCGAGCGCCGCCTTGAGCGTGCGCATCAGCTCGATCTCGAGGGCGCCCTTGTGGCGCAGGATC
>Ga0075420_100003583_pt1 | contig 13630 bp, 9 predicted proteins | sample SoiMetdeltSBSDD4_FD_75296 | JGI IMG/M metagenome (GOLD analysis project Ga0075420, IMG submission 75296) | Bulk soil microbial communities from a Populus tree surrounding site in Tennessee, USA - Soil MetaG P. deltoides SBSDD4 | ecosystem: Environmental > Terrestrial > Soil > Tree plantation... | reverse complement strand
CGGATGCTGCACAGCGTTCGGACCGGCCAGCCGGCGTTCGACGACGTGCATGGTCGGACGTTCTATGAGCATCTCGACGACGATCGGGGAGCGAACGCCGTGTTTCACCAGGCGATGAGTGCGTATTCGGCGCAGGAGTCCGCAGCGATCGTGGAGGCGTACGATCTTTCGCGTGCGGCAACGGTCGTGGACGTTGGTGGCGGGCACGGTGCGTTGCTTACGGCCATTCTCCGCGCGCACGAGGACCTGACGGGGATCCTCTGCGACCTGCCAACGGTGGTGCCGGGCGCGGAGCGTCAGTTGGCGGAGGCGGGGTTGAGCGGTCGGACGACGGCGATGGCGGTCGACTTCTTCCGTGCGGTGCCGAGCGGAGGCAGCGTGTACGTGCTCAAGAGCGTGTTGCACAACTGGGATGATGACGCGTGCGTCGCGATCCTGAAGACGTGTCGCCGGGCGATGTCACGCCACGCGCGGCTGATCGTGGCCGAGCGGGTGGTGCCGGCGGGGAACGCGCCGTCGGAGGCGAAGCTGTTCGACGTCAACATGCTGGTCGTCACGGGCGGCCGGGAGCGGACGGAGCGGGAGTACGGTGTGCTGCTGGAGCGGGCAGGATTGTGCCTGACGCGGATCATCACGACGCGGTCGGCGCTGAGCCTGATGGAAGCGACTCGATCCGCTGATGCTCAGGGCACCACCCATAGCAGATATCCGGCCCACAACGACAACGCGATCGCTCCGCCGTAACAGAACAGGTTGATCAACTCGTTCAGATGCTTGATCTGCAACCCGTCATAGAGCGTGAACCGGAAGCGGTGCGCCCCGTGAAACAGCGACAACACGCAGACGCCGAACAGGGCCACGCGCGTGAGCGGATGCCGCAACACGGCGAACAGATGCTCGTGGCTCGGCGCGGACAGCCAGCCAAGTGGGAACGCGATGCCTAACAACAACACCAGGATGGGCACGAGCAGCGCCGACACCACGCCGCCGGCGCTGAAGAGCAGCCACAGGATGGGCTCGAGTGAGCGCTTCGCCATTCAGCCCCCCAACAGCAGCCAGACCACGAATGCCGTCGCCGCCACCCACGCGGCGTAGTTGGACGCGCTGATCACCGACGCGGGAAGTCGCTTGCCGCCCACGTGCACGACCATCGCCTTCGGCGCGAGGTTGAACCATGTGAACGCGTGAAACACCACGAACAGGAACGTGACGACGTTCAACACCAGCACAACCGGGTGACGACTCCACGCGAGGAATTGCTGGTAGCTCGCGTCGCCTCGGCTCACGGCGCGAATGAACAGCAGCAGGTAGACGATGAACCACGCGATGAAGATGCTGCTCAGCTCCCGGGTGATGAACGCGAGATACGCGCGGCGCTCGAGCCACCAGTACGTCGACGGGCGCCGTCGGAGCCAGCGCGGATGGTACTCGGTGTAGCCGGGATGTTCAGCGGACTGATCGCTCATCGCGCGCTCCTTGGCAGCACGAACGATTTCAGTCCGGCGAGCGCGGCGGTCAGCTTGTAACGCTGGATGGCGCCCGCCGGATCCACATGCTTCGGGCACACCTCCGTGCACTCGCCCACGAACGTGCAGCCCCAGATGCCGTCGTGCTCCGACAGAACGTCGAGCCGCTCGGCGCTGCCTTCATCGCGCGAATCGAGGTTGTAGCGCTGCGCAAGCGCGATGGCCGCCGGACCAATGAAGGCAGGCTCGAGCCCGTAGATGGGACACGCGGAATAGCACAGCATGCAGTTGATGCACATGCTGAACTGCTTGTACTCGTCGAGCTCGGCCGGCGTCTGACGGTACTCGCCCGCAGACACGTCCTGCTCGTCAGCCCGGATGATCCAGGGCTTGACCATCACGAGCTTGCGCATGAAGTCGCCGATCTCGACGACGAGGTCGCGGATGACCGGGAAGTTCCTGAGCGGCTCCACGCGGACAGGGCCGCTGCCGTACTCGGACAGGAACGTCTCGCACGTGAGCTTCGGCTCGCCGTTCACGGTCATGCCACAGCTCCCGCACACGCCCATGCGGCACGACCACCGGTACGAGAGCGACCCGTCGAGGCGATCCTTGATGTAATTGAGCCCGTCGAGCACCACCCAATCCTTCGGGCATGGCACCTCGTACGCCTGCACGCTTTGGCCCCCGTCTTCCTCGGGCCGGTAGCGCGCCACCTGCATCGTGATCCGATCCGGCATTCGCGTTACCTCCCGTACACCCGCTCGCCCGGCGGCCAGCGGGTGATGGTGACCGGCCTGTATTCGATGCGACACGAGCCGTCCGAGTCGCGGGACGCCAACGAATGCGCCAGAAAGCGCTGATCATCTCGTTTCGGAAAGTCGGTGCGCTGGTGTGCACCGCGCGACTCCTCACGCCGCAACGCCGACATCGCGATCGCCTCGGCCACATCGAGCATGAACGAGAGCTCCAGGGCGGCGAGACGCTCGGTGTTGAACGTGCGGCTGTGATCGTCGAGCGCGATGTGGCACGAGCGCTCCTGCAGGCCACGCAACTCGCCGACCGCCCGCGTCAGGGCGGCACCCGTCCGGTAGATGCCCGCGGTTCCTTCCATCGTGTTGTGCATCTCCGCGCGAAGTGTGGAGAGTCGCTCGCGTCCTCCGCCGTTCCGGAGAAGATCGTGGTCGAGACGTCGCTGCTCGTCTTTCGCCTGAGCCACGATGGTGGACTCGGAGCTCGTTGCCGTGGAGGCATACTCCGCGGCGGCGCGTCCGGCGCGCGCGCCGAAGACGAGAATCTCCGTCAGGGAGTTCGACCCCAGCCGATTCGCTCCGTTGATGCTCACGCACGCCGCTTCACCGGCGGCGAACAGTCCGGCGATCGGTGTGGCGCCGTGGATGTCCGTGTGAATCCCGCCCATCATGTAGTGCACGACGGGTCGTACGGGGATGAGATCGGTGATCGGATCACGCGCCTCGTACTTCAGGCATAGCTCCCTGACGAGGGGGAGCTTGGTGGTGATCACCTTCTTCCCGAGATGGCGCAGGTCGAGATGAACGACCGGGCCGTATTCCGTGTCGATCGTTCGGCCCTTCGCCACCTCCTGCATGAATGCCTGCGAGAGGCGATCGCGAGGCCCGAGCTCCATGCTGCGAAACACCGGCTTCGGCTCCGGCTTGCCGAGGTCGTAGTCCTGGAGGTAGCGGTAGCCGTCCTTGTTGATGAGGTGTCCGCCTTCGGCCCGCGCCGCTTCCGTGATCAGGATGCCGGTGAACGGAAGCCCCGTGGGATGGTACTGCACGAACTCCATGTCCTTGAGCGGCGCGCCCGCTCGGTAGGCGAGCGCCATCCCATCGCCGTTCTTGATCGCGGCGTTGGTCGTGAACGGAAACACGCGCCCGCAGCCGCCAGTGCAGATGATGACCGCACTCGCGGTGATCGCCTCGACCTTGCCGGACATGAGCTCGATGGCGACGACCCCGTGCACGCGGCCGTCGTCGACGAGGAGCCTGGTCACGAACCACTCGTCGTACCTGACGACACTCGGATACTTGAGCGATGTCTGGAACAGCGTGTGAAGCAGGTGGAAGCCGGTTTTGTCGGCGGCAAACCACGTGCGCATCTTCTTCATGCCGCCGAAGGGCCGAACGGCGACGCGGCCATCCGGTTCGCGACTCCACGGGCACCCCCAGTGCTCCAGGCGCATCAGCTCCTGTGGGGCTTCCTTGACGAACGCTTCGACGGCGTCCTGATCGGACATCCAGTCGCCGCCGGAGATGGTGTCGTAGGCGTGCTCGTCGAAGCTGTCGTCCTCACGGGCCACACCGGCCGCACCGCCTTCGGCGGAGACCGTGTGGCTGCGCATCGGGTAGACCTTCGAGACGACGGCGACGCGCAGTCGCGGGTTCGTTTCGGCGATGGCGATGGCGGCGCGCAGTCCAGCGCCACCACCGCCCACCAGGAGCACGTCGTGCGTTGGCGCCACGGATGGTCGTGGCTATTCGGCCGAGAGCAGCTCATCCACCATGACGTGGCCGTCGTGGCGAATGACCTTCCTGCTCACGCTCCCATCGTGGTACTCGTGGTGAATGGTGCGGCAGCCGCACGCGTAGTCGACCTCCAGCGTGAGCACCGTCTCCTCATCGCGGTCCTGGTAGGTCTCGCCATCAACGATCCGCCCGCAGGGGGCGTGCTGCTGCGTGAAGCCGGCTTTCGTAGCGACCATCGTCCACCTCCTTCTGATGCTCGCAGTCACCTCGGGACTGAGCTCGCGCGCGGCCGTCAGCGGCGACGCAACGTCAGCGGGGCGGGTTCTACCGCCGGAGTGGGTGACAGGGCCTCGGACGACCCGGCCTACGCTACCTCGGACCGACGTGTCTGGAAAGGGCTGGGGCGAATCCCACCGCCCGGCGGTGCCCCCGCAACAGAGCGTGCCAGCACACATCGGCGAGCCGGCGCTCGTGCGTGTCGACGGCTATGGCCAGATCGATCTGGCAATCCACGCCGCACCGTCCGCGCGTCACCGGTTCGATGCTCCCTGCCGCCACCGCAGCCTAACGACGCAACCGCGCCGTGGTCACCGTCGCTGGGCCGCGAGTGTAATCGCGTCGATCGCCACGATGATCCGCTGCGGCCGCGCGCGACCCGTCACGACGACGAAACGGTTCCTGTCCGGGTGTACGTCGTAGTTCGGATGATCGGCACGCGCGTAACTCGTCCGCAGCACGGTGGTGCGATTCACCACGCGCGGGCGGCCGCTCAGGTCGAGCTGCACGGCGATGAGGCGGTCGTCGTTCCAATAGAACAGCTCGCGGCCATCGGACCCCCAACGCGGATTCGTTCCCCCGGTCGTCGATACGATCACGGGTGAAGAAGAGGCCGAGGGGAAGGTGTTGACGAACACCTCGAACCGGCCTGGCGCGTTGGAATCGTACGCGATCCACCGGCCGTCCGGTGACACGTCCGCGGACTTCTCGAGCGATGGCGTGTCGAGATACGGAACCGGCACCTCGCTTCCGTCCGCCTTGACGACCCAGATGTCGCGATCCTCATCCAGCGGGACATCGGTGAAGGTGATGCGTCCATCGCGCGTCCAGTCGGACGGCCATTGGAGCCCTTCCCGCACGACGAGCTGCGTTTCGCTCCCCGTCCCGTCGGCGTTGCGAACGAGCAGGTCCTTTCGCGAGGGCCGGTCCGCGGAAAAGGCGATGCGCTTGCCGTCCGGACTCCACGCGGGATCGTTGCTGCTGGCTCCGTCGAGCGTGAAGCGCCGGCGCGTTTCCGTGGCGAGGTCGTAGATCGAAATGTCGTCCGGGTTGCGGTCGCCGAACGCGATCTGGTTCCCGTCGGGGGAGAATCGTGGCGCCCAGAATCCGCCGTTGCGCAGGATCGTCTGCTGACGCCCCCCGCGGTCGAACAGCGCCAGGTCGAGAATGGTTCCGGCTGCGCGAATGATCGCCAGCGTGCCCCCGCGCGACACGGAATAGAATGCTCGACCACGACCGACTCCGAGCGCTTCGGGCAAGACGCTCGCGGTTCCAGTCGTGTCGAGGCGGCTGACGCTGAACTCCTGAAAAGCGAGACGGCCCTCCGGGTTCGCGAAGACGAGGTAGCCCGGGTCGATGACGCTCGGCCGAAGCCCGCGACCTAACGTCTTGTGCTCTCCGGTCTTCAGATCGAGCACGCCGATCAGGCCGCCCGTCGACTCGGTGTTGAAGACGACGGCCTCTCCGCCCGGGAGCACGCTCGGAAAGAAGAAACCCGACTCGAAGGTGTGCTTCGCGATGACGAGCGGAGTCGGTGTCCCACCTCGCGCCGACACCTGGAACAACGACCCCTTCGGCAACGTGGACAGCAGAATCGTGTCGTCCGCCAGCCAGGTCGCACCGGCCAGGCCTTCGACGTACGGAGCAATGACGGCATCGCTCCCATCGCTCAGGCGGACTCTCTTCAGCGACTGATCCGCCACGAATCCAACCGACTGGCCGTCCGGCGAGAAGAACGCCCCGTTGGCCCCCTCCGTGTTGGGAATCAGGACGGGAATGGGATCATCGAGATGGCGCAGATACAGCCGGTTCGAGCCGGCATCGCCGGCCGGGTAGATCAGAAGCGTCCCGTCGGGCGACATGGCCGGGTAGCCCGGGACGGCAGCGCCCGAATCCAATGGAAGAAAGAACACGATCGGCCGGGCAGCGTTCGGCGGGGCTCGCGGTGAGGTCGCCGTACGAAGTGCCCAACCGGCGAACAGCCCGATGGCGAGCAGTAGGGCTGCGACCGCCCACTGCCATTTCGGTCGCGGCGCAGCCGGCGCAACCGGGGTCATCGTTCGAGCGGTGACCGGCAGTCGGAAGCCGGGGTTGACCAGCGCATCGGCGAAGTGCGCGGCGCGGACGAACCGGTCGGCGGGGCTCTTCGCGAGCGCGCGCTGGACCGCCGCGTCGATGTTCGCCGGTACCAGCTCGCGACTCTGCGAGATCGGGGAGGGCGTCTCCGACAGGATCTTGGCGATGATGGCGCGGACCGTGCTCGCGGTGTGAGGCGGGTCCCCGGTCAACATCTCGTACGTGATGGCGCCTAACGAGTAGATGTCGCTGCGGGCGTCGACCTCGCGGTCGCCGGCCGCCTGTTCGGGCGACATGTAGTACGGCGTCCCGATGCTGAGTCCCGTTCCGGTGAGGCGCGTGCCACCGGCGGCACTGACGGCCAACGCGATCCCGAAGTCGGCGACGAGCGCCTGTCCGCGTTGCAGCAGGACGTTTTCGGGCTTGATGTCGCGGTGCACGATGCCCTGTTCGTGCGCGTAGTCGAGTGCGGCCGCGATCGCCCTGGCGATATCGACCGTCTCTTCCACGCTCACCTGCCGGTCGCGATCGATCTTGCCGCGGAGGGATTCCCCCTCCACGTACGGCATCACGTAGTACAGGAACTCCTCGGCGGCGCCGGAGTCGTAGAGCGGGAGGATGTTGGGATGCTGAAGGTTGGCCGTCACCTTGATTTCCTGCACGAACCGCTCGCGGCCGAGGACGGCGGCGAGCTCGGGCTTGAGCACCTTGATGGCGACCTTGCGCCCGTGCCTGATGTCGCGGGCAAGGTAGACGGTGGCCATGGCGCCCTCGCCGATCTGCCGCTCGATCTCGTATCGAGCGGCAAGCACTGTCGACAGCCGATCCGTGATTCCTGTCATCGCGGACTAAGCTACGGCGAGGTAGATGCGCGCGCGAGCAGACCTGCATGCCGGGCGCGGTCTGGTGCAGCGGTACCAGCCGGCGGTTGCTCGTTAGGGACCTGACAGAGCGCTCCGTCTCATCGGAGACGGGACCATATTCGACGTCAGACCCCGCGCTGACGGTTCGTTGACTCGTCGTTGACGGCCGAGTGACTGGCCTCCGCCATGGTTGAGCCCACCCTCACCACGGCCGTGCCCCCCCACCGGAGGTTACATCATGTCACGCCCTTTGCCGCCGTTCCGCCGGTCCGCCTGCATCGCCATCGGTCTCATTGTGTTGGGCGCCGCCTGTGGCGATGGAGAGACTCTCACGGATGTCGCGGCGCCACCCGCGGCAACGCCACGCGTAACCACGCCCAGCCTGGCGGTCGGCGGCAACAAACCCACGTCGACGCTGGGTTACGAGCTGAAGACGTTCGGGTTCGACGTCGCCACCGACAACGAAGGCATCGTCGAGGTGCTCTGCAGCGCGGGCAAGAAAGTGATCGGGGGCGGGTTTCAGATCGGTGGTGGCGTCCCGATCAACGGCCCGGACGTATACGTGTACGAATCGTCGCCCCGGGTGACCAGCGGCACGGATGGCTGGCGTCTGGATGCCATGAACCGCACTGGTGGCACGCGGCGGTTCGACGTGTACGTCATCTGCGCGGCGATCTGATCCGACGCTCACGGAGCCCGAGAGAGGCACTGCTCACCTTCTCTGCCGGCGACCGGTCCGCCGTCCGCACCGCCAGATCGGGCTCCGCACCGGACTTTGCGGCGAGACTTACGTTAGGCGGGCGCGGGGCTCCGGCCCCGCGCCCGCTCTTCGTTCACCTTGGGGCTTACGGTTGGCGTCATTCGCAACGGGAGCGTGACCGGTATCGACGCCGTTCCGCGCCGGAACGCGCTCGAGGGACGCGGGCGGCCTGCGTTGGCCGGCGAGGTAGTCGAGGCGTAACTCACCCAGGAAGGGCGGCCGGATCGTAGTTGGTCGGGCGCCTTCAGCATCCAGGCAGATCGGGGTACGGGCAAGGAGGTGGTGAGGGACTCGCCTTGACGTGCTCCCAATGCGCGCTAGCGTTTGCCGCGCCGCCAGAGGCGACGCTGCTTCGGCCGGCCTGTCCCCTACCCGGTCCGAGAGGCTGCGATGACACGTACCCGCCTGCTGGGTTCATCACTCGTCGCACTAATGGTGGTGTTGTCAATGGGGGTCGCGCGCGGGCTGTCGGCTCAAGGGGTCACCACGGCGACCGTCACGGGCATCGTCACCGACTCGGCGTCGCCAAACCCCATTGGCGGGGCAACGGTGGTCGCGGTGCACGTCCCGAGTGGAACCCAGTATCGAGCCATCGCCCGCGCCAGCGGGGCCTACACGCTGCCTAACGTTCGCGTCGGTGGGCCGTATCGGGTCACCGCTACGTTCCTCGGGTATGAGCCGAGGAGCACGGAGGACGTGTTCCTCAACCTCGGCGAGACTCGGCGGTTGGATTTCCGGCTGCCGCGGAGTGCCGTACGGCTCGCCGGGCAGCAGATCACCGGCGCCCGCGACGCGGAACGGGAATCCGAGCGCACCGGTGCCGCGACGTTCGTCTCACCGGCCCAGGTGATCGCGCTGCCATCCATCAAGCGCAGCACGCGCGACCTGACGCGGATAGACCCGCGCAGCGATGGCAACTTCAGCTTCGCGGGCCGGAACTGGTTGTACAACAGCATCTCGCTCGACGGATCCTACTTCAACAACTCGTTCGGCCTCGACGATCCCGCGCCTGGCGGACAGGCAAACGCGGAGCCGGTGCCGTTCGACGCGGTCGAGCAGGTGCAGGTGTCGATCGCTCCATTCGATGTGCGCCAGGGCGGCTTCACCGGGGCGAGCATCAACACCGTCACCAAGAGTGGCACGAACCAGCTGCGCGGCTCGATCTACTCGTTCGTGCGCAATGACGCGCTCCAGGGCAACACGGTGCGCGGGTCCGACGTGGTGGCCAATCCCGAGCTCAAGTTCCTGCAGTCCGGCGTTTCTGTGAGCGGCCCGCTCGCCCGCAACAAGCTGTTCTACTTCGTGAACGGTGAGCTCGAGCGTACGGAGGATCCGGGAACGAACTTCGTCGCGAGTCGTGGCGGCGCGACGGGGTTCGGCATCTCGCGCGTCCGAGCGGAAACCATGGACCAGATCCGCCAGCGGCTGATCCAGGTCTACGACTACGATCCTGGCGCGTACGACGGGTACGTCAACAAGACGGACAACGACAAGCTCCTGGCGAAGCTCGACTGGAACATCACCGAGAACAACACGTTCACGCTTCGATACAACTACCTGAACGCGCGCCGCGACCTGCCGCCGCACCCGTTCGTGCTCAGCTTCGCGAACACCGGCCGTGGACCTAACGCGAGCAGCCTGCCCTTCCAGAACTCGGGGTATCGGATCAACAACCGGCTGCACTCGATCGCGACCGAGGTGAACAGCCGGTCGACGCGCTACGCGAACCGGTTCTTCGCGAGCTACAGCCGGTTCCGTGACAACCGCGACCCACGCAGCGACCCGTTCCCCACGATCGAGATCGGTGAAGGCGGCGTGACGTACACGACGGCCGGCCACGAGCCGTTCTCGATTCACAACATCCTCGATCAGGACGTCTGGCAGCTCACGAACAACTTCAGCGTCTTTCGCGGCAACCACGTGTTCACGGTGGGCGCGAACTTCGAGACGTTCTCGTTCTTCAACTCGTTCAACATCTTCCGGAACGGCGTGTTCTTCCTGCCGCCGCAGACTGGAATCGGCAGCACGTTCTCGTCGCTGCAGGAGTTCTTCGAGCTCACCGACCCGACCAACCCGAACCGCGTCGACCTCAGGGGATTGATCGGCACCGGCCCGTTCAAGGGTGAGGAGATCTCCACCGGGCAGGTGGCGCTCTACGCGCAGGATGAGTTTCTCCTGACGGACCGCTTCACGCTGACCTATGGTCTGCGGATGGACGTGCCGATGTATTTCACGGATCCCGTGGACAATCCGTTCTCACGAGATCTGACGGCACTCGACGAGAACCGCCGGCCCGAGATCGTGGATCAGAGTCGGCTGCCCGGCGCGAAGCCGCTGTTCTCGCCGCGCGTGGGATTCAACTGGAACGTCGTCGGCGACAGGCAGACGCAGTTGCGTGGCGGCACCGGCATCTTCACCGGCCGGGTGCCGTTCGTGTGGGTGGGCAACGTCATCTCGAACCCGGGCGCCAACCCCAATCTGTTCCCGACTGCTCCGGCGAAGCCGACCAAGCGCGGCTCGGTGCTGGCGCAGTCGTTCGACGTCAACGCGATGGACCCGGACTTCAAGTGGCCGCAGTCGTGGACCACCGACGTCGCGATCGAGCAGCAACTGCCGGGAGGCTTGCGGGGGACGCTCGAGCTCTTGTACGCGAAGGACATCAACAACGTGTTCATGCGGAACGCCGATCTCGTGGCGCCGCAACGCACGCTCGCCGATGGTCGCCCGTATTACGGCGGATTCGGGGCCAACGAGCTCAACCCGGATGGCGGCGCCGGGATCTACGTGATCGACAACACGGATGAGGGCTATTCCTTCAACGTGACCGGCCAGCTCCGCAAGGCGTTAGGCGCGGCGTCCGTCGGGCTGGGGTACAGCTTCACGACCGCGAAGAACAACCTGAAGTCGACCGAGATCGCGAGCGTCCTGTGGCAGAACCAGCCCGTACAGGGCGATCCGAACGCGCCGGAGCTCGGCTACTCGGAGTTCGGCCAGCGGCACCGCATCGTGGCCGACGCGGTCTATACGAAGACGTGGTCGCCGCGCCTGCGCACGCAGGTCGGCGCGTTCTTCGAGGTCGCCGAAGGCAACCGGTTCGCCGGCGCCGGCGGCAACCGGTACTCGTTCATCTACTCCGGTGACGTGAACGGCGACGGCGCGGGCGGCAATGACCTCATGTACATCCCGCGGTCACAGAACGAGATCGCGTTCGATCCGGTCGTCCGAGGCGGCCGGACCGTGACGCCGCAGGAGCAGTGGACCCAGCTCGACGCGTTCATCCAGCAGGACGACTATCTCAGCAAACACCGCGGAGAGATCGCCGAGCGCTTCGGGGCGGTGAATCCGTGGTACACGAACCTCGATGTGCGCGTGCTTCAGGATCTCGGGATCGTGCGCACGGGCTCGCGGAGCCACACGGTGCAGCTCAGCCTCGACATCCTGAATGTCGGGAATCTGCTCAACTCCGACTGGGGCGTGCGGAAGGTTGCCAGTCCGGCGGCGACGTCTCCCCTGACGCTCACGCGGTTCAACGCGGCCGGCGAGCCCGTGTTCAACTTCTCGGGCGTGACGGAGACGTTCATCGACGACCCGGATCTCCTGTCGCGATGGCGGGCGCAGGTGGGGTTGCGCTACTTCTTCAACTGAGAAGTTCCGTGCCCGGACCCGCGTCGATTCAGCGCGCGGGTCCGTTGGCGCCGCCGTATAGCGGCGGAGGTCACCGCAATGCTCTCGCGGGAGTTGTCCGCTTACCCGCCCTGCTTGGCGTGTTGGAGACGTACCCAACCAACTTCACGCCAAGTCAACCATGCTCGGTCATGCCTTCCACCGATCGCGGCGAGCCGCGGTGGGCATACTTGTTTTCGCCGTGGCCCTTCAGGCCTGCGGCACCGACATCACAGACGTCGGCTATCCGACGAATCCCCTTTTCGTTCTGACGGTTGGAACGTCGGAAATCCCGGTGACGGCGGGCGCCACTGCCACGACGTTCATCAAGGCGTCGCGCTCCGGTGGCCTCACTGGCGACATCATCTTCTCGATCACCGGCGCCCGGGACGGGCTCGCGGCCACGGTCGTGACCACGGCCGTCGCCGACAGCTTCGCTCTGGTGATCGACGCGTCCATGACCCTCCCCGAGGCCACGTACCCGATCGTCGTGAGCGCGGTCGCCACTGGCGCGCCGGCGCAGCATGAGACATTCGCGGTGACGGTCCGCGCGCCGGTCGGTAGCCCGCCGGTGTTCGACCAGGTTTTCGCCGGAGCGCATGCCTGTGCGCTGACGACAACCGGCGCCGCCTACTGCTGGGGATACAACGGGCACGGAGAGCTCGGCAACGGCGACACCTCGATCGTGAATCCCACACCGATCGCCGTGTCGGGTGGACTTTCGTTTCAGACGCTGTCGGTCTCCAAGGTCGATGGCGTGACCTGCGGGCTGACGCCGAGCGGTGCCGCGTACTGCTGGGGCCACAACGCAGGCGGCCAGCTCGGCGACGGTACGAAGACCGATCGACTGACGCCAACGCCCGTGGACGGCGGGCTGACGTTCACGAGCATCGCGGTCGGAACCTCACACGCGTGCGGCGTGGCGGAAAACGGCACGGCGTACTGCTGGGGGACCACTCCGAACGGCGCCTTCGGCGATGGCACCGCGGGCGTGCACCTGACGCCGACGGCCACCGTAGCGGGATTCATCTTCGAGAGCATCGTCGCCGGCAGCGACTACACGTGCGCGGTGACCATCGCTGGCGACGCGTACTGTTGGGGGCTCGGTGTTCAGGGCCAGTTGGGAAATGGCGCGGCGCTCATGCGAACGACACCGACGCCGGTATCAGGTGGGCTGACATTTCTCGGTCTTGCTGCGGGTGGGTTGTCCACTTGTGGCGTGACGACCGAGCGCAAGGCGTATTGCTGGGGCAACAACTCGTTCGGGACCCTGGGCGACAGCACTCTGTCGCGACGCCTGGCTCCGGTGGCGGTCAGCGGAGGGCTCACGTTTCAGAGCATCTCCGCCGGGTTCCAGACCATGTGTGGCGTGACGGACGCGGGTGCGGGGTATTGCTGGGGGTACAATTTCGGCGCGTTAGGCGACGGGACGTCCGAGCACCGTTCGACACCGGTCGCGGTGACGGGTGGGCTCCAGCTCCGGCGCATCTCGGCAGGCACCGGCTTTAGCTGCGGGGTGACCACCGCCGGCGCGGTTTACTGCTGGGGTGACAACAGCACCGGCCAGCTGGGCGACGGAACTACGCGCGCGAGTGAGACACCAGTGCTCGTGCGTTGGCGGTCCCACCTTTCGCCGTGAGGCACGCGGGCCCGCAGCGGCGGAGCGCGGCTGTGGGGGCGAGCGAGCCGCGGCCGGCGAGCACACACGCGTTCTTCTCCGGCTCCGTGACTGCAGCCGTCATGCCTCGGTCACGCGCGCGGGCGTGAGACTCACGCCCGCGCGCGAACCAGCCGACGTCAGGGCAATCGAATCCGTCTCATCCTGCGTTCGCCTCCCTCCCCCGCATCGTCGCTCAGTGCGATCCGGACCGTCACCGTCGTCGTCGACGCGGGAACGACCTCCGCCTTCACGCTCGATGGGAAATAGCTCGAGCAGCGGGTCGTCGGCGCACAGTCGACCCCGTCGGCGATGTACTGGGGACCGAGCGGCTCGTCGCTCACCTGATAGATGCCTTCCTTGAGCGTGATGTCCTGGCA
>Ga0075420_100003574_pt1 | contig 13644 bp, 11 predicted proteins | sample SoiMetdeltSBSDD4_FD_75296 | JGI IMG/M metagenome (GOLD analysis project Ga0075420, IMG submission 75296) | Bulk soil microbial communities from a Populus tree surrounding site in Tennessee, USA - Soil MetaG P. deltoides SBSDD4 | ecosystem: Environmental > Terrestrial > Soil > Tree plantation... | reverse complement strand
TCTGCACCAGGCCCGGGCGCGGCGCGTCCGAGCCCTTGATCTGGCCGCGATGGCCGGAAAGCTCGCCCGCGATGTCGCCCATGCGATCCTCGGGCGCGACGATCTCCACGTTCACGATCGGCTCGAGCACGATCGGCCGCGCCTTGGCGAGCGCGTCGAGGAACGCCTTGCGCCCGGCGGAGACGAACGCCACGTCCTTCGAGTCCACCGGGTGGCTCTTGCCGTCGTACACCGTGACGCGCACGTCCTGCAACGGGTAGCCGGCGACGAAACCGTGGTCGAGCACCGCGCGCACGCCTTTCTCCACCGACGGGATGAACTGGTTCGGGATCGCGCCGCCCTTCACGCTGTCGACGAACTCGAAGCCCTTGCCGCGCGGCAGCGGCTCGATCTTGAGGTACACCTCGCCAAACTGGCCGGCGCCGCCGGTCTGCTTCTTGTGCCGGCTGTGGCCTTCGGCCCGGGCCGCGATCGTCTCCCGGTAGGGGATGGACGGCGGACGCGTGTCGAGCTCGAGCTTGTACTGCGTGGACATCTTTTCGAGGATGGTCCTGAGGTGCATCTCGCCCAGGCCGCGCATCACGGTCTCGTTCGCCTGCGAGTTGTGCTCGATGCGGAAGCACGCGTCCTCGGCGAGGATCTTGTGCAGCACGTCGGACACCTTCTGCTCGTCGCCACGCTTCTTCGGCTGCACCGCGAGCCCGAACACCGGCGTCGGCAGCTCGAGCGGCTTGGCGTGCACGTGCGCGTCGTCCGCCGAGTCGTGCAGGATGTGATCGAACTGGATGTCGTCGATCTTCGCCACCGCGCAGATGTCGCCCGGGATCGCCTCGTGCACCTCGATCTGCTGCTTGCCGCGCAACAGGTACAGGTGCCCGGCCTTGATCGGTTTCCTGCCTTCGCCGATGTAGAGCTGGCCGCCCGGCGTTAGGCGCCCCTGGTGCACGCGGAACACCGCCAGCCGGCCGATGTAGGGATCGATCTCGACCTTGAAGACGTGCGCGAGCGCGTGCTTGCCCGGGTCGGGGATCGGCGTGAGGTCGGTGCCCTGGCCGTTGCCGGCTTTGGTGACGATGTAGGAGGGCGGATTGCCTTCCGTCGGGTTGGGCAGGAGCTGCACGATCACGTCGAGCAGCTCGCCGACGCCGGCGCCGGTCTTGGCCGAAGTGAACACCACCGGGATGAGATGGCCTTCGCGCAGCGCGCGCTCGAGCGGCTCGTGGAGCTCGTCCGGGCTCACCTCGCCTTTCTCGAGATATTGCTCCATCAGCTTCTCGTCGACCTCGACCACCTGGTCGACGAGCTTGCGGTGCGCTTCCTCGACCGACGAGAAATCGGCTTCGCCCGAGGGCGCGAAGAAGCAGTCCGAGACCTTGGAGCGGTTGCCCGCCGGCAGGTTGAGCGGCAAGCATTCCTTGCCGAATGCCTGCTGGATGCGCTCGAGCAGATCTTCCAGATCGACGTTGTCGGCGTCGATCTTGTTGACGATGACCAGCCGGTCGAGGCCGCGCTTCGCCGCCCAGGTTAGGAAGCGGCCGGTCATCATCTCGATGCCGTTCTGCGCGTTGATCACGATGCCGGCGGTTTCGCACGCCGCGAACGCGGGCAGCGCGTGACCCAGGAAGTCCGGATAGCCTGGGGTGTCGAGCAGGTGAATACGATGGTCTTGGAAATCAAAGCTCGCGACCGCGAGCTTGAGCGAGTGCTGCAGCTGCTTTTCGAGCGGGGTGTAGTCGCAGACGGTAGTGCCGCGCTCTACGCTGCCCGTCGCCGGGATCACCCCGGCTTTCGCGAGCAGCGCTTCGGCAAGGCTGGTCTTGCCTGCCCCAGACTGGCCGACGAGCGCCATCGTCCTTATGCGCTTGATCGAATGTGCCACGGGCCTGCCTCCTCTTCCTCGAAAAATATCTTACCGCGGCACGTGGCGCGGGGTCGAGACCGCGAGGAAGATCTCCCGGAGGAACAACAGCAGGCAGACGATGAGCGCCAGCATCGCGCACACGAACATGGCGGCGATCGTGAGCGAGAGGTCGGTGCGCACGAAGGCGCCGACGAATGCGCCGGCGATCAGGAGCGCGACGAAAAGCGCTGAAATCACGGCGAAAACGATGGAAAGGTAGACGAAGCGGATGCGCCGCGCAATCGTGGCAAGCTCGTCGTGCGCCGAGGGCAGCTCGGCCTGCGGCAGGGAGGGCACCAGCTCCTCGAGCTCGCGCCGGCGGTCGACCGCGCGGCCGAGGCGGATGTTGAGCGCGCCGATCACCGTGCCCACCGCCGTCAGCATGAAAACGGGGGCGATCGCAAGCTGGATCACCCCCGCGATTTCCGGGACGTGCGGGTCGAACGCCACGCGCCTCAGTCTAGCCGAGGCGCGCGGTTCTCCGAAGTCAGTTGGGGCAGGTCGGGGGCTTGGAGCAGGTGGTGCCGCCGCCGCCGCTCTGCTGCTGCGAGGCGGTGGTCGACTTGTCCTTGCTCGCGACCGCGGCAACCGCGCCCGCTGCGACCACGCCGCCGATCAGCCACTTCGCCTCGATCCCACCGCCGAGGAAACTGTTGATCATGCGCGAGGTGATCGGCGTGAGACTGTCGAACGCGGCGCAGGGGCTGGAAACCGCAGCCGCCGCTGCGAGCGCCGCGAGGTGCTTCCGATACATGGTGCTCTCGCTCCTCCCCGGACGTGGTCCGCTAGGGAGGTTTTTTATTTCGTGCCGGCTTTCTTCTCGAGTAATTCGGAGCGTTTTTTCAGCGTGTCCTCGAGTTTGGACTTTGGGATAAGCAGGACATGCTGCGACAGCAGCTTCACGCGCTCGGCGTCCTTGGCATCGGGCTTGAGGCCGGAAGCGGCGACCGTGACGTAGTAGTTGTTGTTGACCAACCTGCCGACCTTGATCGCATAGGCCGCGCCTTCCAGCGTGGCGGCGTCGATCGATATCGGTTTGTCGAGTCCCGTGTCGGCGGCATCCTTGGGCGCGACGTCCGCCAGCTCGAGCAGCGAGAGCGAGTAGGAGGCCGCGTTCGCCCTTGAAATGTCGAGCTTTTCCCCCGGCTTGAGGCCCGCCAGGTTCCACTCCGCATTGTCCGCCGGCCTGTCAATGCGCCAGGCTTCGCCTTCGGGATAGCGCACCTGGAGGGTCTTCACCTTCTCCACCTGGAAGGAGCTCCGGTCGATCCATTCGGCGGTCTTGACCGTGGCCTGGGTCAGCGGATCGCCCACCAGGTACGCCGTGCCGGCCTCGCCCGGCAGGCTGATGAAGCGCCCGTCGGCAATCGCCTTGTCGGGGGTCTCCACCTCGCGCTTGAAGTACTTGCGGCCGACGACGAAGGCGCCCAGGGCTTTCTCGTCCGCGGCCTTGAATTCGATTCGCGTGCCCGAGCCATCCAGGTTGAGGCGCGCGCGATCCTTCTCGCCGATCGGCTCGCTCTGCCCGACCTTCAGTCCGATCACCTTGAGCACGAACTCGCGCACCTTGGACAGGTCGGCGGGGAAATTGCCGCGCTCGGCGATCACCCAGCGCTGCTCCTCGCGCTTGAGCGTGAGCGCGGCATTCGGCTCGACGATCCTGATCGCGGCGATGTCGGCGGCCTGGAGGTCCTTGAACAGCGCCTTGCCGAGCGTGCCGACGTTGTCCGGCCGGCGCGCGCGCTCCTGGTGCTGGTAGAGCAGCGCGCCGCCGCCGAGCACGGCGAGCAGCAGGACGAGGATCGCGGCGACGCGCGCGTTCACGCCAACCGTCTCCGGAAGAAAGCGATCAGCAGCCCGATCAGCGCCACCAGCAGCGGCATGAAAGCGATGTTGGCGACCTTGGTCCAGAACACCAGCGCCTCGGCGTCCTGGCGCAGGTTCTTGCGCAGCTCCTTGAGCGCGAGGTTGGTCTCGATGTAGGTCTTCTTGAAGCGCTCGAGCTCGGCCTGCTGCTCGGGGCTGAGGATCTGCGCGCCCTTGGCCGCGCCGCCCTGCGCCTTCTGCAGCTCCTGCAGCCGCGCCTGCGTCTTCTGTTTCTCGTCCTCGAGCGCCTGGATCCTGCCGAAGTACTCCTTCTGCGCCTCGGCCTCGAGCTCGCGCACCACGGTGAGCGGGCGGAACGCGGCGGCGCGGCTGCGCAGCGAGATCAGGTCGTCGCCCGCAGCGAACTGCTCGACCATGCCGAGCGCGAACGCGAGATTGCCGTTCGAAGGCACCACGATCTTGCGGCCGAACACGTCCTGCACGTCGACCGCCGCGCCGTCGGCGAGCATGTCGACGTCGGCGACCACGATCACCGAGTTCTCCGGCGACTCGCGCAGCGCCGGCGTGCCCTGCGCCGCGGGTTTCTTCTCGTCTTCCTTCAAGCCCTCGGGGAACGCAGTCTTGAACTTGCCCGTCAGGCGCAGCGCGAGCGGCATCGCGTTGCCGGAAGGCTTGAACGCGCGCGTCGCCTCGTCGCCCGACTTGGTGGCGTTCAGGTTGTCCACCAGCATCGAGTTGGGCGAGCTGCGCACAAGCTCAGTTACCTTGAGGTTTTCCGGGACTTTCAGTTCAAAAGCACCGCCAAACGCGTAGAGCAGCGTCTCGATCTGGCCGGTCACGATGTCGTCGCGGCTGAACGCGGTGCGGTTGAGCGACAGCACGGTCGGCGTGTAGCGCGCGCCGCCGCCCGAGCCGAACACCACGTCGGCGATCACCTTGCCGGGATCCATGGCGAGCCCCCAGGCCTTGAACAGCATGGGCAGCGACGAGCTCGAAGGCTGCGGCGGCACGCCGGGCATGGTCGGCCCCTGGTCGAAATAGGCGTAGGGGTCGACGAAGGCGATCAGCTTGCCGCCGCGCATCACGAACTGGTCGAGCGCGTATTCGGTGGCGGGCTGCGGCTCGCGCGGATGGATGACGAGGAGCACGTTGATGTCCTTGTCGATCTCCTTCGCGCTGAGCGGCACTTCCTTCACCTCGAAGTCGCGCTTGAGCTCGTTGGCGAGCACCCACGGATCGGAGGACTGGCGCGTGAACGGGTTGAAGCGCTCGCCGAGCACCGGCAGCCCGGCCATCAGGCCGATCTTCGGCCGCTCGGCGCTGCCGACGCGCGCGATCGCGCGCACCAGGTCGTACTCGAGCAGGCGCTCGCGCTGCGGGCTGATCGCCGGGATCGACTGCTTGCGGTCGAGCTGACTCACCGCCACGCCGAGGTAGAACGACTCGCCTGTGTAGAGCTGCTGTGGCTCGATGCCTTCGAGCTGCGCCGCGTCCTCCTCCTCGGAGTCGGGCTTCGGGTTGTAGCGCTCGACGACCAGGTTGGCGCCGGCGACGCCCTTGAACTCGCGCACCATGTCATCGACGCGCTGCGCGAAGCCGCGCAGCTGCACCGGCACGCTCTCGCCCTGCGAGAGGTAGAGCTTGACCTTCACCGGCGACGGCAGGTTACGCAGGATCTTCTTGGTCCCGGGCGAGAGCGTGTAGAGGTTGCCCTCGGTGAGGTCGATGCGGCCAGGCACGCGCGACACGAGGAAGTTCAGCGCCACCAGCAGCAGGAAGAGCGCGATCAGCCCCACCGCGGAATAGATCAGGTGCTCGTACTTTTTCATTACCCGGCCCTATGCCCGCGGATGATGACCCCGGTCGCGAACAGCGCGAAGCCGATCACCGACAGGAAGAACAGCAGGTCGCGGGCGTCGATCACGCCGCGCTGAAAGGCGTCGAAGTGCGTGACGACGGAGAACGCCGCGACGGTGTCGACGACGCCCGGGCTCGCCCAGCGCGTGAGCAGATCGGTCACCGGGTTGAACCCGGCGAGCACCAGGAAGAGGCAGATCACCACCGAGAGGATGAACGCGACCACCTGGTTGCGCGTCATCGCCGAGGTCATGCAACTGACGGCGAGATAGGCGCCCGCGAGCAGGAAGCTGCCGACGTAGCCCGCGGCGATGATGCCGTTGTCGGGATCGCCGAGCATGTTCACCGTGATGATCGCGGGGAAGGTGAGCGCCAGCGCGAGCGCGAGAAAGATCCACGAGGCGAGGAACTTGGCGAGGATCGCCTGCCAGGTCGCGACCGGCATGGTGAGCAGGAGCTCGAGCGTGCCCGAGCGGCGCTCTTCGGCCCACAGGCGCATGCCGACGGCCGGCACCAGCACGAGGTAGAGCCACGGATGCCAGCCGAAGAACGCGGCGAGGCTCGCTTCGCCGCGCTCGAAGAAGTTGCCCGCGGTGAAGGTAAAGAAGCCCGTGAGCAAGAGGAAGATCACCAGAAAGACGTACGCCACCGGGGACGTGAAGTACCCGCAGAGCTCGCGCTTCGCGATGGTCCAGATGGTTCTCATTGCTTGACGGTGTCGGGGAGCGTGATGCGGCGGAACACCTCGTCGAGCTCGCCGCGCTCGCTGAACATGCCTTCCACTTTCCAGCCCTCGGCCGCCACCAGGTCCACCACGCTCTGGGCGAGGAGAGAGACGTTCGACTTGTCGCGCGGATAGATGCGGAAGGCGCCGCCGAGGTCTTCGACGCGGCCTAAGGCGCCAAGTTTCTCCGCCGAGGCGCCGTGCGCGGAGAGCGTCACCGCCCCCGCCAGTTCCGACATGTTGCGCAGCTCCTCGGGCGTGCCGTTGGCGACGATCTTGCCGCGGTCGATGATGATCGCGCGCGTGCAGGCGGCGTCCACTTCCTCGAGGATGTGGGTGGAGAACACGATCGCCTTCTTCTTGCCGAGCTCGCGGATCAGGTTGCGCACCTCGTGCTTCTGGTTCGGATCGAGGCCGTCGGTCGGCTCGTCCATGATGAGCACGTCCGGGTCATGAATCAGCGCCTGCGCGAGGCAGGTGCGGTGCTTGTAGCCCTTCGAGAGCGTGTCGATGGTCTGGCGCAGCACCGAGCCCAGGAAGCAGAGCTCGACCACGCGATTCACCGCGGCCTTGCGCTTGCCGCGGTCGAGGCCGCGCAGCTCCGCGGCGAACTCGAGGAAGCTCTTCACCGTCATGTCGGGATAAGCCGCCGCGTTTTCCGGCAGGTAGCCGATCAGGCGCTTCGTCTCAAGCGGCGACTCGGCCACGTCGTGGCCGCCGACCGTGACCCGCCCCGCGCTCGGCGGCATGAAGCCGGTGATCATGCGCATGGTGGTCGACTTGCCGGCGCCGTTCGGGCCGAGGAAGCCCAGCACTTCGCCGCGCTCGACGTTGAACGAGACGCCGTCCACGGCGCGCTTGGCGCCGAAAGTCTTGACCAGATTTTCGATGCGGATCATGGAATTAACGGCAGCACTACGGCCTTCGAGGGGGCGAATTATCGCTCAAATCAGTCCCTTGCAACGCCGCCGTGCTAACTTTATCGACCGCAGCCAATACCTTCGAGGAGCTTTTCATGCGTTTCGCCGTAGCCAAGTTTCTATTCACCGCCGGCGTGTCTCTCGCCATGGGCGGCGCGCTCGCGCAGCCGAGCCTGAAGATGATGATTCCCGCCAACCCTGGCGGCGGCTGGGACCAGACCGGCCGCAACCTCGCCGCCGCGATGCAAAGCGCCAAGCTGGTTTCGGGCGTGCAGTTCGACAACAAGGGCGGCGCCGCCGGCACGATCGGCCTCGCACAGTTCGTGAACTCGGCGAAGGGCGATCCGAACGCGGTGATGATCGGCGGCATGGTGATGGTGGGCGGCATCATCCTCAACAAGTCGGCGGTCAACCTGTCGCAGGTGACGCCGATCGCGCGCCTGACGAGCGAATGGGAAGTGATCGTGGTGCCGGCCAACTCGCCGCACAAGACCATGGGCGACCTGGTCAAGGCGTTCAAGGCCGACCCGGGCAAGGTGTCCTGGGGCGGCGGCTCGGCCGGCGGCACCGATCACATCCTGATCGGGCTCATCGCCAAGGAGGTCGGCGTGCAGCCGGCGAAGATCAACTACGTGCCGTTCAAGGGCGGCGGCGAGGCGGTCGCCGCGATCCTCGGCGGCCATGTCACCGCCGGCGTCTCGGGCCTGGGCGAGTTCGCCGAGCAGATCAAGGCCGGCAAGATGCGCGCGCTGGCGCAGTCGAGCCCCAAGAAACTGGAGGGCATTCCTTCGCTGAAGGAGCAAAGCATCAACGTCGAGCTCGGCAACTGGCGCGGCGTGTTCGGCGGTCCCGGGCTCTCGCCGCAGCAGCGCGATGCGCTCGTCAAGCTGGTGCAGTCGGCGACTGAAACCCCGGCGTGGAAGGCGACGCTCGAGAAGCTGGGCTGGGAGCCCTGGTTCCTCGGCGGCGACGCCTACGCCAAGTTCCTCAAGGAAGACGAGACCCGCATCGCCGGCATCATCGAGTCGCTCGGTCTGAAGAAATAAGAAGCCGGTAGTGCGCTCGGCGGCCGAGATCGCGCTCTCGCTGGGCACGGTGGCCCTCGGCGTCGGCATCGCCGCGGTCACGGCGACGCTGCCCGCCGAAGGCGGCTACGCGGGCATCGGCCCGAACTTCATCCCGGCGGTGGTCGCCGCCGGGGTCATCCTGCTCGGGATCTGGCTCAGCTTCGAAGCTTTCAGCGGCGGCTGGCGCAAGCGAACGGAGAGCGTGGATGCGTTCCAGCCGAGCCCGTTCGTCTGGGTGAGCGGCGGGCTCTTCGCCCACATGGCGCTCATCGGCTGGGCGGGCTTCGTCATCGCCGGCACCGTGCTCTTCGTCTGCGTCGCGCGCGGCTTCGGCAGCCGGCGCATCGCGCGCGACCTCGCCATCGCTCTCGTCTTCACGCTGGGCATCTACTTTTTCTTCGTCAAGCTGCTCAACGTCGGACTGCCCGCGGGCTGGCTCGCGCCGATTCTCGGCGGCGCGGGGATATGAGAAAAATGACGCCATGGAAGCGCTGAACGCGCTGCTCGCCGGGTTCGCGGTGGCGCTCCAGCCGATGAACCTGATGTGGGGCTTCATCGGCGTCACGCTCGGCACCTTCGTCGGCGTGCTGCCGGGCGTCGGGCCGGCGCTCACCGTGGCGATGCTGCTGCCGCTCACGGTCAAGCTCGACCCGACGGGCGCGCTCATCATGTTCGCCGGCATCTACTACGGCGCGATGTTCGGCGGCTCGACCACGACGATCCTGCTCAACACGCCCGGCGAATCGGCCTCGATCGCTACCGCGCTCGAAGGCAACCGGATGGCCAAGGCGGGGCGCGCGGGGCCGGCGCTCGCGACGAGCGCGCTCGGCTCGTTCGTCGCCGGCACCATCGCGACCATTCTGCTCACGCTGCTCGCGCCGCTGGTGGTCGACCTCGCGCTCAAGTTCGGCCCGGCGGACTACTTCGCGCTCATGGTGTTCGCGTTCATCACCGTGGCGGCGGTGCTCGGAAATTCGACCGTACGCGGGCTCACCAGCCTGTTCCTCGGCCTGTTCCTCGGCCTGATCGGCATCGACAGCCAGACCGGACAGGCGCGCTTCGCCTTCGGCGTGCCGGAGCTGCTCGACGGCGTCGACGTCGTCGTGCTCGCGGTGGGCCTGTTCGCGGTTGGCGAAGCCCTCTACGTCGCGGCGTACGAGAGCCGGCTCGGCGCGACGATCGAGAAAGTGAAGGGCTCGCTCCTCATGTCGGCGGCCGACTGGAAGCGCTCGTGGCCCGCGTGGTTGCGCGCGACCGCGATCGGTTTTCCGTTCGGCACCATCCCCGCGGGCGGATCCGAGATCCCGACCTTCCTGTCGTACGCCACCGAGAAAAAGCTGACCAAGCATCCGGAAGAATTCGGCCACGGCGCGATCGAGGGCGTGGCCGGGCCCGAAGCCGCGAACAACGCGTCCGCCACCGGCGTGCTGGTGCCCTTGCTCACGTTGGGAATTCCGACCTCCGCGACCGCGGCGATCCTGCTCGGCGCGTTCCAGAACTACGGCTTGCAGCCGGGACCGCTGTTGTTCGAATCGCAGAAAGACCTGGTGTGGGGCCTGATCGCCAGCCTCTACGTCGGCAACATCATCCTGCTGATCCTCAACCTGCCGCTCATCGGCATCTGGGTGAAGGTGCTCGAGATTCCGAAGGACCTGCTCTACGCCGGCATCCTGGTGTTCGCCACGCTCGGCGCCTACAGCCTGCACCAGTCGTGGATCGACCTCGCCACGCTCTACGTCTTCGGCCTGCTCGGCTTCGCCATGCGGCGCTGGGACATTCCGGTCGGTCCGGCGGTCATCGGCCTCATCCTCGGGCCGCTTGCCGAGACGCAGTTCCGGCGCGCGCTTTCCATCAGCCAGGGGGATGCTTCGGTGTTCGTCACGCAGCCGATCTCCGCCACGCTCCTGGCCATCACCGCGTTGCTCCTGATCGCGCCTTGGCTGGTTCGCAAGTTCCGGTCGACGTCCTCGTAATCGGCGCGGGCGCCGCCGGCCTCGCCGCCGCCGACGAGCTCGCGCGCGCCGGCCGCTCGGTGTTGCTGGTCGAGGCAAGAAACCGGGTCGGCGGCCGCTGCCTGACCCGCCACCTGCCCGCGCTGCCCGTGCCCGTCGAGCTCGGCGCCGAGTTCATCCACGGCCGGCCGCGGGCCACCTTGGATCTGCTGAAGCGAGCCGGCATTGCCGCGGTGGACTCGACCCGCACCCAGCGCGTCGCGCTCGCCGGCGTGCTGCATTCGACGAACATCTTCGCGCAGGCGCAGCGCGTGGCGCGCAAAGAGCTGAAGGGCGGGGACACTTCGTTTCGCGCTTTCCTCGCGCGCCAGCGCCTGCCGAAGCTCACGCGCACGCTCGCCACGATGATGGTGCAGGGCTTCGACGCCGCCGATCCTGCGCGCATCAGCGCGCGCGAGGTCATCGAGGAGTGGAGCGGGTCCGGGCTCGGCGCCTCGCAGCCGCGGCCGTGGGGCGGCTACGGCGCGCTGATGGAGTTCCTCGCCCGGAACGCGAACGTCCAGCTGGAGACGGTGGTGCGCGCCGTTCGCTGGTCGCGCCGCTCGGTCGAAGTCGAGGGCAGCTGTCGCGGCGAGCCATGGCGCGCCTGGGCGCCGCGCGCCGTGATCACGGTCCCCATCGGCGTTCTGCCGATGTTGGGAATAAGAGAGAAAAAACCTGCATTGGCCAAGCTCGCCTCAGGCCCCGTCGTCCGCGTCGCCATGGCGTTCCGCGAAGCCTTCTGGGAGAAGCCGCATCCCGGCGTCGCGTTCTTTCATTCACCCGAGGCGGCGTTCCCGACGTTCTGGACGCCGCTGCCGATGCATGCGCCGCTCCTCACCGCATGGGCGGGCGGACCCAAGGCGCAGAAGCTCACCGGCAAGCGGCCGGAGGCCTTACTGCGCCATGCGCTGGCAAGCGTGCGATCCGTGCTGGGAAAAATCGAGGACCCGAGCGCGTTCTTGGTCCACGACTGGCAGGCCGATCCGTTCGCGCGCGGCGGCTACAGCTACGTCAAGGTCGGCGGGACCGGCGCCCGCGAAGAGCTCGCGGCGCCGCTGGAAGACACGCTTTACTTCGCCGGCGAGGCAACCGACGTGGAACAGTCCGGTACCGTCGGCGGCGCGCTGGCGAGCGGTGTTCGCGCCGCCCGGGAGATTCTTGAAGGTTAGGCGGCCGCGCGCTCAGCGCGCTTCCGCTCGTGCTCTTTCAGGAAGCGCTTGCGCAGTCGGATCGACTTGGGCGTGATCTCGGCGAGCTCGTCGTCGCCGATGAATTCCACCGCGTACTCGAGGGTAAGCTCGATCGGCGGGGTGAGCAGGATTGCTTCGTCCTTGCCCGAGGCGCGGATGTTGGTGAGCTGCTTGGTGCGGATCGGGTTCACCACCAGGTCGTTGTCGCGGCTGTGGATGCCGATGATCATGCCTTCGTACACCGGTTCGCCGGGATTCACGAACATGCGGCCGCGCTCCTGCAGCTTCCATAGCGCGTAGGCCACCGCGGCGCCGTCGTCCTGCGACACCAGCACGCCGTTGCGGTGCTCCTCGAGCTCGGCCTTCATCGGGCCGTAGTCGTCGAACACGTGGCTCATGATGCCGGTGCCGCGCGTGAGGGTCATGAACTCGCCCTGGAACCCGATCAGGCCGCGCGCCGTCATGCGGTAGTCGAGGCGCACGCGGCCCTTGCCGTCGGGCTGCATGTCCTGCAGCTCCCCACGGCGGCGGCCGAGCTCTTCCATCACCGCGCCCTGATTGGCATCCTCCACGTCCACCGTGAGCAGCTCGTAGGGCTCGCACTTCACGCCGTCGATCTCTTTGAAGATCACGCGCGGGCGCGACACCGCGATCTCGTAGCCTTCGCGCCGCATGGTCTCGAGCAGGATCGTGAGGTGCAGCTCGCCGCGGCCGTGCACGATGAAAGTATCGGTGTCGCTCGGATACTCGACGCGCAGCGCAACGTTCGACTTGGTCTCGCGCTCGAGGCGCTCGCGGATCTGGCGGCTGGTGACGTACTTGCCCTCGCGGCCGGCGAGCGGCGAAGCGTTGACCAGGAAGTTCATGGTCAGCGTCGGCTCGTCCACTTTCAGCGCGGGCAGGGGGTCGGGATGCTCGAGGTCGCACAGCGTGGCGCCTATGCCGACCTCGTCGATGCCGTTGATCAGCACGATGTCGCCGGCCTCGGCCGCGTCCACCGGCTTGCGTTCGAGCCCTTCGAACATCAGGACCTGGTTGACCTTCGCCTTGATGTTGTCGGGCAGGAGCAGTACTTCCTGCGCCGCCTTCAGCCGCCCGCGGCGGATGCGGCCGATACCGATCTTGCCGACGTAGCTCGAGTAGTCGAGCGAGCAGATCTGCAGCTGCAGCGGCGCGTCGGGGTCCTCGTCGCGCACCGGCACGTGCTCGAGGATCGCCTCGAACAGGGGACCCATGTCCTTGCTCTCCTCGGAAAGCTCCGTCTTGGCAAAGCCCAGGAGAGCAGAGGCATAAACGACCGGGAAATCGAGCTGGTCCTCGGTGGCGCCGAGCTTGTCGAAGAGATCGAAGGTCTGGTTCACCACCCACTCGGGCCGGGCGCCGGGCCGGTCGACCTTGTTCACCACCACGATCGGCTTCAGGCCGAGCGCGAGCGCCTTGCGCGTAACGAAGCGCGTCTGCGGCATCGGCCCCTCGACCGCGTCGACCAGCAGCAGCACGCCGTCGACCATCGACAACACGCGCTCGACCTCGCCGCCGAAATCGGCGTGCCCGGGGGTGTCGACGATGTTGATGTGGGTTCCGCGGTAGCGGATCGCGCAGTTCTTGGCGAGGATGGTGATGCCGCGCTCGCGCTCGAGGTCGTTCGAGTCCATCACCCGCTCCTGCACCTGCTCGTGCGCCGCGAAGGTGCCCGACTGCTGCAGCAGCTTGTCGACCAGCGTGGTCTTGCCGTGGTCGACGTGGGCGATGATCGCGATATTGCGCCGGGTGCGGTTCATGGGGCCGCGCATTGTACGTGAATCAGACCCGCCGGACCGCCAACAAAGTGCTATTTCTTCGGTAAAATTTGCGCTCCCCAGTACCGCAAACCCACACGAGATCACCTGCATGGACACCGCATTGCTATCCAAGACCGCGGCCGCAATGGTCGCGAAGGGCAAAGGGCTTCTCGCTGCCGACGAATCGAGCGGCACTTGCGAGACCCGCTTCAAGTCCGTTGGCGTCGAGTGCACCGAGGAGAACCGCCGGACCTACCGCGGGTTGCTCTTCACCACGCCGGGCGTCGAGCAATACCTTTCCGGCGTCATCCTTTTCGACGAGACCCTGCGCCAGAAAACCAACGACGGCGTGCCGTTCGCCGAGTACCTCAAGAAGAAAGGGAT
>Ga0075420_100003573_pt1 | contig 13645 bp, 8 predicted proteins | sample SoiMetdeltSBSDD4_FD_75296 | JGI IMG/M metagenome (GOLD analysis project Ga0075420, IMG submission 75296) | Bulk soil microbial communities from a Populus tree surrounding site in Tennessee, USA - Soil MetaG P. deltoides SBSDD4 | ecosystem: Environmental > Terrestrial > Soil > Tree plantation... | reverse complement strand
TCGAGCCAGATCTACAACAACCACATTCCGCTCGACCCGGATCTGCAGGGCCTGCTGTCGATGACGAAGACGACGCCGATGATGAACGTATCGCGTGGCCAGCTCGTGCCCTACGTGATCACATACACGAATATCACGCAGGTGCCGCTGTTCGACGTAACGATCGTCGATCGCTTCCCGGCCGGCTTCAGCTACGTCGAGGGCTCCGCGCGCCTCGACGGCGTGCCAACCGAACCAACCGTCGCAGGTCGCGAGCTGATCTGGCGCGACCTGTCGGTCGACGCCTCGGCGCGCCATACACTGGTGATGCTGCTGGCCGTCGGTGCGGGTGTCAGCGAGGGCGAGTTCGTGAATCGCGTGCAGGCGGCACATCAGATCACTGGCAATGCGCTATCGAACGAGGCGACTGCGAGAGTGCGCATCGTGCCCGATCCGGACTTCGACTGTACGGACGTGACCGGCAAAGTGTTCGACGACGCCAATCGCAACGGACTCCAGGACGCGGGCGAGCGCGGCTTGGCCGGCGTGCGCATCGCTACCGCACGCGGCTTGCTGGCCACGACCGACGCGTATGGCCGCTACCACATCACATGCGCCGTCACGCCGCGCGAAGGTCGCGGCAGCAACCTCGTTCTCAAGCTCGACGACAGGACGCTGCCGACCGGCTACCGCGCCTCGACCGATGCAATCAAGGTGCTGCGCGCGACTCGCGGCAAAGCGGTGCGCTTCAACTTCGCTGCTTCGATCCACCGCGTGATCGGACTGGATCTCGCGGATGCAGTGTTCGAGCCCGGCACGACCGAGATGCGCGCGCAGTGGCGGCCACGCCTGCAGTTGTTGATGACAGAATTGAAGAAGGCGCCTGCAGTGCTGCGACTCTCGTATCTGGCCGACGTGGAGGATGCAGATCTGGTGGAACGCCGGCTCAACGCGGTGAAGAGCGAGATCGCGCAGTCCTGGCGAGAGCTCAACTGCTGCTATCAGCTCAGCATTGAGCCGCAGGTGTTCTGGCGGCTGGGTGGTCCGCCGAAGCAAGCTGACTTGCGTACGCCGGCAGACAGATGATCATCAGGGCTACGTGTTCTACCAATACGACTCCGTCGAATTCAGCAGTGTCAGGCTGGCGCCGTCCTCGGTGAGGCCGCCAATGACCAGGACGACGTTGTTGGGCAGCAGCGTTGCGGAATGGTGTGCGCGCCTCAGGACGAGGTCGGGCCCCAAAGTCCAGGTATTGGTGGCGGGATCGTAGAACTCGCTCGTGCGGGGCGCTTGACCGGTCGGGCTGTCAGCCCCACCGCCCGCAACGAGGACTCTTCCGTCCGGCAACAACGTAGCCGTTGGGAGCCCGCGGGCATGGTGCATGTTGCCGGCTTGCGTCCAGGTGTTCGTCTGCGGGTCATACACTTCTGCGGCAGTTATCAGGGGAGCACCCGCCGCACCGAATCCGCCCACCACCAGAACCGTCCCGTTGGGCAGCAGGATGGCTGTGTGCTCCCATCTCGCATTGGCCATCGTCGCCGCAAGGGACCATGTGTTGGCGACGGGATCATAAATTTCGGCTGTATTCTCCGGCACGATGCTCCCGGAGAATCCTCCGGTGACGAGGACCTTGCCATTCGGCAGCAATGTCGCCGTGTGCCAGCGGCGCGGGACCGTCATGCTGGCCGCCGCAGACCAGGTGTTGGTTGCCGGAGAATAGAGCTCGGAGCTAGCGACATGGCTTTGATTGTTGAAGCCACCGGCAATCAGAACCCGCCCGTCCTGCAGCAGAGTCGCGGTATGCAGTGACCGAATAGAGGACATGTCCGGAGCCGCGAGCCACTGGTTCGTCACGGCGTCGTAGAGCGTAGCAGTGCTGACGGACAGACCGTCGTAGCCGCCCGCCGTAAGAATCTTGCCCGTCGACAACAAGGTCGATGTATGAAGGGTGCGCGCTGCCGGCAGGCTCGCCCCCTGCGACCACGTTTGCGAAGCTGAGTCGTAGATGCCAACGCTGGCGACTCCGAAACCGTTGAAGCTCCTGCCGCCAATCGCAATCACCTTGCCGTTCGGCAGCAACGTTGCGGTATGAGAAGCGAATGTGGCGGGGGCACTGGGCCCGGCGGACCACTGGTTGGTGACGATCGCGATCGGCGCGCTCTGCGTCACCGATCCCACCGTTGCCTCGATAGTCGTGCTCCCCAACGAAACACCCGTTGCGACACCCGTTTGCGCGTTCACCGTCGCGATCGTCGTATCGTGTGAGACCCAAGTTGCCTGATGCGTCAGATCCCCTGTTGTCGCGTCGCTGTATGTGCCGATTGCCTTGAGGTTCGCAGTGAGACCGACACCGGAGCGCACCGCAGAGGGTGTGATTTCAATCGACTCAAGCCGCGCGTCGGTGAGCGTCAGTGTTTCCGAGCCGGCGATCGAGCCGGACACGGCAGTGATCGTTGTTGCGCCGATTGCATGCGCGAGGGCAAGGCCGCTCGCGCTGATGCTCGCGAAATCGGGATTGCTCGACGACCATGCGACACGCTGCGTCAGGTCGGCGGTACTCGTGTCACTGAAGGTGCCCGTAGCCGTGAACTGTTGCATCAGTCCCTTCGGCAGGCTCGGCGTCGCAGGCGTAACAGTCAGGGACAGCAGTCCACTCACGAACGAGACGCGCGCGACTCGGTCGTTCTGCGACACCACGTACACGTTCGACACGCCATCAGGAAACGGCCCGACGCCCGGCGACACGGCCACCGAATCACCGCTGGTGATCGTCACTGCTGCGGTGACAGGAGCTCCGTTGACATGAAGCTGTCCCGAGCTCGCCGTGATCGACTTGCCCCCGAGGCCATCGACGAGTGCGGCCGGCAACGTGAACTCTGTGGCCGGCGCTGCGTCCGGGACGCGAAATTCGAACTTCCCGACCAAGCCATCGCCATCGTTGTCGATCCACGGTACAAGGTCCGAGGCGCTGAAGGTCACACCGAGGCCGGCGTAGCGCTGCGTCAGATTGGCTGCAACGGTCGCGACGTTCATGGTGGCGGCGCTCATCGCCAGCGCAGTGCGGATCGCGGCGTTCGTGAGCCGTCCGTTGGTACCGAGGTCGCTCTGAAAATTGCTGATCAGCGTGCTCAGGTCGCCGGCGTGATTGCCATTGACGAACAAGCCGGAGATGGCGGCTAGCAGGCGATCACCCTCGTGATTGCCCTTGAGATCGAGCGTGCCGAACGCTCCATAGCTGCCCGCCGGAATGTTCAGCGCTTTCAGCACTTCCCTCTCCGCCTGTGCCCTCGCGGCGGCGAACGTCATGCTGGAATTCCTCATCAGGTTCTCGATGCGTCGATAGGCGAGAGTCGTGAGGAGGTTGACGTTCAGCGTCGAATCCGTCGCCAGATCGTTGTAGCTGGTCAGTGTCACCGGTCCCGACGACACGACGCCCAGCACCTCGTCGAAGTAGTAGCCAGTGGCATTCACGCTGAGATAGCTCGAGTTGAACGTGGAGGTTGGCGTGAACGCGCCGAGATCGGACGTGATTTGATAGCTGAACTGCCGGCCGGTGGGCACAAGGGTCGCGTCGAGCTCCTGGACAGTGACTGTCGACCCGATGATCAGCGGGCCTTTCTGCGCCACGCCGCTGTCTGCCCGAAAACCTGAAGGCGGGCCTGGCGGCGCAGGTGGGTTGCCTGGACTGCCACCGCCACCGCATGCGGCGACGGCCAAACCCACGCCGATCAATGCCGTGAGCCGGCTGAAATGAAAGAGCTGAGAGAGCCCAAGCGCAAAGCGCTGCAGAAGATCCGTCATTTTTCTTCTTCCGTGCCGCAGGAAGCCAGCTGCGGCGAAGACTTATCCTAACATCAACTGGAAGGCCTGCCGCTTCGCAGGCCTCGTTGGACATATTCCGAGAGGCGCGTGCTCGTGCATCTCCCTCGCGCACAGGCCGGCAGCGAGCGACTGCGTCTACAGATTGAAAGCGGAGTTGCGTTGACGCAGTCAATTTTGCATCGGCACGAGCACGATCTTGCCGTTCACGCCGCCCTTCCCTAGCAGCTCGTGCGCTTGTCTTGCTGCGACGAGAGGAAGTCGCCGCGCAATGAGCGGCTTGATCTTCTGCCGTTTTGCGAGCTCGAACAGGGCTGTCAAATCCTCGCGAAACAGTGCCGGCTTCCGGCGCTTGAGCCACTGGATGCTGTAGATGCCCACGCGCTTGCGGCCCGGCAGCAGTGCGCCGGCAGCGACGTACAGGCCGAAGATTGCGACTCGACCAAAGCGATCACGACGCCCTCCCCGGCCCGACGCCATTCGACCGCCGTGTAGCGAGCCGGTCAGTCCGTAAGCGACGACCTTGCCGCCAGGCCGCAGTGCATTGCGCGAGCGCCATATGTGAGTGCCGCCGATGCTTTCAAAGACAACGTCGACCCCGCTCCCGGTCAAGCGGCGAATTTCCTCCACGAAGTCGAGTTGTTGGTAGTCGATCGGAATGGCACCAAAATCCGCAACGGTCGTCGCCCCTCGCGACGAACAGGTACCGTACATCTCGAGCGTAGCAAGACGCCCAAGCTGCAAAAGCGCCGTGCCCACCCCGCCAGCCGCGCCATGAATCAACGCGCGCTGGCCTGGTTTCACCTCGGCGGATCGATGCAACATCTGATACGCCGTAACGTAGTTCAACACGAGGCTGACTGCCTCCGCAGCATCCAATCCGGACGGCACCGGCACCAGTTCGCTTTGCGGCAGGCAGACGAATTCCGCATACGCGCCAATGATCGGCAGCGCGGCAACCCACTCGCCGGGCTCGAGTCCAGAGACACCCGCGCCCAGCTGGTCAACTTCGCCGACGAGATCCCACCCTGGAGTGAAGGGCAGCCGGGGTGTTTCGGGATGAATGCCTTCGCGTATCATCAGGTCGGGTAAAGAGACGCCCGCAGCCAGCACTCTTACGCGCACTTCACCCTGCTTCGGCTCGGGGCGCTCTTCTTCAATCACCTGAAGTGCATCGGGTCCGCCATAGCGGGTGACGATGATGCGCGTGTGCTTCATAAGAGCGTTCCGTGGAACCTTCTACGGCCGCGGCGATTACGGTGCAAGAAGCTCGTCACGGGCCTTCGCGATGTCAAGGTTATACCGTTGGTGGGGATTGCAGTTGCTGGCGACGACTGCGTTCGCCCTGATAGTCGCTGGCCGGTACTACGGCGTCGCCGACGTCGATGACTCGCCAGGCTCGCTCCTGTTCCGCGCGACCATGCTGGTCGCGCACTTCACGGCACTTTCGTGCATCTTTCTTGGTCCGTCGCTCGCAGCGATCGCGCTGCGGGCACCGGCATGGATCGTGATCCCGCTCGGAGTGCTGTGCTCGATCGGCATGTCGCTGTTGCTGCTGATCGACACACAGGTCTATCAGCTGTACCGCTTCCACATCCATGCCGGCGTCATGAACCTGCTCGTGGGTGGAGCAGCACGCGAAACGTTCGATTTTTCCGCTTCGATGTATGCAGAGGCTGCCGCAGTTACCTTCGCGATCATCGCCGGGTCATCGCTCTGCGCTTTTCTCTGCTGGCGCTACGTACTGCGCAGCACCGGGCATCCCCGCATCGCGCGTGCAGTAGCCGCGGTTCTGCTGGCGTCGATCGTGACCTTCCACGCGCTGCATATCTGGGCCGACGCGCAGGCGCGTGAGGCTCTCATCGAACAGACGGAAGTGTTGCCGCTTCGGTACGCCGCCACTGCAAAGCGCGTGCTGCGCGGCCTGGGAGTCGATGTGCGCAGCCACCCGCTCATGGCTCGCCTCCCGGCTGAGGATCGAAGCAGCCTTGCATATCCCTTGTATCCGATGAATTGCCGACCAGCGTCCACGTTGCCCAATATCGTTTTCATTCTGATCGACTCGTGGCGCTTCGATGCGCTGGATGCGCGAGTGACGCCGAACCTCGACGCCATCGCGCGACGTTCGGTCCGTTTCATGGATCATCACAGCGGCGGCAATGCGACGCGCATGGGCGTGTTCTCGCTGTTCTACTCGATCCCCGGCACGTACTGGCACCGCATGCTGGCTGAGCGGCGAGGGCCGGTCTTCGTGAGCGAGCTCTTGAAACAGGGATACGACGTGCAAGCGTTTCGCAGTGCGCCGCTGTTCAGTCCGGAGTTCGATCGGACCGTGTTCGCGCAGATCCACGGCGTGCGCATGCGATCCGACGGCCAGGACGCAGCTGACCGCGATGAGGATCTCACGCGAGACTTTCTATCGTTCCTGGAAACGCGCGCAGAGCAGACGCCGTTCTTTGCTCTGCTGTTCTACGACTCGCCGCACAAGCTGACATTCCCGCCCGACTACGCGCTGCCTTTTCTGCCCAGTGCACCGGAGGTGAACTATCTGGACCTGGATAACGAGACGGATCCGACGCCGTTGTTCAACCGCTATCGCAATTCGGTGCACTACGTGGATGCACTGATCGGTCGAGTGATGACTGCCCTGGAGCAGCAGGGCCTGCTGGAGAACTCTGTAGTCGTGATCACAGGCGACCACGGCCAGGAGTTCAACGACAGCGGACGCAACTATTGGGGTCACAACAGCAACTTCACGCGATATCAGACCGGCGTGCCGCTGATTCTTTACTCACCGACGCTGCCGCCTGGCGTGCAGCGGCATAGAACGACGCACTTCGACATCGTACCGACGCTGCTTCGGGATCAGTTCGGCTGCACACAGCCGTTCGAGACTTACAGCGTCGGGCGATCGTTGTTCGAAGCAGGTGGACGCGACGCGCTCGTCTTGAGTGAGTACACCGATTTCGCAATCGTCACGGAGGGCAAGATCGCCATCGTGCGCGAGCAAGGAATGGAAGTACTCGACGCGAGCCACGCCGTCATCCCGGACCGCCGTCTGGACCCGGAGCTCATCGCACAGGCACTCGAGCAGCAGAGCCGGTTCTATCGGCGCGTTAGTTTGAGCTCGAACTGATCGGAAGGAAATGCGGCGGATGCGCGTCCACATCCGCCGCATGCCGTAGTCGGGCCGGTGTCGCAGCGCCAGGCCGACGACGTCTCAACGACGATTCGCGACCTTCGCTTGCGCCTTCTTTGCGCTGGAGTGCCGGCTGACGATGTAGTCCGTCAGCTCAGGGCGGTCGACCCGGGCGATAGCGTTGGACAGAGCGAACTCGAGGCACGCGGCATACTGCTGCTGGTCTCGCAGCGTCGTGCCACCGCTATGCGCACTGCAAACCCTCTCTGCGGCGCCCTTGATACGATCGAACAAGCTTGCCAGGCCCGCATCCTTGCTCAAGTCCAGATCGGCGAATTGCACTGTCAACGACTTCGGCGCTTCTTCGCCGTAAGCAGCATTCAGAGTGAGCCCGAGAAAGGCGATGCTCGCGAGGCGGATGAAGGTGTTCATGACGATCTCCTGTGATGGTTGGGTTGGTGGCCTTGCGGGTGTGAAGCTGGGCGCAGCGGCGGTGCGGCTCCATGGTCCGGCGCTGTTCGAGGTCTGATTTGTTTCTGATCCGCGCGTAATTCGACCAACCCACTGATCCACATGGACAAGGATCGAGGCTTCGGTATTCTCGGTGCAGCTGTTATGACGTCCGGATCAGAACAAGACCTGTCACACCCGCGAGCGATCTGCTTCGACGGCTGGGTGCTGCGCATGGATTCGGGTGAGCTTGCGAGAGACGGCCGCAAGATCCGCCTCCAGGATCAGCCGCTGCAGATTCTCGAAGAGCTGCTAAGGCACCCCGGCGAGCTGGTGACGCGCGAGCAGCTGATCACGCGCCTCTGGCCGAAGGGCGTGGTCGATTTCGACACCGGCCTGAATTCGGCAGTGCGCAAGCTGAGAATCGCGCTGCAGGATGAAGTCGAGACGCCGCGCTATATCGAGACCGTGCCGCGCAAGGGCTATCGATTCATCGCCGCCATCGATCCGCCGGCGACAGCGCCACCGCCCGCGGCAGCGCCGCCAGCTGCGCCGGTCATGCGGCCGCGCCACACCTATTTGTACGCGGGAGGATCGGTAGCGCTGCTCCTGATTGCCGCCCTCACCTTTTTCGCAATTCGCCACGAATCGACGCCCGCAAGCCGGCCGTCGCCGGCATCAACCCCGTCCTCGTCACTCGGTAGTCGAACAATCGCCGTGCTGCCTTTTCGTGCCGCGACTCCGGGCGAAGCGAATGAAGAGCTCGCGCTGGTCGTAACTGATGTACTTCGCAACCGACTGGCGACTATCGACGGTGTCACCTCGATCGCGACCGGCTCGATGGCGCGCCTGCCCAATCCGGATCTGGATGCCCGCGAGACCGGTCGAAAACTCAACGCGCGGTTTCTGTTGCAGGGAAGCACAGCACGCTTGGGTGATCAGATCAGCACCGAGGCTGAGCTCCTCGATGCGGAGTCCGGCACGCGGCTGTGGTCGGCCTCGTTCGACCATTCCGTGAAGGATGTCGCTCTGCTGCGCGAAGAGATCGTCGAGCGAGTGGCACACGATCTACACATCGCCGCACAGCCTGCAGCGGGCCCTGCCGCCGCGCCCGCCGCGATCGATCTGGATGCTTATCTGCTGCACGTACGCGGCTGGCGATTGATGGGGGACGGGCAGCAGCTCGATAAGGTAAAGGGCGCTATCGAGCTCTTCCGGCGCGCCACGATCCTCGATCCAAGTTTCGCGCTGGGTTACCTGTCGCTGGAAGAAGCGCAGCTGCAGGCCGACTTTCTCACGAGGGGCAAAAGCCCGGAGTTGCGTGCCGAGGCGCACCAGGCGCTCGATCGAGCGTTGGAACTGAACCCGGCGCTCGGCGCGGCATGGATCGATCGCGCCAGCCTCGCCGAGGATCCCGTCAAGGCCGAGGAGTGGTATCGCAAGGGGCTCGCGCTGGCGCCCAGCTACGGCGCCGGCTACGCGGCGTTCTCGCGCTTTCTGTTCGGACAGCATCGCAAGGGCGAAGCGATCGAGATGATCAATCGCGCTCGCCAGCTCGATCCTCTGACGCCTGACCTGCACCTGACCCAGGCCTTCTTCGTCATGGTGGGCCGCAGCGACGTGGCGGCGCACGATCGTCTGGTGCGGGAGGCGCTGACGATCAACCCTGGATACGAGCCCGCGCTGTTTCAGCTCGCGTTGTCCAAATACGAATACAGCGGTCAGTTTGCGCCAGCCCTGCGCCTGGCCGAGGAGGCGATCTCGCAGCATTCCCACAGTGAAAACCGCAATCTGGCCGCGAGCATCTATCTGGACCTGGATGACCCGCTGGCAGCGACGGCGTTGATCGGCAAGTCGCCCGACGACACGCCTGCCCTGGTCAAGATTGCCCAGTATCAACGCGATCCACGCCGTGCAGCGGAGCTGGCGTGGCGTGTCAACGACGACAGGGAAACCGCGCCGGTAGCACCCGTGGCCGAAGCCCTACGAGACGGAGCGATCGCGTCGGGCGACTATGCGCGGGTTCTCAAACAATTCGAATCACGCTATGCGATCCAGGCGACCGAGGCGGAGCCACGACTCTGGAGCCGCGGCTTCGGACTGGTATATGCGCATACGCTCGTACTCGCCGGAGAGACGGAGCGCGGTCGCAAACTGGCCACTTCGATCCTCGTGCAACTCGAGGCCGAATCCGTCGGCCGAACGGAGAACTGGTTCTGTCGCGAACGCGCCGCCGCATTCGCGATCCTGGGCGACGACGAACGGGTGCTCACGGAGCTGGCCATCGCACAGAAGATGAAAAGGTACTTTCGTTGGTGGTACCTTGCCGAGCGAGATCCACTCTATGCGCGTTTCAGGGCCGATCCGCGATTCCGGGCGTTGACGGAACAAGCGAAGCAGTATCGTGCCGAGCAGCGCGAGCTGCTCGAGCAGATGCGAAGCAAAGGGGAAGTGCCGAAGCGAGGGTGATGCAGGCGCCTCCCCGCTGGGGAATCGGGCCATGCGGAATGCTCGCAGGCGATCCGGTACGAAAGCGCTGCGGCAAGCGTACGGCGCGCTGCTCGTCACGCTGACGCCCGCGCTTGCGCAAACCGCGTCACCTGCCGAAAGCGAAGTACTTCAGACCGTGGTCGTGACCGGTTCGCGGATTCGTGACACAAGCGAATCCACCGCGCCCGTCACGGTCTTGACGAAAGAACAGCTCACACGCGGCGGCAACGATTCGCTCGGCAAGGTGCTGCAGACCCTGCCGTACAACACCGGTTCACCTCCCAACACCAATGTGAACGCCCTTGGAGATGGATCGACGCGAATCGACCTGCGCGGGCTGCAGCCACAGCGCACGGTCACGCTGCTGAATGGCAGACGGCTACCCAACGGCGGAATCGGCGCAGATGCGTCCGTCGATATGGATTCACTGCCGCTGTCGATGGTCGACCGCGTCGAAGTGCTCACCACCGGCGCCTCGGCGGTTTACGGTGCCGACGCGATCGGCGGCGTCGTCAACGTCATCACGCGCTCGAATTTCAAAGGTGTCGAGCTGGGATTGCAGCGCTCCGAAACCTCGCGGGACGATGGCACGATCACGCGCGCGCAAGCGCTTCTCGGTGGCGACGTCGGTCAGGGACACTGGATGCTCGGCGCGGACTACGTCGAGCAAAAGCGTGTGTCGATGGGGGCGCGGGAATACTCGGCAATTCCGCTCGCGGTTGTCAGCACCGACGGCACTCGCGCGCCCACTGGCTCGTTCGTCATCCCGAACGGTCGCTTCGAAGTACCTGACGGAAACGTACTCGGACTGCCGACTGGGTTGTACACGCGCGTGCCGGGGGCCACTGGCCAGGCGGCGAGTGACTGGCGCGCGGATGACCTCGAAGAAACCTTCAACTACGCGCCGTACACCTATCTGCAGACGCCGAACGAACGTGGATCGCTGTGGCTGCTGGGCAATCAGCCGTTGGGCGGAGACCGCGAACTGTTCTTCGAAGGCCTGTTCAGCCGGCGTGAGTCGTCACAGAGTCTGGCGCCTGCCGTGTTTGGAATCATGAGCGGTGTCCCTGCCACGAACTTCTACAACCCGTTCGGCGTGGATATTTCCGATGGTGTGCGCCGCTTCGTCGAACTCGATACGCGCCGGTTCAGTCAGCGCATAGAAATGTGGCGCGCCCTGGCCGGCATTCGTGGCGAGCTGGGTGGCTGGAGGTGGGAGGTATCGGCCGCTACTTCCGAGTCCGACGCCGTCACACATGAGAATGGCTTGCCGCTGCTCGACCCGTTGACGGCCGGGCTCGGCCCCTCCGGCCGCGATGCATCGGGCCGCATCGTTTGTGGAGCCCCCGATCCGGTCACCGGAATCGTGCCTGCGGGCGCAGTGATCGACGGCTGCGTGCCAATCAATCTGTTCGGCGGCGCAGGCTCGATCACGCAGGAACAGGTCGAGTTCATGGCAGGCGCGCTGAGCGACAACGGCTACAACTCGCAACGCCTGGCCACTATCGGCTTCGATGGTCCCTGGGGACGTACGCCCGCGGGCGAGATCCTTTGGGCGCTCGGCGGCGAGTTCCGGCGAGATTCGGGCGCCTACCGATACGATCCGCAGCGTGTCGGCGGAACCGTGAGCCTGCCCCTGGCTGCGGATGTTCCCGGAGGCTCGTTCGAGGCTCGCGAAGGTTATGGAGAGATGCGAGTCCCACTGCTCAACGAGCAAGCCGGTTGGGGAAGTCTCGCCGCTACGCTCGGCAGCCGAGTCTCCGACTTCAGCACGTTCGGCACGCACACGACGTGGCATGCGGGTATGCATTGGAAACTGTCGAGCGCGTGGCTGATGCGGGTGGATTACGGGACGCTGTTTCGCGCGCCCGCGCTCGACGAGCTCTATCGGGCGCAAGTCTCCGAACAGTCGTTTCAGGAGGTAGACCCGTGCGGAGACTCTCCCACGCCCGAACAACAGGCGAACTGCGCAGCCAACGGTGTTCCTGGAGGCAGCTATGTGCAGTCGCTGGACAGCACGTACCTTCGCTACGCCGGCGGCAATACAGAGCTGGAACCCGAAGAAGGCCACTCGTTCAACGCGGGCCTCCAGTTTCGATCGACAGGCGCCACGGCGTGGCAGGCGGGTATCGATGTTTTTCAAACGCAGCTCGATCGCTTCGTCGAGGAGCCGAACGACGACCTGATTCTGAGCGAGTGCGCCGATCAAGGCACTGCACTCGCATGCGGGAAGATCCAGCGCTTCGCTGATGGCTCGATCCGCAGCATCGACTTACGGCTCAGCAATTACGGGCGCGTCACCGTCGAGGGGTTCGACCTCGCTGCAAGCATCGGCTTTTCGTCACGCGCAGGAGAATTCAACCTGCACGCGCTCGCGACCAATCTGGTGCGTCACGAAGTGCAGGTCTTCGAGGGCGGCGATTCGATCGAGCGCGCGGGTCGCGCGAATTTCGGCTTCGTTCTCCCCGAGTGGCGCGGACTCGGCGGAGTGAACTGGACGAGAAACGCCTGGAGTGCCGGTTACACCGTCCAATGGATAGGCCCATACGTGGAGTGCGCGCGCACACAGGAGGGCGATCCGTACTGCCACGACGTCGCTTCAATGGTCTATCACGACGTCGAGGGGTCGTATCAATGGACTGGGTTAACGATCCGTGCGGGCGTCAACAATGTGACTGACCGCGATCCGCCTTATCTCAGCAGCGGCGGCGAAGGGAATACGGTGCCTGCGGCCTATCGGCTGCTCGGGCGCACTTACTTTCTGCAGCTCGGCTATGCGTTGAAGTAGAGACTGTTAGCTGCTCCACAGCAACAGCCCCAAGCCGGTGACGCCAACAGCAATCGGAAACCCAGTCCACAGCCAATTGAGACTCAACGATGCGAGAGCCGAATGGTCCCACTTCCGCGCTTGCTGGACCGTCTTGAACTCATGGTTGACATCAATCTGAAGAACGTCGGTGGTCTTCAACAGGCTCAGATAATGCTGCGCGATCTTTACATGCATCCTGAAGCGCTCGTAATGTTTTGCGCTTGCCAGCCCACCGTAGAACCCGAGAACCATCATCGCGATATAGACAAACTTGTGATGCTGAGGACCGAGATCGACAGAGAGCGATCCTGCAAGGATGCCGGTAAGGGTGATGACCAAGGTGGCGATGTTCGCACGATACGTTTCGTGCGCACGCGCCTGCTCGAAGTTGTCCTTCGCGAGTTGCCAGATGACGTCGGATTGGTCCATTTTCTGCCCTCCGGTCACTAACGCGTCTTTCGCGCAGACCGACTGACTGATAACGACGGGGTGACGGATAACATGGGACATGAACCGCGTGCAACTGGCGGGCCGGGCTAATCCGTGCAGTTCGAGCGCGCGACTAGGCCATCGACTTGTATCGATACACACGAGCACCGGCCTGCCGCTCCACGCTCGCCGGCTCCCAACCCCGCGACAGGATGCGGTCAGTGACGATTGCGATGTTGACCCCAACCGGATCATGAAGCGACTCGGCTAGACACAACGCGAATTCGCCGACCGGACCGTTGAAAGTATCGATTGCTGCGACTGCCTCGATAACAGTGGTGATGGGTTTCATCGGTATCCGCGATCGAGAGGGTCGAGCACCGGAATCATGACGGTTGCGGCGGCAGCAGCCTGGAGCGCACAAAGGGACCGTTGTGATCGAGTCATTGCTGATGTCACGGTGTTGTTGGTGTTCTTCATTGCGTGCCGCTTTGGTACGTCATAGCCTCGCTGCTGCGTCCTTCAGCAGC
>Ga0075420_100003570_pt1 | contig 13653 bp, 6 predicted proteins | sample SoiMetdeltSBSDD4_FD_75296 | JGI IMG/M metagenome (GOLD analysis project Ga0075420, IMG submission 75296) | Bulk soil microbial communities from a Populus tree surrounding site in Tennessee, USA - Soil MetaG P. deltoides SBSDD4 | ecosystem: Environmental > Terrestrial > Soil > Tree plantation... | reverse complement strand
TTGGTGAAGCTCATCGACATCACGAAGCTGGGGTGGCCGGTGGCGCAGCCCAGGTTCAGCAGCCGGCCCTCGGCCAGCACGATGATCGAGTGCCCGTCGGGGAACACGAACTCGTGGACCTGGGGCTTGATCTCCACCTTGCGCACGTCGCTCATGCGGGCGAGGCCGGCGATGTCGATCTCGTTGTCGAAGTGGCCGATGTTGCCGACGATCGCGTTGTGCTTCATCCGGGCCATGTGCTCGGCCGAGATGATGTCCTTGTTCCCGGTGGCGGTGACGAAGATGTCCGCCTTGTCGACCATGGCGTCGAGGGTGTTGACCTCGTAGCCCTCCATCGCTGCCTGCAGCGCGCAGATCGGGTCGACCTCGGTGACCACGACCCGGCACCCCTGGCCGCGCAGCGACTGCGCCGAGCCCTTGCCGACCTCGCCGTAGCCGCACACCAGGGCGACCTTGCCGCCGAGCATCACGTCGGTGGCCCGGTTGATGCCGTCGATCAGGCTGTGCCGGCAGCCGTAGAGGTTGTCGAACTTCGACTTGGTGACCGAGTCGTTGACGTTGATGGCCGGGAACAGCAGCTGGCCGTTCTCGTGCATCTGGTAGAGCCGGTGGACGCCGGTCGTGGTCTCCTCGGTGACGCCCTTGATGGGCGCCGCCGTCTCGGCCCAGCGGCCGGGCCTCTCGGCGATGGTCCGCTTCAGGAGGTCGACGATGACGTGCCACTCCTCGGGATCGTCCTCGGTGGCGTCGGGCACCGCGCCCGCCTTCTCGTACTCGACGCCCTTGTGCACGAGCAGCGTGGCGTCGCCGCCGTCGTCGAGGATCATGTTGGGGCCGCCGCCGTCAGGCCACTGCAGGGCCTGGTCGGTGCACCACCAGTACTCCTCCAGCGTCTCGCCCTTCCAGGCGTACACCGGCACGCCCCGGGGGGCGTCGACGGTGCCGTCGGCGCCGACCACCACGGCCGCGGCCGCGTGGTCCTGCGTGGAGAAGATGTTGCAGGACACCCAGCGCACGTCGGCGCCGAGCACGGTGAGCGTCTCGATCAGGACCGCCGTCTGGATGGTCATGTGGAGCGAGCCCATGATGCGGGCGCCGGACAGCGGCCGGGCGTCCGCGAACTCGGCCCGCAGGGCCATGAGGCCCGGCATCTCGACCTCGGCCAGCTCGATCTCCTTGCGTCCCCAGCCGGCCAGGCCGAGGTCCGCGACCTTGTAATCGCCTTCTCGGAGGATGGTCATGGTGTCTCCCTGATGACGTCGATGATGAGCCCCGTCGAGGGGCCGTTCCGTCATCGGGCCGGGTGCAGCAGCACCACCCATCTCAGCCCGAGGCGCGTCCACTGTAGCGGCCGCCCCGGCGCCCCAAGGAAAAGCCTTCGGAGGCGAGCGGCTCGTCCCCGTAGAGTCGTCGAGCTTTGCCCGGTGACGACCCCCCCGCCCACCAGCGGGCGGCGCGCCTCCTCGCCGCCACGCTCCGCCCCGAGGGCCGAGCCCTCGCCGGGATCGTCGCGGTCCTGGTGGTGGCGATGGGCCTGCGGCTGTGCCTGCCGGTGCTGCTGGGACGCTTCGCCGACGACGCGCTCGACGGGGCCCGCACTGCCGACCTGACCCGCATCGCGGTGGCCTACGTCGCCGCCGCGCTCGTGTGCCACGTGCTCGACCTGTTCGTGGTGTGGCGGGCCGCCAAGGTGTCGTGGCGGGTCGGCAACGCCCTGCGGGAGCGCCTGGCCGCCCACGCCCTGCGGCTGGAGCAGGCCTGGCACGGCCGCCACAGCCCCGGCCAGCTGATCGAGCGGATCGACGGCGACGTCGAGGCCATGGCCGTGTTCTTCGCCGGCATCGCGGTCCACCTGATCGGCAACGCGGTCCTGGTGGTCGGGATGGTCGGCGTCGCCGCCGTCATCGACCCGTGGACCGGGCTGGTCCTCGGCGTCACCGCGGTGGCCGGCGCCACCGTCATGGTCCGGCTGCGGCTGGCCGCGGTGTCGGCCCGCGAGGCCGAGCGCGAGGCCAACGCCCAGCTCTACGGCGACCTCGAGGAGCGGCTCGGCGGCCTGGAAGACCTGCGGGCCAACGGGGCCGGCACCTACGCGGTCCACCGCCTCCAGGGCCACAGCGCCCGGTCGTGGCGGGCCGCCCGTCACGCGTCCTGGAAGGGCGACGGCGCCTACGCCGTGGCCGCGCTGGTGTTCGGCGTCGGCACGGCCGCCACGCTGGCGGCCGGCATCCTGCTCCAGAGCCGGGGCGTCATCACGGTCGGTGCGGTGCTCACGCTGTACCGCTACGCCGACATGCTCCGCCAGCCGCTCGAGCGGATCGCCGAGCAGCTCAAGGAGTTCCAGAAGGCCATGGCCGGCGCCCGGCGGGCGTCGACCCTGCTGGCCACCGAGCCCGCCATCGCCGACGGCCCCGACGACGGGTCCCGCCTCGCCGCGGGCGCGCTGGCGGTCGACTTCGACCGCGTGACCTTCAGCTACGACGGCCGGGTCGCCGCGGTGCGCGACGTCGACCTCCACATCGCCCCGGGCGCCCACCTGGGCGTCGTCGGGCGGACCGGCAGCGGCAAGACCACGCTCGGCCGGCTGCTGGCCCGCTTCCGCGACCCCGACGCCGGTGCCGTCCGGATCGGCGGGACCGACGTCCGGCAGCTGCAGCTCGGCGCGCTCCGGGGCCGGGTGGCGGTCGTGACCCAGGACGTCGAGCTGTTCCGGGCCACGGTGCGGGACAACCTGACGCTGTTCGGCACCCGGCCGGCCACCGACGACGAGCTCGTGGCCGTGCTCGAGCGCATGGCCCTCGGCCCGTGGTACGCGGCTCTCCCGGAGGGGCTCGACACCGAGCTCGGCGGCTCGCAGGGCCTGTCCGCGGGCGAGGGCCAGCTGGTCGCGTTCGCCCGGGCACTGCTGGCCGACCCCGCCGTCGTGGTGCTGGACGAGGCGTCCAGCCGGCTCGACCCCCTGACAGAGCTGCGCGTCGGTGAGGCTACCCGCACGCTGCTGGAGGGCCGGACCGCGGTGATCATCGCCCACCGCCTGGACACGCTGGCCCGGGTGGACGAGATCGCGGTGGTCGACGCCGGCCGCATCGTCGAGCACGGCCCCCGCGACGAGCTGGCCCGGCGGCGCAGCGGCCGCTACGCGCGGCTGGTCCTGGCCGCGGCGGCGGGCGAGGACACCGACGCGCTCGCGGACGCGGTCGACACGGTCGCGGAGGCGTCGGCATGACCGGAGGATGCGCCGGCCGGCGCGTCCGTGGCCCGAGCGGCCCGCTGCGAAGCAGCAAGAGCGGGAAGCACCGGGCGCAGCGTTCCTCGGTCACCCGGGTGGCCTGGCGGCTGATGCGAAACGAGCCGGTCGCCTATGCCACCAGCTGGGCCGGCTGGATCACGTTCTTCTCGATGCCGCTGCTCAGCGGACTGATCGTCAAGGTCGTGCTGGATCGCATCGTCGACCCGGACGCCGCCGCGCCCTGGGGCCTGCTCGGCGCGCTCGTCGGGCTGGAGGCGGTGCGCTGGGCGCTGCTCGTGACGGTGGCGGTCCAGTGGCACGGCTGCTGGGTGGGCTGGCAGACCGTGCAGCGGGTCAACGTGCTGGACTCGCTGGTGTCCGACCCCGGGCCGGCGGCCGGCCGGCTCCCGGGGGCGCCGGGGGAGGCCGTCAGCCGGTTCCGGGACGATGTCCAGGACGTGAGCATGGTGCTCGACGTGTGGCTCGACCTGTCGGCGTCGATCATGACGTCGGCCGTGGCGCTGACCGTCCTGCTGGCCATCGACCCCCGGGTGGCGGTGGCGGTCGTCATCCCGACGCTGGTGGCCATGGCCGCCTGCTCGTGGCTCGGGCCCCGGCTGCGGGTGTGGCGCCGCCAGGCCCGCGAGGCCGCGGCCCGGGTCACCGGGTTCATCGGCGACGTGTTCGGCGCGGTGCTGGCGGTGCAGGCGGCCGGGGCCGAGGCATCGGTCGGCCGGCGCTTCGGGCGGATCAACGCGGCGCGGGCCCAGGTGAGCCTGCGGGACCAGGTCGGCTCCGAGGTCGTGCGGTCGCTCGGCTACGGGACCGGGGAGGTCGCCGCGGGCGTGGCGCTGGTCGTGGTTGCGTCGCAGTTCGGGCGGGGCGGGCTCAGCGTCGGCGACCTCGGCCTGTTCGCCGCGTACGCCTCCGTCGTCGCCGACCTGCCCAAGTGGATCGGCCGCTACCTGGTCATCTCGCGGCAGGCCGACGTGTCGCTCGATCGGCTCGCCGCCCTGCTGGCCCAGCCCGAGCGGCGGGCGGTGGCCGCCCCGACCCGCACGTACCTGCGCCACGGCCCGCCCCCGCTCGCCGCGCCCGCGGTCCGGGCACCGGCCGACGGCGACCGCGGCGCGCTCCGGGAGCTGCGGGCAGACGGCCTGACCGTGGCCCTCCCGGGGTCGGGGCGGGGCATCGACGGCGTCGACCTGGTGGTCCGGCGGGGCGAGCTGGTCGTGGTCACCGGGCCCGTCGGCGCGGGCAAGACCACGCTGCTGCGGGCGCTGCTCGGCCTGGTCGGCACTGACGGGGGCATGGTCGTGTGGAACGGCGAGCCGGTCGCGGACCCCTCGCGGGTGCTTGTCCCGCCCCGGGCGGCCTACCTGCCCCAGGTGCCGAGGCTGTTCAGCGAGCCGCTGGCCCACACGATCCTTCTCGGCGAGGCGGCGGACGAGCTCGACGACGCGCTGCGCATGGTCTGCCTCGACGAGGACCTCGGCCGCATGCCCGACGGCCACGCCACGGTCATCGGGCCCAAGGGCCTGCGCCTGTCCGGCGGCCAGATCCAGCGCGCCGGCGCGGCCCGGGCGCTGGTGCGGCGACCGGACCTCCTCGTGGTCGACGACCTGTCCAGCGCGCTCGACGCCGCCACCGAGGCCACGGTGTGGGAACGGGTGGCCGGCGGCGGCTACGAGACCGCGCTGCTGGTCAGCCACCGCGCCCACGTGCTCGACCGAGCCGACCGGATCGTCGTGCTCGACGCCGGCCGGGTGGTCAAGGTGCTCACACGGGCGTGAGGTCGACGGGGATCCCGTTCAGCACCGACGTCCCCGACACCGGGTCCATCAGCTCGTCGTCGGCCAGCAGGTTGCTGTTGACCCCGGCGTAGCGCCGGGCCACCGACAGCTCGACCCCGTCGAGGTCATGGCCCCAGCCGTGGGGGATGCTGACAACGCCCGGGCGGATGGCGTCGGTGACCTCGACCGGGATCGTCACCTTGCCGGTGCGGGACGCGACCTGGGCGTCGGCGCCGTCGGCCAGGCCGAGGCGGGCGGCGTCGGTGGGGTTGACGTGGACGGTGCAGCGGGGCTTGCCCTTCACCAGCACCTCGACGTTGTGCATCCACGAGTTGTTGGACCTCAGGTCCCGCCGGCCGACCAGCCGCAGGCCGCCGGCCGGCTCGTCGAGCGCGGCCCGCATCCTGGTGACGTCCTCCACCAGGATCTCGGGCGCCAGCTCGACCATCCCTGTCGGAGTCCGCAGCACGTCCGGCAGGCGCGGCTCCAGCGGGCCGAGGTCGACGCCGTGGGGGTTGGCCAGCAGCACGTCGAGCGACAGCCCGCCGGGGTTGGCGCCGAACCCGTCGCCGTAGGGGCCGGTGCGGAGCATGAGGTCGATGAGCCGCTCGGGCCCGCTGCGGTCGCCGAGGGCGGCCACGATCTCCTCCGGCTCCCGCCCGTGGATCGGGCCGGTCTCGTCGCCGACGGCCGCGGACACCAGGGCGCCCACGACGAGGTCGTCGACGATCGCCGGATCGGCGCTCGCGCCCATGCCCTGCGCCACCAGCGCGAGGCGGGCCAGGATGCGCCACTCGTCGAGCTGGCCCTCCTCCATCGGCAGGGTCGGCGGGCTGTAGTTGGCCACGTTGCGCAGCCCCAGCTGGAGCAGCGCCAGGTCGTAGTGGCCCTTCTGCAGGGCCGTGGGCACCGGCAGGATCACGTCGGCGTGGCGGGTCGTCTCGTTGATGTACGGGTCGACGGCCACGTAGAAGTCGAGCGTGGCCAGCGCGGCGTCCAGCCGGGCTGCGTTCGGCGTCGACAGGACGGGGTTGCCGGCCACCGTGACCAGCGCCCGGATCTGGCCCTCCCCCGGCGTGTCGATCTCCTCGGCCAGGCAGGCCACGGGCAGCTCGCCCAGGCTCTCGGGCAGGCCCCGGACCCGGCTGCGGCGCCGGCCGAGCCTGATCCCCCGGCCGATCCGGGGCGTGCCCCGCGTGTTGGCGGCGCCGGCGGCCGCGGTGGTGAACATGGCGCCGCCCGGCCGGTCGAGGTTGCCGGTCAGGGCGTTGAGGACGTCGACCAGCCACGACGTCAGCGTCCCGTAGAGGGCGGTCGTGGTCCCGATGCGCCCGTAGACACACGCGGTGCGGGCCGCGGCCAGGTCGCGCGCCAGGGTGCGGATCGTGTCCGCGTCGACGCCGGTCACGTCCGCGACGGCCTCCGGGGTGAAGGGCTCGGCCACGGCGAGCACCTCGTCCACGCCCGCCAGGTACTCGCCCGCCGCGCCAGCGTCGACGAGGCCGTCGGCCGCCAGCACGTTGACCAGCGCCATCAGGAGGAACGGGTCCGCCCCGGGCCGGATGGCGACGTGGCGGCTGGCGACGGCCGCCGTCTTGGTGCGGCGAGGATCGACGACGACCAGGGTCCCGCCCCGCTCGATCAGCGCCTCCAGCCGACCGGGCCAGTCGGGGGCGGTGGCCAGGCTGCCGTTGGACTCATACGGGTTGGCGCCCAGCATCAACAGGAAGTCGGTGCGGTCCACGTCGGGGACCGGCACGGTGAGCGCGCCGCCGAACATCAGGGCGGAGGAGATCTCCTTCGGCCGCTGGTCGACGGTGCTGGCCGAGTACACGTTGGTGGTGCCGAGGGCTCGGATGAGGGGGCGCAGGTACAGCAGCCCGGCGAGGGAGTGGGCGTTCGGGTTGCCCACGTAGATGGCGGCGGCGTCGCGCCCGTGCTCCTCGACGATGGGCAGCAGGCGGGCCTCGACCTCGGCGAACGCCTCGTCCCAGCCGACCTCGACGAACGCTCCGTCCCGCTTGACCAGCGGCCGGCGCAGCCAGTCGGGGTCCTCGTGCAGCTGCTTGAGCGTCGAGCCCTTGGGGCAGATGAAGCCGTGGCTGAACACGTCCTCGCGGTCACCCCGGATCCGGGTGACCCGCTCGTCGCCGTTGCCGGCGGGGGCCAGCCCGATCTCCAACCCGCACCCGGCCTCGCACAGCGGGCAGGTCCGGAAGGCGGTGCGGGTAGCTGCGGGCATGGTTCCCCCTCGTCGTCGTCCCGCCAATGCTGCCACGACCAACGGGGAACCACCCCTACCTGTGCGGTAAGGGTCTGGCGTCCAGACACCTCAGCTACCTGGTACGCACGCCCGCGTCGAACGCCTACTCGCGCTTCATCATGGCGAGTGCTTCCAGCTCCAGGTCGACGTACTGCTCGCCGGAGACGTCGACGATCGCCTCCTTGATCGTGCCGCCGGTGAAGGCGTACGGAGAGGTGCCGGGGTAGTCGTCCGTGACGGGCGACGCGGGATCCTTGCCGACGTTGAGGCCCTCGCCGACGAGCGAGAAGTTGCCCGGCTGGGTCGTGATCGTGCCCTCGCCGACCTTCTCGTCGTCGATGAACAGCGACAGCGTGCCGGTCGTCGGCATCGCGTCGCCCTCACGGGCGAACGACGCACCGAGGATCACATGCCCGGTCGGGATCTCCTCGGTCGACTCGACGATCTGCACGTTGCTGCCGACGAAGTTGTAGGCGTACTTGAGCTTGCGGTCCCTGATGTAGAGTGCGTGGCCCCCGAACGCGGCCCCGTGGGAGAACAGCACCCCGCCCGCGTCGGGCGAGTCGATGTCGACCTCGACCGCGATCGAGTAGCTGCGGTTGCGCATGTTGGCGGCCGCCGCCTCCGGGACCTCGGCTGCATCCGGGTAGTAGACGTAGCGGTCCCGGGGCGGCACGATCTGCGGCCGGGTGGGGTCGGACAGGACCTCGACGGCCGTCCGGTCCTCCAGCGGCAGCCCGTTGTACATGCCGGCGAGGTGGAACCAGTGGTTCACCATCTCCTGGAGCTTGACCGGCTCGTCCGCGGCCAGATCGCGCACCTCGGTCGGATCGTCGTCGGTGTGGTACAGCTCCCAGCGGTCCTCGCCGAAGCGGCTCCAGCCGGCGATCGTCGGATGGACGCTGACGGCCTTCCAGCCCTTGTGCCAGACGGCCCGCGACCCGAGCATCGAGAAGAACGCGGACTCCTTCGGCGATGGGGCGTCGGCGTCCTCGAACGTGGATCGGAAGCTCACACCCTCCAGCGGCAACTGCTGGTAGCCCTTCACCTCCGCCGGCAGCTCGACGCCGAGCAGGTCGAAGACCGTCGGCACGACGTCGGTGGCGTGCATGAACTGCTTGCGCAGCTCGCCCCTGGCCTTGATCCCGGCGGGCCACGAGATGAGCAGGGGATCGGCGACGCCGCCCTCGAAGTTGTAGCGCTTCCACATCTTGAACGGCGTGTTGAACGCCCACGCCCAGCCGACCGGGTAGTGGTTGTAGGTCGACGGGGACCCGAGCTCGTCGAGGTACTCGAGGTTCTCCTCGATCGTGTCCGGGATGCTGTTGAAGAACTTGTTCTCGTTGACCGAGCCGTTGGGGCCACCCTCGCCGCTCGCGCCGTTGTCGGACACGAGGATGACGATCGTGTTGTCGCGCTGGCCGGACTGCTCGAGGAAGTCGAGCAGTCGCCCGATCTCGTGGTCGGTGTGCGACAGGAACCCGGCGTACACCTCGGCCATGCGGGCGAACAGCCGCTTCTCGTCGTCGTTCAGCGAGTCCCACGGACGCACCACGTCGAGCGGCGGCCAGGGCGTCCCGTCCGGGCTCGTCTCCTCGGCGTAGGGGTTGAGGGGTGACAGCTCGGCGTCGGCCGGGAAGATCCCCAGCTCCTTCTGGCGCTCGAACACCCGCTCCCGGTAGGCCTCGTAGCCCATGTCGAACCGGCCTCGGTACCGCTCGATCCACTCCGGCGGCGCGTGGTGAGGGGCGTGGGTCGCACCCGGGCAGAAGTACATGAAGAACGGCCTGTCGGGGGCGATCATCTTGGCGTCCTTGATGAACTCGATCGCCTTGTCGGTGAGGTCGGTCGTCAGGTGGTAGCCGTCCTCGGGCAGGGCCGGCTGCTCGACCGGGTGGTTGTCGTAGACGAGGTCGGGATACCACTGGTTGGTCTCGCCGCCCAGGAAGCCGTAGTAGCGCTCGAAGCCGCGGCCGACCGGCCAGTTGCGCTTCGTCGAGGCCATGTTCATCTCGTCGGACGGGCAGAGGTGCCACTTGCCGAGCATGTAGGTGTTCCAACCGCGCTCGCCGAGCACCTCGGCGACCGTGGCGCACTCGAACGGGATGTGCCCGTTGGCGTTGGGGAAGCCGGACGTCGCCTCGGCGATGCACGCCATGCCGTTGGTCGTGTGGTTGCGGCCGGTCAGCAGCGACGAGCGGGTCGGCGAGCACAGGGCGGTGGTATGCCAGTTCGTGTAGGTCAGGCCCGACTCCGCCAACCGGTTGATGTTGGGCGTCTCGATCAGGCCGCCCCACGGCTCCATCGCGGAGAACCCGACGTCGTCGAGGACGATGTACAGCACGGCGGGCGACCCCGCGGGGGCCACCGGCTGCAGGAACGGCGCCCAGTCGGGGGTCGACGCCCGGCTGTCGATGTCGATCGTGCCCTGGAATCGCTTGCTCATGGCCCTCAGCCTCGCGATACCGCGGCTGCGGGTGCGTCACCCACATGGGGTGACGCCGCGGTCGCGCGCTTCGCCCGGTCTATCGTCGGGGACGTGGGCGGGGACAGCCACCAAGGACCCGTGCCCCGACCCCGGCTCGACCAGCGGCTGGCCGGCGCGACGCAGCGCCGGCTGACCTGCGTGGTCGCCGGCGCGGGGTACGGCAAGACGACCGTGCTCTCGCAGTGGGCGAGCGGCACCCCCTCGGCCTGGCACGGCCTCACCCCCGGCGACCGGACGCTCGGGGTCGTGGTCCGGGCCGTCACGGACGCGCTGCGGACCCGGGTCCCGGGGCTGCCGGCCGACCTGGTGGCCGCGGTGTCCGGCCCCCGGGGCCCCGACACCGGCACCGACGAGGGCGGGCGGGCCCAGGCCTACGCGGCGCGCATCTGCGAGGCGCTGGCCGAGCGCCAGGCGCGGGACCTCGTGCTCGTGCTCGACGACGTCGAGGCGATCGACGGCGCCCCCGAGTCCGTGGCGTTCGTGGCCGGCCTGTGCCGGCAGGCGCCGGCCACGCTGCACGTGGTGCTCGTGTCCCGGCAGGACCCGCCGTTCCCGGTCGCCCGGCTGCGGGGACAGGGGCAGGTGCTCGACATCACGGCGGCCGACCTGGCGTTCACGGCGGACGAGACCGCGGCGGTCGTGCGGGCGGCGCTCGGCGCCGGTGGCGCCGGTCCGGCTGACACCGGCGACCTGGCGGCCGAGCTGCACGACCTGACCGGTGGGTGGCCCGCGGCGGTCCGGCTGGCGGCCGAGGCCCTGGCCCAGGACCCCACCCGGCCGGCCGCGACGCTGGACCGCCTGCGGCGGCCGGGCGGGGTCCTCCACGATTACCTGGCGGCGGAGGCCGTGGGGGCCGAGCCCCCCGAGGCGCAGGACCTGCTGGCCCGACTGGCGGTGCTCGACCGGTTCACACCCGGCCTGGTCGGCGCCCTGGCCCCGCCCGGCGCCGGCGCGGCCCTGGCGGGCCTGGTCCGCCGCGGGCTCGTGGTGGACACGCCGGGCCGGGGGCGGCCGTGGCTGGGGCTCAACGCCCTGGTCCGCGAGGTCGTGGGGCCGCTCGACCCCGGCGACCGCGCCGACACGCTGGCCGCCGCGGCCCGATGGTTCGAGGACGACGGCCAGCCGGCCGAGGCCCTGCGCTGCCTGGTGGCCGCGGGCTCGCCGGCGGCGGTCACCCGGTTGGTCACCAGCTGCGGCGCGGACCTGCTCCAGAGCGGCGAGACCGGCGCGGTCCTCGATGCCCTCGCCGGGCTGGGCGGCGACCGGCCCCCGGCCGTCCACCGGCTGGAGGGCGACGCCCGCCAGCTGTCCGGCGACTGGGACGGTGCCCTCGACTGCTACCAGCGGGCCACGACCGCCGACGGCCCGCTCGACCCCGGGCTGGCGTGGCGGATGGGCCTGATCCACCACCTCCGGGGCGACCTGACCACCGCCCTCGGGATCTACGGCCGCGGCGACCTTGACGCGCCCGGCGCGGGCCGGGCCGACGCCGCCCTGCTGCTGGCCTGGACGGCGACCGCCCACTGGCTGCGCGGCGACGGCGACCGGTGCCGGGCCCTGGCCGACGACGCGATGGCCCGGGCCCGGGCCAGCCGGGACGACCGGGCCCTGGCGGCCGCCCACACCGTGCAGGCGCTGGTGGCGGCACTCGACGGCGACCGCCTGGCCAACGACGGCCACTACCTCCGGGCCCTCGACCACGCCGAGCGGGCCGGCGACCTGCTCCAGGTGGTCCGCATCCGGCTCAACCGCGGGTCCCGGCTCAACGAGGAGGGCTTCTACGACGAGGCCATCGTCGAGCTCGACCTGGCGATCGGGCTCGGCGATCTCGGCGGCTACGCCGCGCTGCGGGCCATCGCCCTGTCCAACCGGGGTGAGGCCCAGGCCCGGCTCGGGCGGTTCGAGCAGGCGGTCGACGACTTCGACCGGTCGATCGCCGTGTTCCAGCGGCTGGGCTCCGCGATGGTCGCCTACCCGCTCGCCGAGGTCGGGCTGGTCCACGCCGCCCGGGGCCGGACCGCGCTGGCCCGGGCCGCGTTCACCGAGGCCGTCGAGGTGTCCCGCTCATCCGGCGACACCCAGGGCCTGGTGCCCGCGCTGTCGGGCCTGGCCCGGCTGCTGGCGGAGGACGACCCGCCGGCGGCCCGGGCCCACGCCGACGAGGCGGTGGCCATCGGTCCGGTCCTCGGCCACGTCGACGCGCTGCTGGCCCAGGCCTGGTGCGCGCTGGCGGCGGGCGACCGGGACGAGGCGGCGACGATCGCCGAGCGGGCGGCGGACGTCGCCCGGGAGCGGAGGGACCGGGCGGCGCTGGCCGAGGTGGCCGAGGTGCGGGCGGCCGTCCTGGCCGCCCGCGACCACCCGGGCTCGGGGGCCGGCGCCGCGGCGGCGCTCGGCGAGGCGCTCGGCCTGTGGGAGGAGCTCGGCAACCCGCTCGGCGGGGGCCGGGCGCGGCTGGCGCTGGCAGAGCTCGGCGGGCCCGGTGCGCCGGCGGACGCCCGGGCGGCCGAGGAGCTGCTGGCCCCGCTCGGCGCCAAGCGGCTGGCGGACCGGGCGGCCCGGCTGGCCGAGGCGGCCGCCGCGGGGCCGGGGCCGGAGGCGCCGGCGCTCGCCATCCAGTGCCTCGGCGGGTTCGCGGTCCTGCGCCACGGCGAGCCGGTGCCGGTCGGCGACTGGAACTCCCGCAAGGCCCGCGACCTGGTCAAGATCCTCATCGCCCGGGAGGGGCGCCCGGTCCACCGGTCGGTGCTGGTCGAGCTGCTGTGGCTGGGCGAGGACCCGGCCCGCACCGGCAGCCGCCTGTCGGTCACGCTCAGCACGGCCCGGGCGGTGCTGGACCCGGCCAAGGCCCAGCCCCCCGGCTGGTACCTGGTTGCCGAGGGCGACGCGGTGTGGATCGACGTCGACCACACGGACGTCGACGTGCTGCGGTTCATGTCCCTCGCCGCCGAGGCCGAGGCCGAGCGCAAGAACGGGCCCACTGCCCGCGCCCTGACGTCGCTGGCGGCGGCCGAGGCCGCGTATGTCGGCGACGCGTTCGCGGAGGACCCCTACGAGGAATGGTCGGTGTCGCTGCGGGAGCGGGCCCGGGCCTCGTACATCGCCGTCGCCCGCACCCTGGCCGACGACACGGCCGCCGGCGGCGACGCCGCGACGGCGGTGCGCTGCTACCTGCGGGTCCTGGAGCACGACCCCTACGACGAACACGCCCACCTCGGGCTCGTGGCCACCCAGCTGGCGGCCGGCCAGCAGGGCGAGGCCCGCCGCTCGTACCGGGCCTACGGCCAGCGCATGGAGGAGCTCGGCGTGGAGGCCAGCCCGTTCCCGGGATGACCTCGGGCTCCACCGGTCCCACGGGGACCTTCCCCCGCGGCGTGGTCGTGCGCACCGACGCGGGGACCGTCCACCACAGCGGGGGCGGTGGCGGCGGGAACCGCGGCTCCGACCGGTTCACGAGCTGGGACGCCGTCCTCGCTCCGACGCTGCCGGACGCCGCCACCCGGCTCGGCCTGTCCGCGGTGGCGCCCGGCGCGGAGGGCCACGCGACCGCGGTGCTCGACGGCTGGCCGGCGACGCCCGTCCCCGGGCCGGTGACCCTCGGGCCGCCCGAGATCGGGAACCCCGACTGCCCCGCCTGCGGACCGCCTCCGCCTCTGCCGGAGCAGCCGCCCACGACCGTCGCCCTGGACTGGGCCATCCCCGCACCTCCGCCGCCAGCGCCGCAGCCGCTGCGGGACGACCGCCGCTGTGCCGGGCCTGACGGGCCCGGATGGACGCGGTGCACGCTGCCAGGCGACGGGCGGCCGCGGCACCGCCGGACCGCGTGGTGCCGGTGAGCACAACCTGCGACCTGTTCGGCGCCACGCTCGTGGCCACGAGC
>Ga0075420_100003566_pt1 | contig 13655 bp, 9 predicted proteins | sample SoiMetdeltSBSDD4_FD_75296 | JGI IMG/M metagenome (GOLD analysis project Ga0075420, IMG submission 75296) | Bulk soil microbial communities from a Populus tree surrounding site in Tennessee, USA - Soil MetaG P. deltoides SBSDD4 | ecosystem: Environmental > Terrestrial > Soil > Tree plantation... | reverse complement strand
AGAGTTGTTTGGTAATTCGATCCTCTTTCCATCCAACACGGTAAAGTTTTGAGCGGTTCCTGTTTTGGCACAAATATTAATACCTGGAATTTTTGCAATACGTGCTGTACCTTCTTCTACTACATCGTGCATACCGTCTTGTACTGCATCATAGGCGTCATCAGGTATATGAGTTAATACCGAATGCTTTTGCCTGTATTTATTAAGAAGCGCCGCATCCTCTTCGGCCTCATCATCTATGTTCTTTACAAAGTGCGGCGTATAATAAAATCCCCTGTTGGCAATAATGCACATTGCGTTTGCCAATTGAAGTGGCGTCGCAAGCATCATGTCCTGTCCAATACCCAACGTAAGGTTGGTACAAGAGTTCCATTGGCCACGATACTCACGATTATACCTTGCTGTATCAGGAATATTTCCTTTGTCCTCACTTGGCAGATCTAATCCCAACCGGATTCCCAAACCAAAGGAGTTCATGTAGTCATGCCATTTTTGATACCCTTCTTTTACATCATCATATTTTCTGTTGTCCACGATGAGCCGGTAAGTATTGCAAAAAAATGAATTGCATGAATGGGCGATGGCGAGACGAAGGTTAGCAGCATGACCGGCCCATGTTTCCAAACAACCGACTCTTTTGCTGCAGGCATAATATCCGCCGCTGCAAGCGATCCCGCTTTGCGGAGTTATTACACCTTCTTCCAAAGCTATCAATGCATCGATAGGTTTAAATGTTGAACCGGGAGGATATTGCCCTTTTATCGCACGGTTTAGTAAAGGTGCTTTTACATCAAGAACAAGTTTTGTATAATTCTTATTCCTGTAAGGACCTGTAAGCTCATTGGGGTCGAAATTCGGGCCGGACGCCATTGCAAGTATCCCACCTGTTTTTGGATCAAGCGCCACCACTGAACCTACCTTATTGTTCATTAACCTTTCGGCCAGTTGCTGCAATTCAATATCGATATAAGTTCTTAATCCCCGACCAGCGACTGCTGCCGTATCAAACTCGCCTTTTTCAAATGAACCAACAAGCCTGTTCTTATTATCCTTGATCAGGTATTGTACTCCCCGCTGACCCATTAATACTTTTTCATAAACAGATTCCAGCCCGGTTTGTCCAACATAATCACCCATCCGATAAAATCCCTCGGAAGCTTCAATCTGTTTTGGGTTCACCTCGGCTACATAACCCAGTATATGGGCCGCAGCACTAAAAGGATATACCCGTACCGGTCGTTGCACCAATACAAAGCCGGGAAATTTCCAGCTGTTCTCCTCAAATCTTACTTGTAACTCCGGAGTCAGCAGATCTTCAAAGATGGAGGGACGTACCGCTGTGTTTTTGAATTTAGCATCAAGGATCCTGCGATTAAATTCTGCCGTGTCTATTTCCATCATTTTGCAAAAATCCAACGTATCAATTCCCTTGATTTCAGCAGGTGTTACCATCAGGTCGTACATAATGGCATTATTCAGGATGGCTTTTCCTTTGCGGTCAAAAATGATTCCCCTTTCAGGGTAAACGATCTTTGGATAAACTGCATTGTTCCTGGCCAGTTCCTGGTATTTACCTGAAACGATCTGAAGAATGAATAACTGTGCAAGTATCACCAGGAATGCGACAGAGAAAATAAGTTTGATGATACGGCTTCTGGATTGGTTAAACACAGGCATAGTACAATGTACGATGTACGATATAACGCGTACGAAGTATGTTGCAAATTACAACGAAGAAATTGTTTTTAAAATGGCGTTCTCACTATTTAATTTTCTATTATATTTTTCTACGCTGTATTTGTCCGGTACTTCAGGCGGCGCGGAAATATTATTTCGGCAGTTAAGATGAGTAATATACTGATGGCAGTGGTGGTAACGATCTTGATGAGAAAATCCAAAAACCCGCCGACATCAAGCCATTCGAGAAGCAACAGATATCCATGATGTAACAATGAAAGCGCGAAGACATAAACGGTATACTGCGGCCACCCCATCGCTCTTGCAGACGGCTCGCTGTAATTGAATTCGGAGGTATCTTTTGGAATAAGAATATTAACGATGAAGGGCCGGAAATAAGCTATGAGTACACAAGCTGCAGCATGCAGACCCGGGGTAACTGTAAAAAAATCATAGGAAAGACCGGTAAGAAACCCAACCACCAACAACCAAAATCTTGAAATGGAAAACGGAAGCCACAGGATGAATAAGTAATAAATAACCGGTATGATGTATTTGTGCAAGGCAGGGACATTATCAAGCACGTACACCTGCAAGAGAATAAAGAGAATAAACCTGAATATATTTCTTACGAGGTCTGTCATTGTCGTCTTTTGTTTAGTTCATCTACCTTCTTTTGAGTGGCCTTATCCAGTGCCACCTGCTCGTCTCTTTGCAGGTTTTCAATCACAAATACCTGCTGCAGGTTTTGAAAATTAGCGGTGGGTCTCACCCTTAACACATAAAAGTTTGTGGTTTTATCATCCACAATTTCCGATACAGTACCGATCATCCAACCCGGTGGATAGTTATAAGAATTTATACCCGTAAGTACCGTATCCCCGATGATCACAGAATCACTCTTGGGGATATTTCTCAGCGTAACATAGAAAGGGCTTTGCCCATCCCATTCTACTCTTCCGTTATTCCTGCTCTTTTTCATCATGGCGCTTACGGTGGTATGTACGTTCAGCAAACTCATTACCTGGCTGAAATTTTCACTTACACCAACCACCTGCCCGGCAACACTGCCATCTGAATTGATCACCGCCATATTATCTCTTATTCCCTGTTTTGACCCCCGGTTGATCTGGAAATAATTCTTTTGACTATTGATTGAATTGGAAACAACCTTGGCTTCCTTCGCAAGATATTTTCTCACGAGGTTTATGGTATCAACCCTGACGGTGTCTGTAAAAAGATGTGAGCTGGTATCGACCTTAATAAAGTTTGTTTGCAACAAATTAAGGAGTGAGTCATTCATTCTGTGAATGCGGACATTTTCTTCCTTCAGGTGAAAATAGTCATCCACGTTGTCATATTGCGAATTGACGTAGCCGGTTATTTCGTTTGCCTTTCCAAGAAACACCGCCCGGTGAAATTTATTATACCGGAAGAGCATTGACAGCGCAAGCACCTGCAACAGCACAAAACTGATAAATGTGAAATACCGGCGGATAAAAAGAAATACGTTACGCATCTCGCTCTAATAACGAAGTTTTTGCAGAGAACCTTATGTTATGAACCTTTAAAAAAAACCAAATTCCTGAATTGAAATTTGGTCCCGATAGCTATCGGGATATTTTTTGGAATTTCCTGTTTATCTCATAACGAAAGGATACCTGTCGTAGTGCTTTAATGCAATGCCTGTGCCACGCACTACACTTTTTAGCGGGTCGTCGGCAATGTGGACCGGCAATTTGATTTTTTGGCTTAATCTTTTGTCAAGACCTCTTAACAAAGCACCACCACCTGTGAGATAAAGTCCACGACGATAAATGTCTGCGGCCAACTCGGGTGGCGTTTGTTCCAATGCTTTAAGAATTGCCTCTTCTATTTTGAATATACTTTTATCCAAAGCCTCGGCTATTTCCTGGAAGCTTACCATAATCTGTTTTGGGATACCGGTGACAAGGTCGCGACCATTTACCGGAATATCATCAGGAGGCGTTTCAAGATCTTTCATGGCGGCACCAACCTGTATTTTGATCTGCTCAGCTGTCCGTTCACCAATCAATAAGCTATGGTAGCGGCGCAGGGCCTCCATTATATCGGCGGTAAATTCGTCTCCTGCGATACGTATGCTCTGGTCGCAAACGATACCTGCCAACGCAATTACGGTTATTCCGGTGGTGCCACCACCAATATCGATGATCATATTACCCACCGGCTCTTCTACGTCAATACCAATACCGAGGGCAGCGGCCATGGGTTCATGTATCAGGTAAACTTCTTTAGCGCCAGCTTGTTCGGCACTGTCACGAACGGCTCTTTTTTCCACTTCCGTGATGGAAGAAGGAATACAAATCATCATTCTCCAGCTCGGAGGAAACAAGGGTTTTTTGGGATAAACCAATTTGATCAGCTCCCGGATCATCAATTCCGCCGCGTTGAAGTCAGCGATCACGCCATCTTTCAGTGGGCGAACAGTACGGATGCTTTCATGTGTTTTTTCATGCATCATCAAAGCCCTTTTGCCCACAGCCAGCACTTCCTTCGGATTGTTGCGGTTCAATGCAACAATTGATGGTTCATTTACTACTACCTCGTCGTTATGGATAATGAGGGTATTGGCGGTACCCAGGTCGATGGCTATTTCTTGTGTAAACCAGTTAAAAAGTCCCATGTATCAGGATTGGATTTTTAATGTGTGCAAAGTTGGGTGAAATAGTTTGAATTATCAAAGGCAAAAGCCTTGACAGCCAATATTTTTTTAAGACTTTGATTCTCCAAATCGCTGTTAAAAAAACTTTCAAGGGGTCGGCACCGGAGATCTGTTAAGATCCCATTTCGTCACTTCCCATTTTTATCGGGACACAACAGGTAATGCGATTCGGCAAAAATATAAACGCTGATACGCCTCATTTGTTATGATTTTCGCCCGGAGAATCTTCCTATGACGTGCATCAACACCTGAACTCAAATTGATTATCTTCAATTTTTTAATAACAGGTCATGCGGATCATTACCAGGACTGTTCTGATTCTTTCATTTGTCAGTTTGTTCGCAGATGTTGCAAGCGAAATGCTTTACCCGATCATTCCTGTTTATCTAAAAGAGATCGGATTTTCAGTTTTCTGGATTGGCATACTTGAAGGCTTTGTAAACTTTGCGGCAGGCATTAGCAAAGGATATTTCGGAAAGCTGAGCGATGAAAAAGGAATCCGTTTGCCATTTGTAAAACTGGGATATTTCTTAAGCGCGGTATCAAAGCCCTTGATCGGTTTCTTTACCACACCCATTTGGATATTTTTTGTAAGAACGCTTGACCGGCTCGGAAAGGGTGTAAGAGTTGCAGCAAAGGACGCCTTGTTATCTCAGGAAGCCACTAAAGAAACAAAAGCAAGGGTCTTTGGATTTAACCGGGGTCTTGATACGGCCGGTGCAACCATAGGTCCTGTAATTGCATTGATCTTTTTACTGTATTATCCGAAGGATTACAAAACACTTTTTTATATCGCATTTATACCAGGTCTCGTGAGTGTGGCATTTCTTTTTTTATTAAAAGAAAAAAAACAGCCTGTATCAACATTAGAAAAAGGAAGCTTCTTTTCATTTTTTAAATACTGGAAAATTGCAACTCCTGAATACAAAAAACTTGTTACCGGGTTATTGCTGTTCGCCTTATTCAACAGCTCAGATCTTTTTTTAATATTAAAAACAAAAGAAGCGATCGGCGATGGTACCATAAAGATCTTTAATGCTGAATTCGATAGTGATACTATCACTATTGCCGCGTATGTACTTTACAATCTTGTTTGGGCGCTTGGTTCTTATCCACTTGGCGTATTAGCGGATAGGATCGGTTTTAAAAAATTATTTATTATCGGCCTTTCATTGTTTGCTGTTGTATATGCAGGCTTTGCCTTTGATCCATCGATCGGAACAATCTTTATCTTATTTGCAGTATATGGAATTTTTTCCGCAGCGACAGATGGTGTATCAAAAGCATGGATAACGAATATTGCCCATAATAAGAATACGGCAACTGCCGTAGGGTTTTACACTTCATGCCAAAGTATATGTACGCTCGGCGCCAGTACGATCGCCGGATTTATTTGGGATAAATTGGGTAGTTCATATACCTTTTCGATTACTGCGGGCATTGCTTTTTTAGTTATGATCTATTTCTTTTTCAGTCTTCGTGAAAATTGATCTTTTACTATTTATTCTTTATAGTCTGGCACGAAAATGGGGTTGAAACAATAATTAAAAATCAATTTTTTATGAGAAAGGTATTTTTATTATCCATTATCCTATGTGCATTTATGCTCTCGCATGGGCAAAGCAGAAGCACCAACAGTTCATCTTATCGTACTGCACTTGGCGTAAAATTTTATCCGGGCGCTATTACATTCAAGCATTTTTTGAATGGTAATAATGCTGGCGAATTGATCGGCTATTTTTGGAACCGCGGTTTTCGAATCACCGGTCTTTATGAGATCCATGGAAACATTGAAGGTGCTTCGGGCCTCAAATGGTACATCGGCCCGGGAGCTCACATAGGATTCTATGATTATTATCATCACGGTTACCACATAGATGGCACTTATTTTGGTGTAGATGGAGTCCTTGGTCTTGATTATAAGTTTAACGGTGCACCAATAAACATGTCCATAGACTGGCAACCATCGTTCGAATTTGGAGATCATGTAGGATTTTACGGTGGCTGGGGTGGACTTTCGATCCGTTACACATTTTAGTCTCTCATTTTTAGCAATAAGGTTAATTGAAATGAGGTATTTGAAAGATACCTCATTCTTTTTTTTACTTTTAGTCAACACAAAACTAACTATATGAAGAAGCTCCTTGCATTGCTTGTTACATTCAATCTATTTGCCTTTGTATCATTTGCCCAGGATGACTTTGCAAAACTCCAGGCCGAGTTTGAAAAAATGATGAAGGATCCTAAAAACGTTTATGGAAAGAACAAGACAGTTGGAAAATATTATAACATTCGGGGCTTTAAGATGTATGCGGAGGTGTATGGCCAGGGAAAACCGTTATTGTTCATTCATGGTAACGGAGGCTCCATAAATAACTTTACTAAAAACATCCCTTACTTCGCCACCAAGTATAAAGTGATCATTGCAGATAGCCGTGCACAGGGAAAGTCTGCTGACCCAACCGATTCTTTGAGTTATGAAATGATGGCCGATGATTATTCCGCCCTGCTTGATCAAATGAAAATAGATTCTGCTTATGTTATTGGATGGAGCGACGGGGGAATTAATGGTTTGCTGATGGCTATCCGTCATCCCGAAAAAGTAAAAAAGCTTGCAATTACCGGCGCTAATCTCAGGCCGGATACAACGGCAGTGTCGCAGGAGATTTGGGATATGGTAGCACCCATGTATGAAGGATTGAAAAGCAAATCAGGTAAGAATGATATGGAGAAGAACGGGCTTAAACTCTTAAGGCTCTTAATTGAAAATCCTCATATACCATTAACTGATCTTCAAAAAATCAGTTGTCCTACTTTGGTTATCGGTGGCGATCATGATGTGATAAAGGAAGAACATACGATGGAGATCTATAAAAATATACCAAATGCATATTTATGGATATTGCCAAATTCAGGACATAGCACACCGGTTGTTTATTCTGGTGAATTCAATGCTAAAGTGGATGCATTCTTTAAAAAACCTTACAGGAAGTTTAATGCTATGACAAGATTTTTCTGACCTATTGAACAAAGCCCAGTCGTATTTCCATTTCTTTTGGTAACGAAGGCAATTTTCGTCTTTCAATTAGAAAACTATTTAGCTGTGCAATTTCTTTGAAAATATAATGTTTATCAGCGGCTGCTTTTAAATAATCCTTGCCCGAGCTGCCGCCGGTTCCTATTCGTGTTCCGATCATTCGATGCACCATATTCATATGGCGGTAACGCCATGAACTTAATTGTTCATCTATCTCAAGCAGGCAATTCAATAATTGAAATGGTTGTTGCAATAGAGGATAACCGCGATACAACATGATGAAAAGGGCAGCTCGAGAGGCATTAGCAGAAAGTTGTTTTGAATTCGCAGTTTTGTCGCGATCGCTATCGGGATTGGAGTTAAAGAAAATTTCATCTAGGGCTTCGAGATTCCCTTTTTCAAGATCCGCAAGACTTCCTTCATAGCTTTTGCGATAAACTTGCCAGAAGGAATCCGGATCATTTGATAAGGTGGGCGACAACGGCATTCTTTCTAACCATGCATTGATAAGATCAAGCAGCGATCTGCCACTCTCAGAGGTTTTTATAATATCAACATGTTCTTTTTTTAATTGCGCCGTGTAGTATTCTTTTCCATGCCTGTGTTCAAATTTTAATCCCAGTTTTGCCTCCAGTTGTTTGAACTGCCAGCTTTGAAAACCTGATGCAGGTCTTAACATATCCCTGAAATCAAGAAAATCCATAGGGGTCATCGTTTCCATGATATCGATCTGGTGAACTAATACTCTTAAAATGGTGACGCAACGATTGAGGCGATGTACAACAGTCTGCAATTCGGGTGAATTATCATTCAATGCCGGTTTGCTCATAATTGCAATTACAGAATCTACTTCATGGTGCAGCTGCTTGAACCAGAGCTCGTATGCCTGGTGAATAACGATGAAAAGCATTTCATCATGGGCAGATAAATCTTTTTTATCACTTTCCAGGGATTGCGCATTAAGGATCTTGTCTAGCTGCAGGTAATCGTGATAGTGCATGTCGGGCATTGCGGGAGTTTGTGCAAATGTAGTTGTGAATGGTCAATGGTCAATTGTGAATGGTGAATGAGAGGATTCAGAATTTATCGATCATTTTTGCTTTCACAGATTTCACAGATGCTCACAGAAATTATTCCGTGTAAATCCGTGAAATCTGTGAGATAATTATTCACCATTCACCATTCACACTAATCGAACTCATAACCAATATCTCTCCGGTAAGACATTCCCGTGTAAGAAATATTTTGAAGTTCTTCTTTTGATCTTTCAACAGCTTCAAATACAGAATTACCAAAAGATGTAACACAGAGCACACGGCCACCATTGGTAAGCACTTTACCTTCTTTCGATACGGTGCCTGCATGAAATAAAATGCTGTCTTTATTTACTTCATCAAGACCGCGAATGACGTATCCTTTTTCATAATCACCCGGATAACCGCCACTGACTGCCATCACGGTGCAGGCAAAACGTTCATCTTCTTCAATTTTAATCTTGTTGAGTTCTTGCTTCGTAGCAGCAACAAGCATCTCAAGAAAATCATTTTTCAATCTTGGTATCACTACTTCAGTTTCAGGATCGCCCATGCGGCAATTGTATTCGATCATGTATGGTTCATCGTTCACCTTCATTAATCCAAAAAAAATAAACCCTCGGTATTCCAGTCCCTCAACTTTCAAACCTTCGATCGTTGGTTTAATTACTTTGTCTTCTACTTTTTTCATAAAACTTTCGTCAGCAAAAGGCACCGGGCTCACTGCACCCATGCCACCTGTATTCGGACCGGTGTCTTCTTCTCCTACTCTTTTATAATCTTTTGCTTCGGGCAGCAGCACAAAGTTTTTCCCATCGGTCAAAACAAAAACGGATAGCTCGATACCTTGTAAGAATTCTTCGATAACAACTTTCTTACTTGCTTCGCCAAACTTTGCACGTTGGATCATTAGTTCAAACTCTGCCAATGCTTCAAGATTATTTTCGCAAATAACAACGCCCTTGCCTGCTGCCAATCCATCCGCTTTTAAAACAATCGGCAGTTCATGATCATTGATATAACGAACGCCTTCTTTATAATTTTCTACGGTAAACTCGCCGTAAGCAGCAGTTGGTATGCTATACTTTTTCATAAAGGCTTTTGCAAAAGCTTTGCTGCCTTCCAACTGTGCTCCTGCCTTTGATGGACCAATGATATCAAGTTCTTTTAATTGAGGATCGCTGATAAGAAAATCTGTAAGGCCTTTTACCAAAGGTTCTTCGGGACCAACTAAAACAAGATCGATCTTCTCATCAATGCAACATTTTTTTATCGCATCAAAATCAGTTACTCCAAAATCGAGATTCGTACCATGTTGCAAAGTGCCGGCATTGCCGGGAGCTATAAAAAGCTTTTCGCATAGTTGGCTTTGAGAAAGTTTCCACGCAAACGCATGCTCACGACCACCGGAGCCAAGTAAAAGGATTCTCATTTGAATTGGTTCTTTAAAGCATTGCGAATATCGGGCAAGAAAGTTAAAACAGCTATGAAAAATTACTTAGTGAAAGATTTTCTTTATTTTGGACAAATATAGTTTTTGCCAACTCTGATTAGATAACCAAAAACGATTGTATGAATCAAGCTGCTGCGGCTAAAGGCCATCCGAAGGGGTTATACGTTTTGTTTGCGACGGAAATGTGGGAGCGGTTCAATTACTATGGTATGCGGGCGATATTGATTTATTTCATGACGCAAGCCCTGCTTTTCAAACTTGATTTCGCATCTAATCTTTATGGCAGCTATATCAGTCTCCTCTATTTAACTCCGCTGGTTGGTGGTTATATAGCCGATCGATATTGGGGTAATAAAAGATCGATCCTTGTCGGTGGCATTGTAATGGCAGCAGGGGAAGTGATCCTTTTTATTTGCGCGTCTATTTATGATTCTTCGCCGGACATAGCGACAATTCTTTTTTTCTCGGGACTCGGGTTTATGATCGCAGGCAACGGTTTTTTTAAAGCTAATATCTCTTCGCTTGTGGGTCAGCTTTACCCAAAAGGCGATCTGAGAGTGGATCCTGCTTATACCATTTTTTATATGGGTATCAACCTTGGTGCAACGCTCGGCCCTATTCTCTGCGGCACTTTTGGTAATACCGGGAATCCCGCAGATTTCAAATGGGCTTTTTTGATTGCAGGAATCGGCATGGTGATCAGCATTATCATTCAAAAAATATATCATGATAAATATGTTCGTGCACCGCAAGGAACAATTTTAGGCAAAACCCCTGGCATTGATCCAACCATCGATCCTGCGACAGGAAAAGAAGCGAATCTTCCACCACCACCCAAATTCTGGCTAAATCCCGCATTCATTATTTTCGGCATGCTCGCATTTGCAGCACTCATGATCGGTGTCATCTATCTCGATACAAGGATCAATTACCTGTTCTATTTACTAATAGCAAGTTTTGTCTTTATAATTTATCTCATTCAATCTGATAAAAGTCTGACCAATGATGAGCGACAAAGAGTGTGGGTAATGGTGATCATTGCCTTCTTTGTAGTTTTCTTCTGGGGCGCTTACGAACAAACAGGCGCATCACTCAGCATTTTTGCATATGAGCAAACCAATTTGAATCTCTGGGGAAACTATTACATGCCTCCGAGTTATTTTCAATCATTCAACTCCGCTTTCATCATCCTGTTCGCACCCTTATTTGCGTGGATGTGGTTGAAAATGGGAAAGAGTCAACCGGCAACACCTACCAAAATGGGAATTGGTTTGATCCTTTTAGCCCTGGGGTATTTATGGATAGCATTTGGAGTAAAAGATGTAGGCGCGCAAAAAGTAAGCATTATCTGGCTTACCGGTTTATATTTATTACATACCTGGGGTGAGTTGTGTTTATCTCCAATTGGTCTCTCTTTGTTTAATAAACTATCCCCTTTAAAATTTGCATCGTTATTAATGGCGGTGTGGTTTTTAGGAAATGCCGGTGGAAATAAATTAGCAGGCACGCTCAGTGCCCTTTATCCCGAACCCATTGTACCTGTTGAAGTAGTAGATAATATCAACTCGTCAAATAATATCAGTGTACTGAACAAAGATGCAAAGGCGGTTGATTACAAAAACAAAAGAGTTTATTTAGTAAGTGCCTTAGACTTCAGTTCCATAAACAAAGATTCCGTTTATAATGGCATCAAGGGAGACAAATTACAGGAGAACATTAGTATGCAAGTAAGAAATGCAAGCTTTACTATTGAAAAGAGCTTTCTTGGATACCAAATGACAAACCTGTATGATTTCTTCATGTTATTTGTATTCATGGGTGGTATTGCGGGCGTCATTTTGTTATTGCTTTCTAAGAGGCTGCAAAAGATGATGCATGGAATAACCTAGAACATAGGATTTATTATCTTACTATAACTAAAACCAACTCTATGGCTGATCAGCAAACTTCTTTTAAGCCATTTGTTTCTCCTGAAACAACTATGGCCGAGTTCACTGTCAAGTCGATCTTAACCGGCGCTGCATTTGGAATCGTGTTTGGCGCAGCCACAGTCTATCTCGCATTAAAAGCCGGTCTCACTGTTTCTGCATCTATTCCCATTGCTGTGATCGCTATAACTCTTGGAAGAAAGTTTTTGAAAACAACCATTCTTGAAAATAATATCATTCAAACAACAGGTTCCGCGGGGGAAAGCATTGCCGCTGGTGTGGTCTTTACGCTTCCGGGATTCCTGTTTCTAAGTGAAGCAAGCAGCGCCAATTACTTTAATTATTTCACCATTTTATTGCTTGCTATTATCGGTGGCATACTCGGAACATTGATGATGATCCCACTTCGTCGCTCCCTGATCGTAAAAGAACACGGCATATTACCTTATCCTGAAGGCACTGCCTGTGCATCGGTTTTAAAGGCCGGCGAAAAAGGTGGCGAGTTCGCGAGAACTGCTTTCCTGGGTTTAGGTTTTGCATTTGCTTACGCCATGCTTCAAAAAATATTTCATGTGATCGCTGAAACACCGGCGTTCATGACGAAACAAACGAATAAATTTTTCCCTTCGGCAAGAGTGAGTGGTGAAATAACTCCGGAGTATATGGGAGTTGGATACATCATTGGTCCAAAGATCTCGGGAGTGCTTGTTGCCGGTAGTGTATTAGCATGGTTTGTTTTTAATCCATTGTTGGCTTCTTTAATAAGTCCCGATTTGATAGCAACCCAGCTTGTAAAACTTGGTTATCTAAAAGATTTGAGTACAGCCGGCGGACCGGGTGGATGGGATCCTGCCGCCCATACATTCAATGACTGGTCAACTGCCATTTACCGCGCTTATGTAAGACAAATCGGTGCTGGTGCGGTAGCGGCCGGCGGTTTTATTACATTAATAAAAACAATTCCAACTATCATTTCATCTTTTAAAGGAAGCCTTGGTTCATTAAAAGGTTCAGGCACGCAGGGAGAAGCTGTAAAAAGAACTGATAGGGATCTTTCGATAAAAGTGGTTGGTATCGGCAGTTTGATACTTGTATTGATCATCGCTTTTATGCCATCAACACTGATACCGGGCAACAATATTGGAAGCAAATTATTACTCGGCTTATTGGTGATCATCTTTGGAGCTTTTTTCGTTACTGTTTCCTCCCGTATCGTGGGATTGATCGGTTCTTCCAATAACCCGATAAGTGGTATGACGATCGCGACATTGATGGGAACCTGTTTGATCTTTATTGCTGTAAAATGGACAGGACACGTGTATGAACCAATGGCACTGATCGTTGGTGGAATGATATGCATTGCGGCAGCGAATGCCGGTGCTACTTCACAGGACCTGAAAACGGGATATATAGTCGGGGCTACTCCAAAATATCAGCAGCTATCTTTATTTGTGGGAGCTATCGTTTCATCTATAGCCATCGGCGCCACAATAAAAATCCTTGATACGCCGACGGCTGAAATGGCAGCACAGGGCATTCAGCATGCAATTGGTACTGATAAATATCCGGCACCACAGGGAACATTGATGGCAACCCTGATCAAAGGAATTCTTTCATTCAATCTTGATTGGCAGTTTGTATTAGTGGGTGTGTTTATTGCGATCGTTATGGAGCTATGTGGTATCAAAGCATTAAGCTTTGCGATAGGTCTTTATCTTCCTCTTTCTACTACACTTCCGATTTTTATTGGTGGCGCCATTCGTGGTGTTGCCGAATGGAAAAACAAGAGGAATAATGTGCAACTTTCTCCCGAAGAAGAAGA
>Ga0075420_100003564_pt1 | contig 13658 bp, 17 predicted proteins | sample SoiMetdeltSBSDD4_FD_75296 | JGI IMG/M metagenome (GOLD analysis project Ga0075420, IMG submission 75296) | Bulk soil microbial communities from a Populus tree surrounding site in Tennessee, USA - Soil MetaG P. deltoides SBSDD4 | ecosystem: Environmental > Terrestrial > Soil > Tree plantation... | reverse complement strand
GTCTCACCTTCACAAGTAACTCCACCACCATTTATTGTTGCAAAAGCGGCTGGTAGTGGTAATGATATACTAATAGTGGAAGGCAATACAAGCCACATAACTGATACTAGCAATGCACCAATGATAGTAGCTTGGATTCTAAGCGTAATCTTCTTCTTCCTCTCGTTTGAGGTTGTTGAGTTATAATTAGGCCCACTCATTTCTTGTAGGAAAGTAGCTTATTTTGGACATAAATATAAGAGATTACCCTGATTGTTCGTACTAATTTCTTATAATGTTCCCATAGAAGAGATAATTATCATTACTTCCATTACAAAGCGTAAGAATTACTAGAGGGAGACAAGGCGCAATAAGCTATTCTAACGAAGGGACAGGCATACGTACGTACGTGTGCCCTCATTCTCTTCTTCCGTCAAGAGACATATCAACAACAGCTCCCCTCTTTACTAACCTTCATTTACTACCATACAGTTACAGCATACCAAGGGATATTCGCTAATTCTGTCGAATTTTAACTTCTTACCACACATGCAACAGCACCACCAGTCGACTATATCCAACTGCTTCTTGTTATCAAAAATAATCTATGCTCCTAGCCAGCGACCGCTCTAGAAAGCGGTCACTTGGCCTAGGTGATGCGCATTATTAGCGAATTAATAAGATGATATCTGACTGACTGACAAGGATGTGATATTTGACAATGAACACTTTTAGCTAACTGAGCTATTCCCCTAGTATAAGAAATGGGGTTTCTAACCAATGTGGAAAGAGAATATTTGACTGGTGCAAGACAATTTACAAGGGACCAAGGGTATTATATCAAGTCCAGATTAATCAAGAAATTAAAGATGCTTTATGGTATTGAACTACCATTGTTAAAGGAGCATGGATATCTTGATCTTGCAGCATGCAGCAAGAACCTTGCAGCGCGCAGCAAGATTATAGCTTTGAATAAAGATAACCAAAAAACACCTCTGCTTAAAGAAGAAAAAGAAGAATGACTGGGATTAGCAAAAGATATTATATTCTCAAGTACTGTCGAAGGGTTGCGGGGGTCGCCTAGTCCTGCTATGAGAACAGGGGGCAACCTGGTAGGGCGTGGGATTGCTAATCCCATGTCCGAAAGGACACGTGGGTTCGAAATGTCCAGGGAAAGGAAAAGCTGAAAAAGGCGCTGCAGACACGATATTCCCACTCCCCGCGCCTTTATCGATCTTATTTGATACAGCTTTGTTCGATTTTATTTCGGGATTCTGGATATGATAATCGTCATAAACATCTATTTCCAAGCTAATAGGATTGAACAGCCCTTTGAGAAGGTATAATAACGCCGCAGAGTAATATTAAGATTATGAGAGGCAGAATTGCAGCAGCAGCCGTAGGAGCAGGCGTGGCCAGAAGACGTGCAGGAGCGAAGGAGGAGGCACAAGCCAAACAATCCCAAGCTCAAAACCAACAGGCGCAAAATCAAATTGAAGCACAGCAAAAGCAAATAGAAGCGATACAGCAACAACAGCAACAACCCCAACAACCCCAGCCGCAGCCGCAGGAAGATCCCACGGTGAAGTTGAAGAAATATGCGGATCTCAAACAGCAAGGCGTAATAACAGAAGATGAATTTCAGAAACTCAAGACTGAATTGTTATCAAAAATGTAAGATGTAAAATCTGCAACTGGACAAACGGTTAACCATTTAACTATTTCTTGGCTTTGTTCAGTCTTCTTCGCGCAACGACACCAAAATCCGCATTTCTTCTTCCCATTATCTCTAGGAGCGAAGTTAACTGTATGAACTATTTCTACTTTCCTTGAGTATTGCGGATATATGTTTGCCAATTTCAATCTTTTTATCAGTATAGTCCTCCTTATAGGATTCAAGATAAGTATTAACCTGTTCTGGCTCTGCTAACCAATCTTCTATTTCTCTATCGCCCTTAACCCCAGCAGTCTTACGATAATAATTTCCTAAACTTTCACTATTTCTAGACTTAAACATTGAGCGTATGATTGGTTTCCTCACAACATTCTCTTCGTATTCGTAGTACCACTAGGAGCACCTCCTCCAAATCCGTCAGCAGTCACAATCCTTACCGCCCCTATATTCTCTAATAATACTGGATCAATTCGTTCCTTCTTCTGAGTGTGGTACCCGCATTCAGGACACATCCAATACTCTTGCTGTTTATTCCAAACCAGACTTCTACCATCGTTTGACGGACAGGGCGTTGACTCTTTTTGCTTCTTCCTATTAGGGAGCTGTTAGTATTGCTTAATGAGCTGATCTTTTTCATCATTGAATCAAAACTTAATGTTTTGGCTTCTATTTTTCCTTCTTCCGCATCCTGTGTCTGCGTAAATCTTAAATCCAGAAGTTCAAATTGAATATTATGGAATTTTATGGATTTAAGCTTTCTCACGAAGACATAATTGGTTTTGTAGATTGGATCCGTACAGAAAGAAACCGAAGAAAATTCGAGGCATGCATACATTTCGAGCTACTGAGACTAACGATCAGAGATTGGTATAACCACTTTAACACCTTATTTAACGATCATATAATGAATCTGGTAAAACATGCTGGAATCTCAGGTGATGAAGAGTTACAAAAAAGAAAACAGGAAATGTCAGCTTTTGCTAGACAACATCATTATGTTTCAGAATCTAAAATCCATTTGACTGATCTAAAAAATTGCAAGTTGAATAATGAACAAGAAGGAATGGTAAATCAGGTAGGGGAAAAACTCACACGCTTCATACCTGTCATTCGATCCGCTAAATTAGAGTTTAACAAAAAGTACCTTGAAGATGCTGAGCCGTCAGGCCCTACAATTACTATAGATGATGTAGAACAGGCAAAACAAGCAATGGTGAGTCTTTTAGATGAGATGGACGAGTTGAGATCGCAATTTTTTTCTTCAATGAAATGTAGGACTACTAATATTGCCTCTTTAGTAAGCAAATACTATGAAACGAAGTCTTGACAAATTTAGCCTTTTGGAATCTACCTCGAAATGCTATTGATTCTAGAAACGAACGAATGCCTCAGTTTTGCTCTCAAAACATGTGCTGTGTCGTAAAGCTTTAGTTTTGCCTTTCTGGTTAAAGGTGGAAGGAGGTTGTTCAACGAGCTAGACTATCTTCAGAGGTTTGGTAAAAAGAGTAATGCCTATCTTTCATTACACTTAACCATTTGACAATGGACATTGATGATTGTACTTAGGAACTGTGGCAAACGCTTAGAAGCGATCTAATTCTCACGCTATACCAGGCTGTTTGCTAGTGAACAAAGTGAATTATATGTGAAGTAAAAATTGTTATATAATTACTACTTCATTTTATTACATCAGTCAGAGGAATAGAATGAGCCAGTCTTCGATTAGGGGGAGCTTCGTATTCCCTGTTGCTGTAGCTGTCGTTGGTGCTATGATAATTAGTGCGGCGAGTGGCATCATTTCATATTTCCAGGTATTCACCCGTACCCCTGACTTTGAAGTTACCTTAGAAACAACTACAGGATCAACAATGCAGCATGAGAAAGTGATTATAAGGAATATTGGCCTGGCACAGGCTAAGAACGCAAATATTGCTGTCGAATCAAATGATACGCTAACTTCAGTAGGAGAAAGGTGCTTTGAAGGAAACTTTACTGCAATAAGCCCTGCCAATGTCTTTGAAGTTGAATTTGATCGAATATCTACAAATATTCGGTGTGAAATATCATTTGAAAGTTCAATTGATCGTGGGATTCAGAATTTAGTAATAACCGCAGATGATATGATAGGGTTTGAATTTTATCCACCAAGTCAAGGTTTAACGACACAAGCAAATGCTGCGTCCATGCCAAATGCTGTAAACACAACATACCTTCCACGGAAGTTACATTCACTACCCGAGATAGGGAACTGGGGATAGTTTACATTACTATTGCAATTTCTTTCGTCGTCTCTCTAGGAACTATTCTGATAGCATACTTTACATATCATCGCAGAAAACAACAAAAAATACGCGAACAACGGATTTCCAAAGAGACGGAAAAAGAAATAGAATTGCGTACAGAATTGATCCGCCTTAATGAGCTACTGCTTATGAATTATAGGAATATTAAATCTGATGCCCGCAATAGCTATTCTGATGATTTTGCAGCAGAAACATTCTCGCAGTTGCAAAGCCAAATAAATAGTCTCCAAAGAGATCTGGAAGAGACTCAAAGTAAAAGCGCGTCTCCAAGTCTGTATGAAAGTATAGGTGAATTTTTTTCACAATGGTCACTACTTGAACTACAACTATTCACACTTGCAGATAAAACAGATCTAAAAGTTACCGAAAGATCAAGTATTTCCAAGGTGGTGAAGGAATTACAATCATTAAACATACTTCAAACTGACTTTGTTGACAAACTGAATAAGTTAAGAACATTTAGAAATCAATTGGTGCATCCATATGGAAAGTTAGGGGAAATAACCGAAGAACAAATCAATACTCACATCAAAGAATTAAACACCTTATCCAACAATCTGGCAGAGCTGATATCCAAAGGGTGAAACCATTGCGCCAAAGGATAATAACTCCAATATCTTATCCATGCATGAGTAATTTTGATTACAACAATGAAGCGTTCTTTCTGATATATGCTTTAGGTGAGTGATCCTCACAGTTCTTGGTAGTATTCATTCTCTAGATCTTTCTAACAAAGTCTTGAATTTCAAAACCACATCATTTTTCCGAATCTCTGCGCTCAGATTTCAGGCTATCCAGCCTTTTTCCGTACTAGGATCGTATAGTGATTCTATTAAGACTTATTGAGAGAACACGATCAGATACTATCTGCAGAACAATTGCTCATGGAATTGCCAAGAGACTTGAATATTCTTTTTCTAACGTCTTGGATATTCTTTTTCTAATGTCTTGGATATGGGTTCTGCAACGTTACAGGCTCATCATATCTTCAAGCTGTAATAACAAGTCAGATTATGAATTGCACAATTTTTTCACCTATTGCTATTATGAACTACTAGTGCTGTATCTCCTTCTTTATAACATCTTGTGTTAGGAAGATTCGGACAATTATTATTAGCATCAAGTATTCCATCTCTATCTCTATCTTGTGATGTGGTGGTGCTTCCAGTGGAAGAAGACTGCTGTGTCGTAGTAGTATCTCCTAGAGAACATTCAACACCACCAGTAAAGGGCGCATTCCCACTGCTGAAATGGGTAGCAATAGAGTTGTTTTCCGATGTACTACAGGATGAATAAATAAAAAAGAGATCATTCGTAGTAGTACAAGGATGAGCAGTATCAGAAACATGATTTACAAAATAAGCTAAGGAAATCCTAGCCTCTTGCCCAGTATCATTAAATTCTCCACGCTGGATATTGCCACTATACAATATTTGTCTACTCCTGCTAGAATCAGTTATTTGAAATGTTCCGCCAGTCATCTTCAATATTGTGGAACCAGAAGTAGTAGTTCCCTGTGCATCAAAAGTTAGGTAAGCCTGTTCACTCGTGCACAAGGTTCCTTCAGCTGGTAGTACTGTTTGGAAACTTACACTGCTTTGAGCTTGTGCAGGTACGAGGTTAAAGAGTGGTAGTGAACTACTAGTCATCAGCAGCCGCGCAATTGCAGCATATAATCCGAGTGAAATCGATATATTGTTTCTCAGATACGATATATATTTACCAAGATCTTGCTGCAATATGTCTGACTTATTTAACCATTCTTCTTTAGGTTCTGTCAATTCAAAATCTTGGATGTACTGTTATGAACCGATAAAGTTACAGAATCTGTTTTAGAAAAGAACTTTTATGAGTATTATTTTTTTGCAGTCTGTGCAAAGCGCGAGAATATTATATTAATGGATTTATACAACGTAGCTTGATTATTTGCAAGTTATTTCCTCATAGAAATTACCAACAGCCTTGAGAATCCTATTTCTATCATCTTTGATATTTGTCTTTAGATAATGAGCCGCAAAGACAGATGTAGGCACCCTTCCTTGGTAGATGTCAATTACCTCTGATTCTATTCCTTGCTTTCTTAAGTGGCAAAAATCGCTCTACAATACTTCAAGTGTGACTCTACCTCTCTTCTTTTCAATTGCGATCTAATAGCCATCCATGAAGATGTATCAGCTTTATCAGCAACTTCTAAAATGAATTCATTGAACGCCGTGATATACGCTTTCTTTGTCTTTCGGATAAACAAATCAGGATATCTAAAGTGCTCTAACATTCCTGTTTCTTTGTTGATATATTTCTCTGGCTCCTTTTTGATTAACTGGATAGATAAAACCGCCTCGGTGGGCCGCAGCCCAGTCAGTGTGTTAAACACAAGCACATTTGCTGCATCCTTTGGAAGTTTAGTCATGGCATTCATTAACCACTTCACCATTTCATCGAAGTTGCCTTTCCCCGTCATGTAATTGGTAAAGAATTTGAGATTCTCTTGTTCTGAGTTTGCCCAACGTAGTTGATACTTCTACCTAATATTTTTCCAATTATCGTAGCACCCTGCATATTTTGATAGAGCCGACAAACCTTCCATTGCATGTCTTCTTTGCGCTGATGGAAGTGATATCAACACTTTTGCATCTCCTGTCACTAGCACTTCCTTATACTTTAGAGCATAACAAAATATTTGCTTATGATTGCTTTTCTTTTGTAATTTTAACTGATTTTCAAAGTCTTTTACATTAAAATTGCTAATCCCATGTCCGAAAGGACACGTGGGTTCGAAATGTTGTCTTCTTGAGCTTCCCTTCGGGAAGGAAATGCCAAATTCCCACTACCCGCGCTGCTTTTATTATAATTTCCTAAATCTATCGTTGCAGCAGCGTTGCTGCGTTCACTCATGACAGCTGCAATGTTGGAGCTTTCTTCAGTTAGAAGTCTAAGTCTCTTTCAGTCTGCATCCGATATAACGCTGTTGGGCTTTTGTGAACTGCCGAGTCCCATCAAGATATTCCTTTTCGACCTTAGCTGGAGGTAAAATACTGAGGATGATACATACATGTAATTATCCTGAGGAATAGAGAGATATAAGCAAGCTAGCTAAACTCGGATTGCTTATTTATTAGACATTGACTCTCGAAATGGCTGATTTAGAGGACAGTGCTCATAATTCTAACCATAAAACGAAGACTGGTACCGTCGTTTTCATTATTGAATTTTCGCCTTATCATGATAATTTTCCAACGACCTTATAGAGAGTCAGTCGGGGCGCCGACAGAGCCTTTAATTTAATTGTAAAGTTCAATAACCATGATTGGTTGGTTAGATTTATCGGGGCTACCCTGTATATCATTAACGAGTTAATTCTTCTTTTGCAGATGAGTCTCTTTCAGATTATTATTTTAATTTTTTGTTGGTTGTTGGTGCTGTTTCTGTATTTCTTTATTATTCTTCTTAGTTGCGACTAATTCCAAATTTTCAGGTCTACCGTCTCTGCAGTTAAAATATATGCACTCTCTGCAGTAACCAGAATGTAGGCGTTTGATTTCAGTATGTATCTCAAGTTTGGTTGTCTGTGTAGATATGTCAGTTTTATAATTCCGACAACAAAGTTTTTGAAAGTAGTTTTGAGGTTTGGAAGAAAGCCTGAGGCTGCTCCCTGCGCTAAAACGGAGCAGCATCTATCATCGCAGGATTGGGATGGCAGCAGAAGAAAAACAGCAAGATAATGTAAAATAGGATTATTACATCAGTTAGCATCGGAAATTTATTACACTGTCTCTCATTATGATGGCGCCGGAAAACTGCCGAGCCCTCCCTTACTATAGTCGTTTTTGTTCTTCTTCTTCCTCTACCTCCATCAAATCGCCTATTTGGTCACATATACTGAGAAAACCAAGTCCCTTTTCGGTAATCCTAAATTTCCGATTTCCGATGTCATGTTCCAACAAGTTCTTATTAACTAAATCGAAGAGATAATCTCTAAGCTGATTATGTGAAAGGTAAGCGTTATACATTATTTTGGTCTTCCCAGCACCAGTTCCCTCATTTCTAACTGTTTGTAAGATATCACGGACTATCTCAGTTCTGCTTCTATATCTCATAGATGCTTCCCATAATTGGACCTCATTAGTAATAAATACCCTCATGAGGGAATTGAACTCGAAATAGCTTCATTCAAGTAATTGACGATTTTAAGGTTAACGATATGACATTTTTATTAATTGAAATCCAATTAATGGCCAGACCCATCATAATGGTGATGAGAGAGGCTGATAAAGGATGTGAACAAAACTATCTACAAAGCGAATTAAACCCGCTTGGAATAGACTGGAAACGAATGAATGAATTTAATTGCAAAGAGGAATTAGAAGCACTTGCTATTGCTATAGAGAAGTTTATTTTCAAGATTACAAGACTGCTTACAGCAAAGATACAAGCGATAGTGTAATCGACCAATCACGCTTTGACCACTTGATTTAGATGGATAAACGTTATTGTAGATTTGATTAATGGAGATTAAATTGGTGGGCGCCCCTGACATTACGAGAGACGAAGTTGTCAAAGTTCAATAACTTGTTTGTGATGGAAAAAAGGAGTAATGGTAGGCTTGACGACAGAGAATAATGAAGATGTAAAAAAGAGGAAAAAAGTACAAGACGCTCAAAAAGAAAGCACCTTACAACCAATCACTAAACCGAATTCGAGATTAGAAAAGGAATTGCAAGAATGGGAGGTAGAAAGCACAAAGGGCGGCGCAAATGAAGGAGGCGGTTGACAAGAATGGCCGCTATTGCAGTCAGACTTATCACCTTAATCACAAGTCCAAATGTACGAGAAGTTGTCAACATAATTTGTAAAACACAAGACTGTATGAGAGCGAAATAAGACTATTGTATAATTATTATTGAAGTATACTCGTACAAGCAAAAGGCATGTCTCTAAAAGCTAGAATTAACTAAAACAATTGCGACATTGGATAAGGAACGATGAGTTATTAAGAAGAATATTATCGTAAAAAGGGTAGTGATATGGTTGCCTTCTTCAATTCGGGAGCGAAATTGTCAATCTTGGTTCTAAGCTAGATTAATATTCATGTCTTTCCAAACGATATGATGGTGGACTTCGCAAACCGTCCCCTCACCAGCCAAAAGAATAGACGAGAGCAACAATCATTCAGGCATTTCTATGCCAAATATCGAGACCTTATCCTTTTCAACAAAAATATCATTTTTGCAGCTGTATTTGCAATTATTACAGATTCGATAGTTGTTCAATATGCTGCTCAAGGCATTAGTAATAATGTTCTTGTTTCTATTTTCTCTATAATAACAGGTACAGGCGTGTATCTTGCTGCGTTTGCCGGTCTATTCTACATTGATAATAGAAAGAAGTATTTTGACACGGTTACAGGTAAGAGAGATTCAAATAAGTTTAGGCAGGATGCAAAGAAAATAGTGACCGCTTTAGGTGTATCTGAAGTGGTATACATGGTAGGCAAATTCACATCAATTTACTTATTACTACAATCAAATGTAGCCCCACCGTATCAAGTTGCAATACTTTCAACTCTTCTGGCAGGAGTATTCTCTACCGTTACAGCAAACTTGATGGTAAAGGCACAAAAGCTACTCTAGCGAATGGACAGGCGTATGCGTGCGTGCGCCCTCATTCTCTTCTTTCGTCAAGAGATATATCGACAACAACGATAACCGTCTTTACTAATCTGCATTTAGTACCATACAGTTCCAGCATGTCAATTGCTTTTCGGTTATCCTATCAAACTTGAGTCTATTGCCGCATATGCTCCAGTAATTATTAATTTGATATCTCTGTTTCTTTGTAGTTGGTGTCATCATCACACTACGGCAAATTATAGATGAAAAAATTTCCTTCCTAAAAGAGCAAAATAATCCATATAACAGGCCAGAATTAAAGAGCACCTACCAGATACAAATAGACGCAATCAAGTGTGCTTCTGATGACTTGGAAAAAGTCGGAGCCCTAATTATACAAAAAAACTATTGAAGAATAGCAAAGAAATACAAGAAGCAGATAAATTGTTGGCAGAGCTCGAAGGTTTAGAGTGGCTGCAGGCACAAATAGTAGTAGTTTTTAATCTTGATAATGCAGAAGCAGCTTGAATACAATAGGATATATACTGCCGCTGCAGCATTAGCGGAAAAAGACTAATATTTGATAGGAAAAGTGAAAATCCATAGACCTGCTGGCATTATATGATAGTCAACGTCGATACTTGAGATGGGTGAATTATCTCTAAACAATCAGAGATATTTCTTCCACTTCCCATAGTACTCTCTACTATTTGCTTTTCAATTGCTTGACCCTCTTATTCGCATAATGGCGCATTACAAACCCGGCCACTATGAGAAGTGAGAAGAGAAGTGCAGTGAATATGCCAGCAGCAAGAAAAAATTATAAGAAAAGCTCCCACTGCGATTAACATCCAACCAAATATTAGGAGTATCTTCTCTCCTGTAGTTTTCTTGTATGGTGATGACATGCTGTCGTCACATACATCTCTCTTCTTCGCTGTCTATTATTATATTCGTGTAATACTGACAGAGTTTATTATCTTCACTGGTTCAGCCATTGCTGCGTGGAGATTGTCAAGTCCTGTACCGTAGATAGGTATTGATGATGAGGGGATATAGGTTGCCTCATAACCGGTAGTGTAATCGACAAAAATCAGTTGAATTGAGCTTATTTGATTCCTGTTATTTGTAGATAATACCAATTTTCCGAGATCTGCCAACTTGTTCTATCACTAGTATTAGTGACATTTCCAAACACATCTTTGGTTTGTACTACTGTGGCTTCTTGAAGATAGGTTGACCTCCATTCTTAATCGAGAAGGTCTTCAACAGTTAGATTCATGATTATAAGACCTGTCGTTGAATCAATACTGTTAGCGTTAGATGCAAAGCATGGGTTTGTATCCATCTCAGGGTATCGTGCTGCTTGAACTGTACCACTATCTTGACATTTGTTGATACTCTGATTATCGCTACCAGCAGGAATTATGGTGCTGAGGTGTAAGCAGAGAAAACAGAAAGTAGTAGAAGGGTAATAAAAGCACCGATTTCAATGCTTGAAGCTCTCATGCCCAGACTGGTTAATGGATTTGTAGTTGCTAACATAATAACTAACTACATTATCGTTAATCTGTCTGACTCCTTAAATCGACTAGTAAATGTATAAACCACAATTAGCTGATTTATCTTATTAAGCAGACCCTTGCCTCTTTGCACTTGCTCTTCTCATCCGCCTCCGTCATTTGCGCCGCCCTTTGTTGATTCAACTTCCCATTCTTGTAACTCCTTATCAAGTTTAGAATTGACTTTAGCGATTGGCTGTATTGTATCCTCTTTCTGAGCGTCTCCTGTTCTTTCTTCTTTCTTATTTGCTTCCGTATTATTCTCGGTCGGCAAGCCTACCATTGCATTTTTTTATCACCAGACAGGTTATTGAACATTGACACTTTCAGCAGCGGTGGAGGCGCGCCAAGCCTAAGATAACACGCTTCAGCTGACTGCTAAATATTGATTGCTTGCATCGGAAACCCTGACAATTTTATTCATTGTATTAAAGACTAAGTAGCAGAAACGGCCACCCTATTATTATTTGGGCGATAATAGGCCTGACTTAAGTTCATTCTTTCCTGCACCGCTTTATCCAATTCACTCTTAATTGTTATGATTTGGCTCGTATACTCGGCTTTGTAGTTTGCCATGAAGAAACGGAGATTCTGCTTTAGAATTTCTATGCGTTTCTCTAGCCCCTTTACTGCCACAGCAAACTCCAAAGCCATCTAGTTGTCATTATTTTCTCCACAATACTAAAAATTGCTTTTATGCGTATGTTCTTAGTATTTCATCTAGAAATAATTATTTATGTAAACCCTCCCCAGTCTCAGTGCTTCCGAATTTATTACCCTCTAGAGCTGCGCTTGGCCTCGTTAGCATGTACACATGACAATAATAACCCCACATCAAATAATAGACGAAAGGAAATCTTTTCTAAGGGACCAAATCGATCCAAATTACAAGCCAGAAGCTAATAGCACCCTTCAAATTCAAATAAGTTCTATTACGTCTATTGACTACTACAATATGAAAAAAGTTGAAGCGATAGTCAAGTAAAAAAGGCTCAATTGAAGAATAGTTAAGTGATGCACGAGAGTCGAGGTTGTTTACGAAGCTTGATGGTTTGGAGTGGCTAGAACGACAGAGTACGATATTCTCGAAGACAATAAAGAAGCAGCTTCAAATTAGTTGCTGTAGCATATGTGGCAAAGAGCTAAAGAATCTCATCAAAAGAACTGAAAAACTCTGTCATGTTGGGCTTGTATATAATTGCGGGTGTAGATAGTTGAACTAGTACTTTGATGAAAGATGTAAGTTCTTCGCTTTCGGGGACCCAGTGCGCAACAGGCCATGATAAAATCAGTATCATATTATATAATGAAAATAAATACTTAATTCCATACTATGTTGTATAAGTCATAATATGAAAGTTGAACCGCGATAAGCTGATGAAATATCTACCAACACAGCATAATATTTTCAAAAAGGGATTGCTGATTGCAGCAACAGTCTTCTCAATAGCTGCAACAGGAATTTTTGCATCAAACACCCTACTCGGACAACTGTATCCTTCCTTAGCTTTTGCACAAGAGGAATTAGGTGTTACAGATACTACTACCACGACGGGTAATGCTACTGGAGGAACAACAACAGCTGGTGATACTGCTAATGCAACTACTACTACAAGCGGCGGCAACAAACTCGCAGGCATTATTGCTAGTTTGACGCTTGCACCAGATCGTCTAGCGCCAGAATGGGTTGCGGCAGGTTACTGGGAATTAGAATCAGACATGCCTCTATTGGGAGCGGGTACCGAAGGGACGCAGCCCACAGTAACTAGCTTTGACGCCATAATTGAAATGACTCGATATGCGGATGGGACATTCCTACATCAACACACAATTTCCGACTTTATGCAATCAGCTATTCTGCATACAGACGCAAACAGTACTACAATCAATGGAACCGCAACTGTAGTAACGGAACTAGGTCCTACAGAAAATGTGCCTATATTCATTACTCTGCAGAACAATCTCATATCGATAGGTATTGACCCAGTTGCTACTGAGAATCACTTTGGACCAACGCCAATCAGTGGAATCATACTGACCCCTGAGCATCTACAGGACATATCTAATCTGTTAACTAGCACAGATCAAGAAGGAGGACCAACAGGAGCAGGAACGGCAGGAACTAATATGTCTACTGGAACCGCTGGAAACACAACAGGTCAATAAGAAGATACAAAAAACATAGTTTAGTGGTGAAGAAGAAAATTTCCCTACTCCTTTTTCTCTCCTGTATACTTCTTCCTCCTAATTTTCATGCTGTCTCAGCAGCGGTCTTTCCGCTTATGCGTTTTCGTCTGCTTTCATAGATTATGATTGCTATACTCAGTCCAATGAAGGCTGCTTGGAATACTTCGATAGCGATTGCCATTGGCATAATGGGGCCAGCTCTTCCCGTGATTGGATTATCCGGCATTCTAGTAATTGCAAAGAGTATGATTAGCACTATTGTTCCTCCAATGCCTATCAAATACCATGGCCTTCCCCATCTTCTTATCATTGGTACTACCCAAAATAGCTGGGCTATTCCAGC
>Ga0075420_100003562_pt1 | contig 13660 bp, 11 predicted proteins | sample SoiMetdeltSBSDD4_FD_75296 | JGI IMG/M metagenome (GOLD analysis project Ga0075420, IMG submission 75296) | Bulk soil microbial communities from a Populus tree surrounding site in Tennessee, USA - Soil MetaG P. deltoides SBSDD4 | ecosystem: Environmental > Terrestrial > Soil > Tree plantation... | reverse complement strand
GCGCGAGGCGCGCCTCCGGGCTCAGCTCGATCGACTTCTGGGTCCGGGGGTAGACGCCGCCGCCGGCCGAGATCAGTTCGGGGTTGTAGTCCGCCCAGCTCGAGCGGGGCAGCTCGAACAGCCGCTTGCGCTCGTCGAAACTGCGCTCGGCGTCCGGGTTCGGGTCGATGAACACGTGCCGGTGGTTGAAGGCGCCCACCAGGCGGATGTGGCGCGACAGCAGCATCCCGTTCCCGAACACGTCCCCTGCCATGTCGCCGATGCCGACCACCGTGAAGTCCTCGGCCTGGATGTCGCGGCCGAACTCACGAAAATGGCGCTTCACGGACTCCCACGCGCCGCGCGCGGTGATGCCCATCTTCTTGTGGTCGTAGCCCGTGGAGCCGCCGGAAGCGAACGCGTCCCCGAGCCAGAAGCCCTCCTCCATCGCGATCCCGTTCGCGATGTCGGAGAACGTGGCGGTGCCCTTGTCGGCGGCGACCACCAGGTAGGGGTCGTCGCCGTCGTAGCGCACGATCCCGGGGTGGGCCATGATCTCGCCGCCCTCGATGTCGTCGGTGAGGTCGAGCAGCCCGCGGATGAAGGTCTGGTAGCAGGCCACGACCTCCTCGGGCAGGTCATCCCGCCTCGCGGGAGGCTGCTTGACCACGAATCCACCCTTCGCGCCCACGGGCACGATCACGGCGTTCTTCACCATCTGGGCCTTCATCAGCCCGAGCACCTCGGTGCGGAAGTCCTCGCGACGGTCGGACCAGCGGATGCCGCCGCGCGCCACGGGGCCGCCCCGCAGATGCACTCCCTCGGTGCGCGGCGAGTAGACGAAGATCTCGTAGCGCGGGCGCGGCTGCGGCAGCCAGCGCAGCTCGGACGGGTCGAGCTTGAAGGACAGGTGCTGGGCGTGCTCGCTCGGTCCGGTGTGGAAGTAGTTGGTCCGCAGCATCGCCCTGACCACGTCGAGGAACATGCGCAGGATCTGGTCCTGGTCGAGGCTCTCGACCGCGTCGATGGCCTCCTCGATGCGCCCGGCCACCTCCTCGGCGTCCTCGCGGTCGGTCCGCCTTGGGTCGAAGCGGGCCTGGAACAGGGCGATCATGAGCCGCGCGATCTCCGGGTGGGCCACGAGCGCCTGCTCCACGTAGCGGTCGCTGAACGTGATCCGCGCCTGGCGCAGGTACTTCCCGATCGCGCGCAGCACGGTGATCTCGCGCCACGTGAGCGCGGCGCCGAGCACCAGGCGGTTGTAGCCGTCGTTCTCCACGTCGCCGCGCCAGGCGCGCACGAACGCGTCCTGGTAGCTGTCGCGCACTCCCTCGGCGTCGAGGTTGCCCGCGCCGGCGTAGGTGAGCCCGAAGTCGTAGATCCAGACGCCGTCGGCGTCACGCGGGACGATCGGGTACGGGCGCTCGTCCGCGACCTCCACGCCCATGTTCTCGAACAGCGGCAGCACGTCCGAGAGCGTGAGCGCGCGCCCCGCCCGGAACAGCTTCGCGCGCAGCATTCGCGGGCCGGCCTCGAGCGGGCGGTAGAGGCTGATGCCGAGGCCCTCGTGCTGGGGCAGCTCCTCGATGTGCACGATGTCCGCGAGCGCCGAGCGCGCTACCCAGTCGGCGCGGTAGGCGGCGGGGAAGGCGTCGCTGTAGCGGCGGAACAGCTCCCCTCCGTGCTCCTCGCCGAGCTCGTCGACGAGCGCCTCCTGGAGGTCGTCGGCCCACGAACGGGTGGCGGCCACGAGCATCATCTCGACCTCGCGGTCGTCGAAGTCCGGCATCAGGCCGGGTTCCACGTACGCCATGAAGTGGAGGCGCACGAGCACCGACTCGGACACGCGCGTGGTGTAGTCGATGCTTGCCGCGCTCGTGGCGTTCCGCAGGATCGCCTCGATGCGGCGGCGGTTCTCGGTGTTGAAGCGGTCGCGCGGTACGAACACGAGCATCGAGAAGAAGCGCCCGAACGGGTCGCGCCGCGCGAACAGCCGCAGCCGTTGGCGCTCGCCGAGGTGGAGGATCCCCATCGCGACGTCGAACAGCTCCTCGCTGGAGATCTGGAACAGCTCGTCGCGCGGGTAGGTGTCGAGGATCTCGAGCAGCGCCTTCTCGTTGTGGCTCCCGGGCGGGAACCCGCCGCGCTCCAGCACGGCGGCGACCTTGCGGCGCAGCATCGGGACGTCGGCCGGGCTCGCCCGGTAGGCCGTGTGGGTGTAGAGGCCGAGGAAGCGCCGCTCGCCGATCACGCGGCCGTCGTCGTCGAAGCGCTTCACGCCCACGTAGTCGAGGTACGACGGCCGGTGGACCGTCGAGCGCGAGTTCGCCTTGGTCAGCGTGAGCAGGCCCGGTGCGAGCGACGGGCCGCTGTCCTCGCCCTCCATCGGCTCGCGCAGGATCCCGAGACCCGGGCCGGCGGGCCCGCTCTCGTCGTACTCGCGGTAGCCGAGGAAGGTGAAGTTGTGGTCCTCGAGCCACTCGAGAAAGGCGACGGCCTCCGCCACCTCCTCACTGTCCGCCGGCGAGGATCCGCTCCGAAGCTCGCGCGCCACGTCCAGCGCCTGGCTGCGCATCTCGGGCCAGTCCTCGACGGCCGCGCGCACCTCGCCGATCACCCGCTCCAGATGCAGCTCGAGCTCGCGCAGCTTCTCCGGGTCGGTCTGCCGGGCCACCTCGGCGTGGATCACGGACTCGGCGATCACGCCCTCCTCCGGCGCGTCGCCCGCGGGCTGGGGGAGGATCTCGAGTAGCTCCCCGCCGTCGTCGCGGCGCACGCCGAGCACCGGATGGATTATCAGGTGGACGCCGAACCCGCGCCGGTTCAGCTCCATGCTCACCGAATCGATCAGGAACGGCATGTCGTCGGTCACGATCTCGACGGCCGTGTGGGTGGACTGCCAGCCGTGCTCCTCGAAATGCGGGTTGTAGACGCGCACCTTGGGCGTGCCCGGCGCGCGCTCCCGGGCGAAGTTGAAGTGCCCGAGTGCCAGGCCGTAGAGGTCGAGCGGGTCGCGCTCCACCACGTCGTCGAGCGCGACCCATCGATACAGCTGGCGGGCAAATGCCTCGGCGAGCTCGGCGTCCGCGGAGCCGAGTTGCTCACGCACCCGCGAGCACACGGCCTCGGTCAGAGCCTGCTCGGTGTCTTCGACCTTCATCTCGCTCAGGTTCATCGTATTCCGGCCGGCGGCATGAATACGGGGTTTTTCGCTCGAACACGCGGCCATAGGCGCTTGCAGCGCTAAAGGGCGGCGGCGCAGAGACCGACGCGATTTCTGGACCTCGACCCGGGCCGACCCCTCCGGGGCACCTCCCCCGATGGCTTACTCCACCACCCAGGCACTACACCCACAGCCGGCTATCGGCGCCCCGCGCAAGCGCCTGCGCATCGCGATCGCGGGCGGAAGCCGGGCACCCGAGCGCGCTCGCTCCTGGATCGAGAGCGCGGCCTCCTGGCTCCCGGCCGAGCTCGAGAGCACGCTGCTCCTGCTGGTCTGCGAGCTCGTGAACAACGCGGTCCGCCACGGCGGCGCCGGAGAGGACGAGATCATCGAGCTCGAGCTCGGTGCACTCGAGGGCGGCCGTGTGATGGTCCAGGTGAGCGATCCCGGCACCGGCTTCGAGCACACGCCGCGCGACCAGCCGCTCGACGAGGAGGGCGGCTGGGGGCTCGTGCTGATCGAGTCGATGGCCGAGCGCTGGGGCGTCGAGCACGAGGGCCGCACTCGGGTCTGGTTCGAGCTCGGCCCGCCGGCCGCCTAGGGCTCAGGCTGCGGCGAGTCGCTTCTCGAAGCGGACGCGCGTGGCGCCCGTGCCGCGGAGCACCTCGAGGCTGTCCATCATCGAGGCGATGATCGGCATCCCGCGGCCGCCCTGCTGATCCGGCTTGGCCGAGCGGGCCTCGCCGGCGAAGCAGCCGCAGTCCCGCACCTCGACTTCGAAGCTGCCGTCGACGGCCTCCAGGCGAAGGAAGATGCCCCTCGGATCGCACGGCTCGCCGTGCTCGATCGCGTTCGCCACCGCCTCAGTGGTCGCCAGCATCAGCTCCCAGGTGGTGGACCCGTCGAGCCGCAGCCGCGAGGCAGCGGAGCGCACGAGCGCGCGCGCCTGAGGGGTGCTCGCGGGCGCCGCGGGTAGCCAGGACTCGACCTTCATCCATTTGGGGTATCTCCAGATACTGGATTAGTTACACGCGTGACCTGTCGGTAGCCTGCCCGCTCCGCCGTGCCCGACCTCCCGATAGCCCGCAACACCGCGCTGCTGTCCGCCGCACTGGCGGCCAACTCGGGAATGCTTCAGCTCCAGGCGGCCGTGGCGTCGCTGACGCTCGTCCAGGTGCTTGGGATCGAAGGGCTGCTTGGTCTGGGTCCGGCGATCGTGCTCGCCTCGGGTGCGCTCACGGCGCCGGTGGCCGGCCGAGCGATGGACCGGTTCGGGCGGGTGCCGGTGCTGGCGATCGGCTTCATGACCGGAGCCGCGGGTGGGGTGCTGGCGGCGATCGGCTGCGCCGGGGAGGTGCCCGTGCTGGTGCTCGCAGGCTTCGTGCTGGTGGGGATGGCGAGCGGCACCGCGCTGCTCGCCCGCACGGCGGCCGGCGACATGTACCCGCCCGAGCGCCGCGCGCACGGCATCGCGCTGGTCCTCTTCGGCGCGGTCTTCGGCGCCATCCTCGGGCCGGCGGTGTTCAGCCCGCTCTTGCACGGCAAGCACCTCGACGGCGACGCCCTCGCCCCGCTGTGGCTGGCGGGCAGCGGCTTCATGCTCGTGGCGCTGGTCCTCGTGCTGATGGTGCGGCCGGACCCGAAGCGGATCGCGGAGCTCCTCCACACGGGCGATCCGCCGCCCGACACGCGCGTGCCGCTGCGCGAGATCATCGCGCGCCCCGGGGTGATCCCGGCGCTGCTCGCGGCTCAGGCGAGCTTCGGCGTGATGGTCGGGGTGATGACGCTCACCGGAGCGGTGGTCGTGGACCACCAGCACCACGCCGCCCACAACGTGTTCCCGATCATCGGGGCGCACGTGATCGGCATGTACGCGCTGGTGCTGGTGGTGGGTCGGCTGATCGACCGCATCGGGAGAGGCGTGGCGCTTTCAGGAGGGCTTGTGCTGATGGCGCTGTCGGTGATCTCGCTGCTGTGGATCGACAGCGTCCCGGCCACCGCCGTGGCGCTGTTCGGCCTCGGGCTGGGCTGGAATTTCTCGTTCGTCGCGGCCACCGCGGAGCTGGCCGACAGCACGCTGCCGTCGGAGCGCGGCCGCCTGATCGGCTTCAACGACCTGCTCAGCGGGCTGACCGGGGCGGGCCTCGCGCTCCTGGGCGGCGTCGCGCTCGAGGCGCTGGGAGTGGCCGCGCTGGCCCTGGGAGCGGCGGCGCTCGTGTCGGGCCCCGCGCTGTGGCTCGCGCGCCGCAGGCCGGTTCACGCGACGTAGGCTTCGTGCCATGCCGACCGCAATCGCCGTCTCAGACCTCCCGGGAAACCTGATCGGCCGCTTCGAGGGCGGGGAGTACGGGTCGAGCGTCTCGTTCTTCATCGGGACCTTCGACGCCGGCACCGGCCCCGGCCTTCATCGCCACCCCTACGACGAGACCTTCATCGTCGAGGCGGGCAGCGCGACGTTCACGGTCGGCGACGAGACGCTCGAGCTCGAAGCCGGCCAGATCGCCGTGGTCCCGGCCGGTACGCCGCACAAGTTCGTGAGCGGCGAGGGCTTCCGGCTGATCAGCATCACGCCGGCTGAGCGGATGGAGCAGGAGGACCTGGAGTAACTAGGCCGCTCCGAGCTCCTCGCCGCCGTACGTCCAGCGGCCGCTCACCATCGTCGCCACCACCCGCAGCTCGGGCAGCTCCTCGGGCGCGCAGGTGAGCGGGTCGCCGCTCAGCACGACGAGGTCGGCCAGCATTCCGGGGCGGAGCGTGCCGCGGCGGTTCTCCGCGTGCTCCAGCCACGCCGGCGCCACGCAGGTGGCGTGCAGCGCTTGCTCGACCGTGACCGCCTGCTCCGGGCGCCATGCCGGGCGCTCGTCGAGCGTGCGCAGGACGCCCGCCACGATGCCCGCCAGCGGGTCGAGCTCCTCCACGGGCGCGTCGGACCCGTTCGCCAGCACCGTCCCCGCGTCCAGCAGCGAGCGGTACGCGTAGGCGCCCTGGCGGCCCTCCCAGAGCCGCTCCGCGAGATCGCGGTCCGACGGCGCGTGGCTGAATTGCACGGACGCCGCCACGCCGAGCTCGGCGAAGCGCGCCATGTCCGCCTCGTCGAGCAGCTGCGCGTGCTCGATGCGCGGGCGTAGGCCGACCGCCTGCCACACGTCGCGGGTGGCCTCGAACGCGTCGAGCGCCGCCCGGTTCGCGCCGTCGCCGATCGCGTGCACGGCCACGGGCCAGTGCGCATCCGCCGCCCGTCGTACGACGTCCTCTAGCAGCTCGCGCGAGCTGATCTCGACCCCGGAGCCGTCGAGCAGGCGCGCGGTCGCCGACCCGAGCGTTCCGTCCATGAACCCCTTGAGGTAGCCCATCCTGAGCATGTCGTCGCCGAAGCCTGAGCGCAGGCCGAGCCCGCGCAGGTCGTCGAGCCTGTCCCAGGGGAACGACTGCCACACCCGTACGTCGAGCTCGCCCGCCTCGAGCAGGCGCGCGAACACCTCGAAGGCGCCGAGCCAGCCGTCCTTGTCGTGGATCGCGACGACGCCGCGGGACGCCGCGACGCGCATCCCCTCGCGCGACGCTTCGAGCATCTCGTCCACGGTCGGGCGCACGTAGCGGTCGCGGAACGCCCAGGCCGAGTTCTCACGCAGGATGCCGCTCGGCTCCACCACCCCGCCCGCCGTCTCGAGCGGCGCATCGGCCATCGCCACCGCTGCGCTGTTCACCCAGAGCGAGTGGTAGTCCTTCGACATCAGCGCCACCGGCACGTCGGGCACGGCGCGGTCGAGAGCCTCCCTGGTGGGCGCATCGGTCCAGTCGCCCTCGCGCCAGCCGAGCCCGCGCAGCCAGCCGCCCGGCGCCACCCGCGCGCGTGCCGCCACCACGCGGTCGAGCGCCTCCTCGAGCGAGCGCGCTCCCTCGAGGCGCGCCTGGTGGAGGCCGAGCGACCAGGTCGGGAAGTGCACGTGCGAGTCCGTGAAGCCAGGCAACACGCAGCGCCCGCCCAGCTCAAGGGTGCGCGCGCCGGGGGCGGGCTCGGCCGCGATCACCCCGTCCCGAACGGCCAGCTGCCCCACGACGGGGGCAGCCGGGTCCAACGTTCGGATCGTTCCGCCGGTGAGGAGCACCGGCGGAACCCTAGGTCAGTCGTCGAGCAGGCAGACGTATGTCGTGCCCGCCGTGCCCGGGGCGGGCCTGTCCGCGAGCGCGACGCGCGCCTCCTCGGCGTTCATCCACTTGCCCGGGTTCTTCGACTTCTTGCCCGCACCCGAGTAGTGGTAGATGTCGAGGCCGCGCCGGATGTCGTTGCCGAACAGGTAGAAGTCGCCGGTCTTGCGGTCGATCTGCGGCGTCTTCGCCGACCACGTGTCGGCGTCCGGCATCCGGTAGTAGCCGATCTCCTTCATGCCCTCGCCGGCCACCTGCGTGCTGCCGAGCGAGATCCCGGTCAGGCCGGAGAGGTCGACCACGCGCACGCCGCCGTTGTAGAACGCGGCGGTCATCACCTGCTCGCGCTGGTGGATGCGGAACACGTGCGCGGTGCAGGTGCCGGTGGCCTCGCCGGAGAAGCCGACGTCGTCGATGTTCCAGTAGCCCACCTTCTGCGGGTTCTTCTCGAGCTCACCGGTGACGTCGTACACGTGGAAGCCGCCGCTCGGGCAGACCGGTCCGCCGGCGGCTCCGGCCACCTCGTCCTCGGCGAGCAGGAACGTGCGCTCACGCCCGCTCGCGTCGGTCGTCGTGTACGGGTCCATCTGGTGCCAGACGTTGATCGCCGGGTCTGGCCAGGTCGAGATGATGCTCGGATCCGCCGGGTTCTCGGTGTTGATGACCACGCCCTGCGACAGCGCCGCCGAGTACGCGCGCGTACCGTCGCTCTTGAACGTGATGTCGTGGGACTCGGTGCCGAGCCCCGGGAACGTCGGCAGCGGCAGCTCCTTGACCTTCACGGGCGCGGCGAAGTTCGAGATGTCGAAGACCTCGATCGCCGGTGTGGGGGAGTTGACGATGAGATCGGAGTTCGAGTTGTAGAGGTAGTTGCCGCTCGGGTGGATCGTGCCGTTGTGGGTGCCCTGCGTCACGTCCACGAACGAGACGGTCTTCGGATGCAGCGGGTCGGTGATCTCGGCGATGAAGCTGCCGTTGCGGCCCTGGCCAGTCGGCTTCAGCACGTCGAAGCCGAGCGCCGCGGCCTCCTGGTAGCAGGTGGAGGTGCCGTCGCCGAAGGTGTCCGAGGCGTAGCTCACGAAGACGCGGCCGGGCTTGCTCGCCTGGCGGAACACCTGGACGTCCCCCTGGGTCACGCCGCAGTCGTAGACCGCGACGATCTGCGAATTGCGCGGGTTCGTGATGTCCACGATCTGCATGCCGTTCTTGTACGAGCCCGCAAGGGCGTACTGGCGGCCGCCGATGCGGGTGAACTCGATGTCCGTGCCGGTGATCTCGGTGGCGCCGTTGCGCAGCTCGTACGGGAGGTTCTTGACGAACTCCATGTTGTCGCTGTGCTCGCCCGACGTGGCCGCCTGGCCGAATGCGGCCGGAGCGCTGAGCGCAAGGACGGCTAGAACGAGAGATCCAAGAACCGCGAGACGACGCATTGCCGAGGCACCCCCTGCCAGTGGTAGATGCCTCGGGCCATACCCGACGCCCTGAAAGGTAAAACTCGTGAACCTATGGGCGAGCGGCGGCTGGGCTAGCCGCTGGCGGTCCGAGCGGCCGTACGCGGGTTCTCGAGTGGCCGCACGGTTTCCTCGATCTGGTCGCGCAACGGCTCCAGCCGCGGCGGGATCGAGAGCTTCTCACCCAGCGTCTCGAGCGGCTCGTCGATCGTGAAGCCCGGGCTCGGGGTGGCCAGCTCGAACAGCACGCCGCTCGGCTCGCGGAAGTAGATCGACTTGAAGTAGTGCCGGTCGATCACCTGAGTGGGGTGTGCGCCGTTCTGGGTCACGCGGTCGCGCCAGGCCTCGTGGTCCTCGTCGGCCGAGTTCCACGCGATGTGGTGCACGGTGCCCGCGCCCTGGATGCCGCGCTCGGCGGGCGGGGCGTCGTAGAGGTAGAGCCCGCCGCGCTCGTCGCCGCGCGCCTCCCAGCCCTCGTCGGAGGCCTCGAAGCCGAGGCCCTCCTCGAGCAGGCCGCGGCTGCGCTCGGGGTCGGACGCGTACGCGCGCGCGGCGTGGAAGCCCTGGAGCGCGTGCTCGGCCGGCACCTCGGGGTGCTCGGCGATCAGCGGCTCGTCGGTCACGTCGGCCACGAGCAGTTCGTGCTCGAGGCCCTCCGGATCGGCGAAGCGCAGGCTGTCGCCGTCGCGGGTGGTCTCGATGCCCGCGCCGGCCAGCCGGTCGCTCCAGAAGTCGAGCGCCGCGGGGGAGCCGACGCGCCAGACGACGCGGTGGATCATCCCCTCGCCCGCACGGCCGGGCGCGGCACCGGGGTACTCGAAGAAGGTCAGGTCGAGGCCCGGCTTGGCGTGCTCGTCGCCGTAGAAGAGGTGGTAGACGGTCGGGTCGTCCTGGTTGACGGACTTCTTCACGAGTCGGAGGCCGAGCACTCCGACGTAGAAGTCGACGTTGCGCTGCGCGTCGCCGGTGATGGCCGTGATGTGGTGGATGCCGTTCAGCTTCATGGCTGGGTCGTCTCTCCTCGACGCTCCGGGGCGGGCGATGATTGCGCATGCAACTATATCACACCGCCCGCGAGGACGGCGACCAGCCAGTGGGAACGTCCGCAGCCAGGTTCAAGATTGCGCTGGTTCGCAGGTTCGAAGTTGCAGGTTTGGACGACCCCGAGGCCCAAGAAGGAGACCAGGATGCACCCACCAGAGGGGCGAGCTGGACGGAGGCGGGCAGCATGAAGCTGATCGCGGCAGCCTTCAGCATCGCCCTTATGGGCATGGCCGGTGTGGCGCTCGCCGCCCCGAATAGCGATCCGGGGCCACCCCCGCAGGCACAGGGGAACGGCCCAGCAACGCAGGCGCAGCTAGGACCCCCGGCGCAGGCGCAGGCCCCCGCGCCCGCCGCGGCGAAGCCGAAGACGAGCGGGCAGCACGGCGGCGGCAAACAGGTTCAGGCGCCAGCCGTGCAGGCGCCCGCTCAGAGCAACCCCGGGTCCAGCGTCGCTCCGGGGCACGAGGGCGGCCATCGCGGCCGGCCGTCGCCCGGCGAGATCCGCGGACGGGGGCAGGTCCGTGCCAACGCTCGCAGGGCCATCCACTGCCAGGCGGCCCGCTGCCAGGGCGAGGCGTCGAGCAACAGCGGCGACGAGCAGCCGGCCGACGAGGGCGTCGTCCTCGGCGTGACCGACGAGCGTCCGAGTCGCGACCGGGCGGGACGCGAGTCCGGCAAGTCGGATCCAGGAGCAGCCCCAGGAGCAGCCCCGGAGTGGGTCTCAGTGCAGGGGCTGAACCAGGGTGGGGGCGAGGTGGCCTACACCCCGCCGGAGAGCTTCGACGGCGCGCTCCCGTTCACCGGCTTCGAGCTCGTGCTGCTGGCAGCGATCGGCACGCTGCTCAGTCTGGCCGGCATGTGGCTGCGTCGCTTGACTGCCTGACCCGCCGATACAGGACGATCCGAGAGGGCGGCCAAGCGGCCGCCCTCTCGCCGTTCAGGCGTGGGCCTCAGCCCGCGAACGCCTCGCGGGCCGCGCGCTCGCGGAGTTCCTCGACGGTCGTCCGCTGGCTCTCGCCGCGCTCGCGCAGGCGCTCGAGGTGGGCGGCGTCCAGCCGCGGCTCTTCGGGTGCGATCTGAAGCAGCGCGACCCAGAGCCCGATCTTGCCGGTGATGCCGGTCATGAGGCCCTCGAGCTCGACCACCCGGCTGAGCGGCGAATAGCCCGTGATCTGCCCGTTCAGCTTCAGGCGACCCGCCTTCTCGAGCGCCCACGCGCCGATGTCCTTGATCTTGTCCGCCCCGAACCCGAGGTCGTCCATGATGCTCTCGAGCGCCTTCTTGTCGGCCGCGATCTCGTCCACGATCTTCGCCATCGCCTGCCCGTACTCGTTGCCCTTGTTGCTGCCGCGGATGCGGCGGGCGAGCTCGAGCCCGGTGGTGGAGCCGGCGTGGTGGTCCTGGAGGTAGATGCGGAGCAGCTTCTCGTTCACGTATTGCGACCTACCCGCTGGCGGTGTGCCTCACGCAACGCCGCGTAGGCTGGCCGGATGGCTGCTTCCGGCAGCGAGCTCGAGCAGGCGCTCGGTGACGCAGGCGGTGCGGACGCCCCGCGCGACTCGTCGGCGCGGCTGCGCCGGCTGCTCGACGCCGAGCTCGCGCGCGGTGTGCGCGAGCTCGCCGAGTCGCGGACCGGTTACCAGACGCCGATCGCGGTGGGCGTGGCCGCCGCCGTGGGCGAGGTGCTGACCGCGCTCCCGGTGGCACCGGAGCTGCGCGCCGACCCCGGGGCCGTTGCGGAGCGCGCGGCCGCGCTGGCGGCGGTCGCGGTGGAGCACGTGGTCGAGGGCGCCTCGCCGGGGCCGCCGCGCTCGAGGGACGACCTGCGCCTGCGCCTCGGCGACCTCGACGGGATGCTCCTGCTCGCCTATCCGGCGACCGACCCCGTCGAGGCCGCGGAATACGCGCACGAGGCCCTGAACACGGACTTCGACGAGAGGCGCATCGACCGGCTGCGCGCGCGTGCGCATCTGCTCCCGGGACACGCGCTCGAGGGGGCGACGGACCTGCGGGCGCCGATCGGAGCCACGCACCCGCTGCGGGTGGCCGAGGCGGTGACCCGCCTGGGCGGCTCGCCGCTCGACGACGAGACAGTCGAGGCGCTCGAGGACCAGGTCCTGCGGCTGCTGGAGCCCGCCGGCGCGGTCTCACGCGCGCACCAGGATCCGGACCCCGTCCGCCGCGTGGCCCGCCGGATCCTCCAGCGCCTCGATGGCATGGGCAAGTGGGGCGGCTACCACACCGCGTTCGACCACCTGGCGCGCGGCTTTGCCGGCCACGACCGCGCGCTGGCCTACGAGGTTGGCGAGGCGCTGCTCGAGGCCGGCCTGCTCGAGCAGAAGCCGAGCGTGGGCCAGCGCCACGTCTACCTGAGCCCGAAGCGAAGCGGCGACATCCGCCGCCTCATCGACGACGGCGAGCTGCCATCCGGGCTCAGGCTGCCGAACGCGCCGTCCTAGGCCTCGCGCACGACAAGACCGCCGTCCGCGCCGACGCTCAGCGCTCGGCGGCCCTCCACGAGCTCGCGCAGCTCGTCGCCCACCAGCTCGCGGCGCCAGCCCTGAGTCACTCGCACGTTGTCGCTGTCGGTGCCGTGGCGCACCGAGTGGACGAGGGTGGCGAGCTCGGCCTGGGTGGCGATCAGCTCCACAGCGACGCCCGCCTCCATCGAGCGGTGGCGCACGAGCGCCTGGGCAAGCGATACGAGCGGGGCGTCGGCCGGGTCGCGCGGGGACGCCTCGGGCGGGGGCGTCGGGGGCGTGCGGTCACGGCCGCGGGCGATGGCGGCCAGCAGGTCGCTCGCGCGGCGGTGGAGCGTCTGCGGGGGCAGGCCGCGGATCTGCTCGAGGCCGTTCTTGTCGCGCGGCGTGCGGCGCGCCAGCTCCACGAGCGCCTGGTCGGGCAGAACGGATCCCGGCGGGCGGTCGGCGGCGCGCGCCTCCCGCTCCCGCCACTCCACCAACTCGCGCGCAACCGCCCGCGCGGCGTCGCTCAGGCGGCCTAGGCGCGGGAGCCGGTCGTACGAGCGCTCGGCATCGCGCTCGTCGTTCACGTCCTCGAGCGCGCGTGACTCCTCGCGCGCCCATTCGAGCCGGCCGCGCTCGGCGAGGCGGCGCTCCAGCTCGTCGCCGAGCGCGAGCAGCAGCCGGGCGTCGTCGCCCGCGTACTCGAGCTGCTGCGCCGTCAGCGGCCGGCGGTCCCACTTGGTGAAGCCCTCGCTGCCCTTCAGCTTCACCTTCAGCACCTTGCGCACCAGCGACTCGTAGCCCTCCTGGTTCCCGAACCCGAGGAAGCCCGCCGCCACCTGCGTGTCGAAGACGTTGGTCACGTCCGTGTCCCAGCTCCGGCGCAGGATGCCCACGTCCTGGCGGCCGGCGTGCATCAGCACCTCGACGTCGGGGTCCGCGAGCACGCGGGCAAGGGGGGAGAAGTCGAGCTCGCCCTCGAGCGGGTCGAGCACCTCGGTGCGCACGCCGCCCTCGGCATCCGGATCCGGCACGGCCACCTGCACCAGACACAGCAGCGCCTGGTAGCGGCGCTCTGAGACGAACTCCGTGTCGATTGCAATCCGCGCACCCGCGGAGGCGCGTTCGGCCAGCTCTGTGATCACGGAGGGCTGACCCTAGCGCGCGGCCGCCATACTCAGGCGGGTGCTGCTCTCGGCCTTCTTCGCAGGCATGGCCGCCGCCGCGGCCGCCAGCACTCCGGCGGCTCCTGCTCAGTCCGCGGGCTGGGAGACGATCGGCCGCTCGGCACACGACCGGCCGATCCGCGCGCTGCGCGTCGGCAGTCCTCGCGCGCGCGTGAAGGTGCTCGTGGTGGGACAGGTACACGGCAACGAGCCGGCGGGCCGGGCGGTGATCGCTCGCCTGCG
>Ga0075420_100003560_pt1 | contig 13662 bp, 15 predicted proteins | sample SoiMetdeltSBSDD4_FD_75296 | JGI IMG/M metagenome (GOLD analysis project Ga0075420, IMG submission 75296) | Bulk soil microbial communities from a Populus tree surrounding site in Tennessee, USA - Soil MetaG P. deltoides SBSDD4 | ecosystem: Environmental > Terrestrial > Soil > Tree plantation... | reverse complement strand
CGTCTGGCGGGTCTTGACGTTCGGGCAGCGGTAGAGCGTCTGGTACGGCCCGTCGACGTCCGAGGCCTCGCCGCCGACCATGAACGCGCCGACCGCCATGATCGCCTCGGCCTCGACGAAGACGAGGGTGCCGTCGCGCTTCGCGCCGAGCCGGACCCGCTGGCGGGTCGGGTTGCGGTTGCCGGATGCAAGGTTCTCGGCCTCGCGGTCGAGCATCAGCTGGACGGGCCGGCCGGACTGCTTGGAGAGCAGCGCGGCGAGGGCGGTGTGCTTCCAGGCGATCTGCTTGCTGCCGAAGCCGCCGCCCATGAACTGCTTGATGACCCGGACGTGGTGCTTCGGCAGGCCGAGCCGGGTGGCGACCTCGTCGCGCACGTCGAAGATCGACTGGGTGGAGTCCCAGATGGTGAGGGTGTCGCCCTCCCAGGTGGCGGTGCAGCCGTGCGGCTCCAGGCAGTTGTGGAGCGCCGCCTGGGTGACGTAGGTCTGCTCGATCACGACGTCGGCCTGCCCCCCGCCGGCCTTGACGTCGCCGCGCTCGTACTCCTTCGGCTCGCCGGCCAGGTTGCCGTCCTGGTGGAGCTTCGGAGCGTCGGGCTTGAGGGCGGCCTCGGCGTCCACGACGAACGGCAGCACCTCGTACTCGACCTCGATCAATCTGAGCGCGTCGTCGGCGATCTCCTCGGAGTCGGCCGCCACGGCGGCGACCTCCTCGCCGACGAAGCGGACGGTCTGCTCGAAGAGGTGGGTGTCCTGGAACCAGGAGATCTCCGGCGTGTTGGCCCGGCTCACGACGGCCCGGACGCCGTTCAGCGCCTCGGCCCTGGAGGTGTCGATCTTCTTGATCCGGGCGTGCGGATGGGGACTTCTGAGCACCCGGGCGTACAACTGGCCGGGCAGTCGCACGTCGTAGGCGTACTGGGCGCGTCCTGTTACTTTGAGGTCGCCCTCGACGCGCGGGAGCGGTTTCCCGACGACGCTCAGGCGCTCGTCCGGCGCCCAGGCCGGGGCCATCGGCGTCTCTTCGACGGTGTACTGCTCCTGGCCGTCCTCGGTCTTCTGGCGCTCGACGTGGACGATGCTCATCGCCGGCCTCCCGCGGCGGCGGCCAGCTCGGCGGCGCGCTGCCCGGCCCGCACGATGTTCTGGTAGGCGCCGCAGCGGCAGAGGTTGCCGCTGACGGCTCGGCGGATCTCCTCCTCACTGGGCGCGCGCTGCTCGCTCAGGAGAGCGGTGACGCTCATGATCTGGCCGGGCGTGCAGAAGCCGCACTGGTAGGCGTCGGCCTCGACGAACGCCTGCTGGGACGGGGTCCAGCTCGCTGCCGTGCGCGAGCCCTTCGATGGTGGTGACCTCGCGGCCTTCGCAGTCGACGGCGAGGGTCAGGCAGGCGTAGACGGCGCGGCCGTCCAGCAGAACGGTGCAGGCGCCGCAGTCGCCCATGTCGCAGACCTTCTTGGTGCCGGTCAGATTCAGGTCTACTCGCAGGGCGTCGAGGAGGGTGCGGCGCGGCTCGACGGCGAGGGCTCGCTCGTCGCCGTTGAGGCGAAAGGTGACGAGGTGCATCGGCTGGCTCCAGGAGGACGTGCTGCCATCCGACGCGGAGCGCCGGGGATGGCGTTCGTGGCGGCTGAGCCGGCGCCTCCGGTTCCCCGGGGTGCGCAAAGCGGGCCGTGCTGCTGCGCGACCCGCCTCAGCCTGAAAGGCGCACGTTCCGTACCGGCTGCGGCATCAGCGTGGCCTCAACCGACGCGCCGAGTCTCCTGACTCTTCTGCCTCACGGCGTCGGGCTGGCTGTCCCAGCCCTCGGGGAGCCGGCCGGCCGCGTGGAGGACTTCGACGATGTGCTCCTCGACGGTCTTCCCTTCGAGGATGGCATTGTTCAGGACATGGTCGATGATGCCGGCTCGGGCCAACTCGTCGAGGTAGTCGCGGTAAGGCTTACGAAGTCGCCCGCTCATCTCGGTCAAGATGGCAGAGGCCAGAGCTGAATCTGTAACGATCGGGTGCTCAGCCGACGAGGCCAGCTCGCTTCTCTTCCTCGTAGAGCCGTTCGACAACGAACTCCTTAAGGAGGGTCTGGTATCCCTTGCCCTTGAGGCGCGCCAGGCCCCGAAGGCGTCTTATCGTATCGTCGTCAAAGCGTACGGCGACCGGCCTAGTTCTCGAGCGCGGAGGCGGCAGTGACCCATCATCGACCGGCCCCATCTGATCCAGGAGGGGCTGTCCGAGGCTATGGGTTGACCAGAATTCATGCTCCTCGTCCTCGTTCGCGAAGCGGGGGATCTCGTCCAAGGAGTTGACTGGGATAAGCTCGTCATCTTCAGACTGTGCCATCATCGCCTCCGATACCGACGCCGTTCAGTCTGCGTGGCGTTGCGAGCCGCGACGACTCGCACCCGGTTAGCGCGTCTCGTGTACACCACGAACAGGATTCGGCCACTCTCGGTGGCTCCAAGGATCGCCCAACGCGGCTCGTCCGACCCATGGTGTGATGGCACGCGTATCCGCCGCGGGTCGAGCAGCGCCTCCTCAGCCGAAACGCCATGAATATCGATGTGATCGAGGTTGCCGTTATCCCACTCGATCACGAAGCGACCTCTCTGTCGCTACTATGGTAGCACGGATGGTGCGTGTGGAAGGCGGACGTAGGCGTCCAGCAGGCGGTCCAGCTCGGCGGCGGGGTCCAGCGTCCGGCCGACGTGGGCGGGCGAGGTCTGGATGATCGTGCTGCGCGGCGCCGTCAACCAGTGGAACCGCTCGGCGGGCGGCAGGTCGGCCAGTGGCCCGCCGGCCGGCCCGCCCTCGCAGATCGCCTGGAATGAGGCCAGGTGCCGCTCGACCAGCGCGAGGTCGAGGTCGGGCGCCAGCGCCAGCAGTCGGGCCGAGTCAAGCTCGATCCGGGCCGCGAGATGCCGGCGCTCGCGCACGAACAGCACGATGCCGACGTTGACGCACTCGCCGCGCTCGACCCGCGGGACGACGCGCACGATCGCGTAGCTGTACCAGACGCCGGTGGACTCGTCGCCGAACACGGGCGTTGCCTACTCGTCGACGTCGTAGCGATGGGTCTGACGGACGGCCAGCCGCTCGGGGCCGCGCCCGCGAGCCTCGATCGCCTCCTGGAGCCAGCGGCGCGGGCCGTTCAGGCGCTCCGAGAGGTAGGTCACGTACGCCCGGCGGTGATCCGCGAGCGTCGGGAAGAGCGCCTCGCCGCCGAGCCACTCATCCGGCAGGTCATCCACGATCCGGCGCAGCGCGGAGTCGGACAGGCGTGGGCGCAGGCGGGCGTCGGCCGCTTCCAGGTCGCCGGCCAGCCCCAGCAGGACGTGATCCTTGATCTGAGGGAACGACGACTGGATGCGGTCCTGCCACCCTTCCCAGCGGTGGTGCAGGTAGAGCGCCGCGCCGTGGTCGATCAGCCAGAGGCGATGGTGCCAGAGCAGCATGTTCGTGTTGCGGGGCGTGCGGTCCACGTTGGTGGTGAGCGCGTCCAGCCAGACGATCTCGGCCGCCAGGTCCGGGCCGACCCGGTCGGCGTCGGCGGCCGGGTCGAAGGCGAGGGCGCCCGCGAGGTATGCCAGCCCGAAGTTCTCGCCAACGCTGCCATGCAAGATGTCCTGGATCTCCGGGTCGGGCTCGGCGTTGCCGAAGCCGTCGGTCAGGGTGATGACGGCCGGCCTGGGGACCGGCAGGTCGAGCGCCTGCGCCAGCCCGGCCACGATCGCCTCGGCGACGAGCGCCTTCGCGCCCTGGCCGGCGCCCTGGAACTTGACGACGAATGCGCCGCCGGGCGTCGTCTCGTTTTCCTGGACGGTCTCGACGACGGCCGGCAGCGAGCCGCCCTCGCGCAACGGCACGACGTACCGCGTGCCAGATAGCCTCTCGAATGCCACACTCCATTATGCGTGTTGATGGGCTCCGCCTGGCATTCGGCTCAGATCGTCCCATGATCAGCCGAGCTGTATCGCGGACGCCGCCCGGACGCCAGCTCGAAAGCGAGTTCAGCATTCGGCGTCATGGTCTGCGGTTCATACACGATGAGCAGTCGCCGTCCCCCCAGATCGAGAACCAGGTGTTGCTGGGGCTGGCCGGCGACCTGGAGGCGGCCGACGCGCTGATCCGGGTGGCTGGCCGCGAGTGGCGCCACCCGAAGGAGCAGGCCGGCCTGTTCATCGCCGACCTGGGCCCCGGCGCCGGCCGCCTGACGCCGCGCCATTACGGTCGCAGCGCGAAGCGCGCCAGCACCGGGTCGTGGTCGCTGGCACCGATGCCGACCTCGGCGTTGCCGTGGACCACGTCCGTCTCCGTCGTGACCGCGAGCAGCCCCGGGCTGACGAGGATGTGGTCGATCGCGTCGGACTGGCCGTTGAAGACGTAGGTGTACCGTTCGGGCTCCGGCAGCATCTCCACCAGATCGGTCAGCAGGCCGCCCTTCAGCGCCTCCAGCGTGGCCGAGCCGGCGACGTCGTTCAGGTCGCCCAGGACCAGCAGCTTCGCCGAGGGATCGGCGGTCAGCAGCTCGCGCGCGAAGGCGTGCACCAGCCGCGCCTGCTCCACCCGACGGGCCTCGCTCGGGCGGGACGGCGGCTGGAAGCGGCCGAACAGCGGCTGATCGTCGCGTTTCGAGGCGAAGTGACAGCCGATCACGAAGACCCGCTGGCCGTCGAACGTGAGCTCGCCGACCAGCGGCTTGCGGCTCTCCGTCCAGGCCGGATCGCTCGGCGCGAGCAGCCCCGGGCTGACTGAGAGGTACGGACCGGAAGCATCGACGGCGACCGAAACCGGCGTCGCGGCATCGGCGCCCGGCCGCTCGACGAAGGCGAGGCCTCGATCGGTCCGGAACAGGAAGCCGACGCGGATGTTCGCGCCGGCCTCGCCGCCGTCCTGGTTGTTGGCCGGGGGCACCTCGCGATACTCGTAGGCCGGGCCGCCGGCGCGCCGGATAGCCTCGACCAGGGCTCCTGCCGAGCGGCCCCCGGTCACCACGCCGTCGTCGGCGGTGCCGCTGTCGTCCTGGATCTCCTGGAGCACCACCAGGTCCGGCCCGCCGAGCTGCTCCACGATCGTCTGCGCCCTCGCGGCCAACCTCGTCGGGGGCTCGCGGGCGCTCAGATTCCTCAGGTTGAACGTCGCTGCGGAGAGCATCCTCGCCGGAGCGGCCGTGGCCTGCTCAGCCTGGACGCCGCCGGAGACGAGCCGCGGGATGTCGCTGACGCGCACGCGATAGCCGCCGAGCGCGTAGTCGACCACCCCGACGATCGGGCCACTGAAACGGTCGCCGGTCCGGGCCTGCGGGGTCCGCGCCGCGCCATCGGCCAGGACGATGCGCGGCGGCGCCTCGCCGAGGGGCGCCGCCAGCAGCCCGCCCCTGACGGTGCGTCGCGCCACGCCGGCCCCGTTCTCCGGCAGCACCGGCAGCTCGCCGCTCCCGGTGCGCGGCCCGACCACGACAGCGTCTTGCACCTGGACGCGCATGCCTTCGAGGCTCTCGAAGAGGTCGATGGCACCGCCATCCGGACTGAGCGACGGAGCTGCCTCGACGTCGCCGCCGACACCCTCGGGGACCAGGCGCGCCGGGACCGTGCGCCCGGACGGCCCGAGCACGACCGGACGCGGCAGCGGCTGCTCCCGCGCCACGACCGTGACGACGGGCTCGGCGAGCTCGGTGATCGAGAGATTGGTCTCGTCGCCCCCCGGCCTGAACTCGCGGACCTGTCCGGATACCAGAACGCTGTCGCCCAGAAGGACCGTGGGATCGGCCTGCGTGAAGACGAAGACGGCGTCGGAAGTCTCGGCTCGGCCGTCGCCCTCGGCGTCCTGGAGGTAGAACCCGTTGGAGCGCAGCGCCGTGACGATGCCCGGCACGCCCTCGACGCGCTGTCCGATGAGCGGGGAGACGTGGGCGGCCCCCTGGATCTCGAGGGTCCGGACGCCGGCCTGGGCGCCGGCGCGCGTTCCCGGCCCACCCCCGAGCAGCAGCGCACCGGTCAGGCCGAACGCCAGGAGCCGGGCCGGGTAAGGCAGACGCATCTCGAAGACGAATGGTAGCGTGCGCGCTATGATGCCCGAGACCGCGTGCCAACGCTGGAGGGGAGCCGCTCGTGCAGTACCAAGGCATCGACCGCGCCATCCTGCCGGTCTCCGATATGGCAGCCGCCTGCGCACCGTTTGAGCGCCTGGGGTTCGTCGTCTCCCCCGAGCGACGGCCGAAGGGGCGCGGCCTCCGCGTCCGCGCCGTGCCGATCGGCGGCCCCGACAACCTGTTCGAGGTCCACATCATCGGCGGCACCGACGAGGGCGGCCCCGGCTGGGACGCCTTCGCCGCCGTCGCGGACAAGGGGCTTTCCACGATCGTGCTGCGGGTGGCGGACCTGCAAGCGACCCTGGCCGCGCTTGCGAAGCACGGCATCGCGCCCACGGAAACACAGACGGTCGCCAACGCGGATGGATCGAAGCGCAGCGAGCTTGCCGTCCTGCCCGAGATGCCAGACGCTGGCGTTCGAGTGCGGCTGATCCAGCACTACCAGTCCGGGGATGAGATCTTCGCCGAGCACACGGGCGGCCGGCAGCACGCCACGCCCCTGAAGCGCCTCGATCACCTGGCGGCCGTCGCCCCGGACCTCGAACGCTCCTGCCGCTTCTGGGACGAAGTGTTGGGCATCCCGACCGTCGGCGAGGTCGTCTCACCGACCGTGGTGGTGCGGCAGCTCCGGATCGGCGACGCCATGTTCGAGCTGCTCGGGCCGGCCACCCCGGACAGCCCGATCCGTCAGCGTCCGCCGGGCCTGAACAGCATGTTCTCCGTGGAGGTGCCGGACCTCGACGCGACGGTCGCCCACGTCGAGGCGGCCGGCTTCACGGTGGCCGATCGCCGGATCGGGACGCTGCCGGGCACGATCGTGGCGACGATCCCTGCCGCCCAGACGAGCGGGGTGAACGTCCAGCTGCTCCAGTACGTGTGAGACGAGTCATCAGTTCTCAGGTTCCAGTGCTCGGTGGTTAGGTGTCAGGGCGCGACCGGTCTCCTGACAACTGAGGACTGAGAACTTGTCGTGCTTGACCGTATCGAGGCGGTGCGGTAGCCTTGTCGCACTGTCCATCGTTCAGGACCGAACCGTGAGCAGCCTGGGAGGGTACGACCATGTTCCGGACTGCCGCCGCACCGTCGCACATGCGGCTCGTCCCGATCGTCACGGCGCTCGCCGTGTTCCTGCTGGCGTGCGCGCCATCGGCGGCGCCGAGCCCGACTGCCAAGCCGGCCGAGCCCGCCAAGCCGGCCGCACCGGCCGCGGCTCCCGCATCGCCCGCGGCAGCCGCAGCCTCACCGGCGGCGGCAGCAGCGTCGCCGGTCGCAGCCGCATCGCCGGCCGCCGCGGCTTCTCCTGCGGCATCGCCGGCCGCGTCCCCGGCCGCCTCACCGGCGGCTGCCGCGCCGGCCGCTGCCCCGGCTGCCGCAAAGCCCTCCGGGCCGGCCCCGGCGTCGATCAAGATCGGCGCGGTCGTCCCGATCACGGGTCGGTACGCCGCCGGCGGCGAGCAGATCAAGAACGGGTATGAGCTGGCCGTCGAGGACGTCAACACCGCCGGCGGCGTGATGGTCAGGGATCTCGGCGTCAAGGTGCCGCTCGAGCTGCGGCTGCTCGACGACGAGTCCGACCCGACGAAGACGGTCCAGCGGCTGGAGACGCACGCCACCGAGGGCGTGCTGGCGTACCTGGGCGGGTTCGGCAGCGACCTCCACGCCGCCGCCGCCGCCATCGCCGACAAGAACAAGACCCCGTACATCGGCGTCGCGTTCGCCCTCCAGCAGGTCCACGATCGCGGCCTCAAGTACCTGTTCTCGCCGTTCCCAAAGTCGCCGTCGCTCGCCGTCAGCTCGTTCGACATCATGGACAGCCTCTCGCCGAAGCCGACGAAGGTGGCGATCTTCGCCGAGAAGACGGACTGGGGCGCCGAGCTGAAGGCGCTCTGGAAGACCGAGGCCCAGAAGCGCGGCTACCAGATCGTGACCGACGAGGAGTACGCACCCGGCGCCCGCGACTTCGCCCCGATGATCCTGAACGCCAAGTCGGCCGGCGCCGAGGCCGTGCTGGCCCTCCCGAACCCGCCGGACGGGATGGCGATCGTCAAGCAGATGAAGGAGCTGGACTTCACGCCGGCGTTCTCCTACATGGTGCGCGCCCCCGACACGCTCGGCTGGAGCCAGAATCTGATGAAGGATGGGGACTACGTCCTGCTGGCGCCCGGCTGGAGCCCGGACATGAAGTTCCCCGGCGTCCAGGAGCTCAAGCAGCGCCACCAGGCGAAGTACAACAAGAGCGCCGAGGCCGTCACCGGGGCAGCGTACGCGGCCGTCCAGGTGCTGGCCAACGGGATCGAGCGGGCCGGCAAACTGGACCGCGACGCGCTCCGCGACGGCATCGCCGCCGCCGACCTGATGACGGTCATGGGACCGGTCACGTTCAACCCGGACGGCACGGGCAAGGTCATCGCCATCGCGAACCAGTGGCAGGACGGTAAGCAGGTGCTGGTCTGGCCGAAGGACCAGGCGGTGGGACCGCTGCTGTACCCGGCAAAGTCGTTCCGCGAGCGGTAGCAACGCATCGTCATACGGACTCGGCGTCGTCGTGGCAGGTCCGTACCGCGAGCGTCAGCGAGTCGGACCCTGCCACTTTGACGCGGAATCCGTATTAGGCGCCCCCGTGTAGCTCCTCTGCCAGGGTGGCTACGACTCCCGGATCACCCCCGGTCAGCAGCCAGTCGCGCGGCGAAATGGGCCGTTCGTCCGCATCTTCCAGGTCGACGTGCGGAAGCGTGAACCAGCGCGCCACCTCGACCGGATGCACGCCGATCCAATGTGGCGCGACGCGGTGCAGGTCCGGGACCAGCGCCTGACCGACGTCGTCAAGCTGGAACAGCGGGATCCGCCAGGCCTTGCCGTCCTCGATGCCGTACAGCGTGTGACGGGCGAGCTGCTGGCGAACACGGCTCTGGTCGACGCCGAGGCGAGACGCCAGCTCGGGAACCGTCAGCGCGGTCGCCGCCAGTACTGCATGGTCCGCAGCCGTCAGCGCCAGTGGCGAAGCAGCCCCTCGGTCACGAGGCGAAAATTCAGCCAGGTCGACGCCAGATACGCACAGAAAGCGAAGCTCGTCCTCGGCCAGCCTGGCGCAACCACCTTGCATATGAGGAGATTACCGCTTCCGGCAGAGGCGGGACGAGAGGTCCACCAGCCCGCCCGGCAGCGCCAGCACCACCACGATGAACAGGATCCCGAAGATCACCTGGTGGACGTTCACCAGTGTCACCGCGAGCTGCTCGCGGACCAGGACGTAGAAGACCGCCCCCACAACCGGGCCGATCAGCGTCCCGAGCCCGCCGATGAACGTGATCAGCACCGCGTCGAAGGTCCAATGGGGGCTGAACGCCAGCTCGGGGTAGTAGCTGACGTGGTAGTAGGCGAACGTCGCACCGGCCAGCCCGGCGAACAAGGAGCTGATCGCCAGTGCCACCAGCTTGTGGCGCAGCGCATCCACGCCCGTCGCCTGGGCGGCCTCCTCGTCCTCGCGGACGGCCAGGATGCCGAGCCCCAGCCGCGAGTGGAGCAGCACGTACGCGGCCAGCGTCGAGGCGGCGGCCAGCGCCAGGGCCAGCTCGTAGCGGCTGGCCAGATCGTACGTGTTCACGAGGTCGGTCGGGAGGGCGCTCACCAGCGGCAGCGCGTTCGCCGTCGTCAGGCGGAGCACCTCGCCGACGCCGAGCGTGCCGATCGCGAAGTAGACGCCGCGCAGACGGAACGTCGGCACGCCGATCACCATCGCGAACGCCACTGCCGCCAGCCCGCCGGCCAGGAACGCCAGCGAGAACGGGTAGCCCTGGACCGCCCAGAGATTGCGCGCTACCAGCGCCCCGATCCCGAAGAAGGCGGCATGTCCGAGGTTCACCTGGCCGGCGAACCCGCCGATGATGTTCCAGCTCTGCCCGAGGCAGACCGCGAGGTAGACCAGGAAGAGCAGGTTCAGGAGGTCGCGTCGATCGGTGAGCAGCGGGACGACCGCCAGGATCGCGACCGCGACGACCGAGCCGACCAGCCAGAGCCGCGGCCGGCGCACGCCGCCGCTCGCCCGCTCGGTCTCCACCGCCGGCTGCGTCGCCATCGGTTAGCGGGCCCGGCTGCCGAACAGCCCCTGCGGCCGGAGCACCAGGACCAGCAGGAAGAGCACGAGCCCGACGACCTCGCGGTACGCGGCTCCCAGGATGAAGACCGAGATCTGCTCGGCGATGCCGAGCACGAGCCCGGCCGCGAACGCCCCGAAGATGCTGCCCAGGCCGGCCAGCACCACCACCACCAGCGCCTTGAGCGTCCAGGCGATCCCGACGGCCGGCGCGATGCTGTACTGGATGCTCACCAGCGTGCCGGCCACGCCGGCCAGCGCCGCCCCGAGCGCGAACGTGATCAGGTACGTCCGCTGGACGTCGATGCCGGCGACCGAGGCCGCCTCCCAGTCCTCGGCCGTGGCGCGGACCGCCTTGCCGAAGTACGTGCGCTGGAGCAGCTGGTGGAGCGCCACGATCGTGAGCAGCGCCAGGATCAGCCCGGCCAGGCGAGTGTATGGCAGGGCGATCCCCATGACCACCGTCCCGCCGGCCACCAGGCTGCTCGAGACCGACCGCTCGTCGGCCGACCAGAGCGCCTGCGCCGCGTTCTGGATCACCAGCGTCAGGCCGAACGAGATCAAGAGCGAGTTCTTGATCTTGGTCTCCTCGTCGAGCCGCTCCACGAAGCCGAACAGCCCGTAATTGAGCGCCAGCCCGAGCACGAACAGCACCGGTGCGCAGACCAGCGCCGAGAGGAACGGATCGAGGCCGGTCAGCGTGAACAGCCAGAAGGTGACGTACCCGCCGACCATCAGCAGCTCGCCGTGCGCCACGTTCAGCACTCGCAGCACGCCGAACACCAGCGAGAGCCCGACGGCCGCCAGCCCGTAGTTGCTGCCGACGAACAGCCCGAAGACCAGGTTCTGCGCGACGAGCTGCGGGCTCACGCCGGCGCCTCCGTGGGGGTGGGCGCGTAGCCGAGGTACGCTTGCTGGACGCGTGAGTCAGACAGCAGGTCGGCGGCGCGGCCGGTGCCGGCCACCCGGCCCTGCTCCAGCACGTACGCCCGGTCGGCGACCTCCAGCGCCAGGCGGGCGTTCTGCTCCACCAGGAGCACCGTCACGCCGCGCTGGCGGCCGAGCGACTCGATCACCTGGAAGATCTGCTGCACGACGATCGGCGCCAGCCCGAGCGACGGCTCGTCCAGCAGGAGTAGGCGCGGCAGGCCCATCAGGGCGCGACCGATCGCGAGCATCTGCTGCTGGCCGCCGCTGAGGGTGCCGGCCTGCTGCTGGCGGCGCTCGGCCAGGATCGGGAACGTCTCGAAGACGAATTCCAGGGTCTCGGCGCGCCGCCGCCGGGCCTCGGGCGCGTACGCGCCGACTTCCAGGTTCTCCAGCACGCGCATCCCGCCAAACAGCCGTCGCCCCTCGGGGACCAGGATCACGCCGCGCTCGGAGACGCGGTGCGGCGGCAGGGTGTGGATCGCGGTACCGTCCAGGGTGATGGTGCCGGCGGACGGTGTGTGCAGCCCCATGATCGTCCGCATCAAGGTCGTCTTGCCGGCGCCGTTCGGCCCGATGATCGTGACGACCTCGCCCGCTCGCACCTCCAGCGAGACGTCCCAGAGCGCCTGGACGTCGCCGTGGCGCGCGTCGACCCCGTTGACCTGGAGCATCGCAGCCGGCTCTCCTCCCTCGCGTGCGGGGGAGAGGCTGGGGGCAGGGGCTCTCTCAGGCATGGGCGCCGGCCGCCTCCTCGGCGTGGACGGTGCCCAGGTACGCATCGACGACGCGCTGGTCAACGGCGACCTCGCCGGGCGTGCCCTCGGCGATCTTCTCGCCGGCGTTCAGCACGACGACTCGGTCCGAGAGGCCGAACACCGCCTTGACCAGGTGCTCGACCATCACGATCGTGACGCCCGAGTCGCGAATGCGGCGGATCAGCTCCATCGCGACCAGTACTTCGGAAGGGTTGAGTCCCGCCAACAGCTCGTCGATCAGGAGCAGCGCCGGTCGGGTCGCCAGGGCACGTCCAAGCTCCAGCCGCTTGCGGTCCACCAGGGTCAGGCTCCTGGCCAGCAGCCCAGGACGGTCGGCCAGCCCGACCAGCGCCAGGACGTCCAACGCCTCGGCCTCGGCCTGACGGCGCGACCCGGCCCGTTCCCGACCGTAGATCCGCCCGACGGCGACGTTGTCCAGCACGCTGAGGTGCGGGAACGGCCGGACGAGCTGGAACGTCCTGGCGATGCCGAGCGTGCAGCGCTTCGGCGGCGGCGTTCGGGTGATATCTGCGCCCTGGAAGTAGACGCGGCCTTCGGTGGGCGGGAAGAGGCCGGTGATCAGGTTGAACAGGGTCGTCTTGCCGGCCCCGTTCGGCCCGATCAGGCCCAGGATCTCACCGGCCTGAACCACGAGGTCGACGCGCGACACGGCGCGCAGCCCGCCGAACGACCGCGAGACGCCGTCAAGCCGCAACAGGGATATGGCCGTGGGCGTCGTCATCGGGCCGCGCTACCGTCTGTCGAGTTTCACGTGACACACCGCGTTCGCGGTGGTGCAGAGTGGACGGATGATAGGGCGGCTCGGGGGGCGTGTCAACGGGGGTTCTGGGTGGTGGGTTCCAGGTTCTGGGGATCGGCCGCCTTCCTCCAGAACCTGGAACCCACCACCCGCCGTCATCCGTCGGCGAAGAATCGCTCCATCGCCTCGACGTCCACCGTCTCGTCGAACGGGATGCCCTGCCGCTCGTACAGGCGTCGGCGCTTCACGGCGTCGTCGATCAGGATGCCCTTCGCGATCGTCACCACGTCCGCGGCGACCTCCATCGGCACCACCACGCCGCCGTCCCCGTCGCAGCCCACGATGTCGCCGGGCCGGACCAGCACCCCGCCGCAGGCGACCGGCTCGTTGAGGCCGGCGAAGGTCACGCGGCCGGGGATGATCGGGCGGCCGCGCGCCCGGCAGGCGATCGGCGTTTTCTGGAGGATCAGCTCGTCGGTATCCCGTGCGTAGCCGTCCGTCAGGACGCCGACCGCCCCCTTGTCGATCATCGCCAGCGCGTTGTTCGATCCCCAGATCCCCGTCTCGGGGCAGCCGGCCGTCGCCGTGACGACGACGCAGCCCGGCTTGACGGCGTCCCCGACGAGCATGCCACCGTGCTCGGCGAACCAGATGGCATGCGAGCGGATTGCGTCCTCCGCGGAGAGGACCGGCATCCGGATGTTCGCCGGCAGCGCCCGCACCGTGACGGCCGGTCCCCAGAATCGGATGCCCTGCCAGAGCGGCTTGACCCGCTCGTCCATCAGCGTCAGGTCAGCCCGGCCGACGGCGTCGAGCGCATCGACGACGTCCGTGGTCCGGAAGTACTTGAACTTCCTGGCGATCTCGTAGGTATCCATCGAGGCTCCTTCGGAGAAGTGGGCAGTGGGCAGTGGCAATGTATGGCTCACTGCCCACTGCCCACTCGTCAACGGCCGGTGATGCCGGACATGGCCGCGCCCTGGATGAAGTGACGCTGGCCGATGAAGAAGATCACGATCATCGGCACGATCAGCCACAT